>OFFH01001077.1_pt1 | contig 15365 bp, 10 predicted proteins | sample 1521341 | NCBI WGS metagenome assembly OFFH01 (sample SAMEA3504108, study PRJEB24116) | mouse gut metagenome | biome: mouse gut; feature: mouse-associated habitat; material: faeces | place: Denmark | collected 2011 | reverse complement strand
CCGGGTAATACAACACAATCCCCCCATTCTGGCTGATTGCCAGAATGGGGGGGGTGTGTTGTATTATGCAGAGGATATGTTACTGCATAATGTAGAGGTAGGGGGTCAACTGCCCTTCACCAATAGTTTCATATGCACCGAAACTAGTGAATTTAGTAGAATAAGCGATTGTCTTTTCGCTGAAGCAGTTGACAATAGCCCATGTGCCGTCGGCATTGCGCTTAGCGGTCCAGAGATAGCCGTCAGCGATCGCACCGCCATCTGCTATAGCCGGCTCGTTCTTGACATTGAAGCTATCGTATGTGCCTTGCATATAAATATAACGTCCATCCGATCCCAGGATCATGAACTTTCCTTCAGGAGCCTCATACTTCACATCATCCTTAACAAAGGTTGATACGAATGCGAACGCATTGGCATCGCCGGGTAGGATGATCTGACCATCAGAGATGGAGACACCGGTGGTGTTCATGTATCCGTATGACTTGCCGGAATCAAGAGGCTTCATGCAGATATTTTCCGACACGAGAATGTAGCTCTTGTCAAGCTTGATGACCTCTTCATTGAATTCGTCAAAAATAGCCTCTCCGACATATTTGATGAACACCCATTTGCCATTCTGCTTTTCGAAATGTCCGGTGACAGTCTTAAGACCGTTATCATTGAGAGTCCATACAGCACCGTCGAACACGAAGAGCGAAACAGTCTTGCCGTTGTATACCACATATTTCTGAGCACCCTGCTGAGCATAGGGGAACTTCTGCTTAAGATAAGCGGGGATATAAGCCTGAGGATTCTCAAGTTTGTCATTCTTGAAGCCCATAGCCTCATAGTCGGCAGGCTGGAGCATGCAAGCGTTGGCAGGAACTACCCAGTCCGAACCATCGAAGCAGTAAAGAGCATGGTTGGTCACCATAGGGATATCGGCACCGGAAGCGATCTTCACGTTTCTGATTTCGGTGGTGCCAGACTTTTCAGCTGTGCTTGTGTAACGGAAACCGATCTGAATCTTCTTTCCGTTATAAGCCTTAAGATCGATCTTGCCGGAGTTTACGAAAGTCCAACTCAGACTCTCAGGCACAGCTTCGGGTGTAAGATTGTTCCATTCTCCGCCCACTTCGCGTACAGCGACAGTGTTCTCCTTTGCAGCTGTTGCCGCATCCTTGAAGAAATTCCAAGCCTGATCAAATGTCAGGTAGGCATTGGCATCGGCGGGAAGGTCAATCTCTGGAGAGATGAGCCATGCATCGGAAGCTTTATTGGCACCCCCAACAAAAGCTGAAGCTTTCATGTAGCCACGGTCATCAAACTTCCATACATAAGTGCTGCCTTCGGGGAGCAAAATATTGTCAATGGTAAATTGTCCCTGACCTTCAGCGAAAGGCTCCTCCAGAAAGAGTTTTCCGGAATTAAAGTCGGGGGTACCTACTACGACATTGTAATTGACCACCGCATAGTCACCCTCGCCGGGATTGCTGTAACCGTCAGAGAGCACATCAAGCATATCCTTTGCAGGATTGAAATTCTCGGGATACGCCTGATCGAAATCTACATCACCGCCCCAGGCAGCCTTGTACTGAGCCTTTCCGACAGAGAGTGACTTGGCAGCTCCGATATTGGTGATCTCGGCGGGCACTGCTCCAGCCTCACGATAGGTCACATCGACAGCAGAACCGTTGGATGCAAGATAGTAAGGGAATGAAGAAGTGTCAAAAAACAGAGGGAGAACAACATCAGCAGGATATATGCCAGACTTGTCGAAATACAGGTTGGCTGCAATCGCCTTGGCAGCCGCCTTTTCGGCATCGTCGGCAGCCTCACCTTCCAGCATCTTGGCGATAGCTGCATAGTCGGCATCAGAGACAGTATATGAGCCGGTCTCCTTGTTATTGTAATCTACCCCCCCCTCAAATCCATTCAGATAATGGTCATTCCAAGAGTTTTCGTCGCAACTTGCAAGCCCCATAGCGAGTGAGCCTACAATGACTGCGTTAAGAATATTCTTATTCATAATTGTATTTATACGTTATGAGTGGGTGCTCGGTTAGAAGTAAAGTTTAGCACGAAGGTTGAATGTACGTCCGTAGCTGTAGATGACTCTGAAAGCATTTTCCCATGTGCCGACGGTAGAATAGTTGGTGTAGGCATCCATAACATAGTAATTGTTGAATGCATTATACACGTTGGCTGAGAATGTGCAGCGTACATTGTCGGTAATCGGGAAATTGTAGCTTGCATTGATATCGAGCTGATTGCCGAAAGGAATCTTCCAAGGCTCGCTGATAATGAGAGGCTTGCCCGGGGAGAGGGATACATCGCTACGAGAGTTGAGCGTGAAGTCGCTGTAGTTGCGTGCATTGAATGTCCAGTCGGTGCCGATACGGAATCCGCGGAAAGGCTTGAACTGAACACCAAGAGCACCTGTGGTCTGAGCTGAACCGCCCACCTTTATGCCCTTCTGCACGATAGTGGCATTGAGATGATCCTCGGCAAGAGGGGTAGTGGTGACAGGAGCCGTTTCACGATTGCCGAGAAATGAAAGAGCCTCGCCCTGGCTGTTGTAGTAGTAACCAATGGGGTCGTTCTGCCAGGTGTTGTCAGCGATCGACAGCATACCTGAAAGCTCCATCCACTTGAAAGGCTTGTAGACGAAATTGAGTTCCACACCCATATAGCGTGAGTCCACACCATTCATGGTAGCGGAATAGCGTGTGCCGTCATACTCCGAAGTACCAGAAGTGACCATGGTACGGTCCATCCACATTGTATAATAGCCGTTGAGCTGAGCAGTGAACTTGGGTGAATGGAACTCATAGCCAACCTCTACAGCAGCGACTTTCTCGTTGCGCGGATCGGGGTTGATGGCATTGGAGTTGGCAGGGGACACGAACACTCCATACTGGAGGTATGGGGCGCGTGTGATGTAACCGCCGTTGACATACACGTTGTTGTAACGGTTGATGTTATAGTTGGCACCAGCCTTGATGTTACCGGCAAAGAAAGTCTTTGTAGGTGACTTGCTGAATTCCTCATCGACATAGAAATTCTCGTAACGAGTGTAGGTGTTAAGGTTCATGGCACCGGCGAGAACAAGGTTGAGCTTCTTGTCAAGAGCCTGATACTCAGCCTGGGCATACACTCCTTCCTGCCAGATACGGCTGTCCCAGTCGCGATATACCACATCGCCTACACCAAGTTTCTCACGCTGCCATGCGAGCTTTGCTTCAGGAGTAGCGAATGTACGGGTCACATTCTTGTTGGAACGAGTCTCATCAATGAAGTAAGCTCCATTGTAGAGATCGGAAAGCTCATTGGTGTGGTATCCCTTGTAATAGCGCACATCGACACCGGCTGTGACTGCAAGATTCTCAGTTAGCTCATTCTTATAGTTGGAGATGAAGCCGAACCATTTATGGTTGTTCACGGAATTCGACATAGCCATGAGAGATCCGGTGGTGCTGTTCTGGTTCATAAGCTGAATCTGATCGTAGGCGAACATACCGTTGCCATGACGCAGATTGTAAGTCACACCGTTGCTCTCGACAGTACTCCAGTTAAGGGCACCGTCTGTGGCACCATACCACAGATTCCTATAAGAAGAGCTGTAGCCCTGACCGTTGGAACCGTAACCGCTTCCGAGTGAAGCATAGGCTACTGACGACAGCGATGACTTGTGGTTGATCTGCCATACATGGTTGACCATAGCCACAGGCTTGTTGTACACATTGTACTGTGACGACTTCTCCTCACCGTTCAAGCCCAGACCATAGGTAGGATTGTATCGGTAAGCCTCACCCTTAGGCATGAAGTTAGCCACATTCTGCCATTCCTTTATTGACAGACCGTTGGCTGAGTTACGCTTGTTGTGGGTCTGAGGCGCGCCGGTCACAGTAAGAGAGATCTGATTGTTATCGTTGAGACGCTTGGATATGTTGAGGAAGTAGCTGTAAGCCTCATAGTCGGTGCCCTGGATGTATCCGTCGCCGGTCTTGCGCGCACCGAGGAATGTTAGAGCCCAGCCGTTCTTCATCAGACCTGTAGAGAACGATATACCATAGTTCATGGAGTTATCGTTGCCAAGTCCGTACCAGGCTGTGCCGCCTCTCTTTGCATCGAGGCCCTTGGTGATCATATTGATGGTACCGCCGAATGAGGGTGACGATATGATTGTGGCTCCGAGACCGCGCTGTACCTGCATCGATGAGGTGACATCACCGAGTCCGCTCCAGTTGGACCAGTAGATACCGCCCCATTCCATATCGTTGACAGGCACACCATTGACCATGGTGGCAGTGTTGTTGGAACGGAAACCGCGGATATTGATCTTGGCATCGCCGAAACCGCCGCCGTCCTTTGTGGCCCATACACCGGGAGTGGTCTTGAGCACCTCGGGAAGCTCCTGGTTGCCGAGCTTGATCTCAAGAGTCTCGGCATTCACAGCCGACACAGCCACAGGGGTCTTACGCGTACGTGCTATAGACTGTGTAACCACAACGTCCTGAAGCATTTCGGATGCTACATCCATTGCAACCTGACCGAGATCGGACGCAACCTCAAGGTCGAGAGGCTTATAGCCTATGTAATTGATATGAACCTTCTTTCCCTTTGGAGCAGAGAAAGAGAAGTTACCATCGATGTCGGTAGTGGTGACAACTTTTGTGCCGGGAACTGTGATAGTCGCGCCAATGATAGGCTCGCCCACCTCATTTACCAGCACGCCTTTACACGTGACATCGTCAGCTGCTGCGAGCGACACCATACAGTTAAGCCATACGGCTGCGGCTGTTAGGAGGAGTCTCTTTAACATAATTGATGACTGGTTAGATGATTAGACTTAGTTTTATTTTGGTTTATCTGAATATAATCCGGTGATAAAAACTATTGGAAGATTAAAAATTTTTCACAAATGTAATGAATTTTTACGACATCACAAAAACATAGGCACCATTCTTTGCAATAATGCCTATGCAAGATGCCTCCGTCAACACCTATGTATCAACGGATAAACAACTGTAGGGTACAGCCAGGCAGACATTGCAATCTACTTTTTTCTGTATGGATAGGAGGCGGAACGCGGGAAGAGACGTGCGAGAAGATCGGTGCGATGCATGCGCATGAGGGAGCGGGTGATGTCCTGACGGTAGGAGGGATCATACCAGAAGAAATATTTGCGCTGGGCTTTCTTGGCTTCCGGATCAGTCGCAGTAAACACCGGCTTCAAAGTGTAAGGATGGAACCCGGTATAATATATCTCGGTGGAAAGAGTCATGGGTGTGGGAGTGAAATCCTGCACCTGCTCCAGATGCAGGTCAAGACTCTTGGTCTCGGCAGCGAGCTCTGCCATGTCGACTTCACGGCATCCCGGATGGGAGGATATGAAATATGGTATGAGCTGCTGTTTCAGCCCATGGGCAGAATTGACCCTGCTGAAGAATCGTGAGAACTCGTGATAAAGCCTGAACGTGGGCTTACGCATAATGTCGAGCACCACATCGGAGGTGTGTTCCGGAGCAACTTTCAGCCTGCCAGACACATGGGCGGTGATAAGTTCCTCGTTATACTGACGGTTGGCGCGGTCGACAGCCTCATCACCTGTATGATGCATGGAGAGGTCGTAACGCACACCGCTCCCTATGAATGACTTCTTGACTCCAGGCACAGCATCAACGGCATGATAGAGATCGAGAAGCGGACGATGATCAGTGTTGAGATTAGGGCACACAGACGGATGCAGGCATGATGGCTTAAGGCATTTCTCACATAGCGAACGGTCCTTTCCGCCAAGCCGGTACATATTGGCACTCGGCCCGCCAACATCGCTGAGATAGCCTTTGAAATCATCCATCCGGGTGACCTGCCGCACCTCACGGAGCACAGATTCCTTACTGCGCGAGGCAATGAACTTGCCCTGATGAGCCGAAATGGTACAGAATGAGCATCCGCCGAAACATCCGCGATGGATGTTGACCGAATGACGTATCATATCGTAGGCAGGAATGCGTTTACCTTTGTAGCGCGGATGAGGGAGACGAGTGTAAGGGAGGTCGAATGACGCATCGATCTCCTCGGTAGCCATGGGAGGATACATGGGATTGACCTTTATCCATATGTCGCCGTGACGCTGCCACAGAGTCTTTCCGTGCATCGAATTGCTCTGCTGCTCGATATGCCTGAAATTCTCAGCCTGGCAACGCTTGTCGGCCTGGCAACGCTCATAACTGTGGAGCACAATGTCCTGATCGCCCACATATATCTTACCCTCACGGCAATCCATGCCAGGAGCAGAGGTGCGTATGACAGTCTGAGGCAGGCATGTGAGCGAATCAAGCGACTCACCGCTGTCGATATGCTGTGCAATCTCTACGACACACTTCTCACCCATCCCATAGGATATGAGGTCAGCACTACAATCAATGAGCAGCGACGGACGCAGACGGTCCTCCCAATAATCGTAATGAGACAGACGGCGCATCGAAGCCTCAATGCCTCCGGCTATGATGGGGGTACCCGGAAACAGTCTCCTGAGTATGTCGGAGTACACTACAGTCGGATAGTCGGGACGCGCGCCATGACGCCCTCCCGGGGTGTAGGCATCGTCACTGCGACGACGACGAGCAGCAGTGTAATGATTGACCATGGAGTCCATGGCTCCGGCAGAGACCCCAAAGAACAGGCGCGGTGCACCGAACTTGCGGAAATCGCGCAGGTCGTCCTGCCAGTTGGGCTGCGGGACTATAGCCACCCTGTAACCGGCAGCCTGTAGCGTACGCCCTATCACAGCAGCCCCAAACGAAGGATGATCCACATAGGCATCACCTGAAAACAGCACTACGTCCACACTGTCCCAGCCAAGAATCTTCATCTCCTTGACACTCGTAGGCAAATATGCATCGACTCTCGGTATCATTATTCAGCAGGCATTTTGGAAAGGCGGTCCTCCATGGCGATGATCTCGTCACGCATCTGTGCCGCCTCGATAAAGTTCATATTTTTTGCAGCGTCAACCATCTCCACACGGCGTTTCTCGATGAGCTTGCGCAGAGCATCAGCCGACAGATAAGGCATGACAGGATCGGCTGCGACATCCACTCTCGAAGAGTATTCTCCGGCATACGGCACAGGCTGCGCGCTCTTACCTCGTCCGAAAGTTCCGGCACCTTTTGCTGACGAGCGTCCCTGCCCGGGCTTGCCCTGCGGAAGTATCTCATCGGTGTCGAGTCCGATAATGACATTGCGCGCCTTGACTATTGCCTGGGGTGTTATGCCATGCTCCTCATTGTAGGCGAGCTGAACAGAGCGTCGCCGCGATGTCTCATCGATAGTCTGCTGCATGGAGTCGGTGATCTTGTCGGCATACATTATGACTGTGCCATTGAGGTTACGCGCCGCACGCCCCACCGTCTGTGTAAGGGATCGGTGAGAACGGAGGAATCCCTCCTTGTCGGCGTCAAGGATAGCCACCAGTGACACTTCAGGAAGGTCAAGCCCCTCTCGCAGAAGATTGACCCCGATGAGCACGTCAAACTCTCCTGCCCTCAGCCCGTCGAGAATCTTTATGCGGTCGAGGGTGTCGACATCACTGTGTATATAAGCGGTCTTTATGCGCAAGCGTAACAGATAATCGTTGAGCTCCTCAGCCATGCGCTTTGTGAGAGTGGTCACGAGCACACGCTCGTCACGCTCCACACGGTCATTGATCTCGTTGAGAAGATCGTCGATCTGGTTGAGCGACGGACGCACCTCTATGACCGGATCGAGAAGCCCGGTGGGGCGTATGATCTGCTCCACCACAACCCCTTCGCACTTCTCCAGCTCATAATCGGCAGGAGTGGCACTCACATAGAGAACCTGGGGCGTGAGACGCTCAAACTCCTCGAAACGCAACGGACGGTTGTCAAGAGCCGCAGGGAGGCGGAAACCATACTCCACAAGATTCATCTTACGCGAAAGGTCACCGCCATACATCGCACGACACTGCGGAAGAGTGACGTGGCTCTCGTCGATAATGGTAAGGAAATCCTTCGGGAAATAGTCGAGGAGACAGAAAGGACGCATACCAGGCTGACGACCGTCGAAATATCGTGAATAATTCTCTATACCTGAACAATGCCCCAGCTCACGGAGCATCTCCACATCGTAAGTCACACGCTCCAGCAGACGTTTCGCCTCCATCTCCCTCGCTTCGCGCATGAAGAAGTTGTACTGCTCGCCAAGGTCGAGCTCTATCTGCCCTATTGCCGACCCCATCCTTTCGGGAGAGGTGACAAAAAGGTTGGCAGGATATATCTGGAACTCATTGTGGGAGCCGAGCGACGTGTTATCGGACGGATGGATGGTCTTGATCGACTCAATCTCATCGCCCCAGAATGTAACACGCACTATGATCTCCTCATAGGCAAGACGGATGTCGACGGTGTCGCCCTTCACACGGAATGTGCCGCGTGACAGTTCGATCTCATTGCGTGAATACAATGAGCTGCTGAGAGTGCGGAGAAACTTGTTGCGTGCGATCTTCTGCCCTACGGATATCTTTATCACATTGCTGTCGAAATCCTCAGGATTGCCCATGCCATAGAGACATGACACCGATGACACCACTATCACATCCTTACGCCCCGAAAGGAGTGCCGAGACAGTGGAAAGGCGCAGACGGTCAATCTCTTCGTTGATCATCAGGTCCTTCTCGATGTATTTATCGACAGTGGGGATATAGGCTTCCGGCTGATAGTAATCGTAATAGGACACGAAGTACTGCACCGAATTTTCAGGGAAAAAGTTCTTGAACTCGCCATAGAGCTGAGCGGCAAGAGTCTTGTTGTGGCTGAGAATGAGAGTGGGCTTCTCAACCCTGGCTATGACGTTTGCCATTGTAAACGTCTTTCCCGAGCCGGTGACGCCAAGGAGTGTCTGTGCCTTGTCGCCCGCCTTGATGCCGTTGACCAATTGCTCTATTGCCTGCGGCTGGTCGCCAGTAGGCTGGTATTCGCTATGAAGTTTGAATATATTTTGTGCAGTTTGCACAAATACCACCTCCAAAATTCATAGTAAAAAAAGATGCGTATATGCCACAAATTCGTCAAGGAACTTTTCATTTTCGTCATGGCATTTACTCAAATCGAAGGAAAAAAAGTCCTTGACGAATTCCGTTCACAATTTGCTGTTTTTGCAACTCAGTACACCTCCGTAATTCCATACGGACTGGGCAGCACTAAAAAGCTTTTTTATCTTACCACAAATCATAAAATTTGTATAGATGCAAAATCGAACTTTTGTTCTTTTTGTCCTTTCTGTCACACTGCATCCGGAAGAAATTCGGTTACATCTACTACAATCTCCAACAATTCCTTTTTAAAGATTTCTGTCTCTTCCGGGTTTGGTAATACTTCTTTCATATACGCTTCTATTTCCGGCACTCCATCCGCTATGATGCCTCTATTATCCGCATAAACATCCATTGTTATGATTTCTTTGGCATGTCCCATGAGCCTTGATACTGCCTTTGGATTAAAAGACTCTTTTAACAGAAGAGTACAGTATGTGCTGCGTAGATCGTGCCAGCGGATATCCGGTAAACCGTTTTCAGCAAGAAGCTGCTTATAATACCTGCAATGGAATCCTTTGCTCCTTGCCCTGCCAAGGGTGGAACAACAGATATAGCCCAGATCCTGAAACCCTCTCTTTCTGCGGTTTCTGTTTTTCTCATACACCTGCCGTTCCTTTAAGATTGCCTCAAAGACATAATCAGGAATCGGGATCTCCCTGTAACTGGATTTTGTCTTCAATCCTACTTCCTGTTTCGTAAATGTTTTCGAGGCAAAGTCCTCTTTTACTGCGTTATGTACTCTCCCCAGCTGACGTTCCACTTTTAAGGTATGGTTGATATAATCTACGTCCGAATATTTTACCCCATTGATCTCGGATCTGCGGAGCCCCATAAGCACATTCAACAGCACCTGCATATGGATTGGGGTATCTTTGCTTTTTTCCAGCAGGACCTGGATCTGCTCCATGGTCAGTGTTTTCTGTGTATCAATATTCCGGGTCCTGAATCCTGATCTCTGCTGCGGCTTTTCTGCTTTGGGAAGCCCTATCCCGTCTACTGGACTGTTTGGAATCACTTTGATTGTTACCGCATAACGAAAAGAAACATTCATGATTGTTTTTACCTGCTCTGCCACCGATCTTGAGTAGTCTGTCTTGGTATTAAACAATTTCTGAATGTCTCCACGGGTAACATCCATCATTTTCTTTTTACCCAGAATGGGAACAATGTGATTCTTTACTATTCCGCAATAATTATAATAGGTTTCATGACTGTCCGTGCGCTTTTTAAGCTCCTCTTCAAGCCAGAAGGACATAAAATCGGCAACATTCACCTTTGCGTATACAACAAACGTACCGTTATATAATTCTGCGATTGTCTTCTCTCTTGCCTTATTCGCTTCTCTCTCTGTTTTAAATCCCGACTTCTGCTGTGGCTTTTCACTTCCGTCCGGATATTTCAACAATACCCTGTAGCCGAAACCGGAGCGCACAGGTATTACCTGTGCCACTCTCCAATCGACATAATTTTTTAAGCTCAAATCTAACATATTGCAGCACTCCCTTTTGGAACAAACATATTGTTCATAAACGTAATAATCTGCTCATTCTCGTCCATGACCTCACAATAATATTCAAAGGTTGTATTGACACTTGCATGGCCCAGCAGGGCAGATATCTTAATCAAAGGAACTTTCTGCTCTACCAATATGGTAGCATACATATGTCTCAATCCATGAACAGTTATGTGGGGCAGGCCATTTCTGGAACATAACTTTGACAAAGCGCTGTTCATTGCTGCAGTTGAGTGGGGCAGGCCGTTTTCCTGGCACGAAATATAATCACGGTCAAAATATTGTTCACCGTACTGCAGCTTATTTGCATCAACCAAAGTTCTCCTTTTTTCGATTTCCTTCGCAACAGCCTCTGGTATCCGCAGCAGGCGATAGCTATTATCCGTCTTTGGCGGTTTCTCTATGACCTTATATGTCTGAATTTTACTTCCACCCTTTGGGATAACAGGGTTTGATGTAATCTGCCGTTGAATGTAAATTGTTCTGTTTTCAGCATCAAAATCTCCAAATTTCAAGCCTGAAATCTCACCTTTTCTCAATCCACAGAACAGCCCAAGAAGAATTTCCAGATACCATCCACTATCGCAGGCAGCTTTCAGGAGTTTTTTCACATTTGCTTTGTTTAAAATAACGATTGTTGGCTTTCTTCTTGGATACGGCTTCGTTGCAGGAATCGGATTAACCCTGATATATTCCTGTATTACGGCCTCTTTCATTGCCATGTTCAAGAACTCTCTGGACTTGTTTCCAGCAGACTCGCATGCCTTTGACACAACAGCCAGCAAAGAATCAAAATATTCCTCATTTGCATATCGCAATTTTATATTCTGCTGCATATTCGGAAGAATCAGATCGTACAGTACATAGGCACATACCATGCGGGTTGTATTCTCAATCCTCTGGGAAAAAACATCCTCAAACCAATAGAGCAGATAATCTCTTAAATCCACATCTGGATTTGGCTTTACCGACATCTGATAGGTTCTTGTCGCTTTCTTGAATTCTTTTTCATATTTGTAATAACTGGCTTCCGCTTCTGCCTCACTCTGAAAGCCTCCACGCTTACTATACTTTACAGAACCATCTGGCTGCAACAGTTTAACTCTGTGAACCCACGCGTTTCCTTCATAAAAGGCAACCACTTTTTTCTTTGCTGACTGTTTCACTAAATCACCTCGCTCATAGACTACCATTCAGCCATTCATCAAATCCTTTCTTTGGCACTCTAAAAAGCTTACCAATTTTAAGAACTCTGAACGGCGGGTTTTTCTGCTTATACACATCTTCAAGGAAGGTATAGGCTTTACTCTTTCCTATTCCAAGCATGCGCTGAATATCGCCTGCCAGGTATACCTGCTGATCAACTGCCGCTTCATTATATATATCTGCTGCCATTCTCTATATCCTCTCTTTCCCTGTTTTTAGTATCTTTCGCTATCATAAAACGATTTTTGCAGCCGAAGTGGCATCAGTCTGGCATTTGATATAAAGTATCTTCATATATCTTATACGAATTGAACATCCTGTTTTTCAACTGCAATTAGCATATCTTTTTCTACTTATAATTTAAGAGGTGTAATTTATGCACACTCAATCAGGTCATTTCCTGCGCCAATTCTTTTGCCGCGTATTTCAGGTATTGCTATGCAATCTTTAATCAGAGGGCGTGCTCACGCATGGTCATCGCACACTATCCGTCTATACCTGTATAACTCCTGAATGGTGCTGTAAGATTGTCAAGGTACAAAGGGTCTTCCACATTTTGGATGTAACCCATATGCTATATAAATAAAGGACACTATCTCGTTTTTCTGCAAATATTCAAATAATTTTTTCATTTTTACACCATAAAATCCTGGCACGAAATTGGCACAATTCCGCACAAAATTGGCACGGTTCTGCTCTTTCCCCGTAAATAGGGATATGCTACACTAAATATGCTTAAAACTGTATCCAGAAGCAATCCGGGCTGGCATGGCACCTTTCCAAAGAGGTGCTTTTTTTTGCGCCTCTGACCGCAGAGCCGATTTTTCCCTGCCTCCCGTCCGGAAGAAAGAAGACCATGCCCGTTACCGTGGCATGGTTTTTCTTTCACAACCAAATCTTATTTAAAGGAGGTCCACAAATTGAGACTGAAAAACAAACTGCAGACACCTGCCCCGGCAGGCAAAAAGCCCAAAGCCAGGTTCTCCCCTGCGAAGGCCGCCTACTATGTATTCCTGAGTTTTATGATGTTCCTGATGGCCACGCAGCCGGTCTATGCCTCGGATGTATGGACGAAGGCCACGGAGATCATGAAGGACGTCTACAACCAGATCGTGCTCATCTCCACCGTGGCCGCCATCGTCACCGCTTCGGTGGCCCTTTTGATGATGAACTTCTCCCGCTCCGGCCGCACGGTGGACGAGAGCCGCGCATGGCTGAAGCGCATCTGCATCACCTGGGCGATCTTAAACGGCCTGGGGTTCATCATGGCCTACATCACTCCGTTCTTTGCGGATGGCAAGTGGAATGGCTGACCGCCGGAAAGGAGTGAGCATTTATGGGTATTTTAGACGGCATTGTGGAATGGATCGCCGAACAGGTGATGAACGGCCTTGACCTTGTGACCACCTCGGTCCTGGGGGCGCTTGGCTGTGACATGGCCGTATTCCTCCGCTACTTCCCCGCCGCCGAGACCATGTATAAGGTCTTTGTGGCGCTGGCTATCGGCATCATCCTCTTAAACTGGGTATGGCAGCTGTTCAAGAACTTCGGTTTAGGCATCGGCATTGAGGCAGAGGACCCGGTGCGCCTGAGCATCCGCTCCGTCCTCTTCATCCTGCTGGCCTATTTCTCGGACGGGATCGTGGATACTATCTTAAAGATTGGCGGAACCCCGTACCATTGGATCATGGATTCCGACCTGCCTGCTCTAAGTTTCGCGGACTTTAATTCGGTGATGTTAGCCATCATCGGCGTCTGCGCCAACGGTGCGGTGGCACTGATCACGCTGATCATCGTTCTGATCCTGGCATGGAACTACCTGAAACTCCTTTTTGAAGCGGCAGAGCGGTATGTCCTCTTAGGGGTTCTGGTCTACACGGCTCCCGTGGCCTTTTCCATGGGGGCATCCCAGTCCACCTCTAACATTTTTAAGTCCTGGTGCCGGATGTTCGGCGGGCAGGTGTTCCTCCTGCTCATGAATGCCTGGTGCCTGCGCCTGTTCACATCCATGGTCGGGGCTTTCATAGCAAACCCGCTGTCGTTGTGAGAATACACAGAAAGGAATGGCGATAACCATGAAAAAATATAAAAAGCTGTTTACTGTTCTCTTCCTGATGGCACTTCTTCTCTGCCTGTCCAGCCAGACGGCCTTCGCCTTTTCGGAGGGGGATGCCCAGGCCCAGGTGGATGCGGCAGGGCGGGAGGCGGTATCGGGCAACGTCCTGGTCTGGTTCCTGTGCGCCATTGCGTTTTTAAAAGTATCCCAGAAGATCGACTCCTTCATGTCCAGCTTAGGGGTAAACGTAGGGCATACGGGCGGCTCCATGATTGCGGAGGCCATGATCGCCGCAAGGGGCGTGGGCGCTGTCCGCAACTTTTCCCGCCAGCACTTCGGCGGCGGCCACAGCAGCAGCTCTTCCCATGTGAATACAGGCTCCGGCTCACCCGGAACCCCCGGCAGCTCGGGCGGGTTCATGGCAGGCGGCCTTGCAGGGGTGGTCAGCCGGCAGGTCACAAACAGTGCCATCCGCACTGCCACCTCCCACACCGAGACAAACCGGCAGGGTGGAAAGGCGCCCGGCGGCAGCATCGGCGGTTTTGCGTCCACCGTATCCGCCGGCATTGGCGGGAATCTGTATGCCTCTTCCGTTGCCAAAGGCGGCGATTTTGCCAACAACGTCATCGGCACAGTCGCCACGGGAAATATCGCCTCCATAGGTTCCATGTCCGGGGAAAAGGCTGCCCAGGCCCTCCACTCCTACATGGGCTATGCCGCCCTGGGGGAAGGCGCACAGCATGTGCCGTCCTTTACCGGCGTGGAGATCGGGGGCGGGCGCATCACCGGCACGGAAATTTCGGAGGAACACCCGGAGGGCATTTCCTTCGGCATGTACCATGCGGACCAGTACACCCCACCGGAAGGGCCTTACACTACCGTGCAGGCCGTGGACGGCACTTCCTGGTACAAACAGTACGCACAGGATACCGTGGAGAAATCCCCTTACATGGCGGCGGACGGCTCCATCGCCTATAAGGAATCCATTGTGAAAAAGATGCCCCCGGTGCCCAAAAGAAAGGACAGGTTATAAATGGAAGGAAGACAGAAGAACGGGCTGGAAGAAGCCCTTGAGACCGGCGCGTCTGCGGCACACCTTGCCAGGGGCGCCGTGAAAGCGGGGAAGGCGGTGTCCGGGGCCGCTAAGGGAGCCGCCGTGGGCGGTCCTTATGGTGCAGCGGCAGGGGCGCTATGGGAAGGACGCAGACTTATCGGAAAGATCCTGGCGGCAGCTGCTGCCCTGTTACTGCTCCCGGTGCTTTTTGTGCTGATGCTCCCCGGCCTGATCTTTGACGGATTTACCTCCGCTTTCTCCCCTGCAGACCCGGAAACCCCTCTCCTGAACAGCGAGACCGCTATCATAGAGAACGCCAACACCATAACCTTTACCATCAGCAGCATCCTGGGGGAAGGCATGGAAGATGTGATGGAGCGGATCGGACGGGATTTTGCCGCCTCGGACGGGGATGGGATGGAGGTCATCAACC
>OFFH01001073.1_pt1 | contig 15435 bp, 18 predicted proteins | sample 1521341 | NCBI WGS metagenome assembly OFFH01 (sample SAMEA3504108, study PRJEB24116) | mouse gut metagenome | biome: mouse gut; feature: mouse-associated habitat; material: faeces | place: Denmark | collected 2011 | reverse complement strand
CCCGGAATGTCCCCGGCTGGCGGTGGCGGAAAGCCCCATTGACGTGCTATCCCTGGCCTCGCTGGTGAAGCTGTCCGGGGGCGAATGGCGGGACAGTCATTACCTCTCCCTCGGAGGGACCGCGCCCCGCGCCATGATTCAATTCCTCCGCGATCATCCCCACGTTACCCAGGTCAGCTTGTGCCTGGACAACGACAAGGCGGGGCTGGTTGGCATGAAAAGGCTGGAACAGGCCATTCAGGAGGACCCGGACCTTTCTCTGCGGGTGAAGCTGGTCCACCATAACCCACCGCCCGCCGAACACGGGAAGGACTACAACGAATTTCTCTGCGCCCATATCCAGGCGGGGCGGCAGAAACAACAGCAACGAGAAGGGGCGAGATAACCGCTTATGCGGTTATTCCTCGCCTTCAATCTTCACAATGTTTACTGCTGATTCCAGAAGAAGGTTGATGATCTCATTGCGTGAACGATTTGCGTTTTTCGCCAGATTGTCCAGCCGCTCAATCAATTCATCACTCATACGAACGGACACGACCTTGTGTCCATCGTCTCCCCTACGGGCAGACTTCCTTTTAATTTTGATTTCCTCTGCCATGCCGCCACCTCACTTGTAGTTGTAGTTTAGCTTGACAGGGATAATTTTAGTATATTATAATGTTGTAGTTTCAATAGACTATAATTATATAGTTTATCAGAAAGAAAGGAGGCCCGTTGGCAATCTCTAACATTCTTCCCCGGAAGACCATGCGGAACCGAACCCGGCGGCAGTCTATGTCGGACCGGCATGAGTACGATCAGAAGGCAGAGAAAACCGAAGACGGTGCATTGGTATCCTCCTATATGTGTTCGCCGGAAACCGCCGCAGATGAATTTGAGATCAGCAAGCGGCTATACCACCAGATTACCGGACGCACTCAATCCCCAGACCATGATATTATCATGTATCGGGTGTTTCAATCCTTCAAGCCAGGGGAGGTCAGCCCGGAGGAAGCCAATCGGATCGGCTATGAGTTGGCAATGAAGTTTACCAGGGGCCAGCATCAATTTGTCGTATCTACCCATGTAGATAAGGCTCATATCCATACACACATAGAATTTAACAGCACCAATCTCAACTGTGACGGTAAATTTCAGAACGTGAAAGATTCCGCCTATATTCTGCGGCGGCTCAATGACGAACTATGCAGGGCACACGGCCTTTCCGTAATCGAAAACCCGAAGCCCAGCGCCAAAAAGCAGAAGGAGATGGCGGCGGCAAAATATGGAACCAGTCATAAGGAGCAGCTACGCCAGACCATTGACCGGGTACTCTCCGATTGCCAGGACTATGACGATTTTCTGGCAAAAATGCGGGCCGAGGGCTATGAGGTCAAGGAGGGCAAGCTGCTGTCCTTCCGTGCCCCCGGCTGGGACCGCTTTACCCGTTCCAATAAGCTGGGGGCCGACTATACCAGGGAGGCCCTGCGGGAGCGCAGCTCCCACCGGGGCGGGCGCTCTGCCGTGGCGAAAAAGGCTGTTCCCCACGTTGGCCGGAAGGTCAATATGCTCATCGACATTCAAGCGAAACTGGCCGCTGGCAAAGGTGCTGGTTACGAGCGGTGGGCAAAGGTTTTTAATCTCAAAGAGGCCGCTAAGACCCTCAATTTTCTGGTTGAGAATGACCTGACCGACTACGATGAACTGGCGGTACGGGCGGAGCAGGCCGGTGATCGCTTTGATGAGGTTTCCCGTCGTATCAAGCAACTAGAGGGCCGCATGGCCGAGATTGCCCAGCTAAAAACCCATATCATCAATTACTCCAAAACGCGGGAGGTCTACGCCGCCTATAAGAAGTCCCGCCACAAGAAGGAATTTCTGGCGGAGCATGGCGCGGAGATTGCCAAGCACGAGGCGGCGAAAAAAGCCTTTGACGCTCTGGGCGGCAAACCCATCCCGAAGGTGGCCCAGCTTTCCGAGCAGTACGCTGCTCTGCTGGCGGAGAAGCAGGAGCAATATACAGCGTACAAGGAACTGCGGCAGGATATGATCTCCTACCGGACGGCAAAGCAGAATGTAGACAAAATCCTTGGTTTTGCTCCAGAGGAACAGAAACAGAATAGAGATCAAAAGTCGGAACGGTGACTGCAAAAAACCTCCCATGCCGTCTGGCATGGGAGGTTTTTTGTTCCCACATATTTTTATATTAAGAAACTCACTCGTCTATTTCAAAATCAGACTTATTAAAAAACTCCAGATTATTCCTCACAAACTCCAAAAATAGTTTTTTTCGTTTGGGATTCATATTAGTGAGAAGACTATTCAATTCCTCGCAGAGAGATACATCTGCAATTACCAAATCATTTCGCAGCAAAGAATCAACGCTAACTTCCAGAGCATTTGCAATCGCTACAACTGTTTGTAAACTTGGTATATCAGTGGCTCTCTCAATTTTTCCGATAAAATCTTCTGATACACCAACTTTATCAGCTAGGATTGCAATCTTCCATCCTCGTTCACTGCGTTTTTTTCGGATGGCTGCACCAAGCGATATATAATCCAAACATATACCCTCCCCTCGCAAGGTTGGCAAGCTAACTATACAAGCCTTTCCTATTTTTTCAAAATAGCACTAAGAATGAAACTTGACTAAAACTATTTTCTACTGTATATTTTGTTGTATAGGGTGCCAAAGGAGCCTGCAATAAGAAATCCTCCCATACCAACAAGTATGGGAGGAACTATGAAAATACACAAAGCCTTATTTTTCGCCCGACAAATAAGATTGTTTCAATCGGTTCACAACATCTAAGATCGTCTGTTGTTGCGATTTACTCAACCCGTCTAAATAGAAACAAGTGCGATTGTCAAGACCCATCATATAATCCAAGGATGTGTTATATAAAATTGCCAGTCTTGTGAATTGTTCCAGGCTTGGAGTGATAGTGTTGCTTTCATACCCGCTGATTGTGGAGCGGCCTACGTTCAGACGTTTGGCAACTTCTGTTTGTGATAGCCTTTTAGCTTCTCGAAGTTCTTTTAACCTCAATCCAAAGTCATAAACCTTCACTCAATCACCCCTCTCTATGGGGTCAATTTTATACGACAACAGGTTGTTTTTACTGAACATAATATAATATTTGTATCTTTATAATGGACGATGTGCGTTTAGCAAGCGTTTGAACTTATTACAGAGCATACCCCGTTTGTTGGTATCAATTCCAGCCAGTTTTACCCAAACATACTTATCAGGGAGAATCCAGTTGCCAAACTTTGAAGGTATAGAAACTTGCGAGGAAGAAGTGCATGGCTATCATGTAACCACAGTCCAGGTTCAGTCAGAGGATGACGCAGAAACACTCCATAGTCCAATCGGGAGCTATAACACTGGGCTGGCATAAACATATTGAGAGCGTCCCTTACAGTTTCTTGTTTGGGATGGAGGATGAAGAAGCGGAGCCTGCTTAGTTTTGAGCTTGTCCCCGAAATGCTGGAGGTAGCATGATGGTCATAGATAAAACAACGGGGCGGGGCTGTGCCTGGAGTATAGCGTCGAAAACAGTTACCAAGAGACTGATTGCCGAAAATATCATGGATAAGTTGATTTTCATAAAAACTCGTCCAAGCAGATTTGATCTGCTCCGTGTGGTTAATTACAGAGAGGACACGTATGTGATGTTGCAGAGGGAACATGAGTTGTCAGGAGAACCGCTCTGGACCCCCTCGTTTATTGATACGGAGATATGGGGGCAGGCGGTTAGTAGATTCCAGTCTTTTGAGAAGCTGGACAGAAATGTGGAGAAGCACCTTCTTCCCCAAATGGACGAATATCTTCAGAATATTCCTGATACAGAGCTGGCTTCTATGACCAGGGACCTACTGATAGAGCACGGTGTGATTCATTCTCCTATCGCCCAGCGAGCGGGGGACACCTATTATTTCAATGAAAATGAAGTTTACACGCTTGATAAAGCATCCCAATTATTCCCCTATGAGAAGCGGATAAAATATTCCCTTTTCAAAGTTGAATATGAAACCTGCTTCAATATGAGAGTCTGGCGTAAAGCTGTGTCTAAGTTTCAAATTGGAATGACACTGAACGAGTGTATTAACATTTTTCTAAAAACAGAATTGGAACAAGGCGCTCCACAAGAGCTGTCTCCCGTTGATCGGCTGGTACAGTACATAGCCCCTCCTATATTCGAGCGTGTTCCTGAGAACGGCAATGAAGCTACATTTGACCATATTCGCATGAACGTAGGTCTTCCGAGCTATCAATTTTCATGGAAAGCCCTGCAAGATGAAGTAAAAAAGTATCAGCGTGAAATATGTCAGCGAGTTCTCCAAAGGCTAGAATGTGATCGGCATTTTAAGCGATATGGAGTACCGATTAACTTTCTCAAGGTGAGTGACATTATATTACGGCGCGACTTTTCTATAGAATTTATTTTTGAATTAAAAGAGTAAGAAATTGATTTGCCACCGAATTTGTTTAAGAGGTAGAGCTATGAATATGAATCAAAATTCCTGCGCCTTTACCGGGCACCGGCCTAAAAGTTTTCCATGGAAGTACAACGAGGACAACCACGACTGCGTACTGTTAAAAGAAGCCCTGGCCGCACAGATCGCAACGCTGGTCAAAGCCGGAGTGACAGAGTATTTTACCGGAGGTGCGGATGGGGTAGATTGCTGGGCGGCAGAGATCGTTCTAGCCATGCGCGAAAAAAATTCCGCGCTGAAACTCCACTGTGTCCTACCCCATGAAGGGCAGGCGGACAAGTGGAGCAGTTCAGCGCAAGAACGGTATCACTCTATCTTGAATCGGGCCGATTCTGTGACCTATGTGAGCCGGGAATACTACGATGGCTGCATGATCGAGAGGAACCATCAGCTTGTGGAGGCCGCTGGCCTGCTGTTGGCCGTTTTCAATGGAGTACGGCGGAGCGGCACCGGCGCAACGGTCAATTATGCCCGGAAGCTGGGGCGGAAGATTATCATTATAGACCCGGTTTCTCGAAATATTACCTATCAAGGCGGAGGCTGATGTTGTGGGCAAATATGTACCGGATGATATTAAAAAGATTCTGCAACAGATTACAGATGATCCACAGACATTGAAAACCTATGGCAAAACACAAGATGAGATGCAAAAGACATTCGAGCTGCTAACTGAACCGGAGAACCTATATCCCTTAACGGAGCTTTGTAATATCTTAGATGAAATGAGAGAAGGCGAGGAAAACAAATGATGCAAAGTTTTTGTCCGTATTGCGGTGGAGCTATTATTTCCGAGAAGTCTAACTTCTGTAGTGATTGCGGCCATCAGTTTCGAGAGCTTTCACCAGAAGATGCAGCCATGGTTCCGCCAGAGGATCAGCGGCAGATACCAATACCTGTTATTATGAAAGTAGCTCCTGGAGGCCCAACGCATTCTTCAGAAAAAAAAGGAAAACAAAAAATGTGATAAATATCTTCCACTCTTAGCCAAGCATATCATTTTTGCCAATAATGTGGTATACTTGATTCAGGTGGCCGCATGGTTTCCGGCCCATCCAAGCATCGGACTGTTTGGGTGGGCCGTCTGCTGTAAGACGATTTATAAGGGAGGGAGCGGGTTGAGCCAGGAGCAGAACCATTTATCACAGACAACCTATAAAGATAGTACATATGTAGTTGTCTCAAAAATCGCATACTTGATTGGCGTTCCAAAACGAATATTTGAAAATGAGAATGAACCGCCTAAATTGGATATATTTATACAACTGGAAACTGACAAAAATGCCCGTATCATCCGGCACCTGTGTATTATACGAACTGCAATCGAGCGGAATTTTAAGTACATCAACCAGAAGATGAATCTGGAATATAAAACGATTTTATCTCTGCCACAATTTGTACCAGCCGATTCAATCAATCAGCTATTGGCAGATGGGGTCAACTTTATAAAAAAGACCAGTACAATACTGTCTGAACACATTGTAGAAATCAACCGTATCATTTCAGATCGCATCAATAACTGCAAAAACCTGTTCCCTCTTTGGCTCAACTGGAAATATGTCCGAGAACTCTTTATCATGCCGAACGGCCTATGCAATAAGGGGACCAAATCGGCTGTACAAATCTATTATTTAAGTCTGCGGCTTTACCCTTATCAAATGTATATAAATTGGAGGCCCTGCGATGAAGGCAACATCCTATTTAACGACAAAAAATTTGTGACACTACTCTATCGCTGGCATGATGATGAATTTACGGAGTACAGCAAAGTATCTGATGCAGGCACCTACATCAAAGACAGCATTTATGACTTTATAGATGACAGTGATCAAGTGGTGATTGTAGTAGACTGCGAAAACTCAGACCCCTACAAATTAAGCGCAACCCTGCGGAGATTGAACAGCACTTATACAGAAAAAATCACCTCCATCCTCCTTTTTGACGACATTCACACCGCCTCTGCGTGGAGTATCCTGGAGAAGTTTACATCCATCCCCGTAGAACATATTCTGATAGAAAGAATCAAGCAAAATAAATCTTTGGTGGACATTCGACTTACAGCAAGAGCTTGTCAGGAGTATTACGAAAATAAGGTGGATTCTTTCATTATTGTTTCCAGCGATTCGGACTATTGGGGGCTTATTTCCTCCCTGCCAAAAGCTCAATTTCTGGTTATGATAGAACATGATAAATGCGGTCCGGATATGAAAGTTGCGCTTGCCAATTCTGGAATTTTTTACTGCTACCTGGATGACTTTTATTCTGGTGATTCGGAAGAACTAAAAACGAATGCTCTGTTCCAAGAAATGCGGGACTACATGGGGAAAGCTATCCAGCTAAATGTGGTTGAGATGCTTAATGATGCTCTACGTGCCACACGGATTGAAATGACCTCCGCTGAACGGCAGCAGTTTTACAATAAGTATATTAAAACCCTCCAACTCTCGATTGACGATAGTGGAAAAGTCTCATTAGTTATCAAAGTTAAATAGAGTTTATATGACAAGCGCGGAGCGCGTACTTCCTGCACGGATGTGCAGGAACAAGCGACCGAAGGGAGCGAAAAAGCCACGCCGTCAGGCGTGTTCGACTGGACGCAGAGCGTCTAGTCCGGGGCTTGGGGGTCCCCCCAACAAGCGAGTGGGAATATCCAAAAGGATATTCCCACTCATTGCTTGCCCGTGTTATCGGAACGTTTCTATAAAGTTACCCCAGCTTCCGCAAGTTAGTCAGGCTGAATGTCCGGCCGCCGTCTTTGGTGTAGTGGTAGTTAAAGGGGCTTAAAAACTCGCAAACCTCAAAAGTATCCAGGTTAATCACGATATAATTGTTACCATAGGAGAAGTCAAGCGGACCTTCACCAAAGGTTCTGGGAGTTTCCATGCCGGAAGGATCGTACCAGTTGATCACATGAGTTACATTTCCAAGATTGTTGGTATAGTAACTGTTTGTATACAACCACGATCCACGCTGAACATCGACCAGCAGCGCATTGGGGGCGGAATACGGGGCACTGCTGGAGAAGGAGCCCAAATACACGCCTCTGGCCTCAAACATAGTCATGGACATATCCCGAGCAGAGTAGCCCAGCGACGTATACCAAGTCTCGTGTTCTTCCCAAGTCAGCTTAGTCAAGATATTGTTGCCGTTAGCCAAAACTTGGCTGTTATCATAATACAGCACCACCCGGGAGAGGTCGGCCGTTGTATCAACAATAGCCTGAGCACCAGACGGGTTCGAGCAGTTCCACATCAATTTATAATTTCCAACCTCGTTTCCGGTGGCAGACCCAATTACAATCGCGTACTGCCCAGCCGGTATATTGATGAAGGCTTCCCCATCATTGGCATGAACGCCCCAACCAGTAGAACCAGCCAGGGAACCGTTATCCACATAGTAAAGCACGGCCATCAAATTTGAGTTGGACGAATTGAGTTTGAGGAAGGAAATCTGCTTGGCTGTTAAGGTCACGACATAAATATCAAACGAATCCGACAGAGTACCATTACCAACAAATACCGGGTCCTTGATCGCCCAAGCATCTCTGGCGTTGAGCGCATTGCTCGGAATATCGGAGAGTGAAAATTCAGACGTCTGAATCAGAGCGTCCAAATCATCAAACTCTTGTGCAGGTACTACATCGGCTTCACTCGCAGACAACGACTGAATGCCAACATCCTGCGCTTCGGTTGCTGTAACCTCCGGCACGAAGCTGTCCTCGGCTGCAAAGGCAGTCAAAGAAAAGCAACTGACAATCAATGCCAGCGCACACATAAGACTTGCAAATTTCTTCATATACAGTGTTATCCCTTCTTGTAAAATGTTACGCATTAGAAATGGCACTTTGAAAAGCGTTATAAACGCTTTCCCTATCAATGTAGTCCGTCCGAATCATGCCAGACAACCAGGGTTTATCCGCGACCCATCCCCGATTTCCGTCAATCAAAGTATCCAGCGAATCCATCAGTTTATCCATAAATGGATCAAATGCCGACGTAAGCATATTTGATAGTTTTTCGCTTATGCCAGCTTTTTCAGCCCCATTTTTCAATGCACCATATTGTGACGCAAGGTGCTGACCTAAAGCTGTATCACTTTCATTGACATTCCAGGCTGGGTTTTGTAACTGCTGAGAAAGTGTTTTTGCATAGATACCCGCGAATGACAAATCCTTCCCATCATAGGGCGCTTGCTCACTCACAGATTGTTTTTGCCACTCTACCGATGATACGGAAGCGTTCTGGCGGAGCTGAGCTGCCAGATATGCGTCATCCTGCATTAGCCACTGTTTATCAGAGGCGGCTATGCTCACACCGATTCCTGCTCTTCCAATGTAATCAGTGTAAGCGTTTGCCTTTTGATCTACAAGTGCCAAAACGCTATTTCGCATATCCGTGGCGGCTCCAGACTGGCCCAGACTTTCATAAAGGCCCCCTATACTTTCGGCATAAGAGTTTGCCATCTCTTCTTTTGCCTCTGTATAAATCTGCTCCAGCTTTTGCAGCTCTGCTTCCTGCTTGTCACCTGTAAATTGATTTTGTATACGATCCTTTAAGACCGCATATCGAGACGCAAGGTAGTCAACCTTTTGCTCAAAGCGTTCAATGTTATCAAAACCAACTCCGATTTGAACAAGGTCGTTTTTGACCCCCCGCCAATCAATTTCATCGCCCAACCCTTTTTCTGCGAGTTCACTGTTGAACTTCTGCAAATCAGAGTTTGTGATGTCATCTTTCAAAATCAGCTTTACAGGTTCAGAAGAAGTGCGCACAAACGTATCTCCATCAAAGTAGCCGTCAATCCGAGATTGCTTCAGATACTGGTTGATGAGCGCGTCCTCCTCGGTGTAAGACGCTCGCTCTGACGGCGGCAGAAGCTCCGCCTGCAAGCGACTGTCGGGAGCGACCCTTGTACATGAAGTATTCCCCAGCACCCGCATCTGATCTGAACTGGGTTTATAAATGCCGGAGTGCGCCGTTACCTGGGAGCGAGTTCCTATTTCCACACGGTCATACTTCACTGAAGGTGTCTGTTTTGAAGCAAGAGGTAAATTAGTCCGTCTCGCCAAAACATCCGTAGTGCCTGCATATTGATGTGCTTGAATTTGACCAACAAACATTCTGTTTCACCTCGCATTTGACCAGCAACAATCATGAAGACTGTCACTGTTATTTTCAAGAGAGCATTTTAATGATTACATCCACCCCCATTGATGGACAAGAACTATGCCCCCTTTCATGCTTTTGCCCTCTCATCTATATAAACGAGAACGCGAAGCAAAAAAGGACGCCAGTATAAGAAAAATTTTACATGGACTTTCAACAAAACCAGGGCAAGCGCGGCTGCGCCTGCCCTGGCTTAAAAGCTGTGATACAAATTTCGCTGAATACATCGGGAAAAGGGGCTGTTAGCAAGTTCCAGAAGCACTTAGAGCATTCTGGGGTTCGCCGTCGATAGTGTAGTCCACGGTCAACTGATAGGTTTTCCCTTTCTCCACAGAGACATCTTTGCTGAAAGTAATAGAACTTTTGGCGCTTTCCTCCCAAGAGCCAATCAATCGACTGCCATTCCATAGTTCAATAGTAGCGGAAATGTCGCTTCGGGCACTGTCGGCTCGAATATAAACATAGCAATAAGCTGTGGTGTCACTGAAATCTAAGAGCGCCTGATTATTGTTTACACGCGACGCTTGAGCATATTCCGATGTTGATAAAAGCAACAAAACCAAAAAGGGAAGAATAAAATGTCTTTTCCTCACTCGTCTCACCCCCCTTCTTATCCCTCATTAAGTATTAACGGAAAATTAGCACGATTTAGGACACCTCTTCAAAGAAAATTTTTATTTCACTTCCTGCTGTTCCACACTCTCGGCCATTCTAATTATTTCATCACCACTGAATGGTGCCGAAATGGTGAATAATGCTCCTGCCTCGTCATTCATCCACATAAGAACACTTTCTTTTCCTGGTTCTGAATCTAAATATAAATCGGCTGAATGACCGTCTATCAAAATGTGTTTAATTTCAGCACCATCACTCTCAACCTGTGCTTCCATTGATTCAGTGTACATAGTATAAGAAAACATTGCAAGTTCCTCGTCTGTTTTTTTGTATTCTATCTTGACATTCCGAGGACTAGAATATTCCGAAATCACCTCATAGCCGTCAGGAATCCAGGTTGGCCGGTAAATAATATCTTCCAGACTATCTTTCTTTTCTCCGACATAATGGTAAACAGACCAGCCCGCGCTTACTTCCCGTATCCATCCCCAAAATGCGGCCCGCGCTTCACTGCTCAAGGCCAACAGACAGCTACTGCCCAAAAGAAGGGCAACAAGAAAGCAGGCAACACTTTTCTGCATCCAATATTGGACAGGGTGATCTACACGTCTAATTAGCTTTTTCATCCTACGCTCAAACTTTGGCGAGAATGTTTCTTTACATTCCTCCGGTTCGGGGAGGGACGCAAGAACCGCTTCTTCTACCTTTCTGGCTGCATCATGTAATTCCTTATCCGAAATCATATGTCCCCTCCTTTCTCCTTTTCATATAGCTCCTTCAATTTCGCTTTTGCCCGCTGGTTCAGCTTGCTTGCCGCCGCAAAGGAAATGTTCAGTATTTCAGCGATTTCTTGTATGCGGTAGCCGTGGCTGTATTTCAATAGAATAACTTCACGATACCTAGGTGGTAACTGTAAGATACACCACTGTAACCGATTTTCACATGGAATTGATTCAACAAAACAGATTTCATCCTCGACAAGTTCCTCAGCTTCATGTTTATTGTGATCCCGAATTATATCTATTGCTTTGCGCTCTATTGTTATAACGATATAGCCATGCGTTTCTGGACTGTCAATATCACCTAATTTTGAAATATTTTTTGCGATGCTTAAAAAGGCATTATGTACAGCATCCTCCGCGTCCTGGGCATTGTTCAAGTATTTTTTCGCAATATGGAGCATATAGTCACGATATTTAAGATAAAGCTGCTCAAACTTTATTTTGTCTGCGGGGCTTTCTATCATTTCAAGGTAAAGCATTGATAGCCTCCATCTATACAGATAACAGTCTTATATTATAACACTTTTCAATTTTTTTCGCAATGGAGAAAGTAAGCGCCTGGTTCACAACCGATGGATACCAAGTGGACGTGGATTTTTCGTCAGACAAGGAAATCACTAAATGGCTTAATTTTTCTGAAAGTTTGCCGATAACTAATATATAGAATTTTCCACGATACAATTTTCAATAAATAAGGAGGAAAAGCTATGACAATCAATGATATTGCGAGAATGGTGGCAAGCGGAGACAGGTATCAGCGACAAAGCGCGACACCGAATCTTCCCAATGGCTCGCTTCCTCCCGCAGGCCATGTAAACCCCTATTGTCCCGAAGGTATGGACATTACTGGGATGAAAGAGTCTGATTTTAAGATCATTCCAGTATCGAAAGAAGTCGAGACGCAAATCAGAGATATGACTTTTAATAATATGAAGAAATATTACGGTATGTCTGCTCCAAGCGGGAATGATTTGGGAGATATGATTAAGTCATATGTTATGACACTCCCCCCAAAGGATCGGGCCAATGCAGGATACACACTTAATCAAATCCATCGTGAAGAGGCCGTCAGATTGCAGGATTTTGTAAAATCCCGTGTTCCCGGCTGGCAGTTGGGGCAACACTTTGACACCAGCATCTTAAATGAATACCGCCAGGGCATTGATGTGAAAGCATGAGAAAAGAGATGTAAAACTTAAAAAGTTAAATGTTTACTAAAAAATCCCACGGAAGGTTTTGCGTTGAAAAACCTTCCGTGGGATTTTTTTAACTTCTAATGAAAGTATACTTTGAAACTCCCAATTCGCTCTTGCATCCCAGTACGACAAAAGCTATTACGGTACAAAACCAATTCTGAAAAATATTTTGTGAGTGCCCGCAAAACCTTGTGAAACAGCGCATTACCCCGCATTTTTTGACAAAGAGAACCCCCAATTACTACGAATTTACTACCAAGGAATGAGTTTTGATACGACAAAACGCGGGGAAATGCGGACTTACGGTTTAGAGCCACCCCCTGAAAATCACATATTGCCTGACTGAAAAGCCGCTTATTCTCAAAAGGATAAGCGGCTTTTTCTATGCCCGTACATAGCCGCCTGTTTCGCCGCAGGCGGCTAAATCTATGGAAAAGGAGGGAACCCCAAAATGGCGAAACCCAAGGTAATCAGTGTGGCGAACCAAAAAGGGGGTGTAGGTAAAAGCACCAGCGTCTACAACCTGGGGGCCGGTCTTGCTATGGATGGCAAAAAGGTCTTAATGCTGGACGTAGACCCCCAGGCTGATCTTACTAAGATGCTGGGCCAGCGCAAGCCCCACGACCTGCCCCTGACCCTCGCCAACGCTATGAGCGATGTGGTGGCCGGGACAATGCCCCGCGACCACCCGGAGATCATGCACCACCATGAGGGCTTTGACTTTGTGCCGGGGAACCGCAGCCTGTCCGCCGTGGAGGTGGGGCTGGTGAATGTGATGAGCCGGGAAACGGTGCTACGGCAGTATGTGGACAGCGTGAAACGGGATTATGACTATGTTCTGCTGGATTGCCGCCCCTCGCTGGGTATGCTGGTCATCAACGCCCTGTCCGCGTCGGACTATGTTCTTATCCCTGTCCAGGCGGACTATCTGGCGGCGGAGGACATGACGGAGCTGGTGGGCACGGTGCGGAGCATCCAGCGGCAAATCAACCCCAAGCTGAAAATCGGCGGCGTGTTCCTGACGATGGCGAATGAAACCAACTTCCGTAAGGATATTGTCGCCACCGTCAAGGCGAACTTTGGGAAACACCTGCCCGTGATGGACGCGGTAATCCCGGCCACGGTGCGTCTGGCGGAGATCAGCACGGCGGACAAGAGCATTTTTCAGCATGAACCCAGGGGGCGGGCGGCGGATGCCTACCGCAGTCTGACAAAGGAGGTGTTGAAGATTGGCGAGAAACAGCGCAGCCGGACTTCTGACCTCGGTAGATAGTATGTTCACCACCCAGGAGGAACGGGACAACGCCCAGCGCAGCTATATGACTGACCTCCCTGCCGCTGAAATCAGCGACTTCCCCAACCATCCGTTCAAGGTGCGGATGGACGAGGAAATGGAGAAGTTGGCGGAGAGCGTCAAAGAGCGGGGCGTCCTCTCTCCGGTTCTGGTGCGGCCCATGCCGGACGGCGGCTATCAGATGGTGGCGGGCCACCGGCGCAAGCGGGCGGCGGAACTGGCGGAACTGCCCACAGTGCCCTGTATCGTCCGGGAACTGACCGATGATGAAGCCATCATCGTCATGGTGGACAGCAACCTCCAGCGGGAACAGGTTTTGCCCTCGGAAAAAGCGTTTGCCTATAAAATGAAACTGGACGCTATGAAACGGCAACAGGGAACCCGCACCGATTTAACTTCTGCAACACCGTTGCAGAAGTTCGGAGGTAAGACCTCGCGGGAACTTTTAGCGGAGCAATCTGGCGAAAGCCATGAGCAAATCCGAAAATATATCCGCCTGACCAGCCTTATTCCCGAAATCCTTGACATGGTGGACAATTCTGTGCTGAAAGAAAAGGACAAGTTACAGATGGCCCTCCGTCCCGCCGTGGAACTGTCCTATTTGACCGAAATCGAGCAAAAAGACTTGTTGGAAACCATGTCCGTGGAGGATTGCACCCCCTCCCACGCCCAGGCCATCAAAATGCGTGACTTCTCCGAAAAGGGCAAGCTGAACGCAGACGTGATCCTCTCCATCATGCAGGAGGAAAAGCCGAATCAGGTGGAGCAATTCAAAATGCCGAAAGACCGCATCAGCAAGTTTTTCAAGCCGGGGACGCCCGCGCAGACAATCGAGGACACCATCGTGAAGGCTTTGGAGATGTACCGCAAGCGGGAAAGGGCGAGGGAACGATGATGAATGTCACGCCTGGGGGAAAGTCTGCCCGTTTGCGGCCCTGGCACCTCCCACGCCCTCCCCCTCTCACACTCTCCCCCTCAAAACCTGCTGTACCTGCTGAAAAGAAAGACCTTGACTGATCGGAAAGTATCTGCTTTTTCAGCAAGTAATTCTTTGGAGGTGGTTGCTATTGTGCTATAAGCAAACAAGAACCCAAACTGGGTAGGTGACATCATGGAAAGACTGTATCACGGGACTACCGAGGAAAGCTGCCGCTCAATTCTTGCAAATGGATTTAGCCACGATGCGGTTGTATGGACTTGCAGCGATCCCGATATGATGTATTTCTACGACCAAGGAATGGTTGCGAAAGAGTTTGACCTGACACCAGGGAAGGCAAGAGAACGGTGCTTTGAACTGGCCTTGCAGTCCGCATTTACTACCGCTGCAATCACAAACAGCCTATCTCAAAACCTTTTTGTATTGGAAGTACAGGTGCCGGACTACCTCACAAATATCATATTGCCGGATCAATCCACTGGACTTTGGGATGGATTTGACGTATGTGTTCCTACTACGGCCCTGAATCGCCTTCCGTTCAACGTGTATGCGGCGATGGATTGTTATTCGCCAAGGCTTGCCATCCTATCCCTGTCTGTTTTAGCCCACAACGAGTATCTGCCCATAGTGCGCTTAACAAGGCTGGAACAGGACGTAATCGCGGAGATGAATGAAAGCGCAATCGAACCATTTTTGACCACAGTAAATGATTTCTTCTCTCAGTTCAGACCTACCCAGCTTTATCATGGTATCCATGTGGGGCAAATACCCAATATGGATGATCCCGCCAAGCGTATCCGTTCTCTTGAAAAGCAAGGCGATATGGGCAGGTAAAACTTTTTTCAGCCGGTAAAACCTTTGACCCCGTGGACGCCACGGGCTTTTTTGCGCCCAAAATCAACAACATGGAGGTAATTTTTCTATGAAGCGGAAAACCATCACCCACGCGGCTCGGCTGCTGTGCGTCCTG
>OFFH01001072.1_pt1 | contig 15450 bp, 16 predicted proteins | sample 1521341 | NCBI WGS metagenome assembly OFFH01 (sample SAMEA3504108, study PRJEB24116) | mouse gut metagenome | biome: mouse gut; feature: mouse-associated habitat; material: faeces | place: Denmark | collected 2011 | reverse complement strand
GATTTCCTCCAAGACGGGCATCAACACCATCACTGCCGAGGATCCTATGACGGCAGTGGCCATCGGAACCGGAAAATACGTGGAGTTCCTTTCCGGCTACAACGGCAGATGACACCGCGGAACAGGCGCGGATTTCAGATAGTTTCAGAGCAAGTTAGGAGGCGGCAAATGTTAAAAGGTTTATACACCGCATACACGGGCATGTTGAATGAACAGCACAGATTGGATACCCTGACCAACAATCTGGCCAATGCATCCACTGTGGGATTCAAGAAGGAAGGCGCAACCAGCGAAAGCTTCCGGGATGTGCTGACGGTCAAGATTAAGGATACTTCCACCAACAGCTATATGAATGAGCGCATCGGCAGGGCCAACCCGGGCGTGAAAATCGGGGAGAACTATACAAATTACACCCAGGGCTCTTTCCGTATCACGGACAATACTTATGACCTGGCTTTGGCCGGGGAGGGCTTCTTCGCCATTGAGTTCACCAATAAGGCGGGAGAGACTTCCACCATGTATACCCGCGGCGGACAGTTCACGCTGAACAGGGACGGATATCTGGTGACGGAGGACGGGGATTATGTGCTGGATACCCAGAACCGCAGAATCCGCCTGAATACCCTGCAGGATGCCAAGATAGACGAAAATGGCAGGATTACCCAGAACGGAACGAATGTGGCTACCATTCAGGTGGCAGATTTCGAAGATTATAATTATCTGGAAAAATATGGCGAGACCTATTACAGGCCGATTGAGGGCGCCAGACTCACCAGGGGAGACGCACTGATTAAATCGGGATATCTGGAAATGGCCAATGTCCAGATTGTATCGGAGATGGTAAACCTGATTGCTATCACCCGTGCGTATGAAAGTAATCAGAAAATCATACAGACTTATGATGGCTCACTGGAAATTGCGGCCACGCAGCTTGGCAGAGTCTAAGCCGGCAGGGCTATTTTCCTCATTGCCCGCGGGAATAAAGTGATCTGAAGAAGAAAACCCGGCAGTCCGGTTCAGGCCGCCGCATGGGAAAAAGTAAAGGAAGCAGTAGTATAGAAAGGAAGAATGGCTTATGGTACGCAGCTTATGGACAGCGGCAACCGGAATGATTGCACAGCAGACAAATATTGACACGATTGCAAATAATCTGGCAAATGTGAATACACAGGGCTACAAAACCCATGTGAACGAATTTAAGACTCTTTTATATCAGAATTTGCAGACGAAGACCACTACGGCAAACGGTGAAAGGAAACCCACCACTGCGCAGGTAGGACTGGGTGTGCGCAATTCGGCCATAACTACTATTTTTAAACAGGGGAATCTGATGGAGTCCGAGAGCGAGACAGACTTTGCCATCGACGGAAAAGGATTCTTCGCGGTACGGGGAGCGGATGGCAATACATATTATACCCGTAACGGCCATTTCCAGTTTACGCTGGGACCCAACGGAAACATGCTGGCGAACACGGACGGCCTGCCTGTGCTCGATACCACGGGACAGCCCATTGTCCTGAGCGGAAATTATATCCTGACGGATGTGAGCGTGAATAAATACGGGGAGCTTTGCTATCCCGATGCCAAGAACAATCCCCAGCCCATGGGCATCAGAATCGGATTGTTCCAGTTTAATAATCCCAATGGCCTGGATAAGCTGGCAGAGACGCTGTATGCCCAGTCGGCGGCCAGCGGACAGCCCATCAATGAGGCAACCAGCAATATGGTGGAGAAGAGTGCGGTAATCCAGAAATATCTGGAAGGCTCCAATGTGCAGGTAGTGGATGAGATGGTGAACATGATTGTGGCGCAGAGGGCCTATGAGCTGAATTCCAAGGCGATTACCACATCAGATGAGATGCTTCAGCAGGCCAATAACCTGAAGCGATAATTAGGAAATAAGGCAGAGCCGGGAGGGTAGCGTATGGATTTCAGTAATATAACCGGTATGTACAGTGATGCTTATTCCACTGCTGCAAACCAGAGTGCGACGAAACTGCAGAATAAGCTGGATGGAGCAGATTATTCCAAAGCCACAGATGACGAGCTGCTGAGCGCCTGCAAGCAGTTTGAGGCATATTTTATTGAACAGATGTATAAGGGAATGATGAAAACCATCCCGCAGAATGAGGAGACATCCAACTATACTTCCTCCATGATGGATTATTATAAGGACCAGATGATTCAGAGTGCGGCAGAACAGACAAGCAATCAGAGCGGGTTCGGACTGGCGCAGATGCTCTATGAACAAATGAAGCGTAATTACGGTATTTCGGATATTCCCGAGAGTGCTGAAACCGTGACTGCTGTGGGGTGACAGAATAGATTGCGGTGGATGCGGCTGTAATAAATAAACCATACATTTAGGACAAGGCTGCTTAAGGAATAAGGCGGCCTTGTTCTGCTATTTTTGATTCGGGTTTACAGGGGAGCGGAATGGAAACAGTCAGCGGATATGTGGAACATATTATTTTCCAAAACAGCGATAACGGATATACGGTTTTAAATCTTGCCGCAGAGGGAGAGGAAATTGTCTGTGTGGGCATGTGCAAGGGGCTGACACAAGGGGAGAATCTGTCCGTTCAGGGAGAGTATGTGGACCACCCGGTCTATGGAGCCCAGTTTAAGATAAGCGCCTATCAGGTGGTTACGCCCCAGGACAGCGCGGGCATGGAAAGATATCTTGGCTCCGGGGCCATAAAGGGTGTCGGCCCGGCGCTGGCGGCCCGGATTGTAAGGAGATTCCGCGATGACACATTCCGGATTATTGAGGAAGAACCGGAGCGGCTGGCAGAGATTAAGGGGATCAGCGAACGCAAGGCAAGGGAAATTGCACTTCAAATGGAAGAGAAAAGAGATTTGAGAGACGCAATTGTCTATCTGCAGCAATACGGAATGTCCAATACCATGGCTGTAAAAATTTATGAGACGTATGGCATGGAACTGTATCGTGTCATGAAGGAGAACCCATACCGCCTGGCAGAGGATATCAGCGGAATAGGATTTAAGCTGGCAGATGAACTGGCGGCAAAGATCGGAATCCGCGCTGACTCCGATTACCGCGTCAGGAGCGGTATTTTTTATATCCTGATGCAGGCTGTGGGTGAGGGGAACTGTTATCTTCCCATGAAACTCCTGCTGGATAAGGCAGAGGAACTGCTGGGAGTACCGAAAGAAAATATACGGCTGCAGGCAGATAATCTGATGATGGACAAAAAGCTGGTAATCAAGATGAACGGCGGAGAAAAAAGAGTTTATGCCTCATCCTATTATTATGCGGAATTGAATTGCGCCAGGATGCTGCAGGATTTAAATATCTCCATGATTACCGGGGAAGCCCCCGTGGAGGTGGGCCGCCTGGAAAAACTGGTGGAAAATGCGCAGATGGAACTGGATGAGCTGCAGCTGAAGGCAGTGATGGAGTGTATTCAAAATGGTCTGTTTATTCTGTCCGGGGGACCGGGTACGGGAAAAACGACTACCATAAACATGATGATACGTTACTTTGAGGCAGAGGGGCTGGATATTCTGCTGGGGGCGCCCACGGGACGGGCAGCAAAACGTATGGCGGAAGCCACGGGTTTTGAAGCCAGAACCATTCACCGTATGCTGGAACTGGGAAGTGCGCTGTCCGACGAGAAAATGCACAAGGTTACTTTCGGCAGAAATAAGGAGAATCCGCTGGAAGCAGACGTGATCATTATTGACGAGATGTCCATGGTGGACATTCAGCTGTTTCAGTCCCTGCTGGAGGCGGTGGTTCCGGGAACCAGACTGGTGCTGGTGGGAGATGTAAACCAGTTGCCCAGTGTGGGACCGGGACAGGTGCTGAGAGACCTGATTCTCAGCAGGCGCTTTCCCATGGTGGAACTGGAAAAAATCTTCCGTCAGGCCCAGGGAAGCGATATTGTGGTCAATTCCCATAGGATTAACCGGGGAGAACAGATTGCGCTGGACAATAAATCCAGGGATTTTTTCCTTCTTGAGAGAAATGACGTGAATGTCATATATAAACATATGATTCAGCTGATCCAGGAAAAAATGCCCCGTTACGTAAATGCCACGGCATATGATATCCAGGTGCTGACACCTATGCGGAAGGGAAGCCTCGGGTGTGAAACCCTGAACGGTATTCTGCAGAGATACCTGAATCCGGCAGACCCGCACAAAAAAGAGCATGTCAGCGGAGATACGATTTACCGTGAAGGCGACAAAGTGATGCAGGTAAAGAACAATTATCAGCTGGAGTGGGAGATTGTCAGTAAATACGGGATTCCGGTGGATAAGGGCATCGGTGTGTTCAACGGGGACATGGGCAGAATCCTGGAGATCAATGAAGCCTCATCCTGGCTGACTGTGGAATATGATGAGCAGAGACGTGTCACCTATCCGTTTTCCCTGCTGGAGGAACTGGAATTATCCTATGCCATAACGGTTCACAAGTCCCAGGGAAGCGAGTATCCAGCAGTGATTCTGCCTTTGCTGGCAGGTCCCAGGATGCTGTTTAACCGGAATCTGCTATATACAGCCATAACGCGGGCAAAAAGCTGTGTCACTATCCTGGGCAGTAGTGACGTTGTCCGCGGCATGATAGACAATGTCAGCGAAAACCGCAGATATACGGCGCTGGCGGAACGGATCAGGGAGGCCCTGTAAAACTGCGGGGGAATATCCGGGAGATATAAGTCGGGGAAGGTTTCGGAACGGAGGATTCGGAACCTATGGGAAAAAAAGTAAAAATGAGGCAGCCGGGAAGGGAAGAGGGGAGATGGGAAAAGCTGGGCAAGGCCGTACTGCAGATTCTGTTTCCTTTGAGATGCCCGGTGTGCGACAGGATTGTGCGGCCGGCAGGAGAAAAGATCTGTCTGGAATGCCTGGGAAAACTGAAGCTGCTGACACCGCCCTGGTGCATGAAATGTGGAAAAAAGCTTATGGAGGACAAGGAATACTGCGCCGACTGCAGACGCAGGGAACATGGCTATCAGCGGGGACGGGCGCTTTACGAATATGAGAGTGCGGCAAAGTCCATTTACCGCTTTAAATATGGAAAGAGACAGGAATATGCAGACTTTTTTGGAGAACAGATAGCGGAATATCTTGGAAATTTTGTCAGAAGTATTGAGCCGGATGCATTGATTCCCGTTCCGCTGCATAAAAAAAGAAAGGCGGCCAGAGGATATAATCAGGCCAGGCTTCTTGCCGATGCGGCAGGAAAACGGCTGGGGGTGCCTGTGTGCACGGGATTTCTTGTGAGGGAAAAAAATACCAGCCCCCTGAAATATGAAAATCCGCAGGAAAGGCAAAATAATTTGAAAAAGGCTTTTAATATAATAGAAAATGATGTAAAATTAGAGAAGGTGATCGTCGTTGATGATATTTATACTACCGGCAGTACCATGGATGAAGTGTCCGGGGTGCTGAAGGCTGCCGGGGTAAAAGAGATTTATTTCATTGCGCTGGCCTGCGGGGCAGGAATCTGAACCCCGGAGAATCCGGAAGCACTTTCAGACAACGCAGCAGCCGGAATTTTCCCATGGGTCCGGTGCCGGAAGGACAGCGGCAGAACTGGTGCAACAGGTATTTTGCTGCGGGATGACCTTGTTGTACTGTCATGAAGAGGAGGACATTATGAATGTAAGGAATTGCAGAAGCTGCGGATGTATTTTTAATTATGTAACAGGTCCGGTGACATGTCCTGCCTGCCGTGAAAAGCTGGAGAAAAAATTTCAGGAGGTAAAAGAATACATCCAGAAGAACAAGGGCGCGGGTATTCCGCAGGTGGCAGAAGAGTGCGAGGTGGACGCGGGACAGATTCGCCAGTGGCTGCGGGAAGGGCGCCTGGAACTTTCGGCAGATTCCCCCATGTATCTGACCTGCGAGTCTTGCGGGAAGCCTGTCCGCAGCGGCCGGTTCTGTGAAAAATGTGCCGTAAATATGACCCGAAATTTGCAGGATGCATTGAAGTCGGGCAGGCAGACCCTTCAGAAGCCTGAGAAAAACGATGGAGAAGGGCCCAAGATGAGATTTTTGAAGTGAATGGCTGCACTGGCGCCGTGGCAGCCGGATTTCCGGGAGGGTTAATATGCTCAATGAAGACCGTATTATTTTGATGACAAGAATGGCTTCTTACGAGCAGGGAGAAGGCAGGGGAAATGTGAAGATCGGCAATTATTTCCGCAGTGATTACATTACCGTCCAGGTACTGAAATCCATCATCTGTGCGATCATGGCATTTTTTATCGTGTTCGGCCTTTACATGCTCTGCAACTACGAAGAATTCCTGAAGAATTTGTATCAAATGGACATACTGGCTTTTGCCAAGGATGTCCTGACATACTTCTGTGTCGGTGTGGGGGGCTATGGCCTGCTTACTTACATTGTGTGCACATGGCGGTACGCGTCGGCAAAAAGAAGTCTGAAACAATACTATCATAATTTAAAAAAGCTGGGTTCCCTCTACAATGAATAAAAGGAAGGGAAAGGCCGGCTGGAGGTCAGAATGACAGTTTTACTGGAAATGAGAGAGAGATTAAAGCTGATATACAGCAAATTCGGCACATTTATTGTGCCGGTGGTGAAGTTTCTGCTGGCTTTTATCGCTTTCAATACTTTGAATGGCAGAATGGGTTACATGACACAGCTTGACGATATCAGCATTGTGCTGATAGCTGCCCTGGCGTGCTCCTTTCTGCCGGTTGGAATCATGGTGCTGTTAGCCGCTGTTTTCAGCCTGATGCATATGTATGCGCTGTCCATGGAAGTTGCGCTGGTGGGATTGTGTATGTACCTGATTATGTATCTGCTGTTTTTCCGCTTTAGCCCCAGAGATTCTCTTGTGGTGGTGTTTACTCCCCTCTTATGTGCGATGAAGGTGCCTTATGTGATACCCATAGTGGTGGGACTGGTGTGCGTTCCATCTTCCATGGTATCGGTTGGCTGTGGTGTGGCCGTGTTCTATCTGTTGGAGATGGTGATTGAGAGCGCGCCCAACATCAGGACCATGAGTGATGAGGACGCGCTGGCAAAAGTCCGGATGATGGTGGAAAATATTCTGGAAAATAAGGCAATGCTGGTGATAATCGTGGCATTTGCCATCACGGTGCTGGTGGTTTACCTGCTCCGGAGACTGCCCATCAACTATGCGTGGACCATAGCCATGATTGCGGGTGCCATGGTGAATGTGGTGGTTCTTCTGATAGGGGATCTGCTGTATGAGATCAACCTTTCCGTGGGAAGTGTGCTGCTGGGTTCCCTGCTTGCCATACTGGTTGCAAAAGTGATTGAATTTTTCCGGTTTTGCGTGGACTATGGACGCACGGAGAGAGTACAGTTTGAGGATGACGAGTACTATTACTATGTGAAAGCGATACCGAAGATGACTGTCAACGTATCCACCAGGACAGTGAAAAGAATTAACTCCCAGAGGACAAGGGAGGGAGCGGCAGGAGCCAGAGGGAATGCTTCCGGTCAGGGAAGCAGGCCGGATGCCAGAAATGTGACCATGGAGAGAACCGGCCCCGGACAGAGCCGATCGTCCCGGGCGGGAGGAACCCAGGGCCGCGGTGAGCGCAGAAGCATGACAATCAGCAATGCCGCTGATCTGCAGAATGATTTTGATGAAGAGGAAGAGTGGCCTTAAGTTTGGGCTGAGATTATGAAAAAGTAGGACTGATAAAAATGCAGTGGGTTGAAAAGGCAGATGAATATCTGAAAGATGTCAAAACGTATGCCAATACGGTGGATTTATATGATGTGTTTGAAATCCTGATTATCGCTTTTCTGGTATACTATATTCTGGCATGGATGAAAACCACCAGATCATGGAGGATGCTGAAGGGGCTGATTGTTATCTGCCTTTTCCTGCTGGTGGTAAATTTTATGCACATGACCAATATCATGTGGATCACGGAAAATGTACTGAGCTTTGCCGTGACGGCAATTATTGTTGTCCTGCAGCCGGAACTGCGCCAGGCACTGGAACAGCTCGGTGAGAAGAACTTTCTGCCGTCCATTGGATTTTCGGGATCCGCCGGAAAGAAGGAAAGCGCTTTTACAGAGAAGACTGTGAATGAGATTGTAAGGGCCTGCGTGGAAATGGGAAAGGTAAAAACCGGAGCGCTGATCGTGGTGGAGAGAAACGAGTCCCTGAAGGATTATGAGCGCACCGGTATTGAGGTGGATGGCGTGGTGACATGCCAGCTGCTGATCAATATTTTTGAACATAATACACCGCTTCATGACGGGGCTGTCATTATCCGGGGCAACCGGGTGACATATGCTACCTGCTACCTGCCGTTGTCAGACAATCTGGATCTGAGCAAGGATCTGGGCACCAGGCACCGGGCGGGTGTGGGCATTTCCGAGGCGACGGATTCCCTGACGCTGATCGTATCCGAGGAGACGGGCGGTATCAGCATGGCTTATGAGGGGGAATTGCAGAGACATTTAAATTCGGAGATTCTCAAGGAAAAAATGCGGGAGATTATGAATATGAATGGAGAAGAGGATGCAAAGGGCAGGCACAGACGTAAGGGAAAAGGCAAGAAAAAAGATAGGAAAGAGACTGCTGAATAATCTTGGGCTGAAGCTGATTTCCGTTGTTTTTGCGGTGGTTATCTGGTTTCTGGTGGTTATGATCAGCAATCCTAAGGATTCCGTGACATTTTCCGGCATTCAGGTAAATCTGATCAATACGGAACTGCTGGAAGCAGGGGACAAAATCTACGATATCAAGGATAATACGGATAAAGTGCGTGTCACGGTGGAAGCGCCGAGAAATGTGATCAATCAGCTCAGATCCTCCGATATTGTTGCGGAAGCGGATGTGAGCAGGCTGACAGAGGTAAATACCATAGCCATCTCCTGCAGGGTCCTGAATGAGGATGTGGAGATCAGCAGTGTCACATGCAGTCCGGAGCTGATGAGCCTGAATGTGGAGGAAAAGGCCAAAAAATGGGTTAATGTCCGGCACAACACGGTGGGAGAAGTGGCAGAGGGCTATATGGTAGCCGGCGTCAGCAGTGAACAGACGCGGGTAGAGGTACTGGGGCCCCAGTCTGTGGTGGAAAAGATCAGCTACGTGGGACTGGAGATTGATGTGACCGGAGCCACGGAGAATGTATCCGGAAATGTGGATGTGCGCTTTTATAATGTGGAAGGTCAGATGCTTGACGATTCCCGGATTACAAAGAATGTGGACAGTATCCACATGGAAGTGCGTGTGCTTGCCACCAAGGAAGTGCCTTTTGAGTTGAATTACACGGGGACTCCCGCCGAGGGATATCTTGCCACCGGCGAGATCATATGTGATCGTCCCACGGTGATGATTGCAGGGTCGGCAGCGACTCTGGCAGATATCACCAAAGTGACCATACCGGAGAGAGAACTGGATATTACAGACAAAGACGAGGACTATGAAAAAACCATTGATATCAGAAAATACCTGGATAACAATGTGATTCTGGCAGACAGTGGGTTTAACGGCAGAATAACGGTACGTGTGGCCATTGAGGAGGAAGCAGGGAGAACCCTGGTGATTCCGGAGGCCAATATAACATTGACCAATCTTCCGGCCGGGTATGACGCGGCGCTGACAGAAGGACAGGGGGCGATCCGGCTGCGGATTTCCGGACTGGGCGCCAATGTATCGGCAGTGGACCAGAATGCCATAGGAGGGACTGTGGACATAGGAAAGTGGATGCAGTCACGCAACATGGCATCGGTTGCCAACGGGGCCTATGACATTCCTGTGGATTTTACGATTACGGATCATGTGAATATAGAAGGTGAAGTAACAGTCAAAGTAAATATTGTCAGGATAGAGGAGGATGAGGAATAAGGAATGGCCAGATTATTTGGAACAGACGGCGTAAGAGGGATTGCCAATGAGGAACTCACGCCCATGCTTGCCATGCAGCTGGGGCAGGCCGGAGCTTATGTACTGACAAAGGAAAAGGCGCATAAACCCACCATTATGGTGGGGTGTGATACCAGAATTTCCGGGGATATGCTTGCAAACGCCCTTATGGCAGGCGCATGTTCCGTGGGAGCGAACTGTGTATATGTGGGAGTGCTTCCGACTCCTGCAGTAGCATATCTGACCCAGAAGTACAAAGTGGATGCGGGAGTGGTGATATCTGCCTCACACAATCCGGTGGAGTTTAACGGAATCAAGTTTTTTGACGGAGAAGGCTATAAACTTTCCGATCAACTAGAAGATGAAATAGAAGCGCTGATCCGGAACAATATGAAAGATGTCCCAATGCCGACAGGCTCAGGGATTGGCAAAGTCGAATACCGCCTGGACATCAAGGATGAATATGTCAGGTTTATCAAAAAAACGGTTCCGCTCAATCTCTCCGGAATGAAAATTGTGGTGGACTGCGCGGAAGGAGCGGCGTATTATACTTCCGTGAAAACACTGCGTGAACTGGGTGCAAACCTGGTTCCGCTCCATATCCATCCGGACGGGACAAATATCAATTCCAACTGCGGTTCTACCCATATGGAAGAACTGAGGGCGCGCGTCGTATACGAACGGGCGGATATCGGCCTTGCTTTTGACGGGGACGCGGACCGTATGCTGGCAGTAGACGAAACGGGCAACGTCGTGGACGGAGATCAGATTATGGCAATTATCGGGAGCCATATGAAAAAGCAGGGAAGCCTTAAAAACGATACCGTCGTCGTAACGGTTATGACAAACCTTGGCTTTACGCTTATGGGAGAACGCGAAGGGCTGCATATTGAAAAAACAAAAGTAGGCGACCGCTATGTACTCGAAAATATGCTGGAAAACGGTTATAACCTTGGCGGGGAGCAGTCGGGGCATATTATCTTCCTCGACGACAACACGACGGGAGACGGTTTGTTAAGCGCGCTTCATCTTTTAAAGGTTATGGAGGAAACGGGAGAAAAACTTTCGGAACTGGCTAAGATTATGGAAGTGCTGCCGCAGTCGCTTGTCAATGCAAAGGTTCCGAACCACAAAAAGGAACATTATATGGAATACGCGGACATTGCGGACGCTATCCGTGAACTGGAAGAAAAATTCCACGGGGAGGGCAGGGTTTTAATTCGCCCGTCCGGTACCGAACCTCTGGTCCGCGTTATGATTGAAGGGAAAGATCAGCAGGTAATAGAAGAAGAGGCCAAAAAGCTGGCGGAATTAATTACAAATACCATGCTCTAATACAGGAGGGATCGTGTATGGTAAGCCAAAAAGTTACAATTAAGAACCCGACCGGGCTGCATCTGCGCCCGGCGGGGATACTTTGCAAAGAAGCAATGAATTTTAAATCCCTGATAACCTTTCAGTACCGGGGAAATACGGCAAACGCAAAAAGTGTCTTAAGCGTCTTGGGGGCGTGTATCAAATCAGGCGATGAAATAGAGCTTGTCTGTAACGGGGAAGACGAAGAAGAGGCCCTGAACGTACTGGTGACGTTGATTGAAGAAGGGTTTGGCGAATAGGAGGACATCCGGACAACATGCATAGGTTAGACAAAAAGAACGGGATCGAACTGGGAATAATGACTGTTTTGTTTGTGGTTGCCGCGTTTTTTGTTTATAAGACGACCATTTTAACGCGTATGATACTTCCGCGGGTGGAAACGCAGGTAGAAGCGCAGGAAGGATGTTTTTATGTGCTTACAGACGGGGATCGCTTGGAACAGGCATTTACGTATCCGTCAGAACGCCTGCTCAGCGCCGGGGTCAGGATTTCTTTGGATGAAGATACGCTTGGCAATCTGGTTTCCAATGAAAAAGATTTAGATCTGGGCGTAATCCGGCTGGATGTGCGGGACGAATCCGGAAATTCCCTTATGCATGCAGATTATGATGTATATGCGCTGGCGGACAACCAGGATCTTGTGGCCTCGTTTCCTTCGTCCGAAACGGGATGGCAGGGCAGGATACTTACGCTGGCGCTGGACGCCGAAGGCATTCGGGAAGAGGTTGGGCTTAAAATAGGCTATTCGGCAGAGGATGCTTTGGATGCATCCCTTACCATAAACGGCAAAGTAAGAAATGAAACGTTAAATATCCAAACGGCGCAGTATCAGTTTACCTATTGGAAGCAGTGGGCCATATTTGGCGCTGTGCTTATTTATCTGCTGCTGTTTGGGACATACCTGGGTTTTGCTGTATTCCGCCGAAAAGCGGAACAGGTGTTTTTGTTTTCCGGCGGGATCCTTGCCGTGGTGTATCTGCTTTTGCTGCCCCCGCTTGCGGTTCCGGACGAAGAAGCGCACTTAAAAGAGGCGTACTATTATTCCAATTACCTTGTGGGATCGGAACAGGCCGAGGCAGGGAAACTTTGTATGGATAAAGAGGATTTTGACGCTCTGCAGGTGTTTGAGACGACTCCGTCGCTTCCGGAATATGACACGTTAAAGGAAACCTTATTTAAGCCGGGACGAAAAGAAGGCATAAAAGAAATCAAACGGCCCGCCACCCAGGCTCCGGCGGTTACTTATGTTCCGGGAATTGCGGGGCTTACGCTGGGGAGGATGCTCGGGCTGAACGGATTATTAACCATATATCTGGGCAGAATATGTTCCATACTGTTTTACTTATTTACGATGTACTGGTTCATCCGCCTGATGCCTTTTGGAAAACCGGCTGCATTTATTATGGCAATTCTGCCAATGACAATCCAGCAGTGCTGTTCTTATTCGTATGATTCGGTTGTAATTGAAACCGCGTTTTTATATATCGCCGTACTATCCGGGTTATTATACGGCAAAGAGAAAATCCGGCGGTATCAGGTTGTTTTGTATGTGTTTTTTATGATAATACTGTCGATTTGCAAAGGCGGCGCTTATATGCCGCTTTGCCTGCTTACCATGCTGATACCTTTCGGCAGGTTTAAAGACAGGAAGAAGAAGTGGATATTTGTGGGCGGTATGGCGGCGATAGCCGTTGCCGCATTTCTGACAAGCACATTAAGCTATGTGCTTTATGTGGCGGCTCCTACGGCGGAACAGGCGGCCGGTTCTTATCTGGAAGGGAAAGCGTATGGGGCGGCGGGTATTTTATCCGAACCGATGACTTTTTTAAACCTGCTGGGACGGGTTTTTAGAAACAATGCTGGGAATGCAGCTTGGATGGCTCAATGTATTTGTATCGAGGATTGTTATTTATGGGCTGCTGCTGCTCCTTCTGTTATCCATAGTCCGGACGGAAGATTCGGGGAACAGTTCCCGCGCAGAAATTTCCGGCCTGCATAAAGCTTCGTTTCTAGTGGTCTGCGGGCTGTCTGTTGCAATGGTGTTTGCGTCTATGTTTATGAGCTGGACGCCGAGAGGCTCTATCAGCATTATGGGAATCCAGGGAAGGTATTTTCTACCGTTGCTCCCGCTGCTGTGGATGACGTGCTACAGCCCCAATATTACGCTGAAAAAAGACGTGTCCCGTAAACTGATGTATTTTGCGGTAAGTTTACAATGTGTTGCAGTATATGGTATATTGACGTCACTGGAGAGAATACTATGATAAAGAAAAAGAAACTGATTATTATACCCGCGTATAATGAACAGGGAGGAATCGAACGGACAGTACGGGATATTCTTACGAATGCGCCGGATTTTGACTATGTGATTATTAATGACTGTTCTACGGATAATACTCTGAAAGTGTGTGAAAAAAACCGCTTCCATGTGATTAATCTTCCGGTCAACCTGGGGATTGGCGGCAGCGTGCAGACGGGCTATGTATACGCGTGGCGGAACGGGTATGATATCGCGGTGCAGTTTGACGGCGACGGGCAGCACAATGCCAAATATCTGAATGCAATGGCAGACAAGCTAATAAAAGACGGTTTGGATATGGTCATTGGCTCAAGATATATTGAAAAAGAAGGGTTTCAGTCTTCCGGGATAAGGCGTATTGGTATCCGGTATTTCACCGCCCTGATCCGGTGGCTGACCGGAAAAAAAATAACCGATCCGACTTCCGGGATGCGGATGGCAGGCAGGGATGTCATTGAATTATATGCAAAAAATTATCCTAAGGATTATCCGGAGCCGGAGAGCGTGACGGTCATCCTGAAAAAAGGCAAGAAGGTGGATGAACTGCCTGTTATAATGAATGCACGGGAAGAAGGCGTTTCGTCTATTTCACCGCGGAAATCCGTTTACTATATGATAAAGGTATCTCTGGCGGTTTTACTGGCGGCAGTCCGGGGATAATGGTCGGAGGTAGAATAAAATGAGTTTGAAAATACAGATAATTATAGCGGTTTTGGTGGTATTGGCGCTTGTCTTTATTGCCAATTTGGTGCGCAAAGAAGCGCTGGACATTAAGTTTGCACTGCCCTGGATAACCGTAGGAGCAGTCGTTTTGCTTTTGGATCTTTTTCCTGGCATTATGAATAGCCTAGTGCGTCTGCTGGGCATTGAGCTTCCGGTCAACATGATGTTTTTCTTCGGATTCTGTTTTACGCTGCTGCTGTTATTTTCCCTGACGGTAAAGGTATCCCGGCAGTCGGGACAGCTAAAACGGCTGGTGCAGGAAGTCGCATTGTTGCAGGAACAGTCAGACAGGAAAAACAAAGCCTGTGAAGACGGGTTTTTAGAATATAAAAATTAAAAAAGGAGAAGTATTAAAGAGGAAAGATGAATAGTGAGATATGTGGTGAAGCGAATAACCATACAAAAAAGGAAAACAAAACAGGAATGCAGGATGACGACTCTTACGGGGATTTTGGCAAGGTACAGATTCTTTTGTCCACTTACAACGGGGAAGAGTATATCCGGGAACAGTTGGACTCTATTTTGGGACAGAGTTATCCCGATGTGGATATTTTGATCCGGGACGACGGATCAACGGATGATACGTTCGTAATTTTGAAAGAATATGAAGAATCCAAGCATAGTTGGCATTGCTTTCAGGAGGCGTGGCATAATTGGCCCAACGGGCATCATTGCTAAGCTTATCTTCGTACCATTTTTTCTTGTTGAAAGCAATCCGGAGGCTTCTTACATAGGGTTCTGCGATCAGGACGACTGCTGGCTGCCGGAGAAGATAGAACATGCGGTCAGGCAGTTAGAGGGCATGGAAGGGCCTTCCCTTTATTGCGGCGCAAAAACGCTGGTGGATGAAAATCTGGAACCGTTCCAAAGCCAGCAGAACCCTCATGTGACGCCTGGTTTTGGAAATGCCGTAATTGAAAGCATCTGTTCCGGATGTACGGCGCTTATGAATCAGGAACTGGCCGGTATTATTAAAGATCGCCTTCCGGAGGATGTGATCCACCATGACTGGTGGTGTTATATGGCGGCGGCTTATCTGGGAAGTATTTATTTTGACGAAACGTCTTATATTTATTATCGGCAGCACAAAGGGAATGAGGTAGGCGCAAGCGGGTCTGCGATTGGGATGATTCGGGCGAAGGCGAGGGATTTGAAGAAGCGGCATGGGGATTTGAAGAAGCAGCTTTTGGATTTT
>OFFH01001068.1_pt1 | contig 15563 bp, 15 predicted proteins | sample 1521341 | NCBI WGS metagenome assembly OFFH01 (sample SAMEA3504108, study PRJEB24116) | mouse gut metagenome | biome: mouse gut; feature: mouse-associated habitat; material: faeces | place: Denmark | collected 2011 | reverse complement strand
ATAATCAATAACGCAAAAACCATATCCAAAACTTCCATCCTCTCACCTATGGGAAAACTGACCTGCAACCTGCAGGACGAAACACAACTGTTCCGTGAAGTAAAAAACACCCTTTTGGAACATCTGTTTCATAGAGAATGGGCAGCAAACCAAAATCTTATTCATGCATATGATAAATTACAAACCGATTTTAATACCTTGAAAAATGCCAAAGACGCGGCGGAAGCTAAAATTCATGAGTTAGAACAGCAGATAAAAAATTTACAGCCAAAATCCATTGACAATCAATCGAAATAATTGTAGAATTTATTTAACAGAAAATGATTAAAATATTACGTCTGAGGACATAATATAGATTGTACGCCGAAGGGCACGGGCACCTATTATGGTGTCCATTTTTTTTTAGATTTTACAGTAAAAATGACGGCACAGCACGCCCAAACCAGATGCGCCATGCCGCCCCATATTCCCCCTATGCTCTTACACCCGCTCGCAGAATGACAATGCAATCCATCCAGCTCCGGATTTCAGCCTGCCCCAGCCCATCTCCGAGCCTTTGCCCTGCCTGACTTCCGCCGTCTGCATCCTTTTACTATCTGCATCACTGGCAGAACTGCTTTCAGCCACAGAGCCACCCAGAGCCGCCTTCACATCCCTCCGGAACCCATCCATCGAGTAGGGCAATCCCAGCTGCCTCCACAAATGCTCTGAATCCCCATGATTGGATGCAATTCCTCTCTTATGTCCTTCTGCGTGGGAAACAATCACGCCGTCTGCAAGCGGATCAAGCCCGAACTTCCCACACAGCATAGCAAACAGTTCCACCGCCGCATCATAAGACCTTTTGGCACAAGCCCTCACCTCTTCCAGCTTTCCGTCAGCCACCTTGAATGTTGCTCCACCTGTATATGTAGTACAAGCCGGCTCACACATCTCCACTCCGATATGCGTATCATTCCCGCTCCCATTTTTTCCTGAACCGCAATGCCATCCCCGATGGTTCCACGGCAAGGTCTGGTAAATCGTACCGTCCAGTGTGTCAACATCACCGGCGCAGCCATAGCATCCGCCATCTGCATCTGCCCATTTCCATATCCTGCAATATCATCTGCTCCGTCAGATTCCGAACGTCTCCCCTCTAACGCATCATTTCTGGTTCCATTCTGGTGCACAAAGGATATGCAGCTGGATATCATTGTCGGATACTGCTGCAGGCTCCCCTCCCGTCAGCAGATCCACCGCATCCTGAAACACTTTTCTTTTTGGTGCATTAGTCTTCATCCGCAATCACCTCCCCCGCAAGCTTCTGATATGCCTCACAAGCCCTGCTGCCCGGTGCATACTCCAACAGCGGCTCACTGTAATAAACAGATTCCCCGACCTTTACCGTGTTCGGAATCCTGCTCTCAAATACCCGTATCTGCCCCTCAAAAGTATCCAGAATCTGCTCTGTGATTACTTTGCACAGGTTCGTCCTTTCATCACACATCGTCAGCAAAATACCCTCTATATGCAGACCAGAATTGATACGGCTCTTAATCTTTTTTACCGTCTTCAAAAAGTCCTGCAGCCCCATCATCGCCAGCAGCTGTGGATTGACAGTAATAATCACCCCATCAGCAGCTGCCAGTGCATTAATAGTCAGACTTCCAAGCGAAGGGCAGGTATCCACCAGAATATAATCATACCGCCCTTTCAGCGGCTCCAGAATGCCCGCCAGCATCCTTTCCGCTCCCATCTCCAGCCTCAGCTTTGCATCCACCACGGACAACATCACGGATGACGGTATAAAATCCACCCCGTTCCGGCTCACGATATATTCTGATGCATCCGGCATCTCCTCATCCTCAATCCGATTCATCATCAGATGCCCGATTGTCACCGGCACTGAGTTTGTGTCCTCAATCCCAAAACAAGTGGAGAGATTTGCCTGGCTGTCTTATACCGAAAAAATGGTTATTCCGAGGTTTTTGATACCGATATGATTTCTTGAGGATTTATCTACAAAGTTTCGGCATAATAAGGTAATCTTTTCTAGATGAAAAATATCAGGAAGGAGATTTTATTATGTCAAATTGTACCAAGCCACTTGTCAGCGATCTGATTGATAAGGCATGGCAATGTATCGTTTCATTTGGGAGGGCTAAGAAAACAACCTACATGTATAAATGTTATGGCATCTCTCCGGTCACATCTTATTTCTCGACTCATTCAGTTTCGGTTTATTCTGAGGATGAGGGGAATAACTGTATCTGGTACTACTTCCGCCTTTATCAGGATGGCGTGATCAACAGCACAAAGTACCGGTACACCAGGAAAACAATTATAATTATGACCAGCATCATGAATACAGGAAATTATGTCTGGTCCTATGAGCCGTCCATACTTACATCGTCCATTCCAGAGGGCCTTAACCGGATTCTGGTGGATTATCTGAATCACAGGCTTGCACAAGGCTGCCGAACTACTACACTGAGGGGAATCAAGCCCAAGATCAAACATTTCCTTCGTTATGTCGCAAGTCTTGGATTTGATGATCTGAAAGGTCTGGAAATTTCAGATATAAACAGTTATCTGCCTGTCCTTGCTGACAGTTATGGAAATGTTGGGGATTCCCTTTCCCTGCTCAGGTCTTTTGGTGCCTATCTGTCTGAAAATTCACTCTGCAGCCTTAACCTTGAAACCATCTTTACAATTAAAGTGCCTAACCGTAAAAAAATACATTCCGGTTTTGATAAGGACGAAGTAACGGCCATCCTGAACGCTCCGGATAAAAGCACAGCATTAGGAAAAAGAGATTACGCAATTATAATGCTTGCGGCTTATACCGGCCTCCGGGGCGTGGATGTCCTCACACTGAAGTTTTCGGACATTGACTGGCGGTTAAGGGAGATACGCCTGATCCAGAGCAAAACTTCCAAACCAGTCATGCTTCCTGTCCCTGTCGCAGTCCTCAACGCCGTTGCCGAATACATTCTGGAAGCCAGGCCGGAAAACACCGCAACGGATATCATTTTCCTCCGCAGCAGGCCTCCATATGACCCCCTGAAAACATGGTCTGCCCATTCAATTATCAAACACAATGCAGCAAAAGCAGGCATCGCATGGCAGGCGGACGAGCGGAAGGGCTTCCATACCATGAGAAGGACACTGGCAAGCCGGATGCTGGCATCGGATGTCTCCATTGATACCATCAAAGAAGTTCTCGGACACAGCAGCCCCGATTCCACAAAGCCATATATCAGCGTTGAATTGTCCGGCTTGAAAGAATGTCCCCTGACGTTGGAGTCCATTCCGCTGGGAAGGGAGGAACTGAGATGAATCCAACCTTTCACTGTGCTTTTGGCCAATATATTTCCGATTTCATCCAGGAAAAACATACACTTGGTTTTCCTTATATAGAAAGCGGACGAATCCTCCGCTGCTTTGATAAATTCTGTACGGATAACTTCCCTGCCGAACCTACTTTGTCCGCAGAAATTGGGAACGCATGGGCTGTCATAAAACCGACAGAAAAATCCGTGAGCTTCCAGAACCGGCTTGGGCCGGTGCGTGAGCTTGCAAAATATATGAACCGCGTGGGTAAAACTGCTTATGTAATTCCGCCGGAATTATCACCGAAAACAGACCCGCCATACCAGCCGCATATTTTTACAGAAGAAGAACTGAAAGCTTTTTTCCATGAGGCAGACTCATATCCTGTAAACCCACGCTCCCGGATCAGGCATCTACAGATTCCCGTGTATTTCAGGCTTCTGTTCTGCTGCGGCCTCCGTCCCCAGGAAGCCAGACTGATAAAACTTGAAAACCTCAGCCTCCGGGCAAAAAACCTGATCATACCAGAATCCAAAGGGCACAGGGACAGGATGGTCGTCATTCCGGAAGAACTGGTCGGGATTTTGGAAAAATACTACCCTTTTTTGAAAAACGAATTCCCCCAAAGCGAGTACCTGTTCCCCTGCCAGCGGTTTGGCGGCGCTGCCTACACGGCAAGCTGGGTACGGAAATCGTTCCACGAATGCTGGGGAAACTGCCATTTCGAGCTTGTGGCCGGCAACAGCCCAAGGCCTTATGACTTCCGGCACACATTTGCCACATACCGTATATACAAATGGATGAAGCAGGGCGCAGACCTAAGGAGCATGCTCCCGTACCTGAGCGCATACATGGGGCATTCCTGTATTTCGCACACGGCATACTATATCCACCTTGTACCTGAATTCTTTTCTGAAATGTCAGGCATGGATATGAACCTGTATGCATCACTTATCCCGGAGGTGCCTCATGAATAAGGAAAACGTTGAATTGACAAAAAGGCTCCGTGATTTCTTTCAGATATACCTGCCGAAGCAAAAATGTTACAGTGAGAACACGGTTACATCCTATAAATATGCTTTCAATCTATTTTTTGATTTCCTAAACAGCAGAAAAGGTATAGGCATGACAAAAATAACAATGGACTGTTTCAGTGGTGAATCTGTTTCTGAATTCATGGAATGGCTGTCCAGGGAGCGGAACAACAGCGCATCCACCTGCAACCAGAGGCTGATGGCTTTACGGTCGTTCGCCAAATATAATGGGACAAAAGATTTTTCCCAGTTCTCACTTTATGCGGAAATGAAATCAATCCCCGCAAAGAAAGGCAGGCCTAAAACAGTTGAGTTTTTGAGCGAATCCGCACTTGAAATACTATTAAAGCAGCCTAATGCCAAAAAAATCTCTGAAATGCGCAACCAGTTTTTTATGATCCTGATGTACGATACCGCAGCCAGATGTCAGGAAATGCTTGACATACGCATAAAGGATATCTGTTTTAATGAGAAAACACCCTATTTATATCTGACCGGCAAAGGCAGTAAAACCAGGTCAGTGCCTATGATGGATGCTACTTACCGGCACCTTTTGAAATACCTGGAGAAGTTTCACCCTGACTACAAAAAGAATACTGATGAATTTTTATTTTATATCACCACGCACGGCATACGCCACCAGATGTCGCAGGACACGGTAGAGGTGTTTATGAAAAGATACGGGAAAACGGCAAAGCTTATCTGCCCGGATCTGCCGGATAAAGTACACCCGCACCAGCTCCGGCACACACGCGCGATCCATCTGTATCGGAGCGGAATGCCATTGAGCATACTGAGCGAATTTTTGGGGCACTGCTCAGAGGAAACTACACGCATTTATGCATATGCCGACACCGAAATGAAACGGGAAGCAATCAATAAGGCAACTGCAGATATAGCCGTGCCTGAAGAAAAACCAATCTGGGACGAAACAGACGAGGAAACATTTCGTAAGCTGGCCGGCTTGAGATAACCTAAACATTTAGTTATTCCGATGTTTTTCATAAAATCACTGTATTTTCTATGAAAGCTTAGAAACTTCGGAATAACTATTTTTTCGGTATAAGATGCGTTATGCCGAATTCGGCATAACGGGTCCGCATCAATCAAAAGCACTTTCTTTCCCTGTTTTGCAAGTCCTATGCCTAAATTGCTTGTGGTGGTGGTCTTGCCCACACCGCCTTTCTGGTTTGCGATTGCGATTATTTTACACATGATGATTCTCCTTTGCTTCTACTAATTTTCTTTTACGTTGCTTTTCCTGACTTCCACATAAGTCCTGTAATATTTCTTTGTCCCTTTGTTTGGGAACATATCGGAAAACTCCGTCACCTCGATTTTCGGGTTACGCTGTAAAATCTTCCCGAACCACTTAATATCGTTCTTCGTTCCCATAAGCCTGACTTTTAACATCAATCCCGTCCTCCAAGCATGGCGTACAAGTTGTGGTTATATGTTACATATTCCGGATAACGAATCTGTACCGCCTGCCAAAAATAAGGCGCATAGGCACAGCAGAACAGTTCTTCCACTGTGTACCGTCTGCACTCGTCCACCTGTTCCTCCGCATCGTCATAGTCAAGGACGCTTGGCGTACCGTTGCAGTAAAGGTTAAACGCCATCCTGACCACTCTTACGCTCCCGCTGGTCTGCCAAGTGAAGACAACACGTTTGATACAAAATAGATAAGGCGTTCGCCCCGATTTATAGGGGTGAACGCCTTATCTAGCAACTGCTAATGTTAAAAGAATACGAATTGAATCAAAAATATTCATATGACGGATGCTGGCTTCCATAGAGTAATTTTACACGTTGCACCCATTAGGGCTATGTTTATGCATCATACCTACTACTGATTTTACACGATTCATACACGGTTAGATCGCGCGAGTCTCTCGCGAAGAATTCCTTTTTACTCTCCGCGGGTGTCGCCTCGGATAAGAAAATCAGAACACCTTCTTGCCGCTCGCTCCTACAAGCTTCAACTTTCTCCGGACGGGATATTACGATCTTGTCACTGGGTATACTTTTTATGCCATTTCTGCTGGCTATTGGTGGTCCAATAGTAGTGCTTCTAATATTAGATCGTATCGTCTATTCAACGATCCATGGTCCACGCAATTTCAGAGCAGTATTCATCGTGGTTACGGCTTCGCCATCCGCTGTGTAGTACGGGAGGGGTAAAGGAAGATATAGCGACTTTGGCTACACGGGCCTCTACAATTATAGTTCTGGCTTGTTGGACGGTACTACTTCAGGTGGCTACTTCTGGTCATGTACGGCGGGCTCTGCTGACCACGCTCGCTACCCGGCCTTCAGTAGCAGCAATGTTAGCCCGCAGTACGGCAACCTTCGCGGCCACGGTTTCCCACTCCGCTGTGTCGGGAAGGAGGGAAATGCGCTTCATAATGTGCTATAATTAAAATGTCTAAAATGTGTAATCCGTACTGCTAACGTTTTTATGCGCAAGGCAGGACACCGCCAAGCATAGCGTAAATTCGTTGTGCGGGTTACACGTTTTAGACACCGTAGCGGTGTCCTTTTTGTAGGGATGCCAAAATTAATATTCATAAAAGGAGGTATCCATGAGCAATAATAAGAATATTGCTGATTCTAAAAAAAGTGCTAACCATCAAGTCCTCACCTGCGGACTAAGCATAGTTGTAGGTTTGGTTCTTGATGTAATCACAGCGATTCTCGCAGTTAGGTTTTTATCGGCATCGGGGCCCGAAGCCAATGCTCCGGCGCTGGTATTCTTTCCTTTCTTGATACTTCTTGCCGTTCCGCTGGGTTTAGCCATATCTGTGTCATTAGTACTTTATATTAGAGAGCATCATGAGGCCATGAGCACCACTATGATTGTGCTGGGCATCATAGGTGACATTCTGTGTTTATTTCCAACTCTATTGGCTGCGGTAATGATCTTTTTGTAATTACAGTATCTTAATTTATTTTTTCTATAACTTTGCATCAAATTTTTGTAGTATCATTTTTCAATACTTATCAGTATAAGGAACCGATATACTCCGCATATCGGTTCCTTATATTTAAAACATAGATACGATTTATTCTGAGATGTTTAATAGTATAATCACTTTTTTATAATCCGGATAATTTTTACAATCAATTCCTTATTTTATCCTAATCTTTACGCTCGCCTTCTTGCCACTCCCGTCCATGGCCATAGCGGTGATTTTGACGGTTTTGCCTTTGCCAGATTTCTTGGCCGTGACTTTGCCTTTGCTAGTTACAGTGGCATATTTGGGGTTGCTGCTCGTCCACTGCAAAGTTTTGTTTGCGCCTTTTGATGCCGTGATCTTTGCTTTAAGCTTGATAGACTTGCCGGGTTTCAGGCTGAGGTTCTTTTGTCCAGAAATAGCAACTTTCTTGACGATGCCTTTCATGCACTTGATTTTGTAAGAAGCCGCTTTTCTACTTCCGTCTCCAGCAGTTGCGGTAATTGTAACGGTTTTACCAGCACCGGCTTTCTTTATAGAAACAACGCCCCTGCTGTTAACTGTCGCATACTTCGTATTGCTGGATTTCCAGACGATCGATTTATCCGCAGCGTTGGATGGTATTACCGTAGCTTGCAGAGTAACTTTCTTTCCAACGGCTATTTTGTGGGAGATACCAGTGAGCGTGATTTTCTCCACTTTGACAGTTGGCTTCGTCTGGTTGCCGGAATTGCCTAAATTTGGCTTGTTCTTCTCAGGATCGCCTGTAGCTCCTCCTGAATTATCGGGGTTTTCTATTTTATCCTCAACGGGTATTTCTGTCCCATTTCCATCTGCTATTACTTCTGTTTTGGCATCTCCATTATCATCCAGAACAAGCAATCGTACTTTAGAGGTTTGAATACCCGTATCTTCCGAAAGATTATTTTGGGACTGGATCGAGCTAGTCATCTTCTTACCCTCTGTAAGATTAACATTAAGAAATGTTTTGCTGTCAACCACGGACAGATCACTTACTCTGATATTCTGCGCCACATACTCCATTGTACCATCACCAATAGCAGTCATATTAAATGTATACGCATCATTATCCAATAAATAAATGTCTTTCTGGTCATCGATTATGGAAATATGAATTTTATCATCATTAATATAATCTATAACGTTATTTGTAATTTTACCCGCGAGCTGCCCCCTAGAATCATAAATTTCTACATTCACGGGGCAGTGGATGCCTGCAAACCCTAAAATAGTTTTCTTGACATCACTAAAGAATTTAGTTCGTCGCCAATTTGCAGCATCGTCTAAGGCTGCTTTTGCTCCATCCCGCGATTTGTAGGTAGATATATCCTTTTCGTGGCGTAAATACTCCAGATAGGCTACTTGGTTATGGGCATCTGTACACATTTCTAAACCTTCATAATCATTCCAAATGTTACTGTACCAATAGCTTTTACCAAACTTATTCCATATATTACCTAAAATTGTACGCGGCACCCATGACACAATGTCTTCGGCATCGGCTATATTAAAAATACATTCATAGGAATTTACCTTCTCATTGGAAAACAATCCAACATCAGGGCAGGCAAAAGTATAAGCATAAATGTCGCGCTGTGGAACACCATTATCTGCTAGTCGCCCAGCTAAAATATTCGCTACTGCCGCCCCTCGGCTAAAACCAGTGATTATAAATTGCGTATTCGAAAAATCTCTTGTCCCAAGAAAATTTATCATCTTAGAATAGAGGCCATTTGCTGCCTTAGAAAAACCACGATGCTGGCCAGTGGCAATATCGACTTTAGCATTTAAATTGCTGATCCACTCCACATTTTCTTCGGTGCCTCGACCCACAATTAATACTAGCTTTTTCCCATTTTTCAGTTCTTTTTTTGCCATTCCGTAGCCAATGAATATACCGTCCCACATATTGTGGTCTGTAACCGAATCAGAATCTTTAAAACCAAAACTACTAAATGTAGCTTTCATACTGGTTTCGTTGTAAACGGAATTGCACATGGCGATCAGCATATGTGCCAACTGCGGATTATAATTAGGATTATCACCTATATAAATAATACCAGGCTTATAATCCGTCTTTTTTATACATACTTCCAAGGGGCGGTCAAATCCTTCGTAGACGAAAGGTGAAAAAGTATCTTTGCTAGTATAAACCTTATATTTAAGAGGATCATAACCTGAGGCCGTACAGTCAAAATGAATATTAGCAGCAGCAAGGTAGTCATTAGGAATTTCAACGATTATATCTTGCCAACTAGTTTTATCGCTCGCATAATACACATCAGTCAGACTACAGCACCCAGAGAATGCGTATTGGTAGATTTTAGTAATGTTAGCCGGAATTGCAATGCTGACTAAATTGCTACATCCCTCAAATGCCCCTTGTGAGATAGCTGTGATGCTATCCGGAATAGTGATTTCAGCTAGACGTTTACAGCCTTTGAATGCATATGATCCAATAAAGGTAACGCTGTCTGGGATAGTGATGTGAGCCAGTTTATTACAATTTTCAAAGGCAAAATGCATAATTCTAGTGACATTATTTGGAATTGTAATATCAGTTAGGCTAACACAGCCTGTAAATGTTCCAACGTTAATTCCGTTAACATGGTTTGGAATGGTGATATCTGTCAGGCTAGAACAGTTCTCGAATGCCCCATCGCCAATAACGCTAACGCTGTCTGGGATGGTGATATTAGTAAGACTACGACAATCTAAGAATGCCTCGGAATATATGCTTCTTATACCGTCAGGGAGCACAATATCGGTCAATCCTGTGCAGCCGCTGAATGCCTGGTCTCCAATACCCGTTACTTTTTTCCCGGCGATTATTGCCGGAACTGCTACACTTCCTCCTTCTCCGAAATATTTCGTAACTGTTACCGTTTCGTCATCGTTATTTACGCTATATTGCCAGTCGCCTTCTAATAGATTCTCTGCGGCTTGCGTTTTGATTCCGTATAATGGAATGCTTACCACTGTTACTAGCAGTATCAATAACCCTGTTAACCATCTTTTTGTCTTCATCATTTTGTTTTTCCTCCAATCTTTTTTCTGTAAATTTTTCCTTAGTCTATTCCGCCTAAAATATGACAAAGCCAATTATAATTGCCATGCATTATTTCCATAATTTAGATTTTTTCTTCAATATTTGGTCCTCTCCTTCCCATAGAACAGGCCGTTCTAAAGCTGACGACCCAGTCCTCACAAAAAAGCGGCTCCTGAACCGCTAACAAGATGTAACACTTTGATTAGTATGTTACATCTTTTACGCCTCACGAGCCGCCGATATGCCATAAAAATGCCGTTTATTATGATATTATGTACGGATTTTCTTCTTTTTAATATAACTACCCCTTGAATATACGTGGTTTAGATGTTAAAATGGTATCAGTTTAATCAAAGTGTTACATCAGCCTCCTTGCGTGGAGATACGCTATAATCAGCCGTATCTTACGACAAGGGGGCTTTATTTATTATGGCAGCAACAGAACCAATCAGAGATAAGAATGAGTTAAAGAAATTAGCGGATTATTTCTTAAGCAAGGGGCAACTGCGTAACTATACACTGGTGCTGATGGGGACATATACGGTGCTGAGAATCAGCGACCTGCTCCAGCTCAAATGGTCAGACGTGTATGACGAGGAGCGGCAGGCATTTCGTACGCATATTACGATTATAGAGAAGAAAACCAAAAAAGAGCGCACGATCGCCCTAAACCCGCAGGTGCTATGCGCCCTGAAACAATGTTACCTCCACCGCCGAGGGGAATATATCTTTTCCAACAACCGTAAAAACCCGAAATCCATCAGCCGGGTGCAGGCGTGGCGGATTATCCATGCTGCGGTAGTAGAGCTAGGGATTATGGGTAAAATCGCCTGCCATTCTTTACGTAAGACCTGGGGCTACCACGCCGTAAAGAGCGGATCGGTATCGCTCGCGGTAGTTGTAGATATTTATAACCACAGCAGCTATGAGATCACGAAGCGGTATCTTGGCATTACGCAGGATGAGCGGGACGAGGCTTATCTTGGGCTAGAGTTGTTTTAGCTGATGCCACCAAGAGTTTATGTGGCAAGAACAAATGATTCTAAAATACGAAGAGCGCAGATAAATAATCTCTACGCTCTGTTTGGTGATGTAAAAAATGAAGACTTTGATAAGTGTTACTGGCAAGCAGCCTTATGCGCAGAATGCGTATTATTGCTGTCACCGCACACACCAAGAATTGTGAGAAAGTATCCAATCGTGATAAGAACACCTGACCTCTCGTAAAAAGAACTTTCTGCTCTCCTCAGGCATCGCTTTGGATGAAAAACAGAACACCTTCTTGCCGCTCGTTCTTACAAGCTTCAACTTTCTCCGTACGGGATATTATCGAAACGATAGTTTTAGCGGATTTCTAAGCGATCGCGTATATGATGGTTACTGGTGGTCGAACACTAGCTGGTCTGCCGTGTATATTGCTCATTTTCTGCACACGACTCCGAAGCGTATCGATCCTCAAAATAGTCTCTACCGTGGTCACGGTTACGCCATCCGCTGCGTAGTACGGGAGGGGTAAAGGAAGATAAGCCCTCTCGACTTTGGCTACACGGGCTACTACTTTACGAGTGGCTCGTTGCTCGATACTTCGAACGGCTACTTCTGGTCTCGTACCGCGCACTCGGATGCGAACGCTCGCACCCTGTACTTCAATAGCAACAATGTTTCCCCGCAGGACTTCAGCTACCGCGGCCGCGGTCGCGCACTCCGCTGTGTCGGGAAGGAGGGTATATAGTACTCTGCAGGCATATTGTAACTGCTAGAAATTGGAAAAGTCTAGCTCTTCAACTTTTTGGAGAAATTATAAAAATATTTTTCCATAGTATCGTGTGCGTTTAAGATTCTTGTTTTTGACTACGCCTAAAAATTTTAAGCAATAACATAATAATAAAAACACAAAAACAAATAGCAATTAAAACAACATGGACAGTGATTATAGTATCGTATCCTTTGTTGTTTTGAATATTTATTTTAACGGAATCTTCTATGATAACATTTTCTATACCACCCGATACTATGTTTTCTATCGTATTTAAGCCTTCGGATAAATCATCATCAACCACTTCTGCGGTAAACATAAGATAGGCATTACTGTCCGGATTGTAGCTGCCAATTTCCAGCCCGTCTGTAATTAGGTAGCCTTCACTTATAGTTTTACCATTCGGATAATTTGCGTTCTTAATTTTGGTCGAACCTTCAATATAGCGTAAATTGGCTGGCAAGATATCTTTAATGGCCACGCCATCTTGTCGTTCACTGCTCGTATTAGTGTACTCAATTTGGAACTCGATCTTATCGCCAACTTTTGCATCAATACATTCGCTCCAGTTTTTCTCGCCAGCGAGTCGAGCTGTTGCTTTGACTGCAAAATTATTGTTGAACACCGCCTTCACCCGGATTGTAATATAGCTCGAGTATTGGTAACAACCAGGCACATTACCGTCTAACGCATCAAAACCGATTAACTGGCCGTCCAACTCACCATTAGCTTTCGTCTTCAGAACGATATCATCGCCAAGTGGCTTACCAGTAATCTTCTGGTTTGCAAGCTCAACTTCCGTTTTATATGGCATATCTGCGCTTGAAATCGGATCAGTCGTACCGATAGCGCCACGGTTATAAATCATTGCCGAACCATAGACATAATCTAAATGGAACGAGGTGCTGCTGCGGAACCGTATGCAGTCCCAGTATTCTTTCGGGATTGCGTTGTCCGACTCAATAAAGCCGTTTACTTCAACTTCTTGCTGGCCGTCTTTATTAATTGTGCTTTGGCTAATACCGCTAACCGCAACCTTGGTTCCAGTTGATATATTAGCTTTGCCACCTGGATTATTATTGTGAACAAAAAGACGGATCACGTATTCTTTACCATCTTCGGCAGTAATATTGCCGCCTTCCCAAATACCGTGCGAATCAACTGCAAGGCCATCTGGGGCAGCCTTCTGTGCCGAGACGAAGTAACGTTCATCGCCGATCGAAGCGTTGGTAATTGAGTTAAAAGTAATAGTATTGCCTAGATCACCATTATTGATCTGATCTAGGGTATAGAACTGACGATGGCTATTTGCCACACCAGTTTCTAGGTAGGTGCTATCACCCCAAGCGAAAACAACTACGGAATGCAGGGACATGTTCATAATCAGAATTACAAATATTGTTACAAACATAACAATTCTAACGTATGTCTTCATAAAATAATCTCCTATGCTATTGAGGCCGTATCAAATCTACTGCCCATTTTACGATTATTTTCTTTTTTGCTGTTTAATACTATTAAAACGACGCTACGGAATAATTATTTTCGGTAAATGAGTCTGCAGCGGGTTTAGCATTCAATTTTTTATTAGCCCTTTCGTAAATCTCTATGATATCATCTCTTGTTTGATATTCCGTATCTGTTTCTTGGGTTCTAACTGACATATCTTTATGCGTGTAAGATATTGTAGTTATGGACAATGAAGTAAAAAGTAGCACGACAATAACAGCAGTTGGCGTACTTATTTTCCTTTTCTTATGAAAGTCAACATCCGTAGGGAGGTCAATGGCCATTTCATAATCACCATCTTTATTTATTACTATGTCACTGCTGGCTGTAAAAAGCTCTCCTTTCGACCTAGAAAATGTTATTACTGCCTTCTTTATTCTGTTTTTCAGTGGTTTTCTTTTTATATAACCTGGAATTGGGAAAACAGCAACTCCGTCATCAATATATTTATTAATGTCACTTATGAAGCCTTGAGAATGGTTCTCCGGTTTAAGCATAAAATTTGCCATTTCTAAAAGTAAGTCTGGTTCATCTGTTGCTCGGAGCGAATCTTCATAATGAGACTGAAGTTCCTCATCTGCTTCAAGATAAGGCGTCTTACCCTTTTTGGCAAGATACATAGATTCTTTCAAGAATTTTATCCTGCGCTGTTTACAATTTTTTGCAGAGTTATAGTCATATCCTTCTAATAAACCCAGAGCCATAAGCGCAGTATCAGCATCGGTAGTAAATTCTCCGAATAGCCTATTAGCTGTTTTTATTAGGAAAGCCTCTGCTATATATGTATCTTTTTTCTCACTAACGTTCAAGTAATAAAAAATATTATCATACAGAGCTTGTCTTGTTTCCGATTGTGTTTCTCTTAATTCCCTTAATGTCTTTGAGAGCTTATCTAGATCTGTCCCAGACTTTGGTTTTAATACAGCGCGTGCCATCGCATATCCTCCCCCCCCCAAAAAAAAAGATGTCTTCATTGTTTTATTTCATACTTGGTAGACTAAATATCCTGCGGAAACCTCCGCAGGATAACTTGCGAATCGTGTTCAATATGCCTAACGGTAGTTTATTACATAAACAGGAATCCAATCATCGACTACGCGTTGCGCTCCTGACTTCAGTAATGCACCATTTTCTAATACAATTTCGCATACACCATCGATGTTCTGTGGTTCTGTAACCTTTAGGAAATAGTTATATCCGCCCGAATATTTATGTACTGACATTTCTACAATATATGTTTCTATCTCGTTATTACGGTTTGGAGCATTAATAGCAAACTTGAGATAAGATTGAGGTGTTATAAGCATAATATTAAAGACTTCAATTTTATGTGACGAATTATTTTCAACATCAATTAAAATCCGTCTTGGTTTGATCCTAATGTGTGAAATGCGCCATTTACCACGCTTGCCACATTTACCATCCCATTCTCCGCGAAAAAAATTTCTATATTTCTTCAGTAAGACAGGGTCAGTGTCTTCGTTAAAAGTAGCTGGTTTAATAAACTCATCCAGTGTCGCACAAACAATCGCACTGCCCTTGCCGGTTTTGCATTTTTCTGCCCGAGTCGCTTCAATTAGTTTAATTTCTATTTCACCGGTCTGACCCTCGGGGACCGTAATCAAATAGCCATCATCGGCATCCAGTAAAACTAATTGTTTCATTTCTCTCATATTATCATCCTCCTTTGATAATTGTGCTATCGCCCGTCCTCACATATGAGTACCAGCGAATTGCACAATCATCCGGAAGATAATAATGAACACGATATATTACTAATGTGCGTAAGCTGTTAAACTTATATTTTTATATATAGCACAGATGTTTGTTTTTGTCAATAGCTTTTGTATATTTTATACAATAAAATCGTAACAGTTCAGCCATGCGATTGACCTAACGGGTATTACACCGGCTAAAATATA
>OFFH01001054.1_pt1 | contig 15805 bp, 10 predicted proteins | sample 1521341 | NCBI WGS metagenome assembly OFFH01 (sample SAMEA3504108, study PRJEB24116) | mouse gut metagenome | biome: mouse gut; feature: mouse-associated habitat; material: faeces | place: Denmark | collected 2011 | reverse complement strand
TGTTTGCTGCCGGCTCTGGGACATCAGTAGGGCAATTTGTCCCCCCCACAACAATCTGATATAAAGCAGGTTAACCTAATAAAGGGTATTGTGTTCGATGCTGCCGGAGAACCTCTTCCTGGTGCATCTGTATGGGAAAAGAAATCGCCCAAAACAGCAACGGCAACCGACCTTAACGGAGTTTTTACTCTACCGACAAAAGGACGTAAGAGTGTAACCCTTGAAATCTCCTATATAGGCATGAAGCGAGCTGAGGTCACATGGCGTGGAGGCGAGCTTTCGATTATGCTTGAGGATGACACTAATGTGCTTCAAGATGTTGTGGTAACAGGTTATCAGGTCATTGATAAACGTGCATCTACCAGTGCCATCACCTCTATCAAGGCTGAGGATATCCTGCGCCCCGATGCCATTTCTATTGACCAGATGCTCGAAGGTCAGGTGCCCGATCTCATGTTCATGTCCAATTCCGGCGAGACGGGTGTTGCACCCAAGATCCGTATCCGCGGCACATCCTCCATCATCGGCAACCGTGAGCCCCTTTGGGTTGTCGACGGTATCGTAGTGCAGGACCCTGTGCCCATCTCGGCCGAGGACCTCAACGACCCTGACTATGTCAACCGTATAGGCAACGCCATCGCCGGACTCAACCCACAGGACATCGAGCGTCTCGACATCCTCAAGGACGCATCCGCCACAGCCCTCTATGGCACAAAGGCGGCAAACGGTGTGATCGTGATCACCACAAAGCGTGGTCGCGAGGGCAAGCCGCAGATACGCTACAACAACACATTCACCTGGAAGATCCGTCCACGCTATTCCGACAAGTCGGTCGACGTGATGAACTCCAAGGAGCGCATACAGCTCTCCCGTGAATTGTGGAACGACAATTACGTCTACAACGCCAACTCCTCTATGGTCGGTTACGAAGGGCTAATGATGCGTCTCTTTAACAAGGAGATTACTCAGGAGCAGTTCAACAGCGAGCTTGCATATGTCGAGACCGTCAACACCGACTGGTTCAACCTCCTCACCCACGACAGCTTCTCCCAGCAGCACAATGCCAGCGTGAGCGGCGGTGGTGAGCGCGGTGTCTACTACGCTTCTCTCGGATTCATGGACATGTGATCAAGGGCACCACCAACCGCCGTTACAGTGCGATGGTCAATCTTGACATCAATTTTGCCCCATGGCTTTCGGCTGCTTTTGGTGTGACCGGAAATGTCAACGAGCGTCAGTACAATCAGGAGTCGATAAATCCTGTTGATTATGCCTACAGCGCGAGCCGTGCCATCCCTGCTTTCAATGCCGATGGCTCCCCTTACTATTACAGCAAGCTCCAGCGTTACTCTTACGGACACAATTATAATATTCTTAACGAGCTTGAGAACAGCTACAATAAGCAGAAACAGTCAACTGTTTCTCTCAATGCCAACCTCCGTTTCCGTTTCACTGACTGGCTCTCCGCTAATGCCATATTTTCTTACACCACAAGCTCCACCGACATGCATAGCTACTGGGGCGACCGTACATGGTATGCCGCCGAGCTGCGCGATAGCGAGTATGGTATGCCACCGAGTGCTGAAAGCGTAATGCCTCAGGGCGGAGAGCTCACATTCAACAATACTCGTAACAGCAGCTGGACCGGTCGTCTGCAACTTGACGCCAACAGGTATCTGGGTGAGAATGAGATTCACAACATAAGTGGTGGCATAGGTTTTGAAGCATCCTCTAACACTTACGACGGTTACAACCGCATCGACCGAGGATATTTCCCTGACCGTGGCATGACTTTTGTTTCAGGTATCAATCTTGACAACTATCCCAACTACAAGGCTTGGATCTCCAATAACGTTCCCACGCTCTCAAATAATAAGGCTAATGTCATCTCGGCATATGCCACCGCGAGCTACAATTGGCGTCGCATGATATTCCTTAATGCCAATGCTCGTATCGACGGCTCCAATAATTTCGGCGACAGGGCTAACGACAAAATCCTTCCCATATGGTCGGTGTCTGCGTCATTCGACCCCGCTCAGCTCGGCTTTATCAGGCAGGCGACGTGGATTGACCGCTTCATCCTTAAGGCTTCCTATGGATTCCAGGGCAACATGCTCAGCGACCAGTCCCCTGTAATGATTATAAAGAAAGGTCCCATGGACGACTATTTCGGAGAGTTCACATCTACCGTTTCACGCAACCCTAACCCTGATCTAAAGTGGGAGAAGACCACAAGCGTCAATCTCGGATTCGACATCGCTTTCCTCAACAACCGTCTGGAACTTGAAGGCGACGTATATTTCAAGCGCACAAGGGATGCATTCATGACCAAGAGCATATCCACCGTCAACGGTTACAGCTCTTATGTGGTGAACGGTGGCAACATCTCCAACAACGGCTACAGTGTCAGCATCACCGGACGCCCTATCCAGACCCGCTACTGGCAATGGAGTGTCTCAGGCTCTTTCTCCAGAGTCATCAACTCCATTGAGTCTCTTCCCGCAGGTGAGTCCTACAATCTCCAGGACTTCCTCAACGGTAATGCTATCGTGAAGGGACAGCCTGTAGGCACATTCTACTCCTACCGCTATCTCGGTCTGAGCCCTATCGACGGTGGTCCAATGTTCGATGATTGGTATGATCATGTCGACGAGCTGATCGGACTTAGCAAATACGACACCTACACCCGCGTGCTTTCAGCTACCGGTTCGCGTGAGCCGTACATGTCAGGCAGCTTCAGCACTCGTCTGCGTTGGAAACGTCTTTATGTCACCGCATCATTCAACTATAGTCTCGGTGCTAAGACACGCCTGTTCGGAATGTATAGCTCTTCGGCGAAATCCTATTCCGGAGCTAATATTGCCACCGCAAGCGAGATCCGTCCCGAGCTCAACCTTAGCCGCGATTATCTTGACCGCTGGCAGCAGCCTGGCGATGAGCTTCACACCGATATCCCGGCTATCATCCCCAATGGTCACCCAAGTTATTTCAAGTATATCAACCATTGGTCCACCACAGGTTCTGGCTCTGACTACATCAATGTTATCGCCAACAGCTATTGGGACATGTACGACTACAGCGACCTGCGTGTCGTGAGTGCCGACTATCTTAAGCTCGCAAGTGTCAATATATCCTATGAGCTGCCAGAACGTCTCATCTCTCCATGGGGACTCTCTCGCCTTGAGCTGCATGCCGCAGGCAATAACCTTCACACATGGTGTGCCAAGGATCTCAAAGGTCAGACACCTACCCAGGGCGGATTCACCACCATTCAGCTTTCTGACCGTCCGAGCTTCTCATTCGGATTAAATGTCTCATTCTAATCTTTACATTCCGACAGCAACAATGAAAACTGTAAATAAATATATTCTAAGTCTTGCCGTGGGGGCGTTTGCCGCCGTTGGCATGTCATCCTGTTCGGATTTCCTTCAGGAGTATTCCCAGGATCTCGCTAAGGTTGAGAGCTGGCAGGATCTTGACGAGGTGCTTCTCGGTTCCGGCTACATGCAGCCGTCCGCCATGTCCGCACAGGGAAGGAACGGTGATGATATCGACTGCCTCCACTTTATGGCAGATGAGATGAAGCAGACCTATGTCAGTGAGTATGATACTCACAGTTATCTCTCATCGATGTATGCCTATTACACATGGCAGGCTGAGATGGGATACAATCCTCTCAAGAAGTATGTCGGAGGCGATGACAAATATTGGAATAAGCTCTATAGCAGCATCAATGTGTGCAATATGGTCATATACCTTATTGACGAGCAGCCCGAGAACGATCCTGACGACGTGATACAGAAACGCCGCGTAAAGGGTGAGGCTTACTTCCTCCGCTCCGCCTACTATTTCCTGCTTGCCAACATGTATGCCAAGCCCTACGACCCTTCCACTGCCGCATCCACACCGGGAGTCCCTGTTAAGACCACTGAGTTTGTGGAGGATCAGGAGTATGTCCGCGAGAACCTTGCTGATACATACACAAGGATTCTTGACGATCTCTCTCAGGCGGAGTCTCTTCTTAAGGACACCCCTGTGAAGACTCTCCACAGGGCGACTTATTCAGCCGTCCTTCTGTTCAGGAGCCGTGTGTATCTTTACATGCAGGACTGGAAGAATGCAGCTCGCTACGCCTCGCTCACACTTGATCAGAACCGCCGTCTTCTCGACCTCCACACCAAGGCTGTAGGTGACGATTGTGTCTATCTCTCATCCCCCGAGACCCTCTTCTCCATGGGAGGATACAGGATTGCTGACGCTTTCTCTGACAATGTTGACGATTTCGGCTCTCAGACATCCCCTCATTTCTGCGTTTCTGATGTGATGGAGCAGAAGTATTCCGCCGATGATTTGCGTTCCGGGCTTTATATAGGCAAGTCCGAGATCTTGGGGGTGTCGCCGGTATTCCTCAAGCGCAATGGGCAGTTCAGCAAGCGAAGCACTGTTTCCGATGTCTCAAGCACATTCCTGCTCCGCACCCCCGAAGCCTATCTTACACTCGCCGAGGCTTCCGCTTTTGACAATAATGAGAACTTGGCGCGTACCACACTTGAGGCTTTTATGCTTACTCGCTACCGTTCTGCTGTCACTGTCAGCCAGTCAGGCAATGATCTTATCGACCTCATCCGTGAGGAGCGTGCTCGTGAGTTCATTCTTGAGGGGCACAGATGGTTCGACCTGCGCCGCTACACTGTTTGCCAGCCCTATCCATGGTCAACTGTCATAGAGCATGCCCACGGCTACTTTGCCGCTACAGGACCTTGGGGCCTTAAGGAGTTCAGTTATGCTGAAGTGTTCCGTCTTGAAGAATTCGACGAAGGCTACACCCTGCCCATACCTCGTCCTATCAGGGAGTTCCAACCCTCTATCGGCAACAACAACCGCCCCCGGCGTGAGGTGGTGCGTGTTGACCGTCCCGAGCCCGACACCGAAGGCGGTGACCAAGGTGGCAGCGGCTGGGAATGGGAATGGTGATATGATTGACAGTTTTATGGCTTAAAAATACCTACAATGAAAAAAACAATTCTATATACTCTTTGCGTGATTATTGGGCTCTCATTTGCAGGATGTTCCGATAGTGATGAAGTCCTTGAGCCAACTGGTCAGGAAGAGAACTTCTATAAGGTCCCCGATGACGCTATAGGCCCCGAGGCGGATATGCGTCGCAAGTTCTACAATGACACAAAAGTCAACCTGTTGTTCTCCGATGTCCTCAAAAGGGAATATGTAGGCAAGGATGCTTTCGGTGAGGATGTGTGGAAAGAGAATAAGATCGATTTCAGATACAACGTCACATCCTACAATGAGTACATCGAATACGGATTGGAGTTCCTGGAGTCCGATCAGGACAAGTCAAGGGCTGTTGAACTTATGACCAAGTATCTTATGCCGCATTTCGGTGAGAAGTTGCGTCCGTTCTCCATCCTTGTGGCAAAGTCTCTTACTTCGACTGATTATAATGGGACAAAGGATATCAAGACCGTCAATAATGTGAGCTGCCGTGCCATTGCTGTCGGTGATATAATGGATGCCACCGATGCCGAAGCTGAGGAGTACTTCAAGGAAGTATGCAAGGACATGCTCAGCACCAAGGTAAGCAGCATGTACCAGAATGCTCCCGAATTTGAAGAGTTCCGTCAGCTCTCCGGTGCCTATCTCAACAAGTACATATCCAGTGTCGTGCCCGAATGGGATGGTATCAATATGTCTCTAATATACAATTTGGGTTATATAGGCTTCTTTAATTTGGGCTATCCGGCTTACGACATGTTCTATATGTACGGCACCGACGACTTCAACGACTTTTTCAACCTTGCGTTTGATCACTCCGTTGAAGAGGTCGAAGAGATGTATGGCGAATATCCCAAGGTGATGGTCAAGTATAATTCCGTTAAGGATGCATTCATATCGGTAGGATATGTGTTTTGACGTACTATATTTTTAGAATGAATTATTTATGAGAAAGTTATTATATATGGTTCTCGCGGTTATTCCGTGTGTGTTCGCCTCATGCAGCGATGATGACGATGTGGTAGTGTCTCCGTCAGCCTCCGGTACTATGACCGACGATCTTGGCAATGAGTACGGATGGGTACGCATCGGAAACCTTGAATGGACCACTTCCAACGCCCGCAATGGAGCATCAATGCTTGAATATGAGTTCGATAACGAACAGGACTGGGGTAACGCACTCGCCTTTGGCGGCCAGTTGGAATATGCTGAGACCGAGTATATGCCTCGCTATGGAAACCTCCTCACCTACGACGACGCTCTTGCCTCTGTCCCTGAAGGATGGAGATTGCCAACCGACGAGGACTGGAAGAACCTTGAGAGAACCCTCGGCAGCGCCGATGTGGATTCTTTCGGCATGCGTGGCAGTGCCGGTCAGGCTTTGATGACTGAGGGTTCAGGACCGCAGATCGGATTGCTCCTCGGCGGTGCCATGATAGGAGTCAGGAATAACGGATGGATCGACAAGAATATAAGTCACGAAAAAGAGTATGGCTACTATTGGACTTCTACTACAGCCCCTGATGCCGGGCTCAAGAAGACCGCTTATTTCCGCAAGGTCGTATTCGGCAATGAAAGGGTAGGGCGCGACGCCACCGATCGCACCAACCTTCTATCCGTCCGCTGGTGCCGCGATGCTCAGCGTTGATTCATGAAGCAGTAAAAATCACTAAATACTTTAATGTAATATTATGAACACTCGATTAGCAAGTTTGTTTTTCGTAAGTGCGCTTGCCATGGGAATCGTGTCACCCGCCATGGCGGTGACAGTTTCACCATCAAGGGCTTCATCCCCGGGATTGCTGACAGCACCAAAGTGACTCTCGTGAATGTTGATGGTGCCGATCCTAAGATGATTGCCGAAGTCATCACCACCGACGGAAACTTCTCCTTCTCCAATTCCGTGGATATGCCTTCGATGTGCGAGTTATCCTTCTCTCAGGTCCGCAACAAAAGTTTCGGCTTATATCGCCTTCTATCCTCGCGTATAATGGTCGAGAATTCCGATATCGATGTATCCTACACCCTCCCGTTCGACAGCATTGTCAAAGCCAATCCGTTTGTTGTCAATGAAAAATTCATGAAAGTTTCAGGAAGCGCGTCTCACGACCAGTTTACTGAGTATCTGGCTAAATGTGCTGGTGTTGAAGAGGATGTCAAGGTTATCGGACTTAAGCATACTGGAAAGTGGATGGAGACCAAGACCCCCCCCGACACAATGGCGATATATGATAAAATGAAATACGAAGCCGAAGCTGGGCTCGCAGCGGCCCGACGTGATTTCATCGCTACTCACCCCGCCTATCACTTCTCGGCATACCTTACCGTAAAGGAGCTCGCAAAGATTTTCGCCTACACCGGAGATGAGATCAAGGCAATGGTCGAAAGCGTCAATGCTTGTCCCGACACTGCTCGTGTTAACTATGTGTGCAAGGCAGGGGATAGGGCTATGAAGCATTGCCTCGGACAGAAATTCTTTGATTTCAACGTCGACAACACCGATGGTGTGGCTCGCCCGATGTCAAGCTATGTGACCCCTGGAAAATACACCTTCATCGACTTCTGGGCATCATGGTGCTCCCCATGTCGTGCGGCTATACCCCATGTGCGCAAGCTTCATGAGCAGTATGCCGGCAAGCTCAACGTTTATAGCATCTCCTGCGACGAGGAAAAGGCTGACTGGGACAAGGCAATGTCCGAAGAAAAAATGGAGTGGACCCAGCTCCGCCTCAACCCCGACCAGGTCAAAGAGCCCTCACGCGCCTATGCCATAAGCACCATCCCGCGTCTCATACTCATCGATCCCGCAGGCAATCTCGTCTGCTCTACCTACCGTCCTATTGATATAGATGTATACCTTGAAAACAATCTTAGATAGCAGAATCTTACTTATGAAACACTTCGTTACACTCATCTCGCTCCTCTCGTCCGCAGCTATGGTGGCACAGACAGCCCCTGGCTTCTCCATCACAGGCAGGATCCCCGGACTTAAGGCTGGAAGCAAAATCGAGCTTATCAACACCGAGTCGCAGAGCCGTGTTGAGTCCACAGCCGCCGATGGTTCCTTTGAGATAAAAGGCTCCGTCGACATGCCGTCCCTCTTCGAGCTGCGCTTTACCAATCCTGAAAAATTAACCGACATCAAGGCTCTCCAGTTCATGGTAGAGAACCTTCCCATACAGGTTTCGGCAACCCACCTTGACAGCCTGCCTTTATATGTTGGTACCGGAAATCTGTTCGGAGGCAACTACGAATGCTTCTCCATCAAGGCAGGCGAGGCGCAAAAGGAATACATGGAGTACCTTGAGACAATACGCCCCTACGAGAAAGCCTCCTATGATGCCTCCTACAACATGTTCATGGACGAGAAGCGCGACACCTCACCTGAAGGGCAGAAACGCCTCGAAGAAGTCTACAACAAAGCCTTCGGTGAGCATGCTGACGCAGTGAGGAAATTCCAGGAAGACCATGCCGCATACCACTTCTGCACAGGCATGTGGACCAATGAGCTGTACACACCATTCGCACACACCGAAGCTGAGATCCAGGAGATATGGAACAAGGTCAAGACCAACAACTCTCCCGCGCGCCTTGATGCTGTCCGCAAAGCCATGGAATATGCCCGAAAATACGTCAAAGGCAAGGACTACACCGACTTCGCACTCCTTGACACCGAAGGCAACCGTCACAACATGTCCGAATACATCGGCAAAGGCAAATACGTACTCATCGACTTCTGGGCATCATGGTGTGTGCCGTGTCGCGCCGCCATCCCCATCGTACGTGAGATATACAAGAAATATAGCGACAAGGTCGACATATACGCCATAAGCATCGACCAGGACGAAAAGGCATGGCGTCAGGCAATGGAACAGGAAAAGATGGAATGGAACCAGCGTTATGCCCCCGACGAAATGTTCCAGGCAGTAGTTGAGCCTTACAGCATCAAAGGAATCCCCCACATGGTGCTGATCGACCCACAGGGCAAGATCGCATTTGTCGGACACAACGCACTGCTTCTCACCTCAGTCCTCGACAACATCTAAAACCAAGCAACAGACAATATCCAAAACATCCAGCCAGCCTGATTTGTCAACATTGACAAATCAGGCTGGCTTTCAATTCATTAATCCACTACTCAACTACCCCTCGCACCACCCACTAACCACCTCTCTCGCCAATAACCTCGCCTCGTAGGGTGGGGCGTGCCCCCACCGCCACCGTCAAAAAACAACAGAAGATATCCCCGTCTTTAGGAATATCTTCTGTTTTATTTATACTATGAAGCAGTCTTTACATCACCTTATACTCATCAACCCTCTCAGGATCAAAAGTATTGATAAACTCAGCATGCTTCGTCACCTCAGCCTGAGCAAGATTGAGATACACCTCAGCTGAACGGCGGAACGAATCGTTACGCTCAGCGTCAAGCATAAGCAGACAGCTCATCACAGTGACACCGGCCATCTCCACAAGGCGGCGGGCCATAAAGTCACCATAAGCCTGATCCTCCACCTTGCCTACAGTCTCGACAGCCTTGGCATATACCTCAGCCATGACCCTGATGCGCTCCTTGATGCTCTGGAGCTCAGGCTTCACATCATTCTCAAGATAAGAATTGATAAGCCCCAGGTAAGTGCCGGTAGTGACGTGACGTATAGCAGCTACCACCTGGAGTTGGGTAGTGCCCTCATAGATCGAAGTGATGCGCGCATCGCGGTACAGACGTTCACAGGCATAATCCTTCATGAAGCCCGAGCCGCCGTGTATCTGTATACAGTCATATGCATTCTGGTTGCAGTATTCGCTGCCCATACCCTTGGCGAGCGGGGTCAGCGCGTCAGCCTGACGGGAATACATCTTCGACTCCTTGCGCTCCTCGGGAGTGAGCGAACGCTCCTTGGCGATATCGTCATACACCTTGTACATATCCACAAATCGGGCGCACTCATACAGCAGCGAGCGTGACGCATCGAGCTTAGCCTTCATCACCGAAAGCATCTCATACACAGCCGGAAACTCGATAATAGCCTTGCCGAACTGCTTGCGGTCACGTGCATAAGCGAGAGCCTCGCGGTAAGCAAGCTCGCTCACACCCACGCTCTGAGCTGCAATACCCAGGCGAGCACCGTTCATAAGAGCCATCACATACTTGATGAGGCCCATACGGCGTGAGCCGCACAGCTCAGCCTTGGCATTCTTATAAGTAAGCTCACAGGTAGGAGAGCCCTTGATACCCATCTTGTTCTCGATGCGGCGCACATTCACACCGCCGTCGCGCTTGTCGTAGATAAACATCGACAGTCCGCGGCCATCCTTAGTCCCGGCCTCCGAGCGGGCAAGCACCAGGTGTATATCGCTGTCACCGTTGGTGATGAAACGCTTCACGCCGTTGAGCCTCCATGTTCCGTCAGGCTGCTCGGTAGCTCTGAGCATCACGCTCTGGAGGTCCGAGCCGGCGTCCGGTTCGGTAAGGTCCATCGACATAGTCTCCCCCTGGCACACCCGGGTGATAAACCTCTGCTTCTGGTCCTCGTTGGCAAACTCATAGATGGTCTCCGCACAGTCCTGAAGTCCCCACAGGTTCTCAAAACCAGTATCGGCACGGCTCACGATATCGGCAGCCATGATGTAAGGAGGGATAGGGAAGTTCAGACCGCCGTATCTGCGGGGCATAGCCATGCCCATAAGCCCGGCCTTGCGGCAGGCATCCAGATTCACCTTTGTGGCGTCAGCATAGATCACACGTCCGTCAGCCACCGACGGGCCCTGATGGTCCACATCCTCGGCATTGGAAGCAATGATGTCACCGCATATCTCGCCTACGATTTCAAGCACCTTGTCATAGCTGTCCTGAGCGTCGGCATAGTCCAGAGGAGCATAGTCATACTTCTCTGCATCGGTATAGTTACGTTCTTTCAGAGCCACAATCTTCTCCATCAGCGGATGGGTGAGATGGTGTCTGAGATCGGGATTGTCAGTATAGAAATTAGCCATATTACTTCGAGTTTTTCTTGTAGTATTTGATCAGCTTTGGCACCACCTCCTCAAGATTGCCGGTGATTACATAGTCGGCGATCGAGTTGATGGGAGCGGCAGGGTCATTGTTGATTGAGATGATTATCGAGCTCTCCTGCATACCGGCTATATGCTGTATCTGGCCTGATATGCCGCATGCGATATAGAGCTTCGGACGCACTGTCACACCGGTCTGACCTATCTGGCGGGCATGCTCGGTGAGTCCGGCATCCACAGCGGCGCGCGACGCGCCAACTTCTGCGCCGAGAGTATCGGCAAGCTCATGAAGTAGCTGGAAATTCTCTTTCGACCCTACGCCATAGCCGCCGGCTACGATAATGGGCGAATTCTTGATATTGATTTTTGACTTCTCTATGTGGCGGTCTATGATCTCTACCACAAAGTCCGCATCGCTCACATACTTGCTTGCCTCAAGGTCGATCACCTCACCCTTGTGCGCAGCGTCAAACACCTCTTTCTTCATCACGCCCTCGCGCACGGTAGCCATCTGCGGGCGGCACTCCGGGTTGACGATTGTAGCTACGATATTTCCGCCGAATGCCGGACGTATCTGCAATAGCAGGTCCTTGTACTCCTGCTTGGTGCGGGCATCGGTATGGTCACCTATCTCAAGTGCCGTACAGTCGGCGGTCAGACCGCTGTGCAGGCATGAGCTCACACGCGGACCCAAGTCTCTGCCTATGCAGGTTGCACCCATCAGGCATATCTGAGGCTTGATCTCTTTGAACAGGTTGATGAGCACTGCCGAATGCGGATTCGAGGTATAGGGCGAGAGACGCTTGTCCTGCACGCGGTACAGACGGTCAACTCCGTAGGGAAACACCTGCTCTGCCACGCTGTCCAGGTTGTCACCTACAGCCACGGCTTCGAGCTTCACACCAAGTTTCTCGGCGAGCACACGCCCTTTGGTCAGAAGTTCGAGGCTCACGTCGGCAACTTTGCCATCCTCGATTTCAAGATATACTATAAGATTATTCTGGTCCATTGGGCTTATCCTATTGTATGGTTGGTAATAAGTTCTTTGATGAGATCCTCGATGGCTGCATCGCTGTCATCGAGCACCCGGCACTCCTTCGTGGCAAACACCACGTTCTCCACATTCTTCACCTTCGTGGGCGAGCCCGGCAGACCTATCTGCGAGGGATCTGCGTCCACATAGGCCGCGCTCCATTCCTGGAGGTTCAGGTAGGGACGCTTCTCAAGCAGAGCCTTGCGCTCGTCGCTGAGTGCGGCTGCTTCGCTGGGCGATGCGGCATACTTGTATTTCTGCACGCGCATAGCGTTGCGGGGACGGCATTCTGCGGCAGAGCCGTTGACGGTCACCACGCAGGGCAGGGGAGCCTTCACCGTCTCCACGCCGTTCTCAAGTCTGCGCTTCACGGTCACATAGCCGTCCTTAAGGTCAAGGATCTCCTCGGCATAAGTCACCTGAGGTATGCCGAGCTTCTCAGCTATCTGCGGGCCCACCTGTGCCGTGTCTCCGTCGATTGCCTGACGGCCGCCGAGTATTATGTCATAGTTCCCTATCTTCTTCACGGCCTGGGCGAGAGAATAGGAGGTTGCGAGAGTGTCCGCTCCGCCCAGGGCACGGTCGGCGAGCACCACGCCTGAGTCCGCTCCGCGGTATATGGCTTCACGGATTATTTCGGCTGCGCGGGGCAGGCCCATGGTGAGCAATGTGATTGTCGACCCGGGATTGGCATCCTTGATCCGGAGTGCCTGCTCAAGTGCATTGAGGTCCTCGGGATTGAAGATGGCTGGCAGCGCTGCACGGTTGATGGTGCCATCCTCTTTCATTGCATCTTTGCCCACGTTGCGGGTGTCAGGCACCTGCTTGGCGAGCACGATGATGTTGAGACTCATTTTTGTTATCGTTTAAGGTTTTTAAGATTCGTTTTGTAAGCTTTCAGGTATCAGTGTGTGCCTTGCCCGGCAAGGCTTGCACATCTAATAGGAAACTAATCGCTCCGTTTTTCCGACAAATATAATCATTTTTAGGAAAAACGGAGCGATTTTTATGCAAATTAATGTGAAACGTGCTCTTCAACCCACTTTCTGGCATTGATGAAGGCATCTATCCAAGGTGTCACCTCATCATTTGCGCGTGTTGTGGGATAGAATCCGCACTGCCATGGGAAGATAGCCCTTTCAAGGTGGGGCATCATGGCGAGATGGCGGCCGTCGGCTGAGCATATGCCGGCCACTGAGCAGCGTGAGCCGTTGGGGTTCGCGGGATATCCGTTGTAGGCATATTTCGCTACCACATTATAGTTCTCCATAGCCATCGGCAGGCTGAATTTGCCCTCTCCGTGAGCCACCCATATTCCGAGCTTGCTTCCTGACAGGGAGCCGAGCATCACTGAATTGTTCTGAGGTATGCTCAGGCCTATGAACTGTGATTCGAACTTGTGCGAATCGTTATGCAGCATACGTGTCTTTTTCGGATGCTCAGGATTGATGATGTTAAGCTCTATCATCAGCTGGCAGCCGTTGCATATGCCGAGCGACAGTGTGTCCTCGCGCTTATAGAAGTTCTCAAGCGCACGCTTGGCATTCTCGTTGTAGAGGAAGCCCGAAGCCCATCCCTTCGCCGACCCGAGCACGTCGGAGTTGGAGAATCCGCCGCAGAACACTATCATGTTCACATCCTCAAGCGTCTCGCGTCCGCTCATGAGGTCGGTCATGTGCACATCCTTCACGTCGAATCCCGCAAGGTAGAGCGAATAAGCCATTTCACGGTCGCCGTTTACACCCTTTTCGCGGATTATCGCAGCCTTGACGCATCCGTCGCCGTGACCATCGCGGCGCAGGGCTATCCCCCTCGATGCGAGTTTGCCGTCAAATCCTGATGGCATACGGTAACGTATAGGCTGCTTCTTGTAGTTCTCGAAACGCTCGCGGGCACACTTCTCCCCGCTCTGAATCGAGTCCATGAGATAGCTTGTGTGCATCCACACGTCGCGCAGATGGTCTATGCCGAGGAGTCTCTGGCTGCCGCCGTGGTTTATGATGAGTGTGCGTTCCTCGCAGGGAGCTCCTATGTGGTAGTACTTCACCCCTGCCTTGCTGAGAGCCTCGTCCACCTTGGCCACCTTCGAGGCATCCACCTGTGCCACGAGAGCGGGATTCTCGCTGAAGAGTATCTTCACCAGGTCATCCTCTCCGAAAGCATCCGTGTTAAGCTCTATGCCACCCGCTGTGTTGGCGAAAGCCATCTCAAGAAGAGTGGTCACAAGTCCTCCCGCTGATACGTCGTGGGCGGCAAGAAGCATCTTCTTGGCTACGAGTTTCTGCACGGTGTCAAACGTGTTCACGAATCCCTTCGCATCAGTGACCGTGGGAGCCTCCGCGCCGAGTGCGCCGAGTGTCTGGGCAAATGCCGAGCCGCCAAGCTTGAGGCTGTCACCTGAGAAGTCTATATAATATAAGGTGGAGTCCTTCGCGCGGAGCACAGGCGAAAGGGTCTTGCGTACATCGCTCACCTCGCCGGCTGCTGAGATTATCACGGTGCCGGGGGCATACACCTTGTCGTCGCCATACTTCTGCGTCATCGACAATGAATCCTTGCCGGTAGGTATGTTTATGCCGAGGGCGCAGGCGAAATCGCTGCACGCCTCCACTGCGCGGTACAGAGCCGCATCCTCTCCCGGATTCTTGCACGGCCACATCCAGTTCGCGCTGAGCGACAGTGTCTTGATGCCGTCGGCGAGAGGTGTCCCTACTATGTTTGTGAGAGCTTCGGCAACAGCCATCACAGAGCCCTTTGCTGAATCTATGAGGGCTACCTGGGGGGCATGTCCTATAGAGGTGGCTATACCCTTGGAGCCTGTGTAGTCGAGTGCCACCACGCCACAGTCGCTGAGAGGGAGCTGTATCTCACCCTGGCACTGCTGGCGGGCTATCTTGCCGGTCACGGAACGGTCCACCTTGTTGGTGAGCCAGTCCTTCGATGCCACAGCCTCAAGCGAGAGTGTGTCGGCTACATATTTCTCGATATCCTTTTCGTTGTAGGGCACATCCTTGTAGGTGGTCTCTACAGTGCTGTCGGTGAGAGTCGTTTTGGGCGACGAGCCGAACATGTCGCTCATTGCCAGGTCTATGGGCTTAACGCCGTCCTTCTGCTCGAATACGAAGCGGTGGTCGCCTGTGGTCTCGCCCACCACATACATCGGGGCGCGTTCGCGCTCTGCGATGGTCCTCACATAGTCGAGATCCTCCTTTTTCAGCACCATGCCCATGCGCTCCTGGCTCTCGTTGCCTATTATCTCTTTTGACGAGAGAGTCTTGTCTCCTATCGGTAGTGCATCGATCTCGATCTTGCCTCCGGTCTCCTCTACAAGCTCCGAGAGAGCGTTGAGGTGACCGCCTGCACCATGGTCATGGATCGACACTATAGGGTTGTTGTCATTCTCGGCGAGTGCGCGTATCACGTTTGACACTCGCTTCTGCATCTCGGGGTTGGCACGCTGCACGGCATTCAGTTCTATGCCCGATGCATACTGCCCTGTCTCTACCGACGACACTGCTCCGCCGCCCATGCCGATACGGTAATTGTCACCGCCCATCACCACCACGGCCTCTCCGGCCTCGGGGGTGCCCTTGATGGCATCCTTTGCAGCGGCATAGCCCACACCTCCGGCAAGCATTATCACCTTGTCGTAGGCATACATCTTTCCGTTCTCGTCATGCTCGAATGTCAGGAGCTTTCTTTCTTGTCCAGCATTGCTTTCAGCATTTCGATTTCTTTGTCTTTATC
>OFFH01001050.1_pt1 | contig 15860 bp, 10 predicted proteins | sample 1521341 | NCBI WGS metagenome assembly OFFH01 (sample SAMEA3504108, study PRJEB24116) | mouse gut metagenome | biome: mouse gut; feature: mouse-associated habitat; material: faeces | place: Denmark | collected 2011 | reverse complement strand
GGGATTATATCAAACCGTATGGGGGTCTGGATTATCCTTTATGGATAGCGAGATACGGGAAAAATACTGGTGCAATGGATTTGAAATATCAACCGCAGGTGGACGGCATGATAGGGTGGCAGTATACATCTGCTGGCAGAGCGAACGGTATAGATGGAAATGTAGATATGGATGTATGGTATGAAGAAATTGAAAATGTTTCGTCAAACCATAACGCATATAAAAACCCGTACCCGGAACCGAAAAGATTGCTCTACAAGAAAACTCCTATGATGCGTGGCGAGGATGTGAAGTGGGCGCAGGCATATCTGATAGACCATGGGTGTTTGCAACCATTTAATTCAAAAGGGCAGAACAATATTGATGGAATTTTTGGAAATGACACAAATTTGGCTGTGAGAAAATTCCAGAAACAGTCAGGCATCACAGTTGACGGAAAAGTTGGAGCAGTAACAAAGGCGTACTTGAAGAGGTGAAATAAATGATTATTGCTATATTGGCGGCTGTTGCGATAGTTGCCATAACTTTGATAGTCGGAATAGTCAGAATAAAACTTGCATTAGAGAATTTATATGAAGAAAAGTAATTAAATTAGGACAGCATGGGGTCAAATCCTGCTGTCTTTTTCTTTGAAAGGAAGTGGCAGGAATGGCAACAATAGACAGCTTAGACATTCAAATAGCAGGTTCAGCAAAAAAGGCAAATGATGCAGTAAACAGTCTTGTTAAAAATCTTGACAAACTTGCCAATTCCTTAAAAATTGACACGAGCGGTTTAGAGAAAATCGGTCAGGCGGTAGATTTAAGCGAAATTTCAAATGGCGTAAAAGACATTCAAAAACAGATGAGCGGATTTGAAAAATCTGCAAAATCCTCCATGAATAAAGTGTCGAAATCAATTGATGAGGTCGTGAAGGACGCTCAAAATATTGGAAAAGGTTTTCGCATAGAGGGGAATCTTTCAGCGGTTGAAAAGGGATTACAGAAATACACAAACGAACTTGAAAGGGCAAAGCTGAAAGAAAAAGAATTATCTGCAAAGGGCGAAACTGACACAAATAAATATCGGGATGTAATTGTTGATATTCAAAAATACTCTAACATAATCGAAAGTCTTAACAGGCAAATTGAATCCATGAAGCCTGTTGAATCACAGTTGGAAATTAATACAAGTGGATTGGATGAGGCGAAAAAAAGCCTAGATGATTTTGCGAGGGAATTAGAAGAATTTCGCAACGACATGAAAGCCAATGAAGAAGTTTTCGGAGGCCTTTCAAATGCGCCGATGGGAATGTTTGAGACAGAAATAAACAATCTTAAACAAACCATAGAGGAATTAAAGCAGTCATTTCCGAACGCAACGCAGGTTATTTCTGAATTTGAAAAAGAACTGCAAAAATTAGATGGCATTGCCGCAGGACTTACAAAGGAGCCTGTGGCGGTAAAAGTAGATACAAGCAGTCTGGATAAAGCAAAGGATGATATTTTCGACAAAATTAAATCATTGCAAAGCAAGTTTGAGGATTCGGGATTAGATTTTGTTTTTGAAGGAAATTCAGAACAACTTGAAAAAGAAATTCAAAAGGTAAACCAAGAAATAGATAATTTGTTTAATAAACAAGACCGGATGATTGAACTTGGGAAAGTAGATACGGATTCTTTCAAGGGAGTTATCAGAGACATTGAGAATGCGACAAACCGACTGAAAATACTTGAAGACGCCAGACCAGACGCCTTAAACAGAACTTTGGAGGAAACTCAAAAGAAAGCAAAAGAATCAGAAGCCGCACTCGGCGAAATGAGCGCAAAGTTAAAAGATTTAGTCGTTCCTCCGATTCGGGAAGGCAATATCGAAAAGTTGCAGAGTATGCTGAGAAAAGCAGAAGAAGAACTTGACAGGTTAAGGGCAAAACTTAAAAATGGTCTTACCATGGGAACTATCAATCAAAGCGCAGATGATAAAGGGTTCCAGAACATTTCGGCGCAGATTGCCGTTGCTGAAAAAAGAGCAGGAATGCTTAGACAGAAAATACAGGATATTGGAGGTCCTTCAAAATCTACCTCTGGGCTGGAAATACTCTCATCTGCATTCCAAGGGCTGGGGGAAGCGGCAGGAAAAGCCGCAACAATGATAAAAAATGCATTGAAGGGCATTGCGTCCGTTGTATCTGGCACATTTTCCAAAATCGGACAGATCGGGAAAAGGACGGCAAGTGCAATTAAAAATGTCGCAAGCAATATAGCTTCATCGTTTGCGAAAATAGGATCATCGAGCAAGAGCCTGAAAACGGCACATTCTAATCTGGGGAATCTGTTAAAGACCGCCCTTGGCTTTGTGACGCTCCGGGGAGTTTTTAATTTTGCGAAAGAAGCTGTAAATCTGGGTTCCAGTATCACCGAGGTTGAAAATGTCGTAAACACGGCGTTTGGGAGCATGGCACAACATGCCTATGATTTCGCATCTACCGCCACAGAGCAATTCGGGCTATCAGAACTTGCCGCAAAACAGTATTCCGGAACCATGATGGCGATGCTGAAATCTTCCGGCGTAGCGCAAGCACAGGCGGCTAAAATGTCTACTACACTCGCCGGATTAGCTGGGGATATTGCGTCATTTTACAACATAGACACCGATACGGCGTTCTATAAATTGCGCTCAGCGATTTCCGGCGAAACAGAGCCGATGAAAGCCCTTGGCGTAAACATGAACATTGTGAACCTTGAAGCCTTTGCCATGTCGCGCGGTATCAACAAGGCATATAGGGAAATGACATTAGCGGAGCAGGCAACACTCCGCTATAACTATATCATGGCAAAAACAACGGACGCACAAGGAGATTTTGCAAAAACAAGCGGAAATTTTGCAAATCAGTGGCGTTTGTTAAAGATGAACATACAGTCCGTGGCCGCCGTTCTCGGACAGGGAATAATCGCCGGAATACTCCCAATAATTAAGGCTTTAAATGCCCTTATGGGGAAGCTGATGCAGGCCGCAAAAGCGTTCCGCAATTTTATGTATGTCCTTATGGGAAAAAAGATAGAAACCACCACAAGCGGAATCGTAAACGACCTTGGCGGCATTGGGGATGCCGCTGGAAATTTAGGGGAGTTAGGAGATGCGGCAGAAGAAGCCGGGAAGAAGATAAATAAAAATCTTTTACTTCCGATTGACGAATTGAATATCCTCACTGACACATCAGACGATTTAAAAGATGCCCTGGGGGGAATCGGTGATGTGGATATGGGAATGGGAGACGCTTTCGAAGGCCTCACAGAGGAGCCGGTAAACGAATGGGCGAAGCGCATCCGGGATGCGTTCCTGGAACAGAATTGGGAGGAACTCGGAAAAACCATTGCAGAGCTTGTAAATATCGGGCTAAAGAAGGTCTATGATGCGATTATCGACATTACGCCGAAGGTAGAAAAAGCACTTAAAGCATTTGCGGAAGTTTTCAACTCGTTTGTAAAATATCTGGATTGGGATTTACTTGGCCGGACAATCGGCGCAGGAATAAACCTCATCACCACTGCCATTAATGCCCTTCTGGGTGACGATGGAATTGACTTTGAACAGCTTGGAAGCAAACTTTCCGTAGGTTTCCGGGGGATGATTGATGAAATCGACTGGACGGGGCTGGGAAACGCCATAGGTAACTGGTTTATGGTTGCATGGCGCATTGCTGACGGCTTCATTCAGGACATGTGGCGTGTCAGTGCAGAAACCATGAAGAACGGCTGGGAAGAGCTGGGAGAAGCAGTAGGCGAGGGTGTAAACGGCGTATTTGACCGCATCCAGTTTGACCAGATAGCAAGAGTACTGACGGAAGGCTTCCGGGGGATTCTTGAATCGGCTGCGAGTGCGCTTGACACTATCCGGTTTGACGAAATCGCCGAAAAGATTAATGCCGGGCTGGCGGTTCTGGAAAATGGGCTTAGATGGGAACATATCGGGGAACAGATAACAAAGTTTACATCCGCCGTTTCTAAAGCGTTTAATGACCTTTTGAAGCTTGATTTTGGAAGCGTTGGAAGAATTATCGGCAATGGAATTACCGACATTGTAAGGGCGTTTAACCAGCTCACAGGCGATGGAGGATTAAACTTTGAGCAGTTAGGAGCGAATATCTCGAACGGACTTAGAAATCTGTTTGCAAGCATTCCGTGGACAGAATTTGGAAATGCCCTTGGTAACGGGTTTATGATTGGCTGGCGCATTCTGGATGGATTTGTTACGGATATGTCGCAGAAGGACGGCGCAGGGCTTACCGGATGGTCGCAACTCGGGATTTCTATTGGCAATGCCATTAATGGGGTTTTTGAGAAGATAAGCTTTTCTGACATTACGATAACACTGACCGATTTGATAAATGGGCTGTTTGAAAATCTCAAGAACGCAGTAGATGTAATTGAATGGGAAGATATAGCTGACGATATTTCTAATGGACTTAACTCGGGAATATCTAATATGCGCTGGAAAGAAAACGGAGCGGCACTAAATAGTTTCTTGAAAGAGCTTTTAGATATGCTTTTAACAGCGGCGAAAGATGTTCATTGGGATGAGCTCGGGAAAGGAATAGGAGATTTTCTAAGCGAGATTGAATGGGGCAGGCATTTAAGAACAGCAGTAGACGCAATATCGGAAACGTTAGGCGGTTTATTTGATGGACTTGGTCAGACATCAGCAGGAAGGGCCACAATGGGATTTGCGGCAGGATTTGCAGGATTTAAAGCGGCGGAAGCGTTTGAGCCGCTAATTGAAATTATTTTGAATTTTTTTGGAATTGGAGGTCCGGCAGCCACTGCAATCGCAAAAGGAATAGAACTGCTGGCTGGTGTTTTAGCAGGAGCGGCGGTTGGAGGCAGTGATTTTATTGACGCATGTTTTGATTTTATATCTGGAATTTTGGACAACATTACTAATGCTATACAGAATGCTGATTGGGCGGAGGTATGGCACAATATCGTTACGGCTTTAGGGTCTATCATCTCCAATACGCAAGAAATCATGGGGGAGATAAAAGCTATCGGGATTGAGCTTGTAGGACATTTAATTTCTGGACTGATAGAGTATATTCTTAGTGGCGAAGCCATAACAGACCTCGCAGAGTTTGGATTTAACCTTATAGAGGGAATTGTCAAAGGTGTTATGTCTGTTATTGATGCACTTGCAGATGTGGTCAGGGCGATATTTGATGCGATAGTCAATGGTCTTAAGAAATTATTCGGAATCCATTCCCCATCTACAGTGATGGATGAAATTGGCGGATTTATCATGCAAGGGTTGATAAATGGAATCACCTCCTTTGTTAATGCGGTTGAGGAAATATGGCAAGGAATAAAAGATACTGCCATAAAGATATGGAATAGCATAGGAGAATTTTTTGCCAGAATTTGGGATGGAATACGCACTACTGCCGAAACAGTTTGGAATGGACTGTCTGAATTTCTCGGAAATGCCTGGAATTTTATATACGAAACAGCAATAAACGTATGGAATGGAATATCAGAGTTTTTTGGAAGTATTTGGGATGGGATAAAAAATGCAACAGAATCTATATGGAATGGCATAACTTCTTTCCTTGGTAGCACATGGGATTTTATAAAATCCACAGCGGCTACGATATGGGAAGCGATACGGAATGTCATCATAGGCGTTTGGAATGGCGTTTTTGAAACTATTTCATCTATATGGGAAGGAATTAAGAGTTTCCTTTCAGGCGTATGGGAATCTATAAAATCAATAGCCGTAGATTTGTGGAATAGTGTTAAATCTTTCTTCGAAGAAACTTGGAACGAAATTAAAAATACCGCAGAAAATATATGGAATGCTGTTTTTGTTTTTTTACAAGGAATTTGGCAAAAAATCAGAGATATAGCCGAAAGTATTTGGAATGGCATAAAGAACTTTTTGAGTAACGTTTGGAGTGGACTAAAAGAAACTTTTTCCAACATTTGGGAAGGGATTAAAAACGCACTGGTTTCCATTTGGAATGGAATTAAAAATACCGCACAAACTTTATGGAATTTTATTAAGAAATTCATTTCTGGAATATGGAGCGGTGTTAAGGAAGTGTTTTCGTCTGCTTGGAATTTGATAAAATCAACCTTGGAAGGAATTTGGAATGGAATCAATACAACTGCATCAACAATATTTGGCAAAGTTGTGGACTCTGTTAAAAAAGTATTCAATGGGTTGATTGAATTTGTGACAGGTGTATTTTCTGGAAATTGGAAAAATGCATGGAATGGAGTTGTTGATATTTTCAAGGGAATCTTTAACATAATTCCATCCGTTGTTGAAGGAGTTGTTAATGGTGTAATAGGGGCAGTTAACGGATTGGTTAGTGGAATAAATAGCATTGGAGGAAACTTTGGGATTTCAATACCATCAATTCCTACAGTTAATTTGCCAAGATTTGCAACAGGCGGTTTCCCAGAAGACGGACTTTTCCTTGCAAACCATACCGAATTAGTTGGACGGTTTTCCAATGGAAGAACAGCGGTAGCTAATAATGAGCAGATAATAGCCGGAATCGAAGAAGCGGCATACAGAGGATTTTTAAGAGCGCAAGCAGAAACCTCCCATTATCTTGCTGACATAGCAGAAAACACAAGAAGAACAGCAGAAAAAGATATGTCCGTCAGAATCGGTGACAGAGATATACATGAGGCAAACAAAAGAGCAGAAGCAAGGCTTGGATGGATGTTTTGAAAAATCCGCTACGCTTAACGATTATTCAGGCGGCGTGGCGGATTAAAACAAATAAAAATAATATTTTTGTCGAAATCTATCTCCTTTTGTGGTATAATATGGAACTATACGAAGGAGAGAACGCAAATGGATAAATTATTAAAGATAGGAACAGGCATATTTAGCGTTTTGGCGGTGGTGGCCTGTTTGAGTACAATCGGAATAATTGGGTACGCCCTTTCAGGCGGAGATACAGACAAGACACCCGAAGAAGTTTACCAAGCGGAAGCGCAGACGTATAACGAAGAAGCACAGGATATTCATGTGTTAAACAAAGACACTCCTGCATCTTCGGGAATGCAAACACCTTTATATGATGAACATATCCATGATTATATAGAATCCATGGAATCAAAAGCTGACTGTTACCGGGAAGGGAGATTGAAATATACTTGTGATACATGTGGAGATGTTTATATAGATGTTCCCACGAAGGGGCACAGGCCTGATGACGAGTGGACAGTTACAAGAGAAGCGACTCCTGACTTAGTGGGATTAAGGGTAAAATACTGCATCTATTGCGACCAGATAGTAGCAATTGAGGATGTTCCTTATGCATCAGGAGAAAATAGTATCGGGAATGAAAATCATATTCATAATTATACGTCAACAATAGAAAGAGAGTCAACCTGCATATTTGCCGGATTAAGGAAATATACATGCAGTTGCGGCTCTTCTTATACCGAGCCTATACATGCATCAGGACATGTTGCTTCTGATTGGGAAGTGGCGGCAGAGGCTACCACCACTCATAAAGGAACAGAGCAAAGAATGTGCCGTGTATGTGGCGTTCTTTTAGATTCACGACCTATAGATGCAAAGAAAGAATCCACAAGCCATACAGCCACTCCGACAAGAACGCCAGAACAAACTAACACTCCAAGGCCGACGAAGACTCCGGTGCCGACGAATGTTCCAACGCAAAGGCCAACAGTTACACTACGCCCGACATCCACGCCGACATCAAGGCCAACAAGCACACCAACTGCAAGGCCTACAAATACACCTACAACTAGACCAACAAGCACACCTACACCGCCGAAAGAAGAATCTTACGAAATTTACAGAGATAAAAATGTCATTATTTCATACACTGGAATAACAGGAGATGAAAACGATTATGATGTAAACTTTATCGTTGATAATCTTTCGAACAGGACAATAACAGTACAAGTTAGAGAAACCTCTATAAATGGAGTCATGGTTAATCCAACTTGTTCAATAGAAGTCGCCCCTGGAAAGAAAGCATTTGACGATATGGGAATTTCTGGAAAAGACGCAACTAATACGCCAAAAAGCCGAGTGACTAATATAGAAACTAAATTCCATGTATTTGATGAAAATGATGATGATTTTGGTTATGATACGGAAAATGTTGTGATATTGCCGCATAATGCGACTAATACCCCAAGTCCTACTGCAAAACCAACAATTTCACCTACTGCATCGCCAACAATAACGCCTACGCCACCGATTCAATCTGTAAACTATAGTATTGGTGCAATGACATTTTATACGTATGATGATAAATTATATTATCGTTTTATTCAGCCAATTACCAATACTGGAAATGTGCCGTTATACTTAAAAAAATGCACGCTTGATATAGAAGACGAAAACGGTCATTTACTATTGACTGAAAGTTTTATAAGCAACTGTCCAGACGTTATTTCGCCGGGAGAAACCGGATATTTTTACAATGGACTTGGAAGTCTTTCAACGAATGATGCAGTGAAAAATGCTGATTCTATAGTTGCAATTCCAAAACTGGAAATAGTCGAGTCAGACGAAGAACCGATAGCGTACCGAATTTCGGACACATCGCTTACACAAGGAAATTTTTCACCATCTGTGGTAGGGAGAATAACAAATAATACCAAAGAAGATGATTCTTTGGTGTACGTCCAAGCTATATTCTACGGAAAAAACGGGAATGTTATACATATAACCGGAACGAATATAATGAATTTACTGGCAGGACAAACGCAAAGTTTTGAGATATCAATTCTTTCAACATCAGACGAAAATGTTTCGTATGAGAATATAGCAAATTATGAGGTAATTGCAAGAAAGGCGCATTATCAATTTTAATTTTGCGAAGGAGAAAAAGAAATGACTTTAAAGATTTGAGGCAGAAATGCCTCATTTCTTTTTAATTTAGGTCTTGACATTAAAAGTGTAGCCATTTATAATAAGTGTGTAGCCAAATAAAGAAAGGAGATGATAAGATTGTCGCCAGCACATGGCAGACCGCCCTCGAGAGACCCAAAAGAACACCAAAAGCGAATAAGAATGTCTGATGAAGATGTAAAAATTCTTGAATACTGTTGCAAGGCTACAGGTAGAACGCAATCAGATATTATTCGTGAGGGGATAAGAGCGGTTTATCAGAAATTAAAAAGAAAAGAGTAATCGGCAAACTTGGCGGTAAGGCGATTACTCAATTCGGCACAAGAGATAACCCTTGTATGAATATTGTAACATATAAGGGTATCTCTTGCAACCAAAATATTGTAGGAGGTGCTTTTTGTATGGATAATATTCAGATATTCTCAAATAGTGAATTTGGGGATATACGAACCGTTATTATCGACGGCGAACCGTGGTTTGTGTCAAAGGATATTTCTGACAAGTTAGGGTATGCGAAACCTGCCAACATGGTAAAACTGGTAGATGAAGATGACAAGAGAAATTTACGGGGCTCCGATTTGGAGCCGGGTTCAAAAGCGCAGATAAGCGCAGTAAATGAAAGTGGCTTGTATGCGGCAATATTTGGAAGCAAGCAAGAAAACGCAAAAAAGTTCAAGAAGTGGGTAACAAGCGAGGTTTTACCCTCTATCCGAAAGACTGGCGGTTACGGTGTGCCACAGACCATTCCCGAACAGATACAATTATTGGCACAAGGGAATGTAGAGTTAAACAAAAGAGTAGACGATATACAGGCAGAGGTTGAAGCCCTAAAAATGGACTTGCCAATCCTGCCAATCGAAGCCGACAAGATAACCGAAGCCGTCAGAAAGAAAGGCGTTGCAGTTTTGGGCGGTAAACAGTCAAATACCTATAACAACAGGGGGTTAAGACAGAGATTGTACAACAATCTGTATTCCAATCTGAAATATAACTTTGGCGTGAAGTCCTACAAGAGCATTAAGCGCAGTCAGCGTGACAAAGCGATTGAGGTTATACAGAGGTACGAACCGCCGTTTTTCTTGGCAGTAATGATTGACAATGAAAATTCTCAGCATACTATGACATGGAAGGAGATGCTTGGCGATGAGTAAACGAACCGCAAAACAGCGTGTAGACGATTTCCGCAAGAAGAACCCGAAAGCCAATTTCCTGCTTGACGATATGAATGAAATCATGGAACTTGACAGCACATTTGACAGAGTACTGACCGCTTTCTATTTCGGCTACATGAAAGGGCAGAAAGCGAAGAAAAGCGGTGCGTCATGACGGAACACAAATTGATTGCACCCCACGACAAACGCCGCATATATGACCGTCAGAACGGTTTATGTGCGTATTGCGAACAGCGCCGCAACATCAAGTATATGACCGTAGACCACATCATTCCTTTATCAAAAGGAGGGTCAAACGAAGAAACAAATTTACAATGCACATGCAAAATGTGCAACTACTTTAAGGGAAATTCGTTACCGTTGGAGTTTTCTGAACGCATACATACGATATTTATAAACAATTTACAGTTTTGCGAAATGGAGCTTTCTGCGAAACAATAGGATAAAATTGAAAGGTGGTATTTTCAATGAGATTTACGAAAGAAGAAATGTCAGAAATGACAAGAAGAAAAGAGAGCAGTAATAAGACGGTCGGCAAACTAGTTACGGATAATCTGAAACCCGCAACGCCACACAGTTTCAGATTATCACACAGGGAATGCGGAGAGGATTGCGGACTGCAATCTGGTGAAAGGTATATGCGATATCGTTCTTTCGGTAGGAAATAAGGCACTGGTTTGAGATAATTACATAAAGCGAGCATCGCAAAGAACATCTATCAATTTTGGTAGGTGTTCTTTTTATGCTTATTTTTAATGAGGTGATAGCATGGCAAGAACAGCACTTACGTCATTTTTGAATATTAGCGGCTACGATATGCCGTGTCCGGCATACGGCTTGGAATACACGATAAGCACCGCTGTAAATGCTGGGAGAAATCTGAACAATGCAGTGGTGGGGCAGAAGGTAGGCAGGGATATATATAAATTTGATAATTTGCAGTGGATAGGGCTTAAACCAGATGAAAGACGAAAAATATTAATGGCGATAGAGTCTTTTTTTGTTCCGGTCACATTTGAGGATTATAAGACAGGTCTTCCTATCACCGTTTATATGTACCCGGGTGACAGGAAGATTAAGCCGTTATTCGCAGACAAATATACGCATTTAGTAACACAGGACGAAGTATTGTCCTTTAATTTAATTGACTGCGGGTGGTGATGTAATATGCAGAATGTGAGCAGACAATACAAAGAGAGCATGAGGAGGCACATCCGGAATAGAGGGTATATCCGGGCGACCATAGGCATTGTTAATTCCGAAGCACAGAAAAAGATACAAGCAGATGCAAAAAGAAACAATTTGCTATATATATCTAATCTTAAACAGCCATTTGGTGGAAGCGTGCCAGACAGGATATACGCTACTCCAGAAGAAAGTTTTACAAAGCTTGATGGGAGCATGTATTTTATGCCGCCAGAGGGAAGCGGATACGAGCTCTATAATAACGGGCTTGTATCAAAGGAAATTCTCGGGAGCGTTTATATTGATTTTACAGGAGAGGAATTTGACATCAAAGGGCTGACAATTGATTTTGGAAATTGTTATCCAGTAGATTTTGTGATTGAAACAAACAGCGTCACAAGAGTATATACAGGGAATCAAAAGCGATACTGGACAACGGAAGATACGTTTGACAGAACAACGTTTTTCAGGATATCCCCTGCCGCAATGGTAAACGGTCAAGGACGACTTAGAATATATCAGTTTTCGTGCGGAGTGACAAACACATTTACCAATGACGATGTGATGAATTTTTCCAACAAGGAATATGTTTCCTCCATTTCCGAAACGATACCAAGCGTTGATACAGAATTGACCGTAAAAAACTATGATATGTACTACAGCCCGGACAATCCAGAAAGCACACTTGCTTATATGGAGGTCGGGCAGGAAGTAAAAATTGCGATCGGATATGACGTGGATGGAAATGGAAATATAGAATGGCTTCCGGAACGAAAGACATTTCTGAAAACATGGAAAGCTGATGAATCACAGGCGACATTTACATCAACGGATATTTTTGATTATGTGTCGGGAACGTATTACAAGGGAAGATACAGACCAGAGGGGATTAGTCTTTATGATTTGGCAGTTGATGTATTTGAGGATGCAGGAATTTTTGATTATTACATTGACAGCTATTTGAAAAATATTATTGTTAACAATCCCATGCCTGTAGTAAGCCATTCGGCGGCATTACAGATTATCGCAAACGCCGGGCGGTGCGTCTTAAAAGAAGAGCGAAGCGGAAGGATAAGGATAGAATCTTCTTTTATCCCCAAAATGGAAGCGACCACAAATAACCAGACGGATTTCGGACATGTGGAAAATGTACTGAAAAATGATGTAAAAGATGCCTATGCAAATACAAGCAATAATTTTTCACGTCTTGACGGGAGCCTTTTATTTTACCCGCTTGGCGGTCAGGAGATATTAAATACTGGATATATCAGCAAAAGTATGTGGATAGAGTACGCAGAGCCGGCAGTTGCGAACAGGATGGCGTTCAGGCTCGGGAATAGTTTAAAAGCGTTTACAACAGGAGGGTATTGGGATGGGGATATGCCGTCCATAACAATCAACCTGGAAGCGAGTTACACGGCGTTCGGGATGGGAATAAATTTCAGGAATACAGCACCGAAAGAATTTTACATAGCAACATACCATGCAGACGAACTGATAGAATACACATTTGTCAGTAATCCAAATGTAAATTATTACACAGATAAAGCATTTCTTGATTTTGACCGAATGGAAATTGTATTCACAAAAGGTTATCCAAATTCAAGGGTGTTTGTGGATAATATTATCATTGGCGATAACACGGATTATGAATTATCAAGAAATAACGAATTGCTTACTGCGCCAGTGGCTACGAGACAAACAAAGATACAGGGTATAAGTGTTGTGTTTAACGGTTATAAGGAATCCATTGAGACAATACCGGTAGTTTCGGAAGAAATACTGGTTCCGCATAACGGATATGAATACACGGCATATTTCAACAATCCTTCTTATGGGCTTGCGGTTTTTGTGAATGTTGATAATAAGACAGAAAAAGCTCAAAGTGATTTGATTTATGCGGAAATTGTCGAAAGCAGCAATCACTATGCAAAGATAAAATTTAATGGGATAACACACGAAACCACAGTGCGTTACAGCATAAGCGGATACGAATACACCATAGAAGAACAAAAGTATATTAAAAACTACAACAAGTCAGGGGAGATAAAGACGTGGAACAATCCGCTTGTCAGTACACCGGAACATGCAAAAATGCTTGAGGAGTGGCTTGCAACTTATTTCCTTGGCGATGTGGAATATGAGATTGATTGGAAAGGAGACCCGGCAGTGGACGCAAACGATGTCTTCCATCTCGAGACCAAAGTCGGAACGTCTTATATCAGGGATTACGAAAATTCATTTGACTTTTCCGGCGGCAGATGGAAGGGCAGTATGAAAGCAAGAAAGGTGGCGAGGTAATATATGGCGTGGCAGGAACCTAAAACGGACTGGACGGGGCAGGACGCTTTTGGCTATAAGGATTACAACCGGATTAAAAACAACCTGAATTATCTGCATGAGCAGGTGTGCGAAGAATGGGGAGATTTTATTATTGAGGATATGGGAGAAGATTTGATTGCTCCGGAAGATGTCGGGATTGATTCTCCGCCTGAAAGGCTTATGTATGACGCAATGCGTTTTAATGCCTTTGAAGCAAATGTTGACACGATCAATCAGAATATGCTCACAAAAGACTATGGATTTCGGCAGACATTTTATTACAATGGCGCATTCCCCAAACCAGAGGAATTTAACCGGATTGAGAGCGCAACGCTTCGCATGAAAAGAATTGCAGACGGAAAAAGGGCAGGAAAAATCAGGCTTGCGTTCCGAATGAGTGCGCCAAAGGGATTAAAGGTATAAAGGAAAGGAATGGTGAAATATGGCGATTACAAAGTTACCAGTTAATTTTCAGGACGATATTATTGATACAACAATAAATGACAAAAGAAGATACAGGCTTGAAGAAAACGCGGACGGAACAACGTCGCTGGAAGATGTGACCACTTATGAACAAGTGGGAAGTTATTTTGGAGCAGAACAAATAAACGCTACAAATGGTGCAGTGAATGAGCTGATTGACAAAACTACAAATTTTGAAAACGGAACCGCATCGGTTAAAAATGCAGAAACGGCAAATAGGGCAACGGTGGCAGAAAGCGTAGAGAATGACTTTGTTTTAGTTAATCAGCAAGCTCTTATATTTGCGAATAAGATTTGTTCAATTCAGAACGAAAGAATAACCGCAAACAGCCTCGCTGATGTTTATTTTACGGCTGATAGCATTAACATTGCCGAAAATGCAGTTATTTCCGCAGAAACTTATGACGGGAAATTAGAGCTAGTTGCAGGACGTGAACCAGAAGGAACTATAAGAGCAACAATACATATAAGGGTGGTGTAAGGTATGAGAGGAAGAACAAATGTAGGCGGAAGTGGAAATCTTGAAATAAATGGGAACGTTGAACTTTTTGCCGTAGCAGAAGGAAATGATGTAGTCGCAGGAGATTTTGTGGAACTTACCGGGGAAAATGCGTCAACAAATCAAATAAAAAGCATATCTAATAGCGCATGTGGAGTGGCTCAAATATTTGATAATATGTTGGCGTTGTTCTCGTATGTTCCAAAATCTACCAACCTTTCGGCAAGCATTGTCAAGATGGGGAAAATAATTAAAACATACAATTTTATTCTTGACTATTCGATAAATGCATCTTCTAACCACACAACGTTTTATACTCATGTTGAGGGAAATAAAATATATATAAGCTATTTAGTGTCATATGCGAATATTTATGGGGAAATTGAGGGTGAAGCGTACGGAAAAGAAGATATTCAGTTAATACGTTATGTAACAGAAATTGAATTTGATGTCGACGGAAATTTAACTAAAGTAAAAGATTATACAGTAGACTTTTCCGGACTGATGGATTACATTTCAAAAAATATTACTGATTTGAGTTCGCATTATTATTCTGGTGGGAAATTTATATTTCATAACGGATATGCGTATTGCAACATAATGCTCTCGCCGTCATCCACTTACCTAATAACTGCTAAATATTACTTATTAACGCAGTTTGATATACAAACAGATAAAATTGTTTTTAAATCTGTTTTGGCAAAATATGATAATAACAGTTCGTATTTAATTGATTTTAAACTAGATAATAACAAAATCCTTTTTTCAAGTACACGAGATTACGACAGTGAAGATGCAAATATAAAAATAAATATGCATATATTTGATTTGGAGTCAAACACAGAGAAGATGCTCAGTTGGACGGGAAACAACAGAAGCGGAAAGCCCAAAATGATATGGAATGGAAATTTTATTTATTTTGTATATAAACAAGGAGAGCATTTCCATCCTGTTGTGTTCCAAATAAATAGCAATTTGTCAATTTCTTATTTAAGAGAACAAAATGAACCTGTTGGAAGCCTTATGGGCAGCAGGAACATATTTGATAGCAATTATTTCAAATCACAAAACGGAAACGATTATTTGATTTGTTACATCGGCGGAATATATGGATACATTGCAACTATTATAAGATATGAACCTATTTCAAATGATTTTTCATTTTTCAACTTTACAAATACAGACGAAAATTCAAGGATGTCTTTTGTATCCAGTAGGTTGCTTCACTTTGCGATTGCGATATCAGAAGGAAATTCGAACACGGTTGTCTATTTAAACAATGCGGAAGTAAATAATTACACATTAAAAACAAGTAATTT
>OFFH01001048.1_pt1 | contig 15863 bp, 13 predicted proteins | sample 1521341 | NCBI WGS metagenome assembly OFFH01 (sample SAMEA3504108, study PRJEB24116) | mouse gut metagenome | biome: mouse gut; feature: mouse-associated habitat; material: faeces | place: Denmark | collected 2011 | reverse complement strand
ACCCCCGCCAGCACAATGGTGATGCGGGAGGCTCCGGTGCTGGCCGCCAAGGCGTAGATGATGCCGCAGGCAAGCAGCGCGCCGCCGAAGGCCGCCAAGGGCACCAGCTCCCACCGTCCGGGAAAGAGGAGGGAGGCAGCCAGCACAAAAAAGCCGCTGCCGGCATTGACCCCAATGATGTTGGGGCCGGCCAGGGGATTGGCCAGCACCCCCTGGAGCACCGTCCCGCTCACCGAAAGGGCGGCCCCCGCCAGGAGCGCGGCGGTTACCCGCGGCAGCCGGACATGGCGAAGAATCCGCCACGTGCCCTGGGGCACCTCCCTCCCCAGAAAAAAGGAGATGGTATCCCCCAGGGGCACCTGCACCGAGCCAAAGGACACAGCCAGAATCAGCAGCAAAAGCAGCAGGGCGCAAAGGAGGAGCAGCAGGGTGGGGTTACCCCTCCCCCATGGCCTCTGGGTAGAGGATTTTTGCCAGATACTCATAGCTTTCCCCCCATCTGCGGTTGGGTTTATAGTGGAACAGCTCCCCAGGGAGGATAATATACCGCCCGTTTTTTACCGCCGAAAGGCTGTTCCACGCGGGATTTGCCTGGACCCCGGCAGCCAGGGCATCCAGCGCCTTCTGGGTGCTGCTGCCCATAATGGTGACAAAGATATAGTCCGGGTCCGCGGCGATGATTTCCTCCATGCTCAGCTCTTCCAAAAGGCTTGGGTGATTTTCTACCAGGTTTTTGGCCCCCAGGTCGTGGAGCATCACCCCCGCCAGGTTGTCCATCCCTTTGGCCTTGGCTCCGGTGGAATAGGCCCGAAGCAAAAGGACTGTGGGGGGCTCGGTTTCCGCTGCCAGACGGACCTTCTCCATCACCGCTTGGGCCTGGGCCTGCACCGAAAGGGCATTTTCCTCATAAAGGTCGGCCCGGCCAGTGATGCCAGTACAAATCTCCATTGCGTGGAGATAATCCTCCAGCGTATCCACCCGGAAAAAGGCACAGGGAATCCCCGCGCTTTGGAGGGTTCCAGCAGCCTGGAGATGGTCTGTGGTATCGGCGGAAAGGAGCACCAGGTCCGGCGCAAGATTGAGGGTCAGCTCCAGGTTTGGGGTCTTGGTGCCGCCAATAATACTCACATTTTCCCCCAAAGAAAGCCCGCGCTCTGTTATGGCGTCATCTGTGGTACCAACAAGGCTCCCGCCCGCCAACACCCACATCTCTGCAAAGGAGCCGTAAAAGCTCACCACCCGCTGGGGGCGGTCCACTGTAATCCTGTTTCCCAGCGCATCGGTAAAGGTATAGGTGGTATCCTGGCTAGGGATATCCGCCTCCGAGGAGGGGGGGACAGAAGGCGGTACAGAGGATTCCGTCGGTGGGGCACAAGCGGCAAGAACACAAAAAACAACCGGCAGTAAGAGGGTAAAAAAGCGATGAATCATGAAACTCTCCTTATTTTTATAAAACTCAATTTCTCTAATAATAGAGAAAATTTCGGAAAATGTAAAGGAAAAGTTTTTAAAGCGAAGGACCTGTTGGGTTGGTAAACAAACCTCTCATAGGGAAATGGCATTGGGAAGGATTCTGTGAGGAGGACTTGCAGCAGCGAGACCGGCACACAGAACTGGCGAAAGGGGTGTGAAAGAGCCTTTGCATCAGCACAGACACAAATCAGCCATCTTTTCGCTTGCAAATGTTTTACCTCTTTTGGGCATATTGATACTCTTCTCCGTTCTCCATTGCTGACGGCGATTACAACAGTGTGGAGAATAGATTCCTTTGCTACGGTATCATTAAACCCTCTTCTTACATTGTTCTGTCAAAGGAATACCGGCTTTCTCTGCTTTTGAGTGCAGCAATATTGACAAATCTGACAACAATTTATATAATATAATAGTCGAATTTTATCGAAATTTTGGCTCTCGAATCATCATATTTCAAAAAACCCAATTGCAGTGTGGAATGCAATTTGGCAAAGGGGGATAGTACTTGATTAACCGAAGCAAAAAATGTTGGGTGCTCTCACTGTCCCAGTAAGGATACATATATCGAGAGGGTAACCTCAAAACTCGCCGCACTGCGGGCACATGTAGATACCTTCCAAAATGATCCAGCAAATAATATCAGGACAAATCTACTACGCAATTGATGGAAAAAAAGGTTCTGTCTTGGAACACCTATTTTTTGCTGTTTTTATGTCACCGTTGACAAGTCCTCCCAAATGATACCGTTCAACGATACCACAAACTTATAGAGGAGATTTCTTTAATGGCTATTGCAGAAGTAATCAAATTTGAAGGACCCCAGGATGCTCTTGTATGGAAGTTTCCTATAGAAGATTTTAACGCAACTTCGCAGCTCATCGTAGATGAAACACACGAGGCATTGCTTGTTGTAAACGGTAATGCCGCCGATTTATTCACCGCCGGTCGCAGAACTTTGTCGGTTTCAAACATCCCCATTGCCAGAAACCTGATTGAGATTCCCTCTGGGGGCAACTCTCCATTTCCCTGCAAAGTTTTTTTTATCAACAAAGTTCACGCAATGGATCTACTATGGGGGACTCAGGGTCCTATTGCTCTGGAAGATCCCCTGTATGACATTTTCATGCATGTTATGGCGAATGGCAGTATGTCCATTTCCGTGGAGAACTCCCGCAAATTTATGCTGAAAATCGTTGGCTTCAGGGATAGACTTGCTCCAGACGATCTGATTTCAAAGTTCCGGGGTATTATATCTTCACATGTAAAAGACTGCATTTCTAAAATCATGATTAACGGTATGCTCAGCTATTTCATGATGAACGCTAATTTGTTTGAACTAAGCGAGGTTATTAAAGAACGCTTAGACAAAATCTTTGAGGGCTATGGTGTCAAGATACAGTTTTTTAATATTGAAACTATTGAAGTGCCAGAATCCGACTACAAAAAAGTTAGTGAAGCTAAAGAGCGCAGAACCAGCCGTCTGATCGAAGGCTATACATGGCAGGAAGAGCGACAGATGATAATCGCCGAAAAGTTCGCAGGTAACGAGGGTACAATGGGCGGAGTCGGCGGTGCAGTTGGCGGCTTCATGATGGGCGGGGCTATGGGCGGTTCCATTGTGGAAATTGCAAGAGGTGCTCTTAATTCGGAGAATATTCCCACAGAGAACCCTCCAAAAGATGCTGCAGGAACCGGTTCTCATGTTGGCAGCGGTCCAACATCCATTGATGTGAGTGAATTCTTCAAACCCAAGTCCAATGATGCAACTGGGGCAAGTAGTGGAAAGTGTTCCAAATGCGGTTCCGAGTTGCCGGAAAATGCTAAGTTCTGTCCGAATTGTGGAGAGCGTGTACCAGCAGACGACGACACCGTTATCTGTCCCGACTGCGGCAAGCGTGTACCCAGGGCTAAGTTCTGTTCCGAGTGTGGTCACAAGTTTGGCAATATATGCCCGAAGTGTGGTGCAGTTTTTGCTGATGGAGCAAAGTTCTGCATGGAATGTGGCACAAAATTGTAAGGAGGTAGCGAAATGAATAAAGGTAAAGCAACAACAGGTATTGGACTCATCTATGTGATCCTTCTGGCTGTATTTAACCTTTTGGTATTCACAATTTTTAAAACCCACACCAGTGTGTTCTGGATCAGCTATGTATTTATGACGCTGGCCTTTGTGCTTCAAATCGTTAGCATGTTCCTATCTTTTAAAACCGCAGATGTAGAGACAGCATTTTTCGGAATCCCTTTGGCGTCATTCTCCATCTATTATCTGTGTGCAGCTTTGATCGTTGGCGCCATCTTTATGGTTTTCCAGAACGCCGGGTTTACCCTCGCAATGGTCATCCAGGTTTTGATTCTGGCTGCATTCTTCATCATTGCTATTATTTCTCTGTTGGCCAAAGATGTCGTTCAGGCTATTGGCGACAATGTAAAACAGAATATCACCACCCACAAGTCTATTCTTATTGATATTGAGATACTGGAATCCTCCTGCCTTGATCCTGAACTCAAACAAGCACTTGCCAACCTTTCTGATACTGTGAAGTATTCTGATCCAATATCTACCGCAGCGATCGAGCTCGTTGAGCAGCGTATCATGCGCAAGATCTCCGAGCTGAGAGTTTCCATGGAAAATGAGCAGATTTCGGAGGCCTTGAAGGCTTGCAAAGATCTGGAGTTGCTGTATGTAGAGCGCAACAAGAAATTAGCGCTTTCAAAATAATGTGTAATATGTCTGGGGAGAAACCTCTATGGGAGTTAGTTTTGTTGCAAGGAAATGCACGCAGTGTGCGGGCAGATTGCAATACATAAAAGAGAAGAAAATATGGAAATGCCTATATTGCGGCGCGGAAATAGAGCGACAGGAACAATACGATGGTCTCTTTACCATCAAGAATGTTGTCCGACAATCGCTGCTTGATACGGCTTATCGGAGACTTGATAGTGCCGCAAAGAATCTTGTTGAGTGCGAAAAAATAGACTCTCGGTATATCGGTACTCTGATAGCCAAAATTGCATATGAAATGATCAGTGTTATTACTCCGGGAGCCTATTCTGAACGAGATGCGCGCAATTTGCTTGCTCAGTTGAAAAGAAATTACGAGCTTCTTCAGGGAATCAGCACTACAGTAAGCGACGAGGAAGAAGCCCTGTATGAATTTTTGGAGGAGTCCGATATCTTTGCCACATTGGTGCTGGTGTATGATTCGTTAAGCGATTCTTCCCGAAGAGACTATGTCCTTCAGATGCTTGATGCGACGCAGATCTACTCGAAGGAAGCTAATGGCAACCTGCTTACATATTCTCTAAAAAGTAACAGGCTTGAATTAGCAGATGATGTGCTGAAAAACACGGACAATATCAATATCAGCGTGGCTCTGTCGGAAGTTCTCCAAAGGTATCCTGATGGAGCTTCGAAAGGAGAACATATCTCCAACTTGATTAAGACACACACTCTTAGCCATGATGACAAGGACGCCATTGAAAAGTACCTATCATCCTCTGGCGATTCTATTGACACAAAGTCAATCGTTATTGAAACCGCAGTAGCAAACGGTATAGATGTGAGCTTGGAGTTCGTGGTGCGCAACGTTCTTCCTACAGCGGGTGCTGAAAAGACACTTTCCATTCTCCATGCATATTGCAGCAAGAAGCTTTGTGATGATGATGTTCTTTGCATCCTAAATTACGCCTGTTCGTGCAAGGATGCGAAAGTGGCCGTTGGTGCTATGGATTGCCTGAAACATAGCAATCAATATGTGTTTGTTCTTAGCAAGGTGGTCATTGCTATGCTTTCAGAGCAAGGCCTTTCGGCGCCTGATAAGCTTACAATCCTTGACAAAATATTTGAATTTAAAATAGATGCAAAGAGTGTTGAAGCGATCGTGACAAATTATCTTTGTTTCAATCAAGATCCTGTTTTTTCCAGAAAAGAAATTATCCCCTACCTTTTGGAGAAAGTTCAGGTGCTTCCTACAAGCACGGTTCAGAACTATGTCCTCAGATGTGCAATTGATGGGGATGAAAAGCCCTCTATTGTTAAGGCCATCTTCGACAAAGGGCTGAATACAAGTTTCTTTAATGAGCTTCTGTCAAAGTATATGGCTTCCTCACCGGATAGTAATGAGGTTAAAGCGGCGGTTACAGAGATTCTTTCCTGTAGGGGACTAAAAATTGATCCGGGGTCCTTTATAGACTATATTTGTGGATCTCAGGACGATGTACCCACAAAGATTCGGTTTATTAAACAGATGGTATCAAACGGATCTCAGCTCCGCAGCGATGCTATAAGTGCGTATCTTGAACGAACTGCTCCGGAGCAGTTTAGTTCGGAACTGTTCTCCCTGATCTTCACGCCGGCAAGCTCATTTAGTGCAAAAGCCGTAGAACGCTACCTGCTTTATTGCAGAGATAGAGAAGTGATTAAATCACAAAACTTTCGCATAATCGCTGAGCGTTGTTCTGGTGGTATTGGGGCTATAACCTGTCAGGTGAATCACGCCGGGAATAGCGTGTTCTGCAACCTCTTACAGGCTTATATTTTGATTTCTACAGACCAACAGAGTGTTACGCAGGACATTGTTAATTGGCTCATTACACAGCAGCGAATGAAGATCAATGCTGAAATCACTGTCTTGGGCAGGAGTATGAAATTCAAAAAGTATGTGGTAACAAATAGGGAACAGTTGAGCAGTACCGCAAACTCCATTTGCGAGCAGTACAAAGTATATACAATGCTATTTTAATATTGAAGAAAAGACAATGTCTGGAGTTATTGCTGACCGTACAATTTTGAAACTTGAACAACATCCCGATATTTCCTCGGAACTGAAGCAATGGATTACTGTTCGCACTTATGAATCCAATTGCCCAGTATCTATTGAGGGTTACACTGCTGCAGATATTGTGAAGCTCGCTCCGTTCCTGGATGGTGTTGGCGTATTCACATTTTTGGTTTCACTGAGAGAACAGCCTGACAAAGCAAAAGAGCAGATTGCAGCAGGCTTTCCTCGTAAATAAAAAAGTAAGGGGGGACTCTATTGTGACTGATGAAGAGAGACAGCGTGAGCAAGAAGAAGCGGAACGACTAATTCGAGAGATCAATGCTACGATCGACCGAATCAACCGTGTCAATCAGGAAAACGCTCAGTTGGAAATCGAACTCAAACAGTCCATTAACAATGTCCGCATTTTAATTAGAAACTGTGAAAAGATGGACCAAGCTGTTTACAAACAAATGGGCTTCCTGTCCGGCAGAGTAGGAGAAGCTGATATCAGCACAAAACATGTGTTTGATGCTTTGAATGAGCTTATTACCCAGTACTTCACCTTCAAGAGACTTTCCACTGCATCAAAAAATGTGACTCAGTTTACAGATGAGTATCATACACGGTTTTCCTACTACAATGAGCTGCGTCGTATTTCCTTAGGATATGTTGTAGGTCTTGATGCTCATATCATTTCGAGTGAGAATGCGCGCAAAAAGGTGGAGAAAGCGTATCTGCAAAACACGGAGTACTGGCTTGCTTACTGTATTACGGCCGTTATGCTCTGGGCCAACAACGAACCAGAAGCTGCCCAGAGAGCGATGGCAAAAAGCCTGTCCATCAACTACTTTAATTCATGCTTGTTCTTCCTGCTGATTAACCTCAGATTCAACCGAATTGAAGCGGCAAAAAAATGGTATGTGAACTATCTTGACCGGGCAAACATGAATGACCTTGGCGATGAATGGCAGTATCTCCTACAGGCGTATTTATTTGGCGCTTTTGGCTCTGATGAGGAGTTCCAGAACCTTGTAGCTCAATGCTTCCAGAATATGCTTGCACAAGTCGAGGTAACCACTGTTGACTTCGCAAAAAAATTTACGCAAAAGGCTATCGAGTTTGCTGAACTCTATATCCACAAGTCTGAACTTGAGTACACCACTTTGCATCGTACTTGCAGTGAATATGATGAGATGCATAGCCTGTTATCCACTGCAGAGAAGAATGCGGAAATTGCAAAATACTACGACGCTCTCATTGCCGCAGAGGAAACTGAAGGCGAAGATCTATTCCAGCGTATAGAGAATGTCTTGTACTCCCTCGTCAATGACTATGATGATGACGAGCTAAAGGTCGTTCAAAAGATCAAGTACAATGAGGCTGTTATCAATGCGCGCGGTGATGTTACCCTTGCACAGGCAAACTATGATGCCATGTTCGCAGAGCAGCAACAGAAAAAGAACCTTGGTGATCTTTTGCTCTCTTGGGCATTTGCAAGTGATAGCAGCCAGGCAGATGTGTCTGTCAAGCGTTTCTCCATTTCCTTGATGAAAGAAGCCATTGCAAAGGGATTTGAGAAGTTTGTCGAAAACTATCAAGAAAAGTTGAAGGAAAAATACACATTCATAATTGATGATTGCACGCTTGTTTGTAGCGAAAAGGATCTGGTTGAAGCAGAGAAGCAACTGGATACTCACTATGATAAGAACAAGCTGCGGGATACTTTCAAAGATAAATTCGTTCTGATTTATAGCGGAGCGTGCGCTGTATCTGTAGTTTTACTGCTGGCACTGTTGATGTTTTTCTCCCCCGTAATTCTTACTATCGCTATCCTCGTTGGTCTTGCAGGCAGTTTCCTGCTCTGGCGCCGGATTGTGGACATGGGCAAAATCCTAAAAGAGAAGAAGCGAAAGGGCAAACTGCTCTTGAAGCAGGCCCTAGATGAACTGACTCAGTGGCGTAAAGCCTATCAGGAGGCCGACGCCCAAAGCACTGATATGCTTAACGCAATTGCAAGATTTTAATACGGGAGGTAGAAAGATATGTCTTATGCACAACAGGCAATTAACAACCTGGATCAGACAATCAACTCGTTTAAGTCCAGAGTTGATGTAAAGGTCAGTGATGTTAGTATCTCGACTGCAAGTATCCAGGCAACTACAGATAAAATCTACGAGAATATTGAGCGATTTAAAAACGATCTCATGCATGGCGAAGAAAGTCAAATTGCTCATGAAAACATTTTACGGATCGATCAGATTATCAAAGAGCAGTTCAGCAACTATATTGCAATCCGCAGAACTGTAATGGGTGTTGTTCGTGACTTTGATATTAACCTTGTTCGGAATAGCACTATTCAGGAACTGTCCGAGGAACTGTGGATCACCAGCTCCAGGTATTGGCTTTCCTACACCCTTATCGCCATCACAGCATGGGTCAATAACTACCCAGAAGTAGCCAAAAATGCGCTGGCTGAAAGCGGCCGCAAGGATGCTATTAAGACCACCTTGTTCTTTTGCCTCATGAATCTCCGATTTGGTCGCATGGATGCCGCCAAGAAGTGGTTCTATGAGTATTTCAAAACTCTTGATCCCACCACGCTCCAGCAAGAGACAGCTATCCTGCTGCAATCCTTCCTAAATGGCATCTTCGGAAAGGACAAAGAACTGGAGCAGGAAATCATCAGGTTGATCAACGAGTGGATTTCTATTATCAATGACCATGAGCAAATCTCTTCTGAGTTACTCAGCGCTTATGAAACTTACATCAACAATCTGAATGCTCCTGTTAAATTCAGCTATGAATCTGTTTTGCAGTACTGCGTGAATTCGGGTGAACTTGAGCATTCCTATAAGGATGTTTCCAAGTTTGAGATGCTCCTTCAGTTCGTGAAGTCCCTTGATGTAGATGCTGAGCCTCAGGATAACTCCAATTATAAAAGCCGTATTGATGCCATTTTGATAAATCTCATCTCCAACTATGACGCCGAGGAACTGGAGCTCAAAAAGCAACAGGAGTATTACCGCTGCATTATCGAAAACGGCGGCGATATTGCCCAAGCGGAGGCTCAGTTCCAGGCAATAGAGGAACTCGGTGATAACGAGTTTAATATTGGTAAGCAAATGCTCAAATGGGCTATCTATGATGACAGCGACCAGACCAATGTCCAGGTTCGCAAGTTCGGTTTCCAGAATACGAAGTCCTGGTTTAAGAGTGCTGTTGACAGGTTTGATGCAAGACTACAGGAAACCTTCCCCATGGAGTATAGACTCCATATCGATACCTGGGAAGGTGTCAGCAATGGATCTGATCAGGCTGATCAGATTGAGAGTGTCAAAAACTATTTTGCGAACAACAGATTCCAGAATATGTTTGTAAACACTCCCAATATCCTTGCGGCAATTCTCTTTATTGCTTCTGCGGGCCTTGCGTTTGTTACCCTCTATTCCCTGATTGTTACAGTTTTTGCGGCTGGTTTTTTGGGCTTCCGGGCATTCAAGGCTATTCGGAGTTATCCAGTTCGCATCCAAGCTGCGGTCGACAACCTAAACGCAGTTATGGACGAAATTGCAGAGTTCAAACGCTATTACGAAGAAGAGCGGGCTAAAAAGGATGCGCTTCTTAGCACTGTGGAATTCCTTTAATTTATTTATACACTTCAATATATAAAAAGAGAAGGAGACAAGATCATGAGTGCCGATAAGAAAAATCCAGATATTGAGTTTGAGCAGATGATGGAGCAACGTATCCGTGACAATTTTTCCACTCCTACTGCCGATGGCGTACAGATTTCTGATGAACGTCTCAGAGAAATGAGCAAGAAGCTCCCCGACTGGAGCCTTGAACCTCCCTATAGCTTTCTGAAATGATTGAGCTTCGGGAAAGACCTACCACTGCTGCTCCATCTACATATCAGGACTGGCTTGATTGTTTTGCGCGGATGAGAGAACTGCCATTATCCAGAAATAGAGACTTCGAAGTGCTTGCACTCGGCTCCTTTTCCGGGACAAGCGCTATGCAAGTTGCGCTCCAACGTCAAATGGTGAGCACCATCAATACGGTTTTGAATAAAAGTGTGAAGCGCTTTGTACGGGATTTGAATGAATGTATTGCCTTTAATGAGTTGGCCCAAGTCGATGCCCTTTTTAAGAGGTTCAAAAAGGATGTAAACAAGACAATGTTTTTCCTAAGCCTGTCGTTTCTATCTGACGAGTTCAAGGATGAGCTGTATGCATCAATAACCGACCAAATGACAGAGTTTTGGGATGACACTGTCGATTTCCTGCGGCAACAGGCGATGGATTATTCCAATTCTGATTTAGAAGATGCCCTCTTTTTAATTAGGCGTATTAGACTATTTTCATAACAAGGGTGAGAACATGGGAAACTACAATTCGACAAAAGCCGAGATTAAGAATTACATATGTGCCAGAACACCGTTGATCGTCGTTGATTCTTCAGAGCGAGAGCGAGTTGAGCGCATTTTAAAAGAAATTGCTACCGAGTTAAATATCAGCATTTCGTATTATACCGATGCCAAGCAGGTCAGTACGATCAACGGCAATACAACGAAGGATGTTGACAATGATCCGCTCCAGTTTATAGCATCTTTCTTTAAAAAAAATAGAAACTCAACGTTTGCTTTTGGCGATGTGAAGCGGATTGGCGAGGACAACGCCTACAGTCGAGAAGTGCTGAACATACTGTACTTGGCCAAGGAGACGAATTGTACCCTCATCCTCATTACAGCAGACAGTGTGTGGTCGAGACTGGCGCAATTTGGTATGTTAACCACTCTGGATTATCCAGATATCGACGAGCGTGTCCAGCAGATTCAGGAGTTCATTGGACAATATCGAGGTAGATTCAGCATTGACTGGAACTCCAATGATATTCGCATGGCGGCAACACTGATGCGTGGCTTTACAGAAATCCAAATTGAGAACATTCTTTCCACCACACTAATCAGTAACCAACGCTTGGACAACACTCATCTTTCCGAACTAACAGGACAAAAAAGCAAGCTCTATGCCGCAGTGTCGTGTATCCAGTCAGTGCAGGTTCATCAAGATCTGTCCGTTTCTGGTCTGGACACCTTAAAAGAATGGTTAGCCGCAAAGAAGCGTGTTTTCTTCGCCTCTGACACTGCCCTACGCGAAAGAGACTTGAGCACCCCAAAGGGTATCCTCCTCGCCGGTGTTCCTGGCTGTGGTAAGTCCCTCTCTGCCAAGATGGTTGCAAAGGAATGGAGTCTTCCTCTGTTCCGATTCGATATTGGCTCAGTTTATGACAAATGGGTTGGCGAAAGCGAAAAGAAGATGAAAGAGGCCCTACAGTTTATAGACAATGTATCCCCTTGCGTGGTCTGGATTGATGAAATAGAGAAGATGCTTTCCGTTTCCGATTCAGGTAACGATACAGGAAAGCGAGTCCTTGGGCAATTCCTGTTCTGGTTGCAGGAATCAAGAAGCAGAGTATTTCTCGTTGCAACTGCAAATGATATTTCGCTATTGCCTTTTGAGCTATTTAGAAAAGGGCGCTTCTCGGAGATTTTCTTTATCGATTTGCCAAATGATTTTGAGCGAAGAGCCGCTATTATGCAATATGTGAGTCGATCTCTGCATATACACCTGTCGGAAAACGAAATAGATGAGCTGGTTACATTATCGAAGGGTTTCTCCTACTCTGACATTGAATATGCCATTAAGGATGTAGCTCAATTGACCCTTACAGAAGGGCAATCAGTGGTTACACAGAAAAGAATACTTGAGAGTTTTGAGCATGTTGTTCCAATCTCTAAAAACAATCCCGAAATGATTGAAAAGATTCGAAAGTGGGGTTCAGAACGCGCTGTTGCAGCGTCAAATGGAGCAGGAGGAAAAGCAGAATGAGCAATTACGCATTGCAAAGCCAACTTAGTGAGCTGCAATCACAACTAAGAAAAGCTGAACGGATTAACGCCGAGCTTCGGAGTGAGCTCTCTACTATTGAGCGGGGTGTAAACCGAGCGCATAAAGACCTCGAAGATTATAATGGCAAAATCAGAGGCACTCTTGATAGCTGTAATGGAACAATGAGGTCTTCTCATCAAAGAGTCATTGATGCCATTGAGGTGCAGGGTGAAATCGAGAAAATGTATGTTCGCTTCAAACAGGTGGAGCTAGCAAATAAGAAGATCCGTGCAGCAAACAACAAAAAATATTATGACTTTGCAAACTACAGAACTGTGAGAAAAATTGTCCAGGGTATCATGGACAACCTTGATATCAATATAGTCAGTGACAAGACCATTACCAAGTCGGTCGAGGTTCAACATCTGCAGACACCTGACTACTGGCTTACCTGCGTTTTGATCAGTGTGATGGCCTGGAGAAACAATGACAAAGAGCTTGCTGAACGGGCTATTGTTCGAGCTATCAATCTTGATAAGAAGAACAGCGCCATTTTCTATATGTTGTACAACCTGAGAATGGGACGCGAAGATGCCGCACTCAAATGGTTCTATACATATCAGGAGTGCGAACTCAAAGGCAGTGACCAAAGAACCTTCTTGATGCTTTTCTCCTTGGTAAGCAAAACTCTGGCAGATAATGTTGATGACTCTACTAAAAACGAAATATTTGCATTTATCAATAAGGTCATTGACTCCAACATGAAAGCCTTTGGGTATAGCAAAACTGATATTGTTGCACAGATTCGCCAATATATCAATCGCATGCAGCCCTCTGACCAGCTTGAGTATTCATATCTCAGGAAATTCTGCACCGAGTTTGAGCTTATGTCTGCAAACATGATGCAGGCAAAGAATAATATCAATATCCTCGAATTTATCCTAAGGACTGTCAATGTTCCGATCGAGCAGAAGAACACTTTCTTAAAAGGCTATATTGATGAGCTAATTGCAACTCCTAACCAATCCGAAAAAGATGTCTATGACGAGATCGCATATAATGAGCTTGTAATTCGGTATGAAGGTGAAATCGAAACCGCGAAAGAAGTGTTTGCCGCAGAACAGGCAAAAAAAGCTGACGATTTGAATCTTATCGCCGAGATGATTGATTGGATCTATGAGCGTGACTCTCAGGATGTTAACGGCCAAATTCGACTGAATATGTTTGCTCTGACTAAGGCTCTGCAAGAGCAAGCTGTCGACGAGCACGTCGAGGATTATAGGAGTCGCCGCAAAGCGAATTATTGGGTGACTATCGGTGAATATTCTACAGAAGTTAATTTTAAACGTGAAGATGAGGAATACAGTAAGGTATCCTCCTATTTTACCGATATGCGCGATCGGGCTATTGCGAGCATTAAGAATTGGAAAGCATTCATCGGTTTCGGTGTAGGTGTTGCGGCCGCAGCATGTGCCTTTTTTGTCGAATATTGGCTGTTCGCAGTCGCTTTAATCGGCATGGGATATGGCGCTGGTGTGCTTATCTCCAACAAATCTCAGATTAAGCAGCTTGAGCAGAAGTGCGCTGAAAGCATAAAGGCTACCAACGACACTTTGCAGAAACTTTTTGTTGAGTTCAGCAAATATCAAACTGAACTCGACGAGTACGATAGTTATTACGAGCGTATTAAGAACGAATTTAATAAAATTTAATTTCTATTGCTTGGGTAGCTCTTTCTAGTTTGTGTATCGTAATTATGGCGACTGTGATTGATATGGGGTTCTTAGCACTTGATACATAAAGAGGATGACACATCGGAGTAGAGATTGCAAGAGGTAAATCACCAGAACCAATTGATGAAGTGGGACTCCTGGTAGAAGTGAACCAGAAGAGCAGACAGTGAGTAAGCGTATCATATGGGGAGCATGAGAGAGATGAACAAGGATAGAGTCAAGGCCGTGAGACCTTGACTCTATCCTTGTTTCAACCGCAAATACATCCCTGGAAATATGCAGGGTTCGTACTTGCGCGTTATGGTGGGCCTTCAGGGATTCGAACCCGGGACCAACCGGTTATGAGCCGGTCGCTCTGACCAACTGAGCTAAAGGCCCTTCCTTTGAAATAGAGCCGCTGGCAAACAGCGGCTCTATTGTGGCTCCCCCTGTCTGGCTCGAACAGACGACCCTGCGGTTAACAGCCGCATGCTCTACCGACTGAGCTAAGGAGGAATATGGGATAGCGGCTCCCTGAAAAGGAACCGCTATCAGGTGCCGGCGAAGACCTATTTTACCAGGCAGCTTCCCGCCAAGTATCTTCGGCACAGGTGAGCTTAACTTCCGTGTTCGGGATGGGAACGGGTGGGGCCTCACCGTAATAAACACCGGCTCGTTTCCCTGGGGCGGTGTGTGTGCGCCCTGGGATGTATATATGCAGTCCTTACGGACTGTATACCAAAGGATTGGTGACCCGTGCGGGAATCGAACCCGCGTTACCGGCGTGAGAGGCCGGTGTCTTAACCGCTTGACCAACGGGCCACATATTTGGACAAGTGTTTCCTTCTATCAAAAAGCATTCCTACATGCTCTTCTTTTTGGTGCGCCATCGGGGACTCGAACCCAGGACCCGCTGATTAAGAGTCAGCTGCTCTACCAACTGAGCTAATAGCGCATGTTTCCCTAGATTTTCGCTTTCCAGGCTATGGTTTGCACAGCCAGCGGCCACAAAGGCAACGCCCGCCCTTCTCAGCTGTCGCTGCTCAGGGCTGCGATTGGTCCGCCTCTCGGCAGACACTCCGCTAAAAACAGTCCACTGGACTATTTTCTTCACGCTCCGTACCCTCAAAATCGAACAACGATAATACTTCAGCTTTCTGCTTGGTCAAGCCCTCGACCGATTAGTACACGCTAGCTAAACGCCTCACAACGCTTTCACTTCGTGCCTATCTACCTTGTAGTCTTCAAGGGGTCTTACCTAGTTAACCTAGTGGGATATCTTATCTTGTGGCCGGTTTCACGCTTAGATGCCTTCAGCGTTTATCCGATCCGCACTTAGCTGCCCAGCTGTGCCGTTGGCACGACAACTGGTGCACCAGTGGTGCGTCCATCCCGGTCCTCTCGTACTAGGGACAGCTCCACTCAAATATCCTGCGCCCACGACAGATAGGGACCGAACTGTCTCACGACGTTCTGAACCCAGCTCGCGTACCGCTTTAATGGGCGAACAGCCCAACCCTTGGGACCTACTTCAGCCCCAGGATGCGATGAGCCGACATCGAGGTGCCAAACCTCCCCGTCGATGTGGACTCTTGGGGGAGATCAGCCTGTTATCCCCAGGGTAGCTTTTATCCGTTGAGCGATGGCATTTCCACTCACATACCACCGGATCACTAACTCCAACTTTCGTTACTGCTCGACCCGTCGGTCTCGCAGTTAGGCTCGTTTATGCGTTTACACTCAATGCACGATTTCCGTCCGTGCTGAACGAACCTTTGAGCGCCTCCGTTACTCTTTTGGAGGCGACCGCCCCAGTCAAACTGCCCACCTAACAGTGTCCCCCGACCCGATTCAGGGCCGCAGGTTAGAAAACCAGCAATACAAGAGTGGTATCCCAAGGTTGACTCCACCAAAGCTGACGGCCTGGCTTCCAAGTCTCCCACCTATCCTGTACATGCATTACCGATCTTCAGTATTAAGCTACAGTAAAGCTCCATGGGGTCTTTCCGTCTAGTTGCGGGTAA
>OFFH01001041.1_pt1 | contig 15965 bp, 16 predicted proteins | sample 1521341 | NCBI WGS metagenome assembly OFFH01 (sample SAMEA3504108, study PRJEB24116) | mouse gut metagenome | biome: mouse gut; feature: mouse-associated habitat; material: faeces | place: Denmark | collected 2011 | reverse complement strand
GGGGGGGAACCCCCGCCTGCGGCTGCTTTCAGTAATTGGCAGCAAGAGTATTTCAGTTGTCTCCAGGTGATAGATACGGCAATAGAAAACCCATATGTTTTACTATACTCAAATGAACTGAGAGGAGGGTACTTATGCTGGGTCCTGCTAATATTGAACGAATTCCCACTTTACAGCATGGAGATCTTTTGATTGATCCTCAGTGCTGCACGGCCACGCTGGCAGGCAAGGTGCTTCAGCTATTCCCCAAGGAATTTGAAACGCTTTACCTATTGGCTCAATATCCCAACTGGGTCCTTTCACCTCAACAGATATATGAGCATGTTTGGAAAGAGGACCCTGTTGACTGCGATCATATCGTTCGCAATACCATCTGCCAGCTGCGCCGTAAGCTGGCACGCCCGGAACTGATCCAAACGGTTGTGGGGTATGGGTATAAATTTGTTGTGGAATCAGGGGTAGACCAATGACATTGACAATAAGCACTATAAAAACAGGAGGATATTGTTTATGACGCAATCAGTTGTACAAGCGGAGCTGGCCAGCCCGGTAAGACGGGTTTGGGAGGTATTGACCGACTTGAACCATCAGGATTGGCGCAGCGATATAGAACGAGTGGAGGTTACAGGAGAAACGACCTTTGTGGAATATACCAAAGGCGGGGTTGCAACTTTTTTCACTGTAACCCGGCACGAGCCACCTGGCTATTGGGCCTTCGATATGGAAAATAAAAACATGGTGGGACATTGGGCTGGAAAACTTGAGTCAACAGCCTGCGGCTGTATGGTGACATTTACTGAGGAAGTAGAGGTACGAAAGCTGTGGATGCGACCCTTCGTGAAGTTATATCTGAAAAGGCAGGAGAAACAGCATTTGACGGATTTGAAAAAAGCACTGGGGCTTTAGGAGCCAGTGTGAAGGAAGTGAGAGATGTGATGGAAATGTCTGGTAAAACTGTTTTTCGGGATGGGAGAAGCCATTACAAGAAAACAGGGGTTATCCTGGGTATCGTGCTTGCCGTTACTTTTCTGGCAGGGAACGTATTGGGTGCGTCTTCCTCGCTTGATTCGCATATTGATAATCTAACGGAGGAATATGGGAGCTGGCATGTGGGTTACTTTGATGCGAATTATGTATTTAAGCAGACGCTATTGAAGGATGACAGAGTAACTGAGGTAGTTTCTTTTGATAATGTCGGCTATGCCGCGCTTTCATATATCAAGGATACCAATAAGCCATATTTATTTATTGCAGGTTTTAATGAAGAGACATATGAAATGGTGCCGGTCCAGCTGATCACAGGCAGGCTGCCCAAGGATGGCAGCGAAGTGCTGATGCCGTCTCATTTGTTATCGGATATCAACCTGGACTGTGCTGTGGGCGATACGCTTAATCTCGCTGTTGGATTGCGTCAGGATGGTGATGACATTCTCAGCCAGCATATTCCATACCGACCCGGAGATGAATTGTTGTCTGTGGGAGAGGATAAGACTTATACTGTGGTTGGCATCTATGAAAAACCCATCTTTGAAGCCGCAGATGCACCAGGATATACCTTGATTACAGCATCAGACCGCACCGTTTTGGTAGAGAGCATAAGCGTGTTTGTTTCACTGAAAGAAGTGGAAGAAGTTTATAATTATGCTGACGGCACTGCGCCTGGAGCAGATTATGCAGTCAACAGCAAATTGCTTCAAGAATGAAAGAATAGAAGATAATTATAAGGACCCCTCTTGGGAAGGAGCATTATCAACTATGATCATCGTCTTTGCCTTGGTAGCAGTCTTTATTTTCGGCTTTTTGGTAGCAATCCATGAGGTTGGACATTTTCTGGCGGCACGGCTTTGTGGTGTGCGCGTCAATGAGTTCTCTATTGGCATGGGGCCTTGCCTTTGGCACAGGGAGACGGATGAAACTCAGTATTCCATCCGCCTTCTGCCCATTGGTGGTTTCTGCGCCCTGGAGGGGCAGGACGAGGACTCTGGAGACAGGCGCAGCTTTACCCGCCAGAGTTTCTGGAAAAAATTCGTTATCCTGTCTGCCGGATCCTTTATGAATCTTCTTGCCGGAATGATTATCATCGCTATGCTTTTCGCTGGAGCAAGCGGCTTTTATGTTGATCAGATTTCCGGGTTCAGCGAGGGGTTTCCGCTGGAGGGGGAGAGTGGTCTGATGGTGGGAGATGTTTTCTATAAGATCGATGGCTGGCGGACCTACCTCCGGGGAGATGCGGCCATGCTCTTGAGCTTTAATGACGGCCAGGGGGTAGACATAGAGGTGATACGAAACGGCAAAAAAATTGTTCTGGAAGACCTGTCTCTCTACTGTGGGACCTATGACGGACAGTCCGGCCGTTTCGGTCTGCTGATCGGAGAAATGCAGATCCCCACCAGCTTTTTGACAAAGCTGCGGTTTATTGGCTATCAGACTCTGGATTTCATCCAACAGATGTGGTTCAGTCTGGTTCAGTTGGCTCGCGGAACTATGGGCGTGCAGGAACTCAGCGGCCCAGTGGGGATTGTGTCCATCATTACGGAGGTGGGAACCGCCTCGGAGTCTGCGGCCAGCGCGGCCAGGGATATCGCTTATTTTGCCGCACTGATCGCCATCAATCTGGCGGTCATGAATATGCTCCCCATACCAGCTCTGGATGGGGGAAGGATTTTCTTTTTGTTAGTGGACGCTGTGGTGTTACTGCTATTCAAGCGTAAGGTGCCTGAGAAGTGGCAAGCGGCGATAAATGCGGTGTGCTTTATGCTGCTGATGGGCATGATGGTGCTGGTTACTTTGCATGATGTTACAAAGCTGATTATGTAAGAGTTTTTGGCAGCAGGAAGAAGTATTCCTGCGTTAAAATCTATTCTCAAATGTGGCAGCATCAGAAAAGTCATCTCTGCCATAGCAGCCTTGATCTATATGTCTCACCTTTCTAATATTGATAAGCCAGAGGAGCAGTGCTGAATGAAAGCAAAAAAACTTACCTATATTTTGGGAATGATAGTTATTATTCTTGCCTTTGTATCATGCGGGCAAAAATCAAGTTCAACGCCAAATTCAGAAGCCGATGGATCTTTTGACCAATCTCCTTCCGTGCTGCTGGGGTCAGTAACGATAGAACCATCGGAGCAGGAAAGTATTGTAATGGAATGCACTGCTATAGCAGAGAGTTATGCGCATCTGTATAAGAGTGCTTTGAAGGAAAATTCCCCATCGTTTTATGCAACTTCAACTATGATCTTGTCGGAGGACGATTTCAATGCGATTATGAACTTCCTGTCTGAAAGCAATGTCCCTATATTAACAGCGGAGGTAGAGGATAATGAATGCGAAACGCTGATAAATATAGAGGGATTTTTGGATTTTTGGGGAAAGATCGAACATGGGGAGCCTGCGGCTTTTGTAGTGTATTCTCTTGGAAGAGATGGCAGCCTGTTTTATCATAAATACTCTTATGAGGATGATCGGAAATATTGTACAGAGGCGTCCGTAACCTGGAATGATGATGCAGCCAGTGTAGGTAATCTGCGAAAAGAGGAGTTGGCATTTTGGGATTATACCGAGAAGGATAATTTTCTTTTTGAACGTGTGTATGCTCCACCGTGGATGGGGAACGGGCGCGGGTTGATTCATATGGGGCCTAATAATGATGAACTGGTTGAAATTGCAAAGGACTATATCATAAGCGTTGGTTACTATGCAAACAACCTTTTTTCAGCAAATTGGTCAGAGGATGATTGGGAGGGCCTAAACTTCAACGACCTGTTTGAGTTCCTATATTGGTCAAAATACAATGCTATCTTTGAAGATCACCTTTGTGAATTTAATTCAGAGCAGTCATGTTACTATATAGAGGCAGCTATGTTTGAATCGGTGATTGGTACCTACTTTAACGTACCGGAGGATATATTGCACTCCAGGGCACTTTATAGCGAACTGAATGGCGGCTACCCTTGGCAGACGATAACATGCTCGAACTGCGTTTATAATGGAACCTTGGCGCCTGATGTGCGAAATTATGCGGTAAACGGTGATGGAACGATAACCATAGATGTTGACGTTTTGTGTCCAACACATAGGACAGACCACTTTTTTAGTCATCGCCTTACAGTTCGTCCTCTTTCCAATGGAGGTTTTCAATATGTTTCAAATGAGATTACCGTTCCAGCTGCGGGAGACATCCCACTCTACTGTCCGCGAGTTGACTTGCAGCAGGAGCAATAAGCTGCATTTTGATTGCAAGGCACAGGAGACATTACAATGGCAAAGATTATCAAATTAGTTTGGGGCGTACTCCCGTTTATATTTGTTTCTCTTTGCGTGGTTCTTATTACCATGTTTGAAAGAATTACAGGCAATACACTGAGAATCCTTTCCCGGAATCTGCTGATTCTATTGTGGATAATCAGCTTTGGGGTTGTCCTTTTTTGGGGGCAACTGAGATTTAATGCCTTTCGGCAGAAGGCTGAGGAAGAAAAGGCGAATCGAATTGTGCTTGATGCACTCTCCATCTTACTCAATGTTTTGTCTGCTTTTGTTATGGGTTGTTTGATACTTGGAGGAGTGTTTTTTGTAATACTTTCCCACAAGACTGAGCATGTCACCGTGCGAAATAATATCAAATTAGTGGCTTGTGTTGATTATTTCTCGGGTGTAACTGTAAATTACTATCAGTACAAGAATCCCTTTTTTTACGGCAAACGGCTGGGCTTTGAGCATTATGCAGCGGATACTGGTGATCCGTTAGCTGAGCCCCTTGGATATCCTCCGTTAGAATGGAGATTTTGGGATTCGGACGGAAACATCCTGGACAGTGGCTCCAATGAAGTCACATGGGGGGAGGAGATAGACGAAAAAGAAATGCAAGAAATACAAAAGAAAATCATTCTGCAGGAGAAGGCGGAAATCAGAGAGCTTAATGCTGCTGTAATGGATTATCAGGGAGACGAGCTTATTTTTTCTTTTTCCATAGATGATTTTATAGACAGCTTCAATGGTTACTATTGGGCCGACTATGAGAGCCGGTATCTGCTTCCTTCTTCCATGTGGATATCATTTGTTTATGAGTCGTCTATCCACTCAAAATATGCTTCTAATTATTTATACTTTACGCCGGACGAAACAGTGTGGTCGTTCCCTACGGTTTCAGTCTTTACTCCAAGTGACGAAAGCTATGTGCAAGAAATTATGCTGAATTTTGATGACCACAGTTATACTGAGTCCATGTATCACCTATATGAACGGACCTGTTTCTATACCATTAAAGTGTTATTTCCCAGTTTCGACGATGCCGAAATTGTTGAACTATATACGAAACTGAAGGAATTGGCATACCAAAATGTCTTTCCTAATGAGCAAGGGTACAGCAGCGACTCAATTCCCGCTGCATTGTTTTATAAAGACGGGATTGGGTTGTATCCCTATTTTGCCATTGGCGAGAGCGTGCATCTTTGCGTTATCCCAGTGACTGACCAGACCATTTCCGCCTTTGAAGCAAAGGGAACTACAATTTATGAAATTCCATATGGATAAGTGGAAATTCAGATAAAGCAATCAAAAAAACATGGCACAGCAATAAAAGATTGAAAACGTGTGATGAATTATTTGCCTTATGAGGGATTTTTATGGGAAAAGAAAAGAGTATCACATCAAGGCCTTTTAGTGTATTGGCGGATTGCGGTAAGGTGTATCAGTTTTTAATAGATATATACGAAAAAGACTGGAGAAATGGAGTGCCAGCCCCGTTTTTTGAGTACGCTTATTCGTCGTTCTCTTACTGGATGGATATATCGTATTCCTATAAAAATCGGATATGGGAGAGCGATGGGCGTATTGTAGCCTTCTGCTTCTATGAGAATCCTCTGACAGATATTTACTTTTGCCTGCGGCCGGGATATGGGGAACTGGCACAAGAGATGATACAATATGCCGCTAAGAATATGCCAGACGAAGGAGAGGGCATACGTTTAGTCCTTTTTGGTGGCCAGGATGAACTAATGGAAAGCGCAAAACGGTTGGGATATAGGCAGGAATCAGAAAGCTGGAATATGCAGTTTGATTTTGTAAACAAGTTGGATTATCCATTACCAGAAGGCTTTCACTTTGTAAGGCCGCAGGAATTAGATACATCAAAAGTTGGAGAATGCTGCTGGAAAGGATTTGATCACGAGCAAGAGGAAGGGGCATGGAATCACCAATATCAGCAAAATTTCTATTTGCTGGAGGTGGCTCCCCACGCTACGAAGAATCTGTCTGTAGCAGTTGCGAATGAAGAAGGGGCATATGTTTGCTGGGCAGGGATGTGGTGGACGCCGGAAAATAAACTAGCGTATTTGGAACCTCTCTGTACAATTCCGGAGTATCGGCGCAAAGGGCTTGCGGCGGCAGCACTGTCTGAATTGTATCGAAAAACGAAAGCATTAGGCGCGACACATATGTCAGGAGGGGAGAGCGAGTTTTATAGAAAAATAGGATATATCCCTGCGGTTAAGTGGACCTTTTGGAAAAAGGAAACGAAGAGTATGATATATAACAATCCATGGAATGAAATTGCCCTGACTGATTATGAAAGGCATATGTCCCTTGCTTCAATTATGCAATTACAGGCTCTGAACAAATTGATTAAAGGACAGCTTAAAGCTTGGCCAGTATCCAGCACCATGATTTTAGGGATTGCTGGTGGGAACGGCCTTGAGCATATTAGGGGTAGTGCAATCAAAAAAGTATATGGGGTAGATATAAACGCCGCCTATTTATCGGAGACATCCGTAAGATATCAGGACTTGAGCAACATACTGGAACTGCTGTGCATCGATCTGCATAAGTGCTCAGGCAAACTGCCCAGGGCAGAGCTGCTAATTGCGAATTTGCTGGTTGAATATATCGGTTGCGGGTGTTTTCAGCAGGTGGTCCAGCAAGTGGAGCCGAAATATGTTTCCTGTGTCATCCAAGTCAACACTGGAGTCAGCTGGGTTTCTGACTCTCCGTACCGGCATGTTTTTGATGGACTGAAGCAGGTTTATCATCAGATAGATGCAGATATGCTCCGCGAAAGCATGTCTGGTATTGGGTATCGCTATATAGATGCCTTGGAATATCCTCTACCTAATGGGAAAAAACTTGTTCGACTGGATTTCGAAGAAGGGAGCATGGATATGCTGCTGCCTGACTGTATGGTCGGATAAATCAACTTGGAGCAAAAAACTCGGAAAAAAAGATATAGGGAAGCGAAGGGGAGATTGCAATGAACATTGAACGATTTGAAAAGGCATCTTTTGTAGTTGTTGGGAAAAAGGGGTCAACCTTAGATGGCGCTGGATTCATTCAGAGATTATGGGATGATGCAAACTCTCATTTTGGAGAAGTTCAGCATTTAGCTAAAAGGGATGAAAAGGGAGAGCTTATTGGAATCTGGGGAGCAATGTCTGACTTTTCCCAGTCGTTTCATCCATGGGAGGACTTCCGCAATGGGCTTTATCTTGCAGGAGTTGAGTGTAGGGATGATGCCGAGGCCCCGGAAGGGTGGACTAAGTGGGTTGTTCCTGGATATGAATATCTCTGTGTAGCACGTGAGGCAGATGATATGTTTCCCCAGGCAATCAAATATCTGAAGGAACATAATATTCCGTTGGTTGGTGCGGTTCATGATTTTACCGATCCAAAGACTGGAAAAAGTTATATGTATTTTCCGGTAAAGCGGCTGTAAAAGTTGAGTCGCAATCGAGGACGTGCTCCCGATTTTACCTTAGCAGTAGTTTTTGGAACAATCACAAAGTTCTGCAACAGAAATATAAAAGGTAGGAGAGAAATTATGATGCGAGATGCAGAAAAGACGATTGGAAATTTGATAGACAAGCAGAGGGTGTCCTTTATCGCTTCCATTTCAGAGGATGGCTTTCCCAATATGAAAGCGATGCTTCCGCCACGCAAACGGGTGGGTATTCGTGAGTTCTACTTCACCACGAATACTTCCTCCATGCGGGTTGCCCAGTATCGGAAGAACCCAAACGCCAGTATTTATTTCTGTGATAAGCGTTTTTTCAGAGGCGTTATGCTGGTTGGACATATGGAGGTATTAGAGGATCCCGCCAGCAAAGAGATGATTTGGCAGGAGGGCGATACGATGTATTACCCCAAAGGTGTTACCGACCCGGATTATTGTGTACTGAAATTTGTTGCCCAGAGCGGGCGGTACTATGCCAACTTCCATTCGGAGACATTTGAAATCAGTCAAGGAGAAACCAACTGATGAACATACAGCAATTTTGGGAATCCGTTCTCGCCCAGGACGAGCAGAAGATCAGAACCTACTTTCATCCGAAGGCCTATGTAAATTGGCACTGTACCAACGAGCACTTCAGTGTGGAGGAATTTATCCAAGCGAACTGCGAGTATCCTGGAGAATGGGGTGGAGAGGTGGAACGTGTCGTGGAGACAGACGGGCTGACCATTACCGTGACACATGTTTATACCACAGATTATACCCTGTCGTTCCATGTTACATCTTTTATCAGGCTGCAGGAGGATAAGATCATCTCAATGGATGAATATTGGGCTGATGATGGCGACGCGCCCCAGTGGCGGAAGGATAAAAAGATCGGGCGGCCCATTATGGAGAGAAGACAGGATGGAATATAGCAAGAAAATTTCGGAACGCCTTTGGAACTTACCGGACAAGGGCGAACTTGAAAGCCGTCGAGAGCAGACCTACATTGATGACATCGTGCAAAAAAGTCATATTGAACGAGAACTGCTTTCCAGCTTGGACGGCATCAAAACCGTGTTCGATGGTGGAGCAGGATGCGGCAGGTTTTCCATCCTGCTTGCAAAGCGTGGCTGCAAGGTCACGCACTTTGATATTTCCCGCCCCATGATCAGCAAAGCAAAAGAGTTGGCAGAGCAGGAGGGGGTTCTGGAGAGGATAACCTTTGTAGAAGGTGCGTTAGAAGATCTGAGCGCGTTTGGCAATAAGGCCTTTGATCTGGTGATCTCATTTGATGCCCCTGTCTCATATACCTATCCAAAGCAAGAGCAAGTCATCAGCGAGTTGGTGCGCATTTGCAGAAAAAGGATTATATTAAGTGTATCCAGCCGGCTGGGGTATCTGCCTTACCTGTCCAACCCTATCCAGAAAAACCAGTTTATCCTGAATCAAGACTGTGATGATCCTTTTGTGAAATGGTGTATCAGCAACAAAGAGGATGCGATTAAAAACTTTCGATTGGATCGAACAGAAATTGAAAAGCTATGGGCAGATGGACTGATGGGCGGTAAGGAGGAGATCGCTGAGTACAAACGGGGCGGTGCTCCCTGGTGTATCACCTACACGTTTATGCCAGACGAACTGAAAGGGATATTGGAACGGCTTGGCGTGCGGGACATCAAACTGGCAGGTCCTGGCGCGTACGCTCGAACCATCCCCAATGAACTATTGGTCAAGATTATGAACGATCCAAAGCAGCGTTCTGATTTTCTTGATATTTGCTATCGGTTTGACTCCAATCCATTCGTATGCGGTATGGGAAAGGACAATCTGCTGGCAAAGGGTGAAATCAACCATCGTGATTCTGAGAACGGAAGGAGATTTCCATGATAAACGATCAAATACGGATTCCCATCAATGGAGTGCGGCAGTATGTCTCCATCCGTTCCGAGCAGGAACGGGCACCGTTACTGCTCTACCTCCACGGCGGACCAGGGGATACCGCCCTTCCGCTGGTTCTGAAGTATAATCGTGAGCTAGAACGCTACTTTACAGTTGCAGTCTGGGAGCAGCGGGGGGCGGGAAAATCTTATTATCCTTTTCGGCCTGACGAGACAATCACCATTGCTACTTTTCTGCAGGACTTGTTGGAATTGACACAATATCTTCTGGATCATTTCCATCAGAAAAAACTTTATTTGGTCGGACACTCTTGGGGAAGCGTGTTGGGACTACGATTTATTCAACATAATCCAGAGTATGTTTATTCCTACATCGGCTGTGGTCAGGTGGTAAACATGAAAAAGTCTTGGCAGATGGCCAGAAACTTCGCTATAAAACAAGCGAATGGCAAGGAGAAGGAGAAGCTGAAACAAATCGATCCTGCGTTTACAGGGGAAAAGTGGATGGAGGATCTGTTGTTTCTTACTAAACAGATTACAAAGTTCGGCGGTTCCCTGTACGGCAAAACAAATCAAAACAGTCTCATACCGCCGTTTCTGCTCTCAAAATACTATAGTCTTCCGGATCTAATCCGGCGTCAAAAGGGCTGTGTCCAATCCCTCCAGCGCCTTTGGGGAGAGTTGATGGAGGTGAACTTCGAGTCTGTTCTGAGTTACGAAGTTCCAGTGATTTTTGCTGAAGGACATCATGATTATCATGTGTCTTTCGATTTGGTAAAACACTATTACGATACTCTCCAGTCGGAAAAGCGTTTTATCTGGTTTGAACAGTCTGGCCACTTTCCACAGTGGAGCGAGGCGAACAAGTTTAACCAGCTGGTTACAGAACTTGTTAAGGGCAAGTTGGAGTCCTGAACAACTTTGGAATCTACCCATATAAAATTTTGCATTATCACAAATCGTCTCATTGCATAGGAGGAAAGGGCCTGATATACTTGACCCGGAGGTGACAGCTATGGCAAACGAGAGCAAAAAGGATTTCAACGCTATGCTGCATGACAGCAAGGATATGCCGAAAATCCAGACAGTTACAGATCCGAAGACGATTGAAAAATACGGCGGCACACGAATGTATTTTGCGCCGCCGATTGACTATGATAAAATCATGCGGCAGGTTCCATATGGTAAAGTGGTCACGGTAGGCGGCATTCGCGAGCACTTTGCGAAACGCAACGGCGCGGATTTTACAGAGCCGATTACCGCGGGGATTTTTGTGTCCATTGCGGCATGGGCCAGTTACCAGCGGAATCACGATCCAACACCCTATTGGCGGACGCTGAAGGCGAACGGCGAACTGAACGCGAAATTTCCGGGTGGCATTGAGGCGCAGAAAAGGCTGCTGGAGGAGGAAGGCCATACCGTCATACAGAAGGGAAGAACCACTATCAGGTACTTTGTGAAGGACTATGAGCAGGCGCTCTTTGTGCTGGAATAGCATGCAAAGAAAGGGGGAACTGCCTGTTGCGTGAAAAATTGCTGATCGTGGACGATGAACCGGGGATTGTAGAAATGATGGCCAGCTATTTCGCACCGCAGTACCAGGTCCTGACCGCCCGCAGCGGTGCGGAAGCCCTGGAAAAAGCCGGGGCAGGACCGGATCTGATTCTGCTGGACATCAATATGCCGGGCATGGACGGCTTGACCGTCTGCCAGACCATACGGGATCACATCGCCTGCCCCATCCTCTTCCTGACCGCCCGCATTGAATCTGCGGACAAAATCGCCGGGTTCCAGGCGGGGGCGGACGACTACATTGTCAAGCCCTTTGACCTGGACGAGCTGGGGGCCCGGGTGGCAGCCCATCTGCGCCGGGAGCAGCGGCGGCAGGGCGGGGGCGCGGTGCGCTTTTTCGGAGAGCTGGCGGTGGACTATGCAGCCAGGACGGTCACGGCTGGCGGCCGGCCTGTCGTTTTGGCCCGGAAGGAATTTGACATTCTGGAGCTGCTGTCCCTCAATCCTGGCCAGGTTTTTGACCGGGAACGTATCTACGAGACGGTTTGGGGACTCGATGGGGAAGGCAGCAGCGATACCGTGATGGAGCATATCCGGAAAATCCGGGCCAAGCTGGCGGCCCATACGCTCCACAGCTATATTGAGACCGTCTGGGGGTGCGGCTATAAGTGGAACGGCTGAAGCATATGGGCCTGAAACGCTCCTTTGTCCTGTTAGCCGTGCTGTGTCTGCTGACGGCGCTGCTGCTGACGGCTGGCGTTTATGCGGTATGCAATTTTATTGCCGACAGCTATCCCCGGGGCGGTATTTCCATCGCGCCGGACGGGACCATTACAGAACTGGAGCAGCCCTCAGCGGAGCAGGCGCACATCCTGCGTTTGCTCGGCTGGGTACAAGCGGCATCCATAGCGGTCCTGCCTGTTGGGGGGCTGTGTCTGGCCGGGGTTTTGTTCTACCAACTGAAGCTGAAAGGCCCCATTTCCGTACTCCAGATGGGAATGGATCGCATCCAGGCCCACGACCTGGATTTTACGATCCCGGAGGTGTCCGGGGACGAGCTGGGGCAGGTCTGCGCCGCCTTTGAAACCATGCGGGCAGAGCTGCTGCGGAGCAATCAGGAGCTGTGGCGGCAGGCGGAGGAGCGCAAGCGGCTCAACGCCGCCTTTGCCCACGACCTGCGCAACCCGGTTACCGTTTTGAAGGGGACGGTGAAGCTGCTGCGGCGGGGCGCTGGAGATGAACAGGCATTGGACCGGCTGGAGGTCTACACCCGGCGCATTGAGCAATATGTAGAGGCCATGAGCGGGGTCCAGCGTCTGGAGCAGCTGCCGGTGGAGCCCAGGCCGGTTTCTCTGTCCCAGCTGGGAAACGAGCTGAAGGAGACTGCCGGACTGCTGGCGCCCGCCTTGAGCCTGTCCTGTAGGTTTCCGGAGGAGGGGTGGGTGAACCTGGATCACGGCTTGTTCCTGACCGTGGCGGAAAATCTGATTGCCAACACTGTGCGTTTTTCTCGCTCCAAGCTGGAGCTCACACTGGAGACAGACAGCGGCTTTTTAACACTTACTGCCACAGACGACGGCCCGGGGTTCTCTAAGGAGCTGATCCAGAACGGCCCGAAACCCTTCGGAAAGCAGGACGGGGACGCCGCTCATTTCGGTATGGGGCTGTATACCTGCAAGTTGCTGTGCCAGAAGCACGGCGGGGACCTCCGGCTTCAAAACGGTCCAGGGGCGGTTGTTTTAGCTTCCTTCAAATTCCAGGGGCAAACTTGAGGATTTCTTGAGATTTATCTTTTACACTCTCCTTATCCCAAACATAAGGAGAGTGTTTTTATGCTCATAAAGGCAAAAGGATTATCAAAAATTTATGGCAGCGGCGAAAATCAGGTGGTTGCCCTGGACAAGGCCGACCTGACGATTGCTCCCGGGGATTTCATCTCCATTATTGGCCCATCCGGCAGCGGCAAGAGCACCCTGCTCCATCTGCTGTCCGGGCTGGACCACCCGACCTCGGGGAGCCTGACCTATGACGGCCAGGAAATTTATACACTTCCGGACAAGGAGTTGTCCGCCTTCCGCCGCCGGCAGATGGGCTTTATTTTCCAGCAATTCAACCTTCTGCCGGTGCTGACGGCCCGGGAAAACATCCTGATGCCGCTGCTTCTGGACAAAAAGCAGCCGGATGAAGGGTATCTGAATCAGCTGGCGGAGTTGCTGGGCCTCCGAGAGCGCTTGGACCACCTGCCCCACGAGCTGTCCGGCGGCCAGCAGCAGCGGGTGGCCATCGCCCGGGCGCTGATCGCCCGTCCGGAAGTTATTTTTGCGGACGAGCCCACTGGCAACCTAGACTCCAAGAGCGGCGGCGAGGTGATGGAGCTACTGAAGGGCATCCGGGAGCGGATGGGCAAGACGCTGGTGATCATCACCCACGACAACCGGATCGCCGCTGCGGCAGACCGGCAGCTGACCATTATGGATGGAGTCCTGTCGGAGGTGGAGGCGGAATGAAACGTTATCATACCCTGGCACTGCGGGAGCTCTTTGCTCAGAAAATGACCTCTTTTCTTATCCTCACCGCCATTGTCCTGTCCACCATGATGACCGCTGCCGTGGGGCAGTCCGCCGGCGTGCTGGCCGCCATGCGGGAGCAGCAGGCCATCGCCATCGGCGGCGACCGGTATGCTACCTTTGTGCAGCTCACCGAGGAGCAGGCCCAGTTTCTGGAGCAGGATCCCCGGCTGTCTTACGCAGGGCGGTTTGTTCCCCTGGGCGATATGGAACTGAACGATCAACTCTCTCTGGATCTGGCAGAGTATTGGGGAGATGGGCTGAAAACCCGGCCGACCTACACCCGTCTTGTGGAGGGCCGTCTGCCGGAGGCGCCCATGGAACTGGCCTTGCCGGAGGATGCGCTGCAATTTCTTGGATTTTCCGGAGAAATCGATGATACGATTCGTCTCTCCTGCTCCAAGGCCCTGCGTCATGGAATTGTGCTGGACACCTATGACTATACCGCGGAATTTACCCTGGTGGGGGTAACGGAGAGCAATTTCCTGGGCTATACCGGCGGCCATATTTTGGGCCTGGCCGGAGAAGGGACGGCGGCGGAGCTTCTGCCGGATGACTACCTCTATTACAGCGTGGACATCCGCACAGCGGAAAAGAAAGGCTTTCAGGAAGTAGTGGATGATTTGTGCGCCCAACTGGGCATTCATGAGCTGGATACCCTCTATAATATCCCGCTTTTGAACGCGCTGGGTATCCGGTATGCTACAGAAGCCGCCGATTCGGAGCTGGCAATGATGGATGACATCGGGTTCTCCTGGCTGCTGGCAGTCGGTATACTGGTAGTAGCCCTGATCCTGCTGGCGGCGGGGCTGGTGATCTACAACATTCTGAAGATTGCTGTTTCCCAGCGGGTCCGGCAATACGGCGCATTGCGAGCCATCGGCGCAGAGAAGGGGCAGCTTTACACGGTAGTCTCCGTGGAGATCCTGCTGCTGTGTGTGGTTGGCATTCCGCTGGGACTGCTGCTGGGCTGGCTGTCCGCCAAGGGCATCCTGAGCGCCGCGCTGAGCCAGCTGTCGCCAGAGATGTTCCTGGCGCAGGATACCGGGCAGCTGCAAGGTCTGATTGCCGCCAACAGTGAAGGGCAGTGGGCCTATCTGCTGCTCAGCGCCGCTGTTACGCTGGCATTCGCCTTTTTTGCAGCGGCCCCTGCGGCCCGATTTGCGGCGAAAGTCTCTCCGGTTGCGGCCATGTCCGGAACAAACGTCAAGGTGAAGCGGGGCCGGGGCAGGACCAGAAAAATCCGCAGCTTTGAGCGGCACTACGCCTGGCTGAACCTGCGCCGCAGCCGGGGCCGCACAGTGATCACCATTCTGTCCCTGGTCATGAGCATCACCGTTTTTATCGCCTTGCAGGGGTTCCTGTCCCTGCTCAGCATTGCGGGAGCCGTATCGGAACACCTGGGAGACTACTCCATTGTCAACCAGGTGACTGGGATATCTCCGGAGGAGCTGGCCGCGATGGAAGCGGAAGAAGGTGTAGCGTTTGTGGCGGCGCAGCAGTTCTCCCTCTATCAGCTGGACGGTCAAAACCGTCCAGTGGGAATCGAGACAGACGTTGCGCTTGGTCCCGGCGAGACATTTCAGATGTTCGGACTGAATGACCGGTGGGTGGAGCACGAATTTGCCGGACAGCTTACCGCCGAACAGCTGGCGGCGCTGAAGGCCGGAGAGGCCTGCGTGGTCCGAAACCCGCTTCCGATCACAGTTGAGGGGGCAACCTATGGTACGACCCATGTGGAGGAGGGCAGCGTTATCACGGTCGCGGGCAAGGAACTGCCTGTGCTGCTTTCCCTGAGCGGGTATGACGGCTATTTCAGTGTGGGGAACAGCGGCTTTGTCAACGGCGTCCAGGTATTGGCCAGCGACCGGCTCTATCCGCAGCTGACCGGCACAGATGCCTATGCGGAGCTGAGGCCGGCGCTGGATGCAAACGCGGACCGGGAGGCTTTTGACGAGGCGCTGGAGCAATTCTGCCAGCGGGTACCGGGAACCTCGACGGTTTCCTATGAGCAGACAGACCAGCAAATGGAGGAGAGCGCGGCCCAAATCAATATGCTGGCCTGGGGGCTGATTTTGTTTATCGGCCTGATTGGGGTTTTGAACATCATCAACACGGTCTATACCAATATCCATACCCGCATTGCGGAGATCGGCACCCAGCGGGCCGTGGGCATGAGCGCCCGGAGCCTGTACCGGACCTTTTTGTGGGAAGGCGCTTATTATGGCATGATTGCGGCCGTGATTGGCTGCGTTGCGGGCTATGGATGTGCGATACTGGTGGAAG
>OFFH01001039.1_pt1 | contig 15980 bp, 14 predicted proteins | sample 1521341 | NCBI WGS metagenome assembly OFFH01 (sample SAMEA3504108, study PRJEB24116) | mouse gut metagenome | biome: mouse gut; feature: mouse-associated habitat; material: faeces | place: Denmark | collected 2011 | reverse complement strand
TCAACCCCGCCACACCTGTGGAGCTGCTTGAGGACATAATCGACGACGTGGACCTGGTACTCCTCATGAGCGTAAACCCCGGCTTCGGAGGGCAGAAGTTCATCCCCAACACCATAAGCAAAGTGAAGCGTCTGCGCCAGATGATCGCGCGCCGCAACTCCGGAGCTATGATCGAGATCGACGGCGGGGTCGACCTCACCACGGCACCCGCACTCATCGCCGCCGGAGCCGACGTGCTTGTGGCAGGAAGCTTCGTGTTCAAGGCTCCCGATCCCATCGGTGCCATCAACGCCCTCTCCGAGCTCGGCTGACAGGATACCACTCCCTGGCAGTAATGCCAGGCGAAACCCCTGTCAAAAAAACCAACCAATCCCCTTGATAAAATCTATGGACCGTTCCCAGATCGAAGAAATACGCATTGAAGATTACGACTATCCCCTCCCCGACCAACGCATAGCCAGGCATCCCCTGGCGGAGCGCGACACCTGCCTGCTGCTTGTGCGTGACCCGCAGGGAGGACTGTCGACACGCCGTTTCAGCGACCTTCCCGCGCTACTTCCGCCCGATTCGATGCTCGTCTACAACAACACCCGCGTCATCAATGCGCGCCTGCGCTTCCGCAAAGGCTCCGACGGCACAGGCGCACTCATCGAGATATTCTGTCTGGAACCCGACGACCCTGCCGACTACGCCGTAAGCTTCGCCGCAACATCATCCTGCTCCTGGAACTGCCTCGTGGGCAACTCCAAGCGATGGAAGGACGGCGATCTCACCCAGGCTGTGACGGTCGACGGCCGCAGCATCACCCTGCGCGCCACACGCCGGAGCAAGGACGGAGCCTCCTCCGTCGTGCGCTTCAGCTGGGACTGTCCTGAAGTGACATTCAGCTCCATAATATCCGCACTCGGCGAGATACCCATCCCCCCCTACCTCAACCGCTCCACCGAAGAGAGCGATTCCCGAGACTACCAGACCGTCTACTCCCGCATCGACGGCTCCGTAGCCGCCCCGACGGCAGGGCTGCACTTCACCCCCGCAGTGCTCCGCGACATAGACCTCCGCGGCATACCGCGCCGCGAGCTCACCCTCCACGTAGGCGCAGGCACATTCCAGCCCGTAAAAAGCGACACCATAGGCGAGCACATGATGCACAGCGAGTTCATAGCCGTTGACCGCCCCCTCATCGAAGAGCTATCCCGCGGGTCACACCGGATAATAGCCGTAGGCACCACATCCGTGCGCACCCTCGAAAGCCTCTACCACCTCGGATGCATGCTCCACAGCGGCATGGACGCATCGACGCTCCCCCAGTGGTACCCCTACAGCGACTCCCACCCCTCGCTATCCGTAGCCGACTCAATGGCAGCCATACTCCGCCACCTCGACGCCACAGGACAGGGCACATTCATAGCCTCCACACGCCTGATGATAGCACCAGGCTACAGATACCGCATAGTCCGAGGCATGGTCACCAACTTCCATCAGCCACGCTCCACACTCCTCCTGCTCGTCTCAGCATTCCTCGATGCAGGTGCCGACGAATGGCGGCGCATCTACGACTACGCCCTTGCAGGCGACTTCCGCTTCCTCTCCTACGGCGACGCATGCCTGTTCATTTAGGCACCGTCATCACGCCACTCAATTTAATTTTGTCATTAAAATGATTTTCATTACCTTTGTGATTGCATTATTGTGTATTTATGAAAGACATGAAAATCAACCGGATTCTCCTGCCGCTGCTGATACTCATGGGCATAACCTTCTCAGCGAACGCCCAGACACAGCAAGCCGGCACATATTTCCCCTATCCCATCGTTCCTGACTCGATCTCCACATTCCAGGGACGGTGCAACTATCTCTCCGATCACTTCTTTGATTTCTGCGAGCTCTCCAAAGCGTTCTCCGCCAGGCAGAAGATGGCTAACGAGATGAAAGTCTACCTCTCGGTCGTAGCCAACGCCGAGCCGGAGAGGGCGATCAGAGGAGTCAACAACCTCATGAAAAAGCTTGAGAAGCAGCCGAAGGACCAGCTCTTCATCGCCGAGATCGCCGAAAGCCAGCTCTATTCCGACACTGCCGAACTATGGATCGACGAGCTTTACCTGCCGTTTGCCGAAGCCGTCGCTGCCAACAAGCGCGTAGGCAAGGCTGAGAAAGCCCGATTCCAGCAGCAGGCAACCATCCTGCGCAACTCCCTTGTGGGCAAGCCCGCGCCATCCCTGCCCTACACCCGCCGCGACGGCTCGGAAGGCAACCTCCTGAACGACTCTGCCGAAGTGGTGCTCGTATTCTTCAACGACCCCGACTGCAACGACTGCAACATGGCTCGCATACGCCTCGATGCCGACGTGTCAATGACCGAACTCATCTCCGAAGGAAAGGTCAAGGTAGTGGCAATCTCGCTTGCCGAACCCGACGACGAATGGCGCAGGCACGCCGACAGCTTCCCCGCATCATGGGAGGTTGGAGCCGCACCCGATGCCGACCTCACAATCGATCTGCGCTCAGGGACTCCCGATTTCTACATCATCGACGGCAAGCACAACATCCGGTACAAGCACCTCAACATCACGCAGGTTCTCGATGTGGCACGTCAGCTCAAAAAGAGATAACACACACCTCCGGCTCTCCACGCAGCTCAACCCCCTAACCTTTAACACTTACCCCCACCTACCCATATGGCTTGGCACAACTCCCCCTTGGTCAACATATTTCTGCGCCTCACAGGATTCACCTACACCAACCTTGCGAGGCTCTTCATGCGTCTCTTCGTAGGCATGATGCTGTTGCAGTTCGGCATACGCCATCTTGTTAACTACAATGAATTGTGCACCAACTTCCCCACCGTTCTCGACATGTCGCCGGCAACATCGCTGACGCTCATGATCATCATCGAGCTCGTGTGCTCCCTATCCATAATGGTGGGATTCCTTCCCCGCCTCAACACCATCCCCCCCATCCTGGCGATGTGCGCGGCGGAGTACTATATCCTGCACGACATGGTGCCCTATCTCCCTGTCTACGGACTCGACTCCACCGACCCCGGCTATCTCCCCATAATGTTCATAGGCATATACATATACATGCTCATAGCAGGTCCGGGCAAAATATCACTCGATTATTTCATATCCCTCTACATCATCAACCTCCGCGGAAAGGACGAGGAGGAGGAACTGGAGGAAGTCTAACCCCCCACTTAACTCAGCGACAACAGGATTATGCGAGTAGCGGTACTGATATCCGGAGGGGTTGACAGCGCGGTGGCTGTACATCGCCTGCTTGAGCAGGGGCACGACCTGCACCTCTTCTACATACGCATAGGGCTCGACACAGGCGAAGGTGACTGCTCAGCCGAAGAGGACATAGAGATGTGCCGCTACATCGCGGCAAAATACTCTCTCCCATTCGACGTAGTGTCACTTCATGAAGAGTACTGGGAGAACGTCATGGACTACGCCCTGCGCTCTGTACGCGAAGGCCTGACCCCCAACCCCGATGTGATGTGCAACAAAATGATAAAATTCGGATTCTTTGAAGAGCGTTGGGGCAAAGAATTCGACCGCACTGCCACAGGCCACTACGCCACCACCCGTGAGATCGACGGGCTCACATGGCTCGGCACAGGTGTGGACCGCGTAAAGGACCAGACCGACTTCCTGTGCCGCATATCCTACAGCCAGCTCTCCCACCTCATGTTCCCCATAGGCGAGCTACCCAAGGCGGAGGTGAGACGCATAGCCATAGAGACCCGCATGCCCAACGCCTACCGCCGTGACAGCCAGGGGATATGCTTCCTCGGCAAAATCAATTACAACGACTTCATCCGACGCCACCTCGGCGAAAAGCCCGGACCCATCATCGAACTTGAGACCGGACGCAAGCTCGGCACCCACCGCGGATTCTGGTTCCACACCATCGGACAGCGCAAAGGGCTCGGGCTTAGCGGCGGACCATGGTATGTGGTCAAGAAGAACACCCACGACAACGTCGTATACGTCTCCCAAGGCTACGACACCGAAAAGCAGTATGGCTCAACCCTCCATCTCGACGAGATGCACTGGCTCACGCGCGACCCCTGGGGTACTGACTGCGACAAGGTAAGGATAACGTTCAAGAACCGCCACACACCTGAATTCCTCTCCGCTCAACTCACACGCCTCTCCGACAGCGAATACCTCATAGACTCCGCAACACCGGTCCAGGGCATAGCTCCCGGCCAGTTCGCAGTAATATACACCCCCGACAGCAGCCTATGCCTCGGCAGCGGCATCATCACCGGGAGAAACATAATGTTGTAAGCTACCATTATGGACAACGGCAATAACGACATATTTGACAATCTCAGCTCCAGTCAGGGCGGCAACACAGAACGTGTGCGCCTGAGGGTGCTCGGCATCTCCTACAGCCAGATACGCAACGGAGCATACGCCCTTATACTCGCTCAGGTAGGCGGCCCCTACCGCATCCCGGTAGTGATCGGTGCCGGCGAAGCCCAGGCAATCGCTCTGAAGATGGAAGGGATAGTGCCTCCGCGCCCGCTCACTCACGACCTCTTCACAAGCCTCGGACACGCATTCGGCATAGAGCTCACCGAAGTGTTCATATACCGTTTCGAGGATGGAGTTTTCTACTCCGAACTCACATTCACCGACGGCGAGCGCACCATCACCATAGACTCCCGCACCTCCGATGCCGTGGCGATAGCCATGCGCACCGGAGCTCCCATATACACCACTCCCGGGATCCTTACGGAGACCGGCTTCGAGCTTGAAGAGCTCTCCGACGACCCCTCCGGCTCCTCCGCAGATGACGACGACAACGACAACGGCGAGGTGCGCGCACGCGACGAAGAGCCGTCGCCGGTCACACCGACACGCACACCCAAACTCGAAAACTACACCCTCGAAGAGCTGCGCAGGACACTCCAGAGCCTCATCGACCGTGAAGAGTACGAGGAAGCAGCCCGCGTCGCAGAAATAATACGCCGCAAAGAAGATGGAAAAATATAGAAAATAGCCGCATTATCATCCACTTTTACACTTTTTACACACTCCCTCATATCCCATGTCAAAGATCCGACCCTTACAAGCGCGCCTCGCCGCCTTATCGTTCCTTGAATTCGCAGTCTGGGGTGCCTACCTCATCTCATTAGGCAACTACCTCGGCTCGGTAGGGCTCGCCACCCACATCGGATGGTTCTATGCCGTTCAGGGAATAGTATCCATATTCATGCCTGCAATAGTAGGCATCATAGCCGACCGCTGGATACAGGCACAGCGTATGCTGAGCCTCTGCCACCTCCTCGCCGGTCTGTTCATGGGCGCTGCAGCGGTATATGCGCTGACCACTCCCGAAGTGCAGTTCGGTCCGCTATTCACCCTCTACTCCATATCAGTGGCATTCTTCATGCCAACAATAGGGCTATGCAACGCCGTGTCGTTCAACGCCCTCAGCCGCAACGGGCTCGACACAGTGACCTACTTCCCCCCCATCCGCGTGTTCGGAACAGTAGGCTTCATATGCTCGATGCTGTTCGTCAACTTCACACAGTTCCAGACCAACCCCTATCAGCTCGCCACCTCGGCAGTACTGAGCTTCTGCCTCGCCCTCTACGCGCTCACCATGCCGCAGTGCCCCACTAACAGAAGTGCATCCGGCTCGATCGCCGATCAGCTCGGACTAAAGGCATTCAGTCTATTCAAGGAAAGACGTATGGCCATATTCTTCATATTCAGCATGTGCCTTGGCGTATCACTACAGATCACCAACAGCTACGGCAACATATTCATCACCTCGTTTTCCGACATTGCCGAATATGCCGACACATGGGGCGCACGCAACGCCAACGCACTCATATCCCTGTCGCAGATAAGCGAGACTCTCTGCATACTCCTCATCCCCTTCTGCCTGAAACGCTTCGGCATAAAGATAGTAATGCTCATATCGATGATAGCATGGGTGCTGCGCTTCGGCTTCTTCGGGCTTGGCGACACGGGCAGCGGTCTATGGCTGCTCGTCCTCTCATGCATAGTCTACGGCGTGGCATTCGACTTCTTCAATGTATCCGGCGGACTATACGTCGACCAGCAGACCTCCAAGGAGCAGCGGTCCAGCGCGCAGGGGCTGTTCATGATAATGACCAACGGAATAGGTGCCACAGTAGGCACCCTCGCCGCTCAGGGTGTGGTCAACCACTACGTGTTCTCACAGGCCACCCCCGAGGCTCAACAGGCTGGCTGGACCACATCATGGTTCATCTTCGCCGCCTATGCCCTCGTGATTGCAATCCTGTTCATGATTATATTCAAGGATGAACAACCGTTAAAACCCTCCTCCACACAATCGTGATCCAATTCTACGCCCCCGATATAGCCTCGACCCTCACCCTCCCCGAGAGTGACTCGCGTCACGCGGTAAAAGTCCTGAGAATGACCGAAGGGGACACCCTTCAGGCGATTGACGGCTGCGGGCTCCTCTACACATGCCGGCTCGTCGAGGCCCATCCCAAGCGTGCGGCAGTAGAGATAATAGAATCCCGGCTCCAGCCTCTGCCATAGGCTCAGCAACTCACTGTTGCTGTTGCCCCCACCAAGCATATGGACCGCATGGAATGGATGGTCGAAAAGATGACCGAGATAGGGGTCAACCGCATCATCCCGCTCCTTTGCGATCGCAGCGAACGGCGCGAGCTAAAGGTAGAAAGGCTCGAAAAGATTGCTGTCTCGGCAATGAAGCAGTCACTCAAAGCCCATCTGCCGATCATCGATGCGCTCACCCCCCTCCGTCAGGTCGCAGCTCTTATGCCGGAGGCACAGCGGTTTGTAGGCTACTGCGACCCCTCGGTCCCCCGACGGGAGCTGTCACACATATACTCGCCCCACAAGGACACCATGATACTCATCGGCCCAGAGGGTGACTTCACCCCGGCCGAAGTGTCACTGATGCTCGAAGCCGGGATTGTCCCCGCGACATTCGGCGACAACCGCCTGCGCACCGAGACAGCCGCCCTCTACGCTCTCTCAGCATGCCATGTCATCGACTCCTCACACTCTCCCGAACACTGAAGAATATACAGCAACAACCCAAGATATGTTCTCATTCAAGGAATATTCATCACACCCCCAGTTCTTCCTCCTCGCAGGCCCATGCGTCATCGAAGGGGAGGAAATGGCATTGGATATTGCCGAACAATGCGTCAGAATCACTTCTGAGCTCGGCATCCCTTACGTATTCAAAGGCTCATACCGCAAAGCCAACCGCTCACGCATCGACTCATTCACCGGTGTAGGCGACCTGAAGGCTCTCAAGGTTCTTGCAAAAGTCCGCGACACCTTCGGTGTCCCTGTCGTGACCGACATCCATGCCGCAGACGAAGCCGAGATGGCAGCCGAATATGTAGATGTACTCCAGATACCGGCTTTCCTGTGCAGGCAGACCGACATTCTCATCGCCGCAGCAGGCACCGGAAAGGCAGTCAACATAAAAAAGGGGCAGTTCCTCTCGCCCGATGCCATGCAGTTCGCCATTCAGAAAGTGCGCGACGCCGGCAACGACAACGTAGCCCTCACCGAACGTGGTGTCTCATTCGGCTACCAGGACCTTATCGTTGACTACCGCGGCATCCCCGAAATGCAGCGTTTCGGAGCCCCGGTGATCCTCGACATAACCCACTCCCTTCAGCAGCCCAACCAGCCGGCGGGAGTCACCGGCCGACCCGACCTCATCGAGACAATAGCCAGAGCCGGGATCGCAACAGGCGTCGACGGCATATTCCTTGAGACCCACCGCGACCCGTCCGTGGCAAAGAGCGACGGTGCCAACATGCTCCCGCTCGACCGTCTCCCCCAGCTCCTGCGCAACCTCTCGGCAATACGCTCTGTAATCAACACTCTATAATCACACCTCCATCAGACATCATCACACCCTATACTCACAATGAACATCAGATCCATCACACTATCACTCCTCATATCCGTTGCTGCAATCTCGGCAAGCGCACAAAGCTATGACGACCCCATGTCACAGGCTCTGATGAAAGCCTTCGACGAACTCCTTGACGAGGACCCGCGCGACCCGGAGACTCTCGTGCGCCGCGCAGGGCTGTACTATGCCCATCAGGACTACATCAAAGCCCTCGACGACATAAACACAGCTATGAAATACTACGCCCCCGACGATGACGAGTCCCGCTACCCGGCATACCAGCTGCGCGCAAAGATATATCAGCGTCAGAAGAAATATGAGGACGCACTCGCCGACCTCAACACAGTCCTCAAGATGTCACCTCAGGACTACGGCACCATCTACCAGCGTGCCAACGTGCTCTATGAGCTCGGACGGTACCCCGAAGCCAACGCCGACTACTACCTCATGCTGCGTCTCAACCCCCGCAGCCAGGATGCCCTGCTCGGACAAGCCAAGGTCGCGGTAAAGCAGAACAACCTCGGGACCGCCAACGATCTCGCCGACCGTGCCGTGGCAATGACACCAAACAACAGTGAGATATTCATCGGACGCGCCGCCGTGCGCGACCTCATGGGCAACCGCCAGGGTGCCGTGGAGGACTACATATCAGCCATATCGGTCGACAACGAGAGCACAGCGCGTGCCTTGAGCCATCTTGTGGCTATGTCCCGCACCGACTACCCCACCGTCATGGCTGGACTCTCGTCAGCCATCAGCAAAGCCCCGCGCACAGGCATGTTCTACTTCATACGTGCAATGATAGCCCAGGGCCACTGCAACTATCTCGCAGCTATAGCCGACTACGACAAGATCATCAACGAGAACCTCGATTCCTACCCCGGGCTCAACGGTGCTCTCGCCGAATGCTACTACTACCTCGGACGCTACGACCGCGCCCTGCTTAACGCCGACTACGCCATAAGTGCCACCGACGAAAATGCATTCTACTACGTGCTCAAGTCACGTATCGAGCGGGCAATGGGCGACAACCAGGCTGCACTCGACGCTGCCGACAAGGCCATCGAAAAATCTCCGGAATCAATCGATGCTCTTGAGGCAAAAGCTCTCGCCGAAATAGCTCTCGGACAGCCCGCCGGCGCATCAATCGCCCTAAGCGAAGCCGCAATGGTCAACCCCGAAAACCCCTACATACAGATCCTCCGCGGATGGGTGCTCGGCGACTTCCGCAAGCAGGCCGCCAATTCCGAACGAGCCTACGAAATGGTGCTCGACATGGACTTCGACTTCGACAACGTGCAGTCGCTCCGTGGATTTGCCCTCCTCTCACTCGACCGCAGGGAACAGGCGGACAACTGGATGGAACGCATCCTCGACACTGCCGACGACTTCGACGGAATGGTCAACTACTACGCCGCATGCTACTATTCACAGACCGGCATGACCGAACGCGCCCTCCGATGCATGGAGACATCGCTCGAAAAAGGCTACGCCAACTACCACAACTGGACCAAGGCTTCGGAAGCGAACATCAACTGCGCCCCCCTACGCTCCAATCCCGAGTTCACCAGACTTCTTGACAAATACTCACACCTCTTCAAATAGACCTACACATGCGCCTCCCCCTGACTCTCTGCCTCCTGATCTTGGCTACACTGTTCTCCCGGGCAGAGACCCAACGACTGATGATCCCCGGCTCGCACGGCAACCTCTCGGCTGTCATCGAGACCCCCGACCTGCGGCAAGGGCAGAAATGCCCTATGGTGATGATCATGCACGGCTTCATGGGAAGCAAGGATTCCCCGCTTGAAAAGATGATAGCCGAAAAGCTACTCTCAGCAGGGATAGCCTCCATACGCTTCGACTTCAACGGCCACGGCGAAAGCGAAGGCGAATTCATCGACATGACCGTGCCCAACGAGATCGAGGACGCCATCAAGGTGCACAGCTATGTGTCAGGGCTCCCCTACGTAAGCAGCATAGGAGTCACAGGCCACTCCCAGGGAGGCGTGGTTGCATCCATGCTCGCAGGCAAGCTCGGCAAAAAGAAGGTCCGGAGTGTGGTACTCATGGCACCCGCAGCAGTCCTGCGCGACGATGCCATCCGTGGCAACACCATGGGCAAGATCTACGACCCGCTCAATCCACCCGAATACATCGAGATGTGGAACGGCAAGAAACTCGGACGCGACTACATGCTCACAGCATTCTCGCTGCCCATCTACGAGACCGCCTCGGCATATACAGGACACGCATGCATAATCCACGGCACAGGCGACCGCGTAGCGCCCTACACCTACGGACTCCGCTTCCACGACATCTGGAAAGGAAGCGAATACCATCAGCTCGAAGCCGAGGACCACGGCTTCTCCAAGGACCTCGACCGTGCCGCCACCCTCTCCGCCGACTTCCTCATCACCCACCTCAAATAACCCCTCAGGCCCCTCCACTCCACCCCCGCTTCATAACATTCCCCTGCTATAATCCCTCCTCTGCCATAGCATAAACTATTCACATCCGGTACCCCGACTGTAAAACCAAAATACACTCAGGGAATCTGATGCATTTTGCAAGCCCACCACACCAACGCACGGCACACTGCCATAATCGCCACTACACCAACCCTATAGCCCTATGGTCCTATAGTCTTCCCCTCCTTTGGTCCTCTGGTCATATAAGTCCTAAAATTGCGGAATTCTCATTTTCCGGCATCTCCACCTCCTCATATTTCTTCTTAGGCTTGCCATAATCTCCATCCCCCTATATGGACCTATGGTCGTGTGGTCTTATCATTATTCAATGTCGGCGCGAGGGTATGATTGAACGCAGGCTCACTCCTTCAATCCTGAGCACCATAAATACATAGAGTGCAAGCAGAGGTGTACGCATAGCCATCGTGGTCCAGGGATGAGCCTCCATCCCTATCACCTCTCCGACCACCCAGAACACCAGCCCCGACACAAAATAGAGCATCAGACGGGGCACATTATAACCGATAGGATAATGCCGGCGTCCGACAACATAGCTTGCAAGCATCATCACACCGTAACATCCTAAAGCCGCCCACGCACACCCTATGTAACCGTAACGCGGCACCAGGAGCACATTCAGACCCACAGTCACCACCAGCCCGAGAAGCGAGAGCCACATCCCCCACACCGTGCGGTCAGTTATCTTATACCACACCGAAAGATTGAAGAACACACCGAAGAACAGCTCCGCCACCATGAGTATCGGCACCACCTTAAGCCCGCTGAAATACGACGCCGCAATGAAATGGCGCAGAATGTCGAGATAATACATCACCCCGAGAAATATAACCATGCCGAATATCACGAACCACCTCATGGCATCGCGATAGCTCTGCAAGCGGTCCTCGCCATGATCCTTCGCCTTAGCGAAGATAAACGGCTCATAGGCAAAGCGGAATGCCTGTATGAACATCACCATCACAATCGCTATCTTATAGTTGGCTCCATATATACCCACAGCAGTTATGCCCTCGGCATTATCGGCATAAAGCCAAGGCATCAACAGCGTACCGAGAGTCTGATTCATGATCCCGGCGACACCAAGCACAAGAAGAGGTGCCGAATACGCAAGCATCTCGCGCCACAACGCCGGATTGAAACGCCAGCGGAACCCCTTGAGCTCAGGCACAAGCAACACCACGTTCATCACCGACGACACAAGATTGGCAAGAAAGATATAACCGATACCGAAATCCGGATCATAGAACCACGCTATCCATCCCGGAGCACACTCCCACAGCCACGGACATATGAGTATAAAGAACAGGTTAAGACCTATGTTAACAGCTATGTTCACAAGCCTCAGCGACGCAAACCTCAACGGACGCTTGGCATAGCGCAGATAGCTGAAAGGAAGAGCCGTGAACGCATCAAGCGCGACTGCCACCGTCATCATCACAATATAGTCATGATGACTGCCGGCATGCAGTGCATCCGACACCGGACCGATAAACGACAGTATCATGGCGACAAATACCGTCGAGCTCACCCCAAGCGAGATAAGTGCCGTGGAATAGACCTCAAGAGGGTCCTTGTAGCGGTCATGGTTGGCAAAACGGAAAAAACCCGTCTCCATCCCATACGTCAGCACTATAAGCGCAAGCGCGACAGCCGAATACACATAAGTAACCACGCCATACTCATCGGCAGGAAACATCTGTGTGTACAGCGGCACCAGACACCAGTTGAGAAACCGTCCTATTATACTGCTAAGCCCATATATCGCAGTATCCTTTGCAAGTGATTTTATTCCAGCCATAACTTCAACGGCACATGCCAAAATATATACGATTATCCTATCCCCCGCCTCAGAACAGACTCCCCTGCGAAGCCGGAGGATTGAGCCTCAGATGACTGTATGCAAGCGATGTCACCTCACGCCCGCGAGGAGTGCGACGCAGAAAACCCTCCATTATCAGGAAAGGCTCATACACCTCCTCTATGGTATCCTGCTCCTCACCTATGGCAGTAGCAATGGTAGAAAGCCCAACAGGACCACCGTTAAACTTGTTTATCATCGTCAGAAGCAACTTATGGTCCATCTCGTCCAGACCGTAGCGGTCAATGTTGAGAGCCTCCAGGGCATACCTCGCGATCTCCACATCAATCTCACCCGATCCCTTGACCTGGGCAAAATCCCTCACACGGCGCAGCAGCGAATTGGCTATACGCGGAGTCCCGCGCGAGCGCATCGCTATCTCGTGGGCAGCCTCCGCCGAACACTTCACCCCCAGCAGAGCAGCCGAGCGGGCGATAATCCTCTCAAGCACATCATGCTTATAGTACTCCAGATGGCAATTGATGCCAAAGCGCGCACGCATAGGGGCAGTCAGCATCCCCGACCGGGTAGTAGCCCCCACCAGTGTGAAAGGCGACAGCGACAGCTGCACCGACCTCGCGCCCGGACCCTTGTCAATCATGATGTCGATACGGAAATCCTCCATCGCCGAATAGAGATACTCCTCCACCACACGGCTCAGACGGTGTATCTCATCAATGAAAAGCACATCATTGTCGCCAAGCGAAGTCAGTATACCGGCAAGATCGCCGGGCTTGTCGAGCACCGGACCGGAAGTGACCTTGAAATTCACCCCGAGCTCATTGGCTATGACACCCGCAAGCGTCGTCTTGCCAAGCCCCGGAGGACCGAACAAGAGCAGATGGTCCAAAGCCTCACCGCGCATGCGGGCAGCCTGGACAAACACCTTCAGATTCTCTACAATCTTCTCCTGACCGTTGAACGCATCAAAATACGAAGGCCTCAAAGCCTTCTCAAACTCCTTGTCAGGATTCGACCTGTTATGTATATCAAATTCGGATTCCATATGGTCTACAAAAGTAATGAAAATTTCCACCTCCACCAAGCATCCGACCCTTACTATAATGCAGAGCCGTAAATATATCCATACACATTCCCATACATGTATATAGAAACCTCTTGAACATTTAGCAGCCAACACTACCGCTGTCTCCACCCCGGCCCCATCATTCCCACTTTGATTTCTCAGCAGGAAAGAGTAATTTTGCGGTATCTCATTCTTATAACAAAGCAACATGAAAGTAGCCATCATCGGTGCTGGAGCAATGGGCGGAGCCATCGCCCGCGGGCTCATCAGTTCCGCACCACGGTTCATAACATCTCCCGGCGACCTCTGCGCCGCCAATCCCTCCCCCCGGCGGCTGGCACCCCTGGCTGAAGCCGGAGCCTCCACCACATGCTCCAACATCGAAGCCGTCAGGGATGCATCCCTCGTCATCCTGTGCGTGAAGCCATGGCTCGTCAAAGATGTGATAACCGAAATCAAGGATCATATCGACTACTCATACGCCGAAATAGCCGTCGTGGCTGCCTGCGTCACTATCTCCGACCTGAATGAATGGCTCCATAAAGAATCCGCCGGCTCCCGGTCTCCGTCGTTCTGCATCGTCATGCCCAACACTGCTGTATCGCTGTGCAAATCCATGACATTCCAGGTCAACGGAAACGGCACATGCCCCCTCACCTTGAAAGCATTCGGCCAGCTGGGCGAAGTGATGGTCATAGAGGAACGGCTGCCCCCGGCAGCCACCTCGATAGCATCATGCGGAATAGCCTATGCCCTGCGCTACATCCGCGCAGCCATGGAGGGAAGTGTCGAACTCGGCATACGAGCCCCTTTGGCACAGGAAATGATAGTGCAGACCCTCATAGGTGCTGCATCTCTGCTGCAAGAGCCCGGCACCCATCCCGAAACAGAAATTGACAAGGTTACAACACCGGGCGGACTCACCATACGCGGACTCAACGCCATGGAGCATTCAGGATTCACATCGGCTGTCATCAATGGGCTGAAAGCCTCCACACCCCGATAGGCACCTCACCATCCGCCTACTTCATCGACTGCATCTCCACAAGCCGCATGTAATATCCGTTCTTGGCTATCAGCTCATCATGCGTGCCGCTCTCCACTATCTCACCTTCATGCATCACGCATATCTGCGACGCATTCTTGATGGTCGAAAGGCGGTGGGCTATCACAAGCGTGGTCCTGTCCTTCATCAGACGTTCCAGGGCCTCCTGCACCAGCCTCTCGCTCTCGCTGTCAAGAGCCGATGTAGCCTCGTCAAGTATCAGGATAGGCGGGTTCTTGAGTATGGCACGCGCTATTGAGATCCTCTGACGCTGACCGCCCGACAGGCGGCATCCGCGGTCGCCGATATTGGTGCTGTATCCATCCTCGGTAGCCATGATGAACTCATGTGCGTTGGCTATCTTCGCAGCAGCGATCACCTGCTCCATAGTAGCGTTCTTCACTCCGAAGGCTATATTGTTGAACACAGTGTCGTTAAACAGTATCGCCTCCTGATTCACATTCCCCATCATTCCGCGCAGATCATGCACACGCAGATTGCGTATGTCATGCCCATCCACCTTTATCGAACCGCCATTGATGTCATAGAACCTCGGCAGCAGGTCGGCCATAGTCGACTTTCCGCTACCGCTCTGACCCACAAGGGCGACAGTCTCTCCCGGCTTGATCGAAAGGCTCACACCCTTCACCACAGGCACCTCAGGGTCATATCCGAAAGTCACATTCTCATACCTTATCTCACCCTTCAGGTCCTTGATTGTCTCAGGCTTCTCCGGATCAGAGATGGGATTGACGGCATTCAATATGGCATCCACGCGCTGCATCGACGCCAGGCCCTTCTGTATGCTGTACATTGCCTTTGTCAGATCCTTGGCAGGATTGATCACCGAATAGAAAATGACCATATAGTATATGAACGAGGCGGCATTCATCCCCGAGGTCCCGCTGAGGATGAGTGTTCCGCCAAACACAAGCACTATGGCAATGGTTATGGTGCCAAGAAACTCGCTCATCGGGTGGGCAAGCGACTGCCTGCGCTGCACATTGCGTGTGATGCGGAAAAACTCCTGATTACCGCTATGAAAACGGTTTGTAACCTTCTGTTCGGCATTGAAAGCCTTGATGATGCGAAGCCCGCCGAGGGTCTCCTCTATATTGCTCATGAGCTGGCCCCACTGCTGCTGCCCCTCGAACGATGCCCTCTTGAGCCTCTTGCCCACACGCCCCATTATAGAACCCGCTATCGGCAGAAGCAGAAGCACGAACACTGTTAGCTGCCACGACATGAAAAGCATCATCGACAGGCACACGATTATCATTATCGGGTCCTTGAATATCATATCCAGGGTCGACATTATCGAATTCTCGATCTCTGACACGTCGCCGGTCATACGCGCCATCACATCACCCTTGCGCTCATTGGTGAAGAACCCTATGGGCAGACGCACAATCTTTTCGTACACAAAATTACGGAGGTCCCTAACTATACCCGCACGCATCGGTATCACGAAGTAGCTGCTCAGATAAGTGGCTCCGGTCTTCAGCATGGTCATGAAAGCAAGGAAGAGCCCCATGAACAGCAATGTCATCTGTGGCCCGTGTGTCTCAATCATCTGGGTGACGTAGTAATAGAAATTATTCACCGCCACTTCCTTGATGCCTTCGCTCCCCCACT
>OFFH01001013.1_pt1 | contig 16253 bp, 23 predicted proteins | sample 1521341 | NCBI WGS metagenome assembly OFFH01 (sample SAMEA3504108, study PRJEB24116) | mouse gut metagenome | biome: mouse gut; feature: mouse-associated habitat; material: faeces | place: Denmark | collected 2011 | reverse complement strand
TTCTTCAAAGTATGAACAGCGCCGGGGGACGCTGCCATGACAACGCACGATGCGAAAGCATGTGGGCGCGGATGAAAGAGGAACTCCTCTATGGGAGGTATCATACAAAGAAAATGACAGTGGAGGAAGTGAAGACCCTCATTTGGAGATACTTCATCAGTTATTGGAACAATAGGAGGATATGCTCCGCAAATGAGGGGCTCCCTCCTATGGTTAAACGACAGAGATATTATGAATCTCTGGATGCTGCAGCTTAGGTATGTGGATATCCTTGTAAAAAAAGTGTCAACCGATATTGACAATATCATATCATTTTATACCCATCCTTTGCCAATTTGTATTTTTTAGTTCCACTCATTTTCCCACTCCCAGCAAAAAGAAAAGAGTATTCATGCACTCTGAATACTCCAATCCTGACCACTGCTTTATTTTATATTTGCAAGCAATAAGCAATCCCACCACTTCATAAAGACATGGCTTTCCCTGCTTTTTCACCCTTCTATCCGCTTATCTGTTTCCCTATAGCCAGTATTTCTTCAATAGAATCATCCGGCTGCCCATACTTTTCTTTTGTATAATCCCCCTGACCTCCGTTGTCGTACTCCTCAATAAATCTGGCCATCCCCATGGGGCCTAATGCCTTTACCAATGCTTCCGTGCCCAATCTTCTGATTTCACTAATCTTAACTATTTTCATTGTCTGATTCATCCTGCCCAAACACCTCCATTACAAACTCAACTGGATTTTTAACTGCAATTTTAAGCCTTATCCTTCTGGCTTCCCTTTAAAAATTTCATATCGGTTGTCAGCAAAACATCCGCTCCCAGCTCTGCACTTGCCAAATGCAGGCTGTCAAAGTTTCGGATATTCGACATACTCCTTATCTGGACGGCTCTCTGCGTTAGTCCGGAAGTTACTGGAATCAAATCGCTGACAAGCGCATGGTAAACCCCCTGGACATTACTCCGCTTCTCATCATTCCGAATTTTTAACATTTCTATTTCTAAAATATCCGATCCAACCAATTCTAATTCACCGTCAAACGCCTTTTGCATGATGATTAAAACCGCCTCCCGTTCCAGATAATTCCTGATATTTGACCTGTCATCAAAGAGCCGGTTATAACAGCAGTTATCAAAATATACCTTCAGTGAAATTCACCTCCATCATCCACATAAGCCATGCTCCTGTTTCCTTCTTATCCACATAGTTGTTTTAATAGCTTCATTATAGCAGAAAATCTGCTCCTTTACACTATATTTATTAGAATTATCTGATGCAAAGAATGTTGTAATTTCCTGTTTCATCACGATTCCACAAAAAATCCGCAAGGCAATCTGCGCATCGCCTTGCGGAACTCTTTATAACTCTACAAAAATCCTGTTCCATTTGTCACCAAATTGTCACCAAAACGCCTTCTGTCACCACGAAAAACGCTGTAAAACCGCATAAAACAGGCATTTTACTTATCCAGACTCTTCATCGTCGGGAAATGATAATACTGTATTTTGTCTTTGTTTATCTCTGTTTATGGTTATACAAAAGCCTATGTTTTCAGCACTTTTCCCCTATTTTTCCGTTTATCTGTGTTTATCATCATTCTTTGGATTGAGATAAAAGTTGAGATAAATTTGAGATATAGGAAAACCGCCCCGGCATCCCGGAACGGCTCTCTTTATCAGGTCAGCATATTTTGATTTTGCCTTGCAGATTTTCAAAGGATTCTTTCTTTTTGCTCTCCGTGGCTTCTGCGTATATGTTCATGGTAGTGCTTATATCGCTATGCCCCATAATCTCCTGAATGACTTTGATATTGGTTTCGTTCTCACAGAACCGTGTACAAAAAGTATGCCGGAGGTTATGGACGGAAAAATGCCTGATAAGAATCGGCTCCCTGTGTTCCTGTTTTGCACTCTCTTTCTCCTGCTCATTGTAAGCTGTGTATATCCTCTTTATCGCCCTGTTGATAGTCTGCGGATTATGTACATAGCCTTCACGGTTCGTAAAGATAAATCCGCTGTAACCATCTATCACGGTTTCATTATATCCCCTCTGCATCTGCTGACGCTTCTCCTGAAGCAATGCCCTGCGCACTTCATCCAACATAGGGATTGTGCGACATCCTGCGCTTGTCTTTGGTGTGGTAATGTGCATCTCACATTTTTCGCCCTGTTGCCGATACACCCGGTATATCAAATTATGATTTATGCTTATTGTCCGGCTCTCAAAATCTAAGTCCTGCCACCGCAAGCCAATAATCTCGCCCACCCTGCACCCGGTTCCAAGAAAAACTGTAAACAATGGTAGCCAGTGCCTGTAAATATCAGAGTTTGAAATATAATCAATAAAGGCTTCCTGCTCCTGCTCTGTCAGTGCATGGCGTTTCGGTTTTTCCCAATTATGGGATTTTTTTATCTCTGCCATTACCCCATCCGTTGGGTTGCTCCTGATATATCCATCCCTTACCGCAAGCGTGAATACTGGATGCAGAATAGTATTGATAATTTCCATACTGTTAGGCTTAAAACCCTTTTCCCTGATAAGGCTGTTATAAAATGCCTTTACATCCGAATATTTGATACTGGCTACTTTCTTTCGCCCTATCTCGTCCGACACATAATTTTTATACATATACAGATAATTGGAGCGTGTGGAATCTTTCAATTCATATTTTCCGGCCATGTACAAATCAAACATATCATTCAGCGTAATTTTGTTATTGGCAGCAGCTTTTATACCGTCCTCAACATCCCGGTCAATCTGCTTTATTTTCTCCCGTAGGCTTATATCATCCCTCTTTCCGGGTGGCGTTCTGTCTGTTTCCACCAGTTTCCAGCTATACACCGCACACCGCTTTCCTCTGCCGTCCATGTACTGATAGCGGTAACGCCCGTCTTTCATCTGATTTTCCCCATCCCTTAATATTCTTCCCCGGCTGTCTTTCCTCTTTTCTGCCATAATAAGCACCGCCTTTCTATAATGTGGGATAGGGCAGCAGTCATATAAGCCGCCCACGCCCTTATTTCCGTTACCTGAAAAACCATATTGCCGCCTGAATGATATTCCCGACCAGTGAGATACAAAATGCCAGTATCCAACGGTTCCGCTGCTTTGCTATTTCATTGATGATCTCCGTTGCAAAAGTCTGTTTCTGCTCTGCCATCATGCCGCCCCTCCTTTCCTCGCCGCTTTCTCGCCGCTTTGCCTTTTCTTTATCCTGAATTACTGCTCCCCCTCCTGTTCTTTCTTTGCTGCCTCTCTCGCGGCTTTAGTTGCTGCACGTTTCGCCTTGCGCTCTGCCCTCTTGCGTTCTTCCTCTGCTTCCCGCTCTTCCAGTCTTCGGCTGCGTTCCTCCCAACATTTATCAAATATGCGCCCACCCTCGCTTTCTGCATGAGCTTTTATTACGCATAAATAGTTATGTTCTGTTACCAATTTCAGAAAGCCAGCCTTATAAAGATAATTTGTCATTGGTCTATCGTCAGTACACGCGCCCCATGCGTTCCAATCTGCGCCGCCGTCTAAATAGCCCTCAAACTTAATTGTTCTATCAAAGAACGTTGCTGCTGATTCTCCGAAAAGTTCTATTGCCCGATAAAAGGGAACGGCATCACTTGTGCCAAATAAAACCGCCTCTTTCTCAAAAAGTTCTATTGCTGCTGCCTTGTTTAACGTTTCTTGTATCAATTTCCTAATCCTCTCTTTACTCCGGGCAGAGGAAATGTTATAATTTCCCCATACCCATAATTTGACGTGTTATCGGGTTACTGCCCCTATCAAAGTTACCGGCTTTGATAAGGGCTTTTCATTTATGCTACTGTGAATCTCCGGCTACTTGTGGGCTTGCAATACTGGCTGTAAATCTCCGGCAATGCTGCCTTTAATGCTTTACCATCAAGGCGGTTGCTGACAATCTCTTTCCACCTGATAAGGAAATTCTTTGTTTTAAGTTCGTCAAGCCCCTTTTCTTCAAGGTCTGCTTTCAGTTCGCTTTTGATTATGTCTGCCTGCTCCTGAAGCTGTGCAATCTGTTCTTCCAGTGCGGATAATTTCTTGATACGATTCTCAATCATTCTTTCTGTCATGGTGACTTCTCCTTTCAATTTAAAGGAATTTCAGCCCCGAAAGAATCTTCCTGACTATTGGTATTGCTCCGTTGCTCACTCACAGGTATATGGCTTTCGGTATCGGGTGCTTTCGGCTCTCCCGGCTGTTTTGTTCCTTGTTTATAATATAAGTATAGCATGTGGGCACATATGTCTATTGACAGAATGACTAAATACATGGGTACACATACATGAAAACTTTGTTTATTTTGTATATGGGCACACATATTTACAGGTGATATAATATCAGTGTAAGGTGGAAAAGAAGCCTTTATTTTTCGCCGCCCAATTACAACAAAGAAAGAGGGTGTACCTATGTCAGAGAGAAAAAGCACATATACCGGACAAACGGACGCAAGACGTAAAGCAAGCGCAAAGTACCTGAAAGAATCCGTTGAAGATATCCGAATCAGAGTTCCAAAAGGCGATAAAGCAAAGGTTCAGGAACATGCCACTAGTATGGGGGAAAGTACAAATGCTTTCGTTGTTCGGGCAATCACCGAAGCGATGAACCGTGACAGACAAAAGCAGGAATAACCGCCGATGCCTGCCCGAAAATTTTAGGGCGGCGGCTCTACCTTGTTTGGGTAATGGATATTCAGGGGAACGCCTGATAAGAAAATGAGAGGGCAGCAGACAGACAGCTTTTGCAATCACATTACAATAAACGTGCGTTTGGCTCTTGAATCCTGCTGCCGGATATGCTATATTATAGACAGAAAAAGGGAAAGCCATAGAAGCGGCTACCCTCAACAGCAAAAAACCTAATTTACATCAGGCCGTCACTACTGCGAATAGTGGCGGCTATTTTCGTTTTCCCTTGAAAATTGTGTAACACAATCCAATAAGGGCAACAATGAATATTCCAGTCTGAACTAAATCAGAATATGTAATCATCATTGGCAACGCCCTCCTTTCTTTCGTCTGGAGGGTTAGCCCCTCCGAAATGGAGGGTAGCCGCCCGGCTCTATGGTTTCCCATGAATGGAGTATAGCACACATTACTTTTTTCGACAATGCCTATATTCAGTTTTAAAGCCTATTTTCGTCCTTTATCCTCTTACCCTTAATATTTTCTACCCTCACACCATTTCAAGCCCGATTTGCCCCATTACAAGCCCTACTGCAAGGCATTTCAAGCCTTTATCTGCATAGTGCCTTGTATGCTTTCATAAGTGCGTTTTCTATGTTGCGCTCATACTCTTTCTTCAATGCCCTAAACTCCTGCATCAGCTTTTCATATTTAGCCCACCTCATATAATGCGGCTTCGGTATGTAATATACATCAGCTATACAGTCAAAATCATTTCTCCACCATTGATAATCTAACCGTTCCGCAATCCTCTCCATTTTCAGCCGTATTTCATCCATGCCGCTTTTCTGTTGGCAGGAATAATTCAACTTTGCACACTTCCGGCACGCATAATGTTTATAGTAATCATACAGATACCGCACACGCCGCCCACAATACGGACAGTGAAAGTACATCCTGACTGACTTTCCATCTATGCCGTGAACCCTCGACAATGGCAGATCAACATATCTGTATTCCCCTTCGTGAACGCTCAACACTTTAATCAATGCCGTTCTGCTCTGCACATGGTAGATGATATCCCCTCTGTTTAATGGATATTGCACGGTTGTTTTGCAGCAAAGGTATTTATCCCCCATGAGATAATCATAAAAGGCAAAGCTATCAACCCTATGGAAATTTTCAAGCCGCCTGTGCGTCTTATTATGACCGCCGGAACCATAACCGCCCACGCCATAACATCCCCTTTCCGTAACTATACTATGTTTCTATCTGTTTATATTCTCTATTTCCTATACGTCAGGTTTTGCCTAAATCAACGGAATATTTGCACTTTTTCGCGCATTATAGTGTCATTAAATTCCCCTATATCCTGAAAATACCAACATTTTCCAACATTTCATTTTTTCAAAAACCGGGAAAAACCGTGATAAATCTATAAATAATGGGGATAAATCAGAGAAAAACCGTTACAAAAACCTATACTCCCCAGTCACTTTTCAGGCGGTTCAGCATCTTCATTTCCTCGCTTGTGTCCTTGTCCGGGTTACTGTCCGGGTGAAATGCCTTTGATAATGTGCGGTAGAACTTTTTTAACATGGCCTTGTCAGCTTCATTGTAGTTACTGGCAGCAGTTCCGCAATAACTACCGCCACTATATCCCCCATAGTTACCATAATAACTACTGCTTTGCCCCCGGCTCCTGCGCTCATATTCCTTTTTCGCTTTAAAATCTGCCTTAATCTTTTTCAGGTATTCAGGATTGCGCAATTTGCCGAACACATCATAGCAGCGGTTGTACTCGCTCCGGGTAACGCTGTATTTCTCCGTGAACTCATTTACCCTCTCGTTATGCTCCCTGATTATGCGACAGTTCTCCTGCCTTGCAGCATATTCCTCCGTCCGTTTGTATTCCTCCCAAATGCGGTCAACAATAGCCTGCCACTTTGTATAAATCAGGTCTGCTAGTTCGCTTTCTTCCAGTCCAAGCGCATCCGCTTTTGATGCCAGCCCACCAACAACAAAATCCCCCGGCCAGTCGCCCCAGTCCACAACCTCATAATATCCAATCGTACAAATTACGGTCTGTTTCTTCTTGACTTTCCCATTCTCCCGGTAACTCTCATGTATGCTTATGCGGTATGATTTCCTGATAGGGCGTTCAAACCGCTCTGCGCTGTTACGGTACTCATAGCTGCAGAACTCTTTACCGTCAGCTGTCCACCGTGATTCATATACCTCTATTCCCTTTGGCTCTCCTGCCGGAACCGTCTTTGTTGCTACTTCCTGAATAACACAAAACATAATATTTCCTTTCCGTAGTTACTGCGCCACGTTACACAATAACCACATATCCCCTGCCAGTAATCACAAACACCCTGCCGGAAATTCCCGGCACCCCTCCCCCAAATTATGGGGTACCCCTGCCGCTGAATAGATGCATCCTCTTTTCATGTGCGCCTGCTGCCACTGGCTATTTTAAAATCTCCCTTGCGTAATACTGGAAAGTGGAAACTATGTAATAGCCGGCATATTCCGGGGAAATGAATTGTATGTTTGCGTCAAATCTGTGTTCAAAGGTCTTTAAAGATGCCATATAGGCAGCAGGCATGAACTCTGTGCGGTATTTATGCCCGATAATGTCAGAGTAGCCGCCGGGGGCTTCAATCATCAGATACACCTTGCACCCGTCATTCCCGGCTTTCAGGAACTCTTTTTCAAACCGTTCACGCTCCCCGGTCAGGTTGCCGGACAATTCCTCCAAGGATGCCTTGCGCTCCACCACGCAATCCCGGTGAAAAAATATGTCCTCGCCTGCTGCCGCTGCCGGAATCATAAACGAATAATCGCCGTATTCCAATTTTTCAGTTTGGAAAGAAATCTTCTGTTTCCTGAAATAGTCCAGTATGTGAGTATTTTTCTTTTCCCGGCTGTCAACTAAAATAACCATACTCTTTGTCAGCTTCTTTATTTCCTCCACGGAAAATTTATATTGCTTCACGCTATGCGCCCCTTTCTTTCAGTTCCTTATCCAGATTAGCGAAAAACCGCCGCCTGCAAGAATAAAAATCAGTCCTGCAAAATGGCGGCTTTTCTATCTCCCCCAGTTCCCACCGCACCGCCAGGGTGTCAAAAGACTTGCCCTGTCTGACAGATAACAGAATCCACGGCGAAATAGCTTCAAGCCCTCTGCAGGCCGCTTTCAGGATTTCAGGGGGATATATCCCGGTTCTGCATCCGCTTTGTAATTCTTCAAGCCGCTGCCGCCCAATGCCGTACTCCGCATAACTCCGGCGTTGCATTGTGTTTGTACCATTCTTGCGTTTACCCTTTGACATAGCAAGCCACTCCTTTTATAATTTAATCAGGTTCGGGGGCTTGCTTAGGCAGGCTCTTTTTTTAGGTGGCATTTTGCGGCATTTTCTGAATCTCCTTGCTTTTCCTTTCCAGTTCATCAATAGCCGCCAGTAATAAGGCAATCGCCAGTTTCGCATTATCATACTTCTTTGCTATCTGCCCGTATTCATCAACCAACTGCTGCCATCTCTCATCTTCTGATTGCTGTATGCCTGCATATCTCTTGTAAAATTTCCATGCGTCCGTAAACATTCCCCAAACGGTTTTTAATTCTTCATCCGTTACCAAATAAGCCAACCTCCCAACATTTCCGCTTTAGCAACTGGTAAACCTCCGACAGCTTATCCCGGTTCTGCGGCTCCTGCCTTACCTCTGTTTCAAAATCCTGCTGCATTTCAGAAAGAATATTGTTCCTCTGCTCCACACTTTCAATGCCAGTGATCCGCTCCCGGTATCGGTCATAAAATGCCATACTGGCAGCAGGAAGCCCCGGCGCATCCGCTAAACGGATAGCTTTATCTCTGTTCATCCGGCTTTCCTCCCTCCGGCGAATAAATCTCGCCGCCCTCTAATTCGTATCTATCCGCACAGAAAAGCGCATCAGCAGAAAGACAAACACCGTACCAATCATCATAGAATAAAGGGTACACTTCCCCATCATTACACAACGCATATAACAGCACTTTATATTTGTACTCGCCGCCGTCCGAATCCTTTACCACTGCATACATATCATGGTTACATGGTATAATCTGCCGGATAATTGGCTTTGTGCATTGTCTATTCCGTTCTGCCTTCACTTTTCTTTCCTGAAACTTTACATTGTCCTTTCCAAAAGCATCCGTCAGAACGGAAATATGCGTTTCATCAAAACTGCGGCTTCTCAATTCCTTGCAGCCTTTGGTACTCGCATCATACACTTTTACAATGGAATCTCCCGGCTTTTCATCCAAAAGTGCAAACAATTTTTCCTCATTCTTGGAATACTCCGATTGACTGCCAAATTTTATCCATACTTCTTTTACGCACTCTTTCATGGCAACACCCTTTCCGGCACATCAAAAGTGCCACTGATATTTTTATTAAAATCCGTTACCAAATCCAAAAAGGGCAAAAGGGCAGATTTTTTTCGCTGTTTTCTTTTATATACATAAAATACCCGTATCACATACATTTTTAAATCTTTTATATATTTCTCTTAAAAAATTACCCTTTTACCCTAAATACAGTAAATACAAGGCTTTCCGTGGGGCAATTCCACAAAATCCAACTGCCCCACACTTGCCCTTTTGCCCTAAAAATACCCCTATCAGTCAAAAGGCAATTCCTCCTGATAGCCCTCCGGGATTTCAATAAATCCGTCCGGGGTAGTTTTTAGGGGCTGTTGGGGCAGCTCTGCACCCTCTTTTTTTTCAGAAATGCCCTTGAAAATATAAATACCATTCGTCTTTAGTTCCTTATATCCCTTTAGCCGCAAACTCTTGTAAAAATTATTTCTTGTCAGGCTCTGCCGTTCAGCGCTTTCACAATACTTTGCATACCTATCAAAAAGCTTTGTCCGTTCAATCCTGCTGCCATCATCCGGCGAACATTCCTCCATCAAGAACGCCTGCACTGTATCACTGTCACACCGCAACTGCGCCACGGCCTTTTCCGAATCAGCAGAAGTTACAATAATTTCATGCTCATACATCCGTTCTACCGCCCGGACACATAATTGAGTGAAATAATCAATCTCCTGCATAAGTTCATCCATCAAATTAGGGTTTTTATTGTCTGGCACTCTGTTCATGGTAAGAACCAAAAGCCGCCTATAAAATCCATTGGTCTTTTCATTCTTCACAAGCGGCAATTCATTTGTGGAGAAAATCAGCTTTGCATAAGACTTGAAAGAAATTGCATCACGCCCCTTTTGCTCCGCTCGCAATGTGTCCTCCCCCAATACCTTTTTAATAACTGCCGTGTCCTCCAGTGCGGATATTTCCAAATCGGCGCAACTGTTCATCAGCTTACCCATAAGCCCGAAACTGGCGAACCTCTGTTGTAATTCATTCAGCCCGATATTTGACAGATTGCGGCTCCCAACGGATGCTTCTATCAGCCTTATAAATGTGCTTTTTCCGCTGCCGCCCTCTCCAAGCAGGACAAGAAATTTCTGCTGCCCCACATCCTTTGTATGCGTATATCCTGCGAACTGTAAAGCCATTTCCCGGTTGTCCGGCTCCGGGCAGATAAAACTTAAAAATTCCTCTGTGCGCTTTCCCTGATATACCGCATCCGGCTTGTACTCATGTGGTATCTGATTGATGGCTTTATATTTTGGGCTGTGTGGCAGCAGGCGTTTTTCTTTGCAATCGTACATCCCATTTTCAAAACATATCCAGTGCGCCGGATAGCGGTTCAATTCCTCGAAAGACACTTCCAGGGATATATCACAAAGAAAGCGGTCATATATCCTTTTCAGCGTGGTACTTTTAATGAACTGCGGATATATCAGCTTGCTAATCATTGTTTTAAGCCTTGCGCCGCTTACATCAGCCTTAAAATAGCCGCCGTCATAAATATAGACCGTACCGCCGCACACAAATAAATCCTGCTGCCCTTTTATGTATTTAAAGATAGCTTCATCAAATACGCCTGCCGGAACGCCTTTATTATTCACAAGATGAAACTGCGACAAGTCCGGCATGTTTCCCTCTGCCCTTTTTTCTGTAACGGCTCTGTCCTGCTGCAAAAGGCCCTCAAACTCTGCCTTGCTGTGTCCTGCTGCAAAATAGTCTGATATATCAGCTTTGGGAGTGTCCGGCACTGGAACAATTACCTTTGCACTTTTCGCTATGCCTTGCAGATCACTTTGAATAGTATTTGCGACACGCTGCCCCGGTTCGTCATTGTCAGCCAGTACATAGACAACCGCCCCTTTGCATAGCTGTGCCATATCTGCCACCCAATCATTCACGCCCCCATAGGAAAACGCCGTATAACCTTGTTTTGCCAGCGTATCAGCGTCTTTTTCGCCCTCCGGGATAAATATAGGCTTGCCCTCTGAAACTGCCTTATTTATGGCTTGTACGCCGTCAGGCGCATAGACAGCGCATAACTCTTTCCGTGTGCGCCCTCCCAGTCCGTAAGTGAACCGCTCATTTGCCAACGTGCCATATATCATTTTCTTTGCCTGCATCCGCACTTTGGTAAAAGCATAGCTGCCGTTACTGGAAACGTAGTTATAAACCGCTTCAATCTTCTTTTTCTCCCGGCTCTCAATATAGGCCTGCCAACTGCTGCCAGTCCGCTTTTCCTGATAGAATAAATCGGACATTTTCAAGCCTGCTGCCAAAAGTACATTTTCTATACTGCAATTTGCATGACAGTGTATAAGGACGGAATCACGCCCCTTTGTGACAGTAAGGGAAGCCTGCCTATCATCATGCGCCGGACATTTACACTGTGCCTTGTCCTGATAACGCTTTTTTACTTGAAAGTGAGTTAATACTTCATCATAGGTCACTGTTTCGCCCCCGTTCCGTCAATTTTATACTTTCATTAAGCATCTTCCACCTCGTCAAAAGTGTTCAATAATGCTCTTGCACCGTTTATGGCATCCAATGTTTTGCTTCCTCTGTTTTCCAACGTTCTTATAAACCGTCTGATTTCCTGCTTTGTTTCCGGCAGGAAGTAACCACCGGGCGGCTGTGTGCTGCTTAAAATCACTTTACCCTGACTGCGTTCATGCTCTATCTGTTTCTGAACTGCCCTATTACTTGTCAGCCCTAAAGTTATTCTCAAATAATCCGGTGATAACGCATTTCTTTCACCAACTTTCAGAATTTCATAAACCATACTCTTGTCCTCTCTGCCGGAATCATGATATAATTCCATTGTGATGTACATGGCTCCGGCTATGTTCTGCCCTCTTTAGTGTTGCAGCACTTTGGAGGGTATTTTCTTTGTTACATTTGTTCTCATTACTCACCTGATAAAGCATCCATATACTTATCAACTTTGGGAAAGTCAATTAAATAGTTACGCCCAATTCTTATAACAGCATTTGCATCCTCGGCAATCTGCCGCATGGTATTTCTTCCAACTCCGTAACGTTGGCACGCCTGATCTATTCTGCCTGTTTTAACATCAATTCCCGATTCTGACCTGACTAACCTATTCTTCATAAAAATCACCTTTCTTTTATTGTTTGTTGTTGTGTTTCTTTATGCTTTCATGGTATACCAGCTTTAGCAGAAAGAACATATCCAAAAAGTATCTAAAAAGTGTCAGAAAAGTTTCATAAAACTATCAAAAAACTGTCAAAAAATACTGTAAAAATGTTGCAAAAATGTTGTCTTATTTCTTAAGATTTACTTGCGCTCTCTTTATTTGGTCGATTGCATGTAAAATCTCTTCTTTTTTCTCCGGCTGTAATTCCTGCCGCATCATCCGGGACAAAACACTCTCTCCAATATTTAAGAATTTTGCAACTTCCCATTGATAGACCCTTGCTTCTTTTAGGGCTGTCTTAATTTCAATATTTGCCATAGTATCTCCTTTCTGTTACGCAACAACAACTTGACTTTGCTATACATCTATTATAAAATAGTCGTAATAGGTAATTAATTCCCTATAAATCACTTATTTAAGGAGTGTATTTGATGAAAAACAGTAATAAATTACCGTTACCAAAACAAAAAGAAATTGCTGAAAGATTAAAGAATTTACGCATCTCTGCTGGATACACACAAAAGGACATTGCAAAGAAAATAAAAGTAACCACAAAAACATATAGAGAATGGGAAGTTGGTAAATACACAAAAGATGATACTTTTTACTATCCCGCCATTGAATACGACAATCTTCTTTGCTTATCTGAAATATATGGTGTTTCTACAGATTATTTACTATGCAATTCTAATTGTAGAAGCGTTGATAATCACTATATTTCCAAAAAAACGGGCCTTTCAGAACAAAGCATAAACATTCTATCTAATAGAGAAAATGGCAGGGATATAATAGACTCGTTTATATCGTCCCAAGCGTATCAAGAATATGAAAAAAATGCTTTATATTTCTTAGAATGTGATTTTAATAATTTTAGAAGAGACGTTAAAAGATACCTTAATTTTTTAAAAATGAATTCTGAAACCATAAAAGATAAAAATGCCTTTATGGTTCAAGTTAATTATTGCGAAAAGGATTTAGAAATATGGTATAGCCGTATACGAAGCTTCGGATATAAGGAAACCTTTATTTTTCAAAAGTTTCTTGATGAATATAAAAAGCAGTTAGCTGCTAAGTATGAATATGAAGAATACAGCAAATTATTAAAACCAGAATAGTAATATCTAATAATAAAAACAAGGCACCTAATACCGATTAGGGTATTAAGTGCCTTGTTCTTTAAACTCTATTGAATTGAGATAAATTTGAGATAAAACCGCCATTCCGGCAGCACTGCAACAACAAACTTTCCTTTATTTTCGGGCTTTTCCGGCTCTAAAATCAGTTGAGGCTTTTCATCGTCGGGAAAGGCAATTGACTTACTTCGTTATTCTTCATTATAGCTTATTTTCGCCTTTTTTCAACAATTCGATTCTTCATTATGATGTGTTATTCACCCGGTAAAACTTCAAATTTGTTGTAAATTTGTTGTAAACCACACAATTTGCTGTACTCACTATCCGTTTCGGACTCTTTCCTAAAATACATCAAGATTGCGTGATAAATTTTCTATTGCTTCCTGTTTCTTCATGTCAGTGACTTCGGCATATATGTCCATCGTTGTTTCAATATTAGCGTGTCCCATGATTGCCTGTATCACTTTCACATTTGTTTCCTTCTCGCAGAACCTTGTACAAAAGGTATGCCTTAAATGGTGGCATGAGAAGTGAGGTATTATGACTGGCTGCCTCTTTTCCTTTTTAGCATTTAACACTTCCTCTGCATTGTACGATTCGTATATTCGCTTGATTGCCCTGTTCACAGCTTGAGGATTATGAAGGTTTCCAAACCGATTGCTAAAAATAAAGCCTGTCATTCCGTCAATCACCGTAGTATTGAAACCTTCTTCTTTCTGTTCGCTGTATTCCTCTTGGAACGCTTCATATACTGCGTCCATCATTGGAATGGTGCGAATACCCGCTTCTGTTTTCGGGAGGGATACTCCAAACTCACATTTTGTTGTGTCGGTTCGCCGGGGATAATATGTAACACTATGGTTTATACTGATTATCCTCTTTTCAAAATCTATGTCCTCCCACCTCAATCCGATTATTTCGCCAATCCTGCACCCCGTACCTAATAGCACTGTAAAAAATGGTGTCCAATGGCAATATACCGGACTTTTAGCTGTGTAGTCCATAAAAGCTCTCTGCTGCTCCAGCGTAAGGGCATGGCGCACACCATGATTTTTCCCCGGTTTTTTCTTAATTTGAGCCATCACTCCATCGCTCGGATTATTTCTGATGATGTCATCTCTCACTGCAAGCTGGAATGTCGGGTGGAGAACGGTGTGGATTGTTTCAAGCGTGTTTATCTGCAATCCTTTTTCATTTATCAGATGATAATAGAAATACAGCACATCTGAATACTTTATCTCTCCAATTTTTCTTTTTCCGAATTCGTCCCTCACAAAACGGTCATACATGTAAACGTAATTCGTATAGGTTGTCCGCCTTAACTCTGTCTTGGTAGTAATATACCTGTCAAATACAAAATTCAGGTCAGCGTTACCTGCCGCATATACATCCAGACCGTCGAGCTGGTCTTTCATCAGTTGCTTTTCTTTTTCTCTAAGCCCTACTAAATCATTCGCATATATATACCGCCTTTTCCCATAAGGATCAGTATAAGTGTACATATATGACTTATCCTTGCGCTGGATTTCTCCCTTTCGTAAAGCCCTCCCTCTATGGTCTTTTCTTGCTTTTGCCATCTCTGCTCCTTTCTTTCAAAAGGAAAGAGATATTTCGTACTGCTACTTACTTTCTTCCATTGAGTATTGAATTTCAACACCCCTGTGTAGCACTTGCGTTATGGTCATGTCATGTTTGGCAGCATAGTCTTTCAGCTTCTCATACTCTGCATCGTCAACCCGGAGGCTTAACGATCTCAGCTTAGGCGAGTCGGTCTTTGGACGTCCCGTTCTCGGCATTTACTATGCACCTCCTTCATAACTAATACCATTATAGTTTGCGTTCTACAAAAAGTCAAGTATTTTTTGTAGAACGGTAATTTATCACGAAACCCTCTTTTCCTTAATCACTCACTAACTCTAAAAGACTCCAGATACTGCTCAAAAATGTCACAGTTTACCAATACTAATTTATCCACCTTATAGATAGCGTTTGCCTGCTTTGCAAGCTCCTGAAATTTTGTCAAACCCATGCTGTACATCTCTGCACCTTCCTTGTATCTGACAAATTTCTTTCTGTCTACCTTCTTTACCATAATTTCCTCCATTCATTGCACAGCCTTATCTGCTAATAAATAAACAGAATACACTTCTCCCCATTTATTAGCAGATAAAAACTGCAATACAGGTGGCAGCTCGTTACACTGCCCACATCGGTCTTGCACCGTCATTCAAATTGACCGGATTGCAGATTTCCTGCAACCCGGAAGTATCATTATCACAGATATGCTTCATCGCCCCTTGTAACCGCTACACACTTTGCCAGATTTCACTCGCTCCTTACCTTTGCTTCAATGCAGTTTTTCAGCATTTCCTCACGTTCACCCTGCCATAAGGCAGGACAGATATGTCATGGCGCATCTGCCTAGTGGCTCCGCATATCCTCACGTCCTGTATGCAATACAGTATTCAATTTTCAATGTACAACGCTGATAATCAGCTATGGAAAAGGACAGCTAACCGCCCCTTATACCGCTTCAAATGCCAATATCTTCGTAATCAGCTTTGTTTCAAGCCTCCGGCGTAGCGTTTCATCAACACAAAAATGCAGCCGCCCACTCTCGTCATACATTTTCCGGGTGGACAAAGTAATTATGTATCCCTCATAATGCTTCAAAACTGCGTTGATTGCCATTACATCACCTTCTGATGCTGCCTTTATGATATGGAAAGGCAGCAAATTCTTTTCTTCCCTACTCTTACATCTCTTTTTCATCTGCTTTTTCCTCCATAATCTTTCTCAAAATCTCAAGTGAGCGTGTCCGGTGTTCGTGGATCGTACTGCGTACAAGGTTCATTTCCCTTGCTATATCCGCATCGCTCATTTCCAGAAAATACGAAAGCAGTATTACAT
>OFFH01001005.1_pt1 | contig 16337 bp, 15 predicted proteins | sample 1521341 | NCBI WGS metagenome assembly OFFH01 (sample SAMEA3504108, study PRJEB24116) | mouse gut metagenome | biome: mouse gut; feature: mouse-associated habitat; material: faeces | place: Denmark | collected 2011 | reverse complement strand
AAAGCTTTACAATACGTTTGCTGGTCGTTCCTCTGACAATGGAATCATCAATCAGAACAACTCTCTTTCCATCGATCACCTTCCTGACAGGGCTCAGCTTAATCCTGACCTTGTCCAAACGTTCATTTTGTCCGGGAGAAATGAATGTCCTTCCAATATATTTATTTTTTATCAACCCGATCCCATAAGGAATGCCGGATGTTTTCGCATACCCCAATGCCGCATCCAATCCGCTGTCGGGAACGCCGATCACAATATCCGCGCATTTGGGATAACTTTCTGCCAGCAATTCCCCGGCTTTCATACGGGATTCATGCACAGATATACCGTCTATCACAGAATCCGGTCTTGCAAAATAGATGTATTCAAAAATACAGGTTCTCTTCCTCTGTTTTTCACAGTGTTCTCTTCTTGATTCTACGCCCGTTTTTGTAAACACCAGAATCTCTCCCGGCAGCACATCCCGGATAAATTCTGCTCCTACCGCTGACAACGCGCAGCTTTCGGATGCAGCCACATATGCCCCGTCCGCCATCTTTCCATAGCAAAGCGGCCGAAACCCATAGGGATCTCTTGCCGCAATCATCTTTGTAGAAGAAATCAACACCAACGAATACGCGCCTTCCAGTAAATGCATCGTATTGCTGACTGCTTCCTCAATGCTTGACGTCCTAAGCCTTTCTCTCGTAATCACATAAGCGATGGTTTCCGTATCACTGGTTGTATGGAAAATTGCTCCCGATAATTCCAGCTGATCGCGAAGTTCCAATGAATTGGTCAGATTTCCATTGTGCGCCAGCGCCATCTTTCCTTTCTGGTGGTTGACTTCAAGCGGCTGGCAGTTATTTCTCGTGTTCCCTCCGGTTGTTCCGTATCTTACATGTCCCACCGCCATATTTCCCATCGGAAAATGCGCCAATGTATCTTTAGAAAATACTTCACTGACAAGCCCCAGATCTTTATAGGAAGAAAATACGCCGTCATCATTTACAACAATTCCGCAGCTCTCCTGTCCTCTGTGCTGCAGGGCATACAGCCCATAATAGACAAGGTCTGCAGCATTTTCCTTTTTTGTACCCATCACTCCGAATACACCGCACTCTTCATGAACAGCCATATCCCTATCCCCTCACTCAAATTCTACCGCCATTGCCATGATTCTATTTCCCGCTGTCTCCATAGTTGGACAGCACTCTTGCGGAAGGATCTTTCACGTCGCATCCTTCCCATTCTTTGTTCGGCATCCAGAAGCCGGCGACCATCTCTGCCTGCCCCGGATAATATGTTTCAAAAATCTCTCTGTATAGTAAGGATTCTTTTGTAAACGGCCTGGCATATGCATATTTTTCACACATACTCTCATACTCTTCATCTGTATATTTACGCTCTGCATACTCCTTTAGATAATCTACCATGGAATGTCCAACCGCATCGGAAAACGCCGCTTTCTCTCTCCACAAAATCTCTTCCGGTAAATAATCACCATCTTCAAATGCGCGGCGCAGAAGATATTTTCCTTTCCCATACGTGTTGATTTTTAATTCCGGATTTACGGACATCACATATTTTACAAAATCTAAATCGCCAAACGGTACTCTTGCTTCCAATGAGTTTACGGAGATACAACGGTCGGCGCGAAGAACGTCGTACATATGAAGTTCCCGGATTCGTTTTTGCGCTTCCATCTGGAATGCCATTGCATCCGGTGCGAAATCTGTATATTTATATCCAAACAATTCATCCGATATTTCACCCGTCAGCAGAACACGGATATCCGTCCGTTCATGGATCGACTTGCACACCAGATACATTCCCATAGATGCGCGGATTGTCGTTATATCGTAAGTTCCCAGTAACTGAACGACTGTTTCCAGCGAAGAAAGCACTTCATCCGGCGTCATATAAACCTCCGTATGGTCGCTTCCAATATAATCCGCCGCCTGTCTTGCATACTTTAAATCAATGGCGTCTTCTCTCATACCAATCGCAAAAGTCTTAATCGGTTCTTTGCTTTTCTTTGCCGCAATCGCGCATACCAGAGAAGAATCCAGTCCTCCGGAAAGCAAAAACCCCACCTTTGCGTCAGCTGCAAGACGTTTCTCTACTCCGGCTGTGAGTTTATCATGAATATTTTTGCATACGGCCTCCAAATTATCGCGGCAAATACGATCCGATTTAGCAATGTCGCAGTAACGGATCAACTGACCGCTTTTATAATAGTGTCCCGGCGGAAACGGCATAATCCTATCCGTAAGCCCCACCAGATTTTTCGCCTCGCTGGCAAATATAACGGCTCCTTCTTTGTCATATCCATAATACAACGGCCGGATACCGATCGGATCTCTTGCCGCAATAAATTCTCCTGCGTCTCCGTCATAGATAATACAGGCAAACTCCGCATCCAGCATGGCAAACATATCTGTTCCATATTCCTGATACAACGGTAAAAGAATCTCACAATCCGATTCACTTTTAAATGTATATTTCTCTGACAGTTCTTCTTTCAGCTTCTTAAACCCATAAATTTCTCCATTGCAGACCACATAGCACTCACCCAGCCTAAATGGCTGCATCCCCGACGGAGCCAGACCCATAATCGATAATCTATGAAATCCAAGCAGTCCGTCTTTGGTTTCCACAATCCGGCTGTCATCCGGTCCTCTTGATATGGTCCTGTGAAAGCCTTTCAAAAAAACATCAAAATCAGCGCTACGGCTGCAATAACTCATAATAGAACACATAGGAATGTCCCTCCCTAATCTCACTCCTTCTAATTTGAAAAAAAAAGCAAGGATATCTTTCATGGCGCTTTTCCCTGCGCCGCAAAAGACTCCCTTGCCTTTACGTGTTGGATCATACACCTATCCATATCATTTGTCAATCTTTTTTATTTCTTCTATCATCCCAAAAAAGATTGACAAAACACATCATCTGCTGTATATATAGAAGATGAGCAAAGGTGTTCATTTTCAGGCAGGAATCACCTGCCTTGAAAACAGATGCTTTTGCTTTTTAATTTATAATGAAGGCATCCGCAACAATACGTCTCCTGTAATGAGCGCAAACGTCTGATCCATCTGATGACCGCACAAAAACATGAAATGCATGTTCTGCAAAAAGCATAAACAATTTTGGGGAGATATGATATAATATGCAAACCATGGATGCTGCAAATGAAAAGAAAGTAGGTAGGCTTATGAAATATTCAAAAGAAGAGGTCATCCAATATGTGTATGAAGAAGATGTGAAATTCATCCGCCTCGCCTTTTGCGACGTATTCGGCAAACAGAAAAACATATCCATTATGCCGCAGGAACTTTCCCGCGCTTTTGAATACGGCATTGCCATTGACGCATCCGCTATCTCCGGTTTCGGCGATGAAAACTATTCCGATCTGTTTCTGCACCCTGAGCCAGACACGCTGGTTCCTTTGCCGTGGAGACCAGAGCATGGACGTGTCGTAAGAATGTTCTGCAGCATTACTTATCCGAATGGAAACATATTTGAATGTGATACGCGTTCTATTTTAAAAAATGCGATTGAAAAAGCGAATATTTCCGGATATCAGTTTTTCTTTGGCGCAGAGCAGGAGTTTTACCTGTTCAAGCTGGATGACAATGGAAATCCAACCAGGGAACCTTACGATCATGCCTCTTATATGGATATCGCCCCGGAAGACAAAGGCGAAAATATCCGCCGCGAAGTATGCCTGACTCTGGAGCAGATGGAAATCCAGCCGGAAAGCTCACATCACGAGGAAGGACCGGGACAAAACGAAATCGATCTTCGCTATTCTGATCCGCTGACCGCTGCAGACAACGCCATGACGTTTCAAACGGTTGTAAAGACAATCGCCCGGCAGAATGGCCTATACGCTGATTTCAGCCCAAAGCCACTGGAAAACGAGCCCGGAAACGGCTTCCATATCAATATATCCGTCAAATCAAAGTACGATGCAGACAATATGAATTACTTGATCGCAGGGATATTGGATAAAATTGCTGATATGACGGTATTTTTAAATTCAACCGAAAGTTCTTATCATCGTTTTGGCAGCAGCAAAGCGCCAAAATATATTTCCTGGTCCAGAGAGAACCGTTCACAGCTTGTAAGAATCCCTGCCGCTGTCGGTGAATACCGTCGTATTGAACTTCGTTCTCCTGATCCGGCTGCAAATACTTACCTGATATTTGCCCTGATAATCTATGCCGTTCTCGATGGAATCGAGAATAAACTAAAGCTGCCGTCCCCTGCGGATATCAATCTGTATAAAGCAGATGCAGCTGTCCTTGCCAATTTTAAACAGCTGCCCGGCAGTCTGAAATCTGCCCGTGCAGCAGCTGCAGGCAGCGATTTTATCAAAAAACACATACCGGATGCTATATTAGACATCTATTGTAATAGATAATGTAAGCCAAAGAAAAAGGAGGTGCAAAATGAGTTTCAAAGAACGGATTTACAGTATACTCATTGTGTCTGCAGCAGATCACTTCACCTCTGCCTTTACCGACCTGCTCCCCGAAACAAGATATTTCCCGATTCAAACTGCTGCCAGCGTCAGCGCCGCCAAACGGATACTCGCCGAACAACCTTTTGATTTTGTCATCATCAACGCGCCTTTGCCGGATGATATCGGTACTCGTTTTGCAATTGACACCTGTACCAATCAGCAATCCGCTGTGCTGCTTTTGGTAAAAAACGATATATATGACGGTATTCACGATCAGGTTGTTGCATACGGTGTGTTTACACTGCCAAAACCAACATCAAAGTCAACCATACTACATGCCCTGAACTGGATGGAAAGCGCCAGAGAGCGATTGCGGCAATTTGAAAAGAAAACCCTGTCTATCCAAGAAAAAATGGCAGAAATCCGTCTTGTCAACCAGGCAAAATGGATTTTAATCCGTGAATTAAATATGAATGAACCCGATGCTCACCGCTATATCGCAAAACAGGCAATGGATCGCTGTATTACTAAACAAACCATTGCCGAAGAAATCATTAAGACTTATACGTAATCCTGTGATCTGCCTGATCTTCAATGGATGCTCTGACATGATTTTCTTCTCATTTCTTAAAGTTTTCCAGTTTCTAAAATTGAAATTCTCTCATTTGCTTATTTTCTGTAAAAAATCTGCAGGATTATAATTCACATAGATCAATCCCCGTGTCAAAAGGATTTGACATAGGGATTTTGTCTAAAAGTCAAATCTTTTTGGTAGAAACCTGGTTTGTTGAATGATAAAATCCCGATGGTTCAAGGATACATATCAATCGACAAACAACGGAAGGAGGAAGAAAGTTGGAAGTTGGCGCACAAATAAAAAAATACCGCAGTAATATGGGGATTTCCCAAGAAGAACTGGCAGAAAAAGTCTATGTGAGCAGACAGACAGTCTCTAATTGGGAAACGGGAAAAAACTATCCGGATATTCATAGCGTATTACTGCTAAGTTCTGTATTCAACGTATCTCTTGACCAGTTAATGAAAGGAGATGTTGAAACTATGAAAGAAGAAATCAAGGAAACAGAAATTACAAAACTCAATAAATATGGAGGTATTTATGCTGTATTTTTGATTCTAACAGTTATTACATTTGTTCCGTTTATAGCGTTCATGGAATGGTATGGACTGATCCCGTGGAGTGCGGTGTACGCAATCGCAGTATATTTTGCATGTAAAGCAGATAAAGTCAAAAAAGAAAATCATATTTCAACCTATAAAGAAATTGTTGCCTTTACAGAAGGACAAAGATTAGATGAAATGGAAGAACAGCAGGAAATCGGAAAACGTCCCTATCAAACTGTAATGTATATGCTTGGAAGTGCAGCGATATCTTTTATTCTTGTTTACTTGATGGCAAAACTTTTTTCTATCTGATCATGTAATGTAGAGCTGCCTTATACATAGCATATCGGAGATTGACAGGAGGCGGTGCCTAACCGCCTTCTTCTCACGGCACAGGACATGCGGTTCACGTATCCTGTGCTTTCATTAGTTGATCTACACAAACGGATAGTCTGATACAATTTGAATCGCAATTTCCTTTGCCAATGCACTGGATACGTCCCTGCCGTCTGTTCTTCCGAGACGCACACAAAAATATAGATTTCCCTCTGCGGTTTCTGCAAATCCGGTAAACCATGCATCAACAACCATGCCGTCTGTTTTACCCATCCCCGTTTTCCCATAGACTGAAAAGTCTGTCCGCTCCTGCTCCCTTACCAGCATGACCTGTTTTAATTCACTTCGTGTTTCTTCTGAATATTCCGAATTTTCACCAAAGATGCGTTCCATTACTTCCGCCTGTTCTTTCGGGGAAATCATCAAAGACGATTCAAGCCAAAATCCGGTCAAAGCCCGGTTGTTATTGTTTGTATTCAACCGCCCCTCCCAATCAGAACTATCACAATTGCCATACGAAAGCTTTTCCAGTTCCGCCTGCATCCTGTCCTGCCCAATATCGTCTATGAGCTGTCTGTAATACCACACGCAGGAAGTACGGAATGCTTCTTTGAAATCGATATCCCTATTCCATTCCTCGTTCCAAAATACTTCGCCGCTCCATGTTCTGACAGAATCCTCCGGCTCAAGGATTCCATGTTCCAGCGCTGTCAGGGAAGAAATAATCTTAAAGGTGGAACAGGGAGATCGCCTGGTCTCGGCAAGCTCATCATTATAGATTGTATAACGCCTGTTGGAAGCATCATATAGAACCGCCGTTCCGTTCCGTCCGTTAAAATAGTCTGACCAGTCTGCATGGGTGATCTCCGGCTCCGCTATCATGCCTTCGGTATCATCTTTTGTATCTTTCGTATTTTCCTCCGGAGAAACATTATCCGATTCTATTTCCCGCTGCTGCGTGTTCTCTTCCTCCATTCCTTCTGTTACAGCTCCCACAGCAATCTTTTCTTCTGGGCCATGTTCTTTTGAACAGCCCGCTAAAAAAACTGCATATAAAAATATCCAATATCCCAATTTAAAATAATTGTTCCTCTTTTTCATCATTTCTCCTGTTCCATTGATATCACAACCTGTGTTTACTCCGGTACTTTTTAAGGAAGCTTTGAACATAACTCCCACCGCTAAAATACCGACTTCTTATTTAAATGTTATATCATACCCGGCAGCAATCGTCCACCTCATTCCAATGGTTCTTTAAAACCGGCGAAAACATAGCGGATAAACGTTGACAACCCCTGCCAACTATGGCACTATACTGTATAAAACTATTGTCTTGGGAGAACAACCTGTGAAAAAAAAGAATATTCTCATTTATAAGAGAACATACAAACACAATTACGGTGATCCGATCATTGCCGACTGCTGCGGTTATCTGATCCAAACAGCCGCAGAAAAACATAATCTGCCGGTGAAAATCTCCATGGCGAACGTATTTTGCAGATTATCTTTCTTAAACCGCTTACGCCTGCGCCATACGGATATCATCGTATACCCGGGAGGCGGCCTGAACTCCGTCCCGTTCAATGAGATGCTGCTGAAACTGCTGCATCATGCAGAAGCGTACCCTTCGATTGAAATTTATATCCATGCGATCGGCATTAACCGAAAGAAAGTAAAAAAAGAAATGTCCGTCTGTTAAAAGAAATGTTCCGTCTGCCGCAGGTAAAACAGGTGACGACGCGCGGCGATATCGGAAAGCTTGAAAAATATATGAAAACGCCGAAACCATATCCTCCGGCGCTCGTGTTTGATCCGGCGGTCTGGGTCAATGAAGCATATGGCATCGAACGCGATCCAAACTCCGACGTCATCGGCATCGGACTGATCCGCCCGGAAATTTTTTCCGAACGAAGCACAGGTATTTCAGAAAAACAGGTCAAACAGATGTATAAAGACATTGTCGGCGAACTTGAAACCAGAGGCTTCCGATGGCAGTTTTTTACAAACGGACTTTACGGAGAATACCGGTTTGGCGTGCGGCTTTTAAAAGAAATGGGACGCAGCCGCCGCGAATACATCGGACATCATATTTTCAGCGCAAAAAAACTGGTGAAAAAGATTGCCGGTTACCGCGCCGTAATCGCCGCAAGAATGCACGCCAATATCATCGCCACATCCCTGAACATCCCGTCGGTCGGCCTTGTCTGGAACGATAAGATGAATCTGTTTGCGGAAATCATCGGCTGTCAGGACCGGTATATCGCACAGGAGCATCTCACAGACGCCGGCTATATCGCAGACCGGATGGAAAGTGCCATCCGTGAAGGCTACGACCAAAAGCGCATCCATGCCATGAAACAAAAAACCATGGAAACCATTCAAAACATCATACTGGATTAAACGCAGAAGAAATTTTGTATATCCTCTCGTTCCATAGACAAAAGCGTTCGTTGGCTGCCCACCAGACAAACGCTTTTCTGCTTTCCTGATCTTTTTTACTTATCGCATTTCTTACAGCGCCTCCACATCGATCCCCTTCAAAAGCTGATTCTTTCGGATTTCTGCGCCTTCTTCGTCAAACAGGTACGCCCGGTAGAGCAGAACGCACATTTTCTCCCCGATATCCACATGCCGCCGCTCAAGCGAACGGTTTGTCGTCAGGCGGACGCCGTTCACCGACAGCGTCAGCTCCAGATAGCTCCCGCGGAATACGACGTTTTCAATCACACCCTCTTCTACGGCGTCCATCAGATTGGCAAACTTTTTATTGTCGCTTTTAAATGCTTCGACAAATTCCGGACGGACAATGACTTTTTTTCCTTCCGGAATATCGCCGTATCCTTTAAAGCCGGAAAGATTCTCAAGGATCGTGGAAGTTCCGATAAACTGTGCCACAAACGGCGTCTTCGGATTTTTGTAAATCGTAATCGGGCTTCCCATCTGCTCCAGCTTTCCTTCGTTAATAATAATGATATCATCTGCCACTTCGACCGCCTCTTCCTGGTCGTGCGTAACAAAAATACTGGTAATCCCGACTTTCTGGATCATATCCTTTAACCATTTCCGCAAATCCTTGCGGACTTTCGCATCGATCGCGGCAAAGGGCTCATCCAGAAGCAACAGCTGCGGATTGGGCGCAATCGCCCTGGCAAACGCAACTCTCTGCCGCTGTCCGCCGGAAAGCTGGTTCGGATAACGTTTCTCAAGCCCCTCCAGGCCGATCAGGGAAATCATTTCCATAACGCGTGCATGGATGCGCTGTTTGTCTGCTTTCTGAACTTTTAAACCGAATGCAATGTTATCGTAAACGGTCATATATCGAAACAGCGCGTAATTCTGAAATACAAATCCGATACCCCTCTCGCTTGCGGGAACGTCATTGACTACCTTTCCCTCTATAATGACATCACCGCTGTCCTGCTGCTCCAGCCCTGCCAACATCCGTAAAATCGTGGTTTTGCCGCTTCCGCTTGGACCAAGCAATGCGACTAATTTTCCCTGTGCAATCCCGAAATTAATCTGTTTTGCCGCCTCGTAATCTCCGAATTTTTTGCATATATCTTTCATTTCTACGTACATGGTCATCCTCCAAAATCAAATATCGTCTCTTTTTCCGCGATATTCTACGATATTTTTCAAAATCAGCATTACAAGCGCCATCCCCACCAACAGGGAAGAAACCGCAAACGCCTGCGTAATCGAATCCGCACTGCCCGCCATATAAAGAGCATCGATTTCAAGCGGAAGCGTAAACGTTTTACCTCTCGCTTTTGACACCGCATACACTGCGCCGAATTCTCCAAACGCCCTTGCCGCGCAGAGAATAATGCCGTACAGCAGCCCCCATTTGATATGCGGAAACGTAATTTTCCTGAAAATCGTAAAACCGGACGCTCCCATCATGGCTGCCGCCTCTTCTTCGTCGCGGCCCTCGGCATACAATACCGGTATGATCTCTCGGGAGATAAACGGAAACGTCACAAAAATTGTGGCAAGCACAACTGCGGGAACCGAAAATACAAGCGCAATGTCCGTTCCAAGCGCATCGTTGATACCGTCGATCAGAGGTTTTGCCCATCCGGTCCGCCCAAATGTCATGATATAGGCAAGACCCGCAATGACGGGAGAAACGGAAAACGGAATATCAATCAGCGTTGAGAGCACATTTTTTCCCCGAAAATCAAATTTGGTCACCAGCCAGGACGCAATCACACCGAATACCGTATTGACTGCGACCGCAATCAGCGTTGCAATCAGCGTAACTTTTAAAGCGGACAGCGTATAATCTGCCGTAAGCGCCGTCCGATACGATTCCAGTCCGTCCGCAAGCGCCCGGTAGATCACTTCCAGAAGCGGCATAACAAGCATCAATAGAAAAAACGCCGCGCTGATTCCGATCAGAAACCATTTTACAACCTTAGAATTTCTCTCTTTCATCTGCCCCTCCTACGCATTTGTCCGCCGGCTTGCAACATGCTGTATGATATTGATCAAAAACAGCATGATAAATGAAATCACAAGCAGCACAAGTGCAATCGCCGCCGCTCCTTCATAGTCCACATTGCCGGAATTTAACTTCTGCATAATAATATACGAAACGACCTGGGTTCCGTTTTTCTCACTGTTTCCCGATATGTAAATGACGCTTCCGTATTCCCCGATGCCTCTGGCAAGCGCAAGACCAAATCCGGTCAAAAGCGCCGGCCGTATTTCCGGAAAAATAATTTTCCAAAATACAGTCAACCGGGAAGCGCCCAACATATATGCCGCTTCTTCATAAGACGGCGAGAGCGTTTCTAATACCGGCTGAATCGCCCGGACCACAAACGGAATGCCGATAAAGATCATGGCAATTACAATTCCCGTTTTCGTATAGGCGATTTCAATGCCGATGCTCTCAAATGCCCTGCCCAAAACACCGCTGTCCGAATACATTTTCGTCAGCGTAATGCCTGCCACCGCTGTCGGCAGCGCAAACGGAAGCTCAATCATACCGTCCATCAGCCTTTTTCCCGGAAACTCATAGCGCACCAGCACCCATGCCAGTATGACACCGAATACGCAGTTGATCACTGCCGCAAACAGCGCGCAGCCAATGCTTGTAACAAACGACTGCACAACGTTTGGACGCGTCATAAGCTCCGCAAATTCTCCAGGGGACAACCGGAACGAATAGGCAAGAACCGACGCCAGCGGAATCAGAATAATCAGCGAAAGCATCGCAACCGTAACGCCCATACTCATTCCGAATCCCGGAATAATGGATTTTCTTTTTTTTGCCTGTGCCTGTTTCAATGCTGCTGCCTCCTACTGATTACTATAGATTTCATCAAAAATAGCGTCGTCTGCAAAGAAATCTGCATACGCCTGATCCCAGCCGCCAAAATCGTCAATTGTACACAGATTGACAGACAGATCAAACGTATCTGAAAACTCCTGCAGCACCGACTCATCCGACGGCCGGTAAAAATGCGTACCCGCCAGACGCTGCGCGTCCTGCGTATATAAGTATTCCAGATAAGCTTTTGCCGTTTCCTGCGTGCCGTTTTTGTCTGCATTTTCATCTACAATGGCTACGGAAGGCTCAGCTAAAATACTGATGCTCGGCGTCACAAGCTCATATTCTCCCGGATATTCCTGAAGCGTCAAAAGCGCTTCGTTTTCCCACGCGATCAGCACATCTCCCTGTCCGTTTTCCACAAACGTCGTCGTCGCTCCTCTTGCGCCGGAATCCATAACCAGTACATTATCATACACTTTCGATACGAAATCTTTCATCTTCGTTTCGTCCCCGCCAAACGTCTCCTTCGCATACTGCCATGCCGCCAGGAAATTCCAGCATGCGCCGCCGGAAGATTTTGGGTCCGGCGTAATGATCTCAACGCCTTCTTCTGTCAGATCGTCCCAGTCTTTGATTCCTTTTTCATTTCCGCTGTGTACCAGAAACACGATCGTCGACGTATAAGGAGAACTGTTTTTCTCAAATTCGTCCATCCATCCTTCCTCGATCAGTCCTGCTTCCTCGATCGCCGTAATATCGTGGGCAAGCGCCAGCGTGACAACGTCCGCATCGTTTCCTTCGATCACGGAACGCGCCTGCGAACCGGAGCCGCCGTGAGACTGCACAAGCTCGATCTCATTCCCCGTTTCTTCTTTATAATGTTCGGCAAACATTTTGTTATATGCCTCATAAAACTCACGCGTCGGATCGTAAGACACATTGGTAAATGTAAGCGTCCCGTCATCCTTCTTGTCTCCGCACCCTGCAAATACCCCCGTCATACATACCGCCGTCATCATAAAACATATTGCGTTCCGAATCCAATTTCTTTTTTTCATCTTCCGCTTCCTCTCCTGTTCTCTTTCAAATTTACGCAAACGATTGCCTCTCGTTTGCCGTTTCTTTCTTTGTCATAGAGAATAATAAAGGAATAACAGCCGTTTTGTCAATCACTTATAACTCAAACGTTTGCTCTATTAAACTGTTATCGCCCGCTTCCTGACCGTAATAGTTGTGCTTTTTACGGCAGCATTGTATAATAGAAAGAAAACGACAGATATGTAGTTTGAAAGGAGAATATCTGCAATGAAAAAAGAGAACAGATTTCTAACAGTATACCAAGAAGGGTCTTTCCTTAGTACCTTGAACATAATTCTGATCGACCAGGAAACAGGCGTCAACTATCTGTTTACAGCAACCGGACATGCCGGAGGATTGACCCCTTTATTGAATGCGGACGGAAACCCGGTAATAACGCCCCAAAAATAAGGAGATTGTTATGTCGTTAAAGAAAATCGCAGAAATGACAGGCGTTTCTCCCTCTACCGTCTCAAGAGTTTTAAACAACGTTTCCTCTACCTGTGCTTCCAAACAAGTACGCGATAACATATTTCAGGCCGCAAGAGAAATCGGATACTGCCGCAATGAAAATGCAAGAAAACTGAAAAGCCGTGTTAAGGACGAAACATCCGTACGGCATATCAGCATTGTGCTCGCACGCATCAAGGTTCTGGATGCAGATCCGTTTTTTTACGAATTATTCCGCAGTCTTGAAATTTCTCTCTATGAAAATCAGGCGGTGATCGATGAAATTATCTACACAGAAGAAAACCTTTCCCCGGACTCACTCGCTAACTCCCAGGGCGTGATCATACTCGGCCGCTGTTCGGAACAGCTTCTTAGCCAGATTATGTCCTTAAACAATAATATCGTAGGAATCTGGAGAAATCCAATGAATTTCAATGTAGACGAAGTCGTATGCGACGGCCAGAAAGCCGCCGAGCTTGCCATGAAGCATCTGATTTCCCTTGGTCATAAAAATATCGCTTATATCGGAGACTGTTCGCACGAAAGCCGATACATCGGCTACTGCAACTGCCTGATCCGCAATCATCTTCCGATGAATTATGAGTGGATCAAGCAAACCGACCAGACAAGAGAATCTGCACACGCAGCTTTTTCTGAATTACTGGAAAGTGCACAGGATTTTTCTGCCGTTTTCTGTGCAAATGATGTCACCGCAATTGAAGTCCTTCGGATTTTAAAGGCACAAAAACGGAACATCAAACGAAACATTTCCGTAATTTCCATTGATAACATTGAGGACAGTGAAAATACGACACCGTTTTTAACGACGATCCATATTCCAAGAAAAGAAATGGCACATATGGCTGTCACTCTGTTATTAGACCGGATGGCAAAAAAACATACCGAATCCGTGCGGATTGAATTTCCCTGCCGCATCGTAAACCGCGACAGCTGTTATCCAAGGTGACCGGCCACACGAACATATCTGCAGGGAAAACGACGCCTAACTGTGCGATTCGTCAAAAAATTCCGGAAGTTCCGAAAAACGAAACTTCCGGGATTTTCTATTTCACGGCATTAATTAATACCTAAACCGGCACTTGCATAACCTGCAACCGTATTGAGCAGCGACAGGCCGCTTGCCGTTGCCGAAAATACCAGCATAAGCCGAGTTTGAGCCGTTACCGGGATATTGAGTCCTGTAAGCGATCCATTTAATAATGTACCGATGGATATCACTCCGGTAAGCGACGGTGTCAGATTGATCAGCGTTCCGGCAATCGGAGAAAATACGTTGTTCGGCGTTGCGGATTGATAGATCTGCGCATTTACCGTCACATTGGAACCCAGTAAAGAAAGCGCCGCCGTTGTACTAAAGAACGCGCTGAATGAGGTAATGATACCGGCACGCGGAACCTGAAACGCAAAGTTCGTAAGTGTTCCTGCAGCATTTGTAATATCAATCGTCGATCCTAAAATCGTAAGCCCCTGCACGCTGCTTCCAAATCCAACAAAAGCAGGAAGTCCCGCAAGTCCTCCGGCAATTGTCGTCAAGGCAACCGGAAGTCCTGATGCAAACGGAATAATTGCTCCCGTACCGGCAGCACCTGTTGCCCCGGTTGCCCCAGTTGCTCCATCTGCTCCTGTTGCTCCGGTTGCCCCAGTTGCTCCATCTGCTCCTGTTGCTCCGGTTGCCCCGGTTGCTCCGAAACAGCCTCTTCGTATTGTTTGTGATAATACAGCTCACGCCCGTAATAATATTGCTGCCGCAAATCCAACGTCTTTCCCTCCGCAAGCAGCTTCCGATATATTCTCAGATTCCGGTCAGGATCCCAGGCACGCATTTTTTTGTGACTAATTGCGATGTCCGAATAAACGAGTCTGCCAACCGGAGGAACTACTTCATGGACTGCGCCGACCCAGCGGTATTTGGAACAATTTCGGATCCATCTTTCCCTGAAATAAGAAAAAGACGGTTTTCCGGCTTCATCAAAAGCCGTATTATATTTCATCATAACAATATCGGTATCCGGCTGCAAAGTCTGCTTTAAGTTCAGAAATTTTTCTTTTTCTGTATCTTTTAAAATATCGTCTGCATCCATCCACATACAGTAATCCATTACTGCCCTGGAAAAAGACGCATTTCTGGCATCTGCGAAATCATCCTTCCAGGAATAGGAATACACCTTGTCTGTATAATCAGACACGATTTCCACTGTCCGGTCCGTGGAACCGGTATCCACCACGATCTGCTCCCAGACGAAACCCTTTCCCCAGCTTAAGGCTCTCTCTATATTTGCTTCCTCATTCTTTACAATCATACATTGTGAAACCCGCATTTTCTACCTCCTGTCCAGAGAAGACGGTTCTTCGGAACAAAAAGAAAGCCATTTCGCAGGCTTTCCGCTTTTGAAATGGCTCTCTTATATGTCTGATGCTTAGCTCTCGAGACGCTTTCACATTCGACTGTTCTATTACTGTAACATACTCAGAACGCCCTGCGGTGCAGCATTGGCCTGAGTCAGCATGGACTGAGATGCCTGCAGAAGAATATTATTCTTCGTAAATGCCGTGATCTCATCTGCCATGTCCGTGTCACGAATACGGCTCTCTGCAGAGGTAATGTTCTCGGAAGTAACCTTCAGGTTGTTGACCGTGTGCTCAAGTCTGTTCTGGGCAGCACCGAGTTTTGCACGGTAGCTGGAAACTGCATTGATGGCCTGGTTAATGGTGTCGATAGCTGCGTTTGCCACCAGGGTGCTGCTTCCGGAAATATCCATGGAAGGAAGCAGAGCAGACGCGATTGTGCTTCCGCCTACTTTGACAGTGTCAAAGTTCTTGAATGTTCCATTTTCCTTAACCTGAAGCTGAGCAGGAGTTGTTGACAGCTTATCAAAATCAATACCGATTGCTCCGCTGGCAGTCATGAACTGAGTACGATTATTGCCGTCGGCATCTTGTGTTGCTATAGAACTGCTGAAAGCTACCTGTACATCTCTTCCGCCCATCTTATAAGAGATAGTGGTGCTTCCCTGTGTATCTGCCATACTCTGCCAGATAGCTGCCTGGATACCGGAAACAGTCATAGCCTGGCTGCTGACGGTGATTGTCTCAGCAGAGCTGGGACCAATCTGGAAGGTCATCTTTCCGGCGCTTCCTGTAGCGGCTAACGGCTTGATTCCGTTAAAGTCTGTGTTGTTGGCGATACGGTCGATTTCCTTTAACAGCTCCTCAACCTCGCTCTGCAGGTTTCCTCTTGCAACAGTATTGTACGTACCGTTTGCAGACTGGGAAGCCAGGGTTGTAAGACGCTGCAGCATGGAGTGAACCTCAGTCAAAGCACCTTCTGCGGTCTGAATCAATCCGATAGCATCCTGTGCGTTCTTTGCTGCCTGATTCAGACCGTTAATCTGGGATCTCATGCTCTCGGAAATAGCCAGACCTGCTGCGTCGTCGCCTGCGCGGTTGATCTTGTAACCGGAAGACAGCTTCTCCAGGTTCTTGGACAGAGCGCTGGTGTTGTTGTTGTAGTTCCGGTAGGCGTTCATCGCCATGATATTGTGCTGAATACGCATGATAAATTTCCTCCATAAAAATCTTAGAGAGCATCCATTCTCTCCG
>OFFH01000994.1_pt1 | contig 16421 bp, 9 predicted proteins | sample 1521341 | NCBI WGS metagenome assembly OFFH01 (sample SAMEA3504108, study PRJEB24116) | mouse gut metagenome | biome: mouse gut; feature: mouse-associated habitat; material: faeces | place: Denmark | collected 2011 | reverse complement strand
TGGCATTTGCTATAAAATCCTGATCATCAATGGTGGCTCCTATTAGTTCAATATCCTCTCCTGTTGTCTTTATAAAATCTGATCCACATGTATGATCTCTTCCTTCAACAAAAGATATCCACGGTCCTTTTGTTGCTTTATTACATCTTTTCTCAATTTCTTTTATTCTAGCATTATCCATTTCAATTTTTCCTTTATAATTTATATTAATTCTTTGAAGGATTTTTAATTACTGGTGTAAAAAGGCTTTCTGCTTGCTCTGCTGTAATTCCAAAAAGTGTACAATGATACGGATTCGTTGCTGAAGGCGATGGAATTACATCACCTCCAAGATCTCGAATAGCCCCAACCGTAGTTACACCCACTTTACCATGTGGATCTCTTGCAGTTAATTGTTCAATGGAAAGATCATTTCCACTGCTTACCGAAACACCATTTAACTTTCCGTCACTTCCCGTGGTTACACCCGATCCATTCGTGAATTGTTCAGCTCGGCATGTACCTCCTCTTACAACGGATGCATCATCACTTAAACCTTCATCAATCTTGGATGTTGGTGGGCATCCATCATCTGTTGGTGGTGCCGCTGTGTACCCACTTGGATCGTAATACACCACGGGATTATTCCCACAATATGCATACAGGTTCAATCCATCCTCCTGATATACATCTTCCTGTATAAACCGCCCAAGGACAGGATTGTAATATCTTGCACGCAGATAATACTGTTCAGTCAGCTCATCAAACTGCTGCCCCGTATAACGAATGCGGTTCGGAAGTTGTTCATACATCTCCGTTTCAACACCGAAAGCATTATACAGATAACTGTTCTGGATTCCACCCTCCCCGTCTGTAACCAATGCCGTACTGAGTTGCTCGTCGTGCTGGTAGTAGTAAAGTTCCTGCCCTCGTTGGAATGCGTCAATGCCTGCACCCAAATAATAGCTGGTCTTCTGCTCTTCCCTCCCTTCCTCATGCAAAAGTTCGCCGTTGTGGTATACAAAGCTGGTTTGCCGACCATTCTCCAGCAATTCAAAGCGCAGGTTTTCCACATCATAACGATTCTCCTGCACATTGCCGCCCTCAGTTTCCACTTTCGTCTGCTGATGCCGGCCGTTATAGGAAAACAACCTGATGCCTACAGGGCTCTTTTCTTCTACTATGCCACCCTGCCTGTCATATGTAAACTGATTTTTTCCGTTACCACTCTCTTCGGCAATTAACTGATTCTTTCCGTTAAACTGATATACAGTTGCACCTTTGGCATCCGTCTTTCTTACTCTGTTCCCTGCCTTGTCATAGGCATAAGAAACAGAAACGCCATTCCGCCGCTCTTCCAGAAGCTGTCCACGAACATCATACTGATAGGATATGTCCAGCGCACTACTTCCTTCTGTGATGCCGCCTAGCACTGTACTTGCCAGATTTCCCGACTTCACCGTACGGTTCCCGTTTCCGTCATATCGGTACGCTAAGGAGAGCAGTATCTTTTCTCCTGCTTTAGTCTCCAGGCTGCTGATATTCCCGTCCCCGTCATAGGCATACGCTGTCTCCACGCCGTTGCCATAGCAGATTCTGCTGATGCGGTTCAGGGCGTCATATCCGTACCGTACTTCCAGACCCTGCTCATTATAGATGCGGCTTCTTCTGCCCAGAATGTCATAGGCGTAACGGGTACATACCCCCGCAGGGTCCTTGATCTCCGTGATCTGCCCCGCCTTGTCATAGGTATAGGAAATTAAGCGTTTCCCGCTGGAACGCTTTTCTTTCAGACGTCCGTCTTCGTCATAGACATACTCATAAGCATGCCCGTCACAGACCGCGCGGATCACCCTGCCCAGGCTGTCATAGTGCCAGGTGCTGATATTGGGATTTTTCCCTTGTGCGTCTGTGGCTTTCTCATACACCGGCTTTCCGAATACATTGCAGTCCCGCTGCATATTTCAGACTCCACTTTAATTTGCTGATGGAGGCTTTTTCTTCCAAGCTATATTATATTTTTATTTCATATAGCTTATAAATTATAAAATCTCCTTCTTCCAAGTATTCCTCTTTATTGCAATCTATCTGTTTCACAGTTTTCCTTATATTTATAAAATCTATAATTTTATCATACGTTTCAAAAAGTCCATATTCATTTAATTGAATACTGGCAAACTGAGGTATTCTTTGGAAGATTATCTCGTTTAATACCGCAGAATAATAACTACCACCAGAATATGCATAGTCAAACCCTAAAAATATCCTATCTACTTCCTCTGATAATGACATTCGTGGCAACTCTTTTTCTGTTATGCATGCTAAAACACGATAATCTATATTGCCTTTTTTTGATATATCAATATATCTTTGAATGTATTTCATGTCAGTACATGCATCAACATAGATACTATTTTCCCAGGCTTTTTCAATATTGTCATAAAAGAATAAATCTAATTCTTTAATACCTCCATGATTTAAGTACCAATTATCTCCCTCAATTCCTTGATATAGATTTTCAACTCTTTTTTGGATTATTAGCCCATTTATATTCATAGCTTCCTCCAATTATTTATAGTCATATGGAACATGGACATTATAAATATGCGTATGATCCATATTATTACCTCCTGGAAAATGGCTACCGCTTCCAGGTGTAGCAGGATGATGCTGAGGTACATTATATTCTCTGGCCCATTCATCTAATATTTTAGCTTCGTCATACGAGATCGGATTTCCTCTTCTTGCTGATCTTGCTGACTCATTAGCTAAATCTAATAACGCCTTTTGATCTGGCGTTTGTCGTTGAGGGTTACTCTTGTTATTGCCATTATTATTTCCATTGCCAATATTTCCATTTGGTGGACATCCATTACCTGATTGTGATTTATTCCCTGTATACCCACTCGGATCATAGTACACCACCGGATTATTTCCACAGTAGGCATATAAATTCAGTCCATCACCCTGATATACATCCTCCTGCATAAACCGCCCAAGCACAGGGTTGTAGTATCTCGCCCGTAAGTAGTACTGCTCGGCCAGGTCATCATACTGCTGCCCCGTATACAGCATACGATTAGAAAACTGCTCTGTTCGATCCAGCATATTGCCAAATGCATCATACTGGTAGCTGTTTTCAACAACTCCCTTCCCGTTTGTAATAAAGGCCGTACTTAACTGCTCATCCTGCTGATAGTAATAGCTTTCCTCACTTCGCTGAAACGCATCGGTTCCTAACCCAAAATGATAACTGGTCCGATTCCCTTCTCTCCCTTCCTCATGCAAAAGTTCCCCATTGTGATAGACAAAGCCTGTTCGCCTGCCATTCTCCAGCAATTCAAAACGCAGACTTTCAGAGTCATAACGGTTCTCCTGTACATTGCCCCTCTCAGTCTCCACCTTCGTCTGCTGATGGCGGCTGTTATAGGAAAACAGACGGATCCCCGCATGGGTTCTTTTCTCTACTATACCCCCCTGTCTGTCATATGTAAACTCATTTTTATCGTCATTATTCTCTTCCCCGATCAGCTGGTTCTTCCTGTTAAACCGATACAGGGTCGTCCCTTTCTCATCCGTTTTTCTCAGACGGTTCCCCGCCTTATCATAGGCATAGCAGACAGAAGCGCCGTCGCGCCGCTCTTCCAGAAGCTGTCCCCGAACATCATAACTGTAAGAAATATCCAGCGCATTACTGCCTGCAGTGATTCCGGATGTGATGCCGCCCAATGCCGCGCCTGCCTGTGTGCCTACTTTGGCCGTACGGTTCCCGTTGCCGTCATACTGGTACGCAAAGGAGAGCAGTATCTTTTCTCCTGCTTTGGTCTCCAGTCTGCTGATATTTCCGTCCCCGTCATAGGCATACGCTGTCTCCACGCCGTTGCCATAGCAGATTCTGCTGATGCGGTTCAGGGCGTCATATCCGTACCGTACTTCCAGACCCTGCTCATTATAGATGCGGCTTCTTCTGCCCAGAATGTCATAGGCGTAACGGGTACATACCCCCGCAGGGTCCTTGATCTCCGTGATCTGCCCCGCCTTGTCATAGGTATAGGAAATTAAGCGTTTCCCGCTGGAACGCTTTTCTTTCAGACGTCCGTCTTCGTCATAGACATACTCATAAGCATGCCCGTCACAGACCGCGCGGATCACCCTGCCCAGGCTGTCATAGTGCCAGGTGCTGATATTGGGATTTTTCCCTTGTGCGTCTGTGGCTTTCTCATACACCGGCTTTCCGAATACATTGCAGTCCCGCTGCATCCGCCTGCCGTCCCGGTCGATATGCAGGGACAGATTGCCTTCCTCGTCATACCGGAACGTCTCGCTGTACCCAAGCTGGTCAATTCGCTCACTGACCTTACCGAAGCTGTTATAACGGTACTCTACGGAATTGCCGTTGCCGTCCGTGGTTCTGCAGACCTGGCCCCCAGGGGTATATGCATATCCCTCCTTTACACCGTCCGCGAATCCGATGCTGGTGATGCGTCCCCAGCTGTCCACATCATAAGAGATGGGATTCCGATTGCCGTCCACGACTCCTATGATCTGTCCCCTTGCGTTATACGCAAACTGCTGGAGGGTGCGCTGCCCCTTCCCGGCTGGCTGGCTGAAGGCAGCATCTTGCGCCATACCCTCACCACATGCAGAACCATCTCCCCCGCTGCCATTCCAGTTGCCGTCCCCAAAACGCCGTACCTCCCTGATCTTTCCATCCGGCCCATAGGAAAACGCTGTCTGGTTTCCGAACCCGTCTTTCTGGGCAGCCAGCCGGTTCTCCAGATCGTAGGAACGCTCCTGTACCAGCTCTCCCAGGGCGTTGGTGACGCGGATTCGGTTGCCCCGGCTGTCATAGGCATAGGTGGTCCCCGGGCCGCCGTCGCTCTCCGGCTCGTGTCCATACGGGCCGATTTCCTTGGACAACTTGTCATTTCGGTCATAAAGGTAGCGCATGACTGCTCCGCCGGGATTTGTCCTGCGGGTCAGGCGGTCTTTCAGGTCATAGCAGAAACCTGCCTCCAGATGCTCCCCGTCGGCCCCCAGAACGGTATGCCTCAGCACATTTCCGGCTTCGTCATAGACATACTGCACCCGTCTGTCAATGCCGTTCTTCCTGTCTATGATCCGCTCCTCTCTCAGTCGGTCGTCCGCGTCATATTCCCTGCGGATTTCAAAACCTTTGGGAGTGGTGATCTTTGTCAGGTTGCCGTTCGCGTCATAGGCATACTTTGTCACGGCGGTCTGTGCCGGACCGTTGCCCTGGATTTCCTCTCTCCTCTGGATTCGCCAGCCGTTCCTATTATAAGTATAACGAACGATGCTGTGAACTCCGTCCGCAATGACACGTTCTTCCAGTGTCACATTCCCCAGACAGTCATAGTCATAGCGCATCTTTGCGCCGAAATCGTCCTGTACGGAAGTGAGATGGTTGTTCCCGTCATAGGAGAAACGGATCCGATGCCAGTCTGCCGGCTCCCCGTTCTTTTCTACCTCCTGCTGCCCATAGGCCTCTTCAACCTTATTGCCCTGGGAGTCATAGATATACGCAATGACGCGGTATAAAGGCTGGCCGTTGTCGCCTGCGGAGCCGCTGTCTGCCTGTTCACAGGAACCGCAGACCGCTTCCTTCACCTTTACCTGCTCACGGATCTTCCAACCCAGACTGTTGTAGGTATACAGGGTCTCTTTCCCTTCTCCGTCCACTTCCCGGATGATCTGCCCGTGGCCGTTATACGCGTAGGTGTGCAGAGTGTTTCCCTCCGGGTCCTGCAGCAACGTCAGTCGGCCGCAGGCATCATAGGCATAACGATAGCCAGCGCCATCGTCGGTAACTGCATCATAGGACTCGGGCTGCACCCGCTTTATCATATTTCCGTCCGGGTCATAGAACCGCCGTTCCACGCCCCCATCAGGATAACGGATGCGGATACAGTTCCCGTAAGAATCGTACTCATAGCGGGTCCCCTCGCCGTTCTCACCCATTTGGGCATAGCTTACCGGATGGATTTTATTCGTAATATCCCCGTCAAAATTGCGGAATACTCGCTGATGTTCCCGTAAGGGTGATATGGTGTCCACCACTCTCTCCAGGAAATCACGTCGGTACTCATAGCCTCCTTCCTTCTGTTCCCACTGCACCGGCGGATAATAAGCCGTCAGATTACCCATTCGGTCATAGAACGTATGGCTGGTATACCCCTCTCCGTCCGTGCGGCTGGTGACAAAGTTTCTGGAATTATATGCCATTTCCACCGTTCCGTAAGAATTGCTGACAGACATTCTGCGTCCCACGGTGTCATAGCTGTAGGCAGTTTCCTCCCCCCTGGGTGTGGTGACACGGCTGGGATAAGCGCGGTTTGCATCGTACTCCTTCAGGGTCTCATTGCCCAGCGCATCCCGCTCCAGAATGCATCTTCCCATGGAATCATAGGCTTTTTCGGTTTGCCGCCACTGCCGGTGGTCAATTTTCTCCTGCGTCAGGATCTGGTTGTGCGCATAATCATAGGTATACCGGGTCTCTCTGCCATCCGTATCCCAGGTGCGCACCAGGTCATGGTTCTCGTCATATGCCTGGCACACTTCGTATCCGTCCGGAGACTGTTCCCGGACAATCCGCCCAAAGGAATCATACGCCCACACCTTTTTCAGTCCCAGGCGGCTGGTCTCGCCGGTCTTCATGTTATCGTCGGAGTATTCATATATCTCGCAGGTGCCGTCATCATAGAGAACGCGGTCCATCAGAAGCTGGTCGTTGTATTCATAGATTTCCGTCTTACCGTTTTCACTGTAGTAAATGGTACTCCTGCGGTTTGCGTCGTCATAAGTAAAGGTCTGGTATACCCCGCTGGTAAAGCCCTGACGGGTAATCCTGCCCTTTTCGTCATACTCGTTTTCAATATAACGGCTGCCGTTCTGGTCGGTGACGGAGGTGATATGTCCGTTTTCGTCATACGTATAATGGGTGATCCCTTCGTCCGTATGAACCACGTCTATCAAATACTCGCCCCCATAGCGGTACTGGGTCCTGCGTCCGATCTCATCCGTGATCTGCAGGATACGTCCGCCCCGACACTTTACCTCCAGCACATTGCCGAGAGGGGTGGTAATCCTCTCCAGCCCTTCCTCGCCGTAGGAAAGCAGCAGATTCAGATGATTCGGATATTCCACGCGGGAAAGCCGCCCCTGCCGGTCATAGACACACAGGGTATGATCCATCACATCTGCCAGCAGGAAGGTGCCCTGCTTCCCGCTTCCGGCATCCTCCCTCAGGGTGAGACTGAAGCGGGAGGTTCCTCTGCTTTGGTTTACCCAGATTTCTCCCTGCTTTTCAAAGCATACGGAATGTCCTGTGACAGTCTCCATATGAACCCGGATCTTCTCCGTATCCTGTGTATCCCGATAGATTCTGCTGGCATAAGGGAAGCTCCATCCCCGGCCAAACACCGAGTCCTTTCCACCGGTGGAATAATAGGATCTTTCCAGCTTCCATGATAAGGGCAGACTTGCCAGAAGGAAGTCTGTGGTATGAATCAGATAGGTGCCCGTGACCGCATCCACCGGATCGGCGATAAAGGCGGAAAGTGAGTTGGCAAAGGCATTCCTGGCCAGACTGTCTTTCCAGTCGAAGGGCTGCCCGAACAGGCCGCTCATCAGGCCGTCCATCCCTGTATCCACCAATGTACCCACGAAAACCTTCGCCAGCTTCTGTGCGGTGGGATTGTTCAGATGAATCTTTCCCAAGATGCCGTCGGTGATGCCGCTTCCCAGATATCCCTGCAGAGCGCCGACACCCATGTTGAACACCAGGCTCATGGGATCCACTTTGCCTGTCTCCACATACTGGTTGTAGGCCGCGCCGATCACATTGCTGCCCATTTGGATCACAGACTTTAATCTTTTCAGTTCCTTGCTGCCGCAGGCCAGACGTCCCAGTTTCGCCGTGCCGGAAATGCTTCCCATGGCTTTTCCCGACACAATGCCAAAGGCAATATCCACCCCTACTTTGATCACATTGTAGAGGAGTTCGTTTCCGCCGCACAAATCATCACGCAGGAAATTGTGTCCCCGGTCCAGGTTGCCGGTCTGGGATTTATTGATGTTATCCACGCCTTCCCCGATATCCGAGACCGCAATCCCAATAGACGCGGCTCCAAGGCCAAATGTGGCAATCATTGTGGGACCGCACAGTGCAGCCACTGCGGCGGTGGCGGTACCGGCGGTGGCAACGGTGAGCACAACGGCCACCGCGATGGTGGCAACAACGGCGGCAATCTTTCCCAGGCCCCTTAATATCTGTTTTCGACCCTCTTCATGTTTCTCCACCAGCAGATTTGTAGCATTCTGATTAACACTGTCCCGAGCTTCTTTGTCATGTTCAGTTACGCTTTTTTTCAGACTGTCCAGTGTGGGATTATCCGCCGGGGTTGTATCTGTAGCCTCCATTTTGACAAAGGCGGCGATAATCTTGGCTTCCTCTGTGAGTTCGATTTTTGTTCCTGCCTCGCCGATCTGAAAAGACAGAGCGCCGGCCTGCAGGGCCACCTGCCTGGAGGGACTTCCTGCTTCTTCCATAGCTTCTCCCAGAGAAAGGTTCTTCTCCGTGTGAAGTTCAATATTTTTTCCCTTGATCTCCACGTGTCCGTTCACATCCAAAGACACGCTGGTCTCGTTCTGCTGATCCGCAGACATGGAAGCATAAGAAGGAGCCAGCAGAAGTTCTGCGCCGTTTACATTAGAGAAGGACTTATAATCCGGCTTCTGTGCATAGCTTCCCGAGGAGCCGGATGCCTGCGCCCCGTCAACGCGGACTGCATGGACTGCTATGGCATCCCTTTCGTCGTCACTGGGAAAATAGATATGTACCTGACTCCCCACTTCCGGCATACAGTAAATGAAGCTGCTCTCTATGGCATATGTAAAATATTTCACATGAGGGGATGTGTCGTATTCGGGATCCATATGAAAATGTACCCGTACACAGTTACCGGAGCGTTCCTTCACGGTTGCCGGAATGCTCATTCCAAAAATATGGGAATTCTTTTGGGGCGGGCACACTACCCCCTTTTTCCGGTTCAGTCTATAAGAACGAACCAGTTCCCCATCTATGGTGCGGTAATGTATGCTGGTGACAACCGTACTGATTCCCTTGAACCGGACTTTCTGTCCCAGGCTGAGATTTTCTTCCGCAGTTACTTCCCAGCCCATATGTTCCTGAGACAGGATCCCCAGCATACAACCGATACGATAGTATCTGTCCATATCCTTGGTTTCCTGATAATCCTCTCCGTCCAGGACATATTCTTCCCCCAGATCCGGTATTCCAAAATAGGCCCGGCCATGGTCAGAGCGGCAGTCAGGTACCAGAAATGTTCCAAAGCTGCTGGCAAGGCGCGCCAGAAAATCCCAGTCGCTCTCTTCATATTGAAGCAGAAAATCCGGAATTACCGCTCCCTTTGTCACACAATCCTTAATCTCGGCATCTGGCTGGTTTTCGAGCACCTTATCCATGACCTGTCTGTAGGTCGCGTCCAAATTTAAGAAGCTCTGGCTTACCGGCACAAGCCCCCAGTCCATGGTATAGGAAAGCGCTTTTACCTTCAGGCCGCACAGCCCTCTGTCTTTCACCATTTTGACGTCTACAATTTTACCGGCAAACAAAAGTTTCCCCCGGCCTTCCTCATAAACCTCAATACCGTCCTGATCTGCCGTTCCATGGATCGCGGATTCAATTTTCTCCTCCTCCGCAATCAAAGTGAGTTCCACAGATACATGATGATTAAAGGATGCATCTAATGTAAATGCTTCTACATCGATAACTCCCTCCAGAGGGAGCCTGATTTTGAGTCCCTGATAAGTAAGCTCCATCCCATCCTCCTATTCCGGCTGCCCCGACAACAGTATCGTAACCAGCCCTCCATAAATGCATCTCACACTGCATCTACGCAGAAGTACCGGTTCCCCGTTAATAAATACTTTTCTATGTCCCCTTCTCCATTCCGCGTCTGCCGGAAAACATGCCTTGCATTCTCCCATACATTGCTCCAGCAGACTGTCCGTTACTTCTATCTTTCTGTTGCCGCAGAAAAAATCTATGACACTGTCCAGAAATCCTTTTTTCTTCTCGATTTCCTCATTTGCCTTTCGTGCCGCCTCTTCTGCCGCAGCCTTCAGGGTGGGATTTTCCTTGCTCTTGCAGCCTCCAAAATTGATAATATTCGTGTCAAGCACTGTATCCTTTATAATCATCTGCGGTATCTGGCGGGTCTTAACCCCATGGGTCTCTCCCAGCGCAAGATAGCTCTCCCTCATGCCGTGGGTGCACTCAACTCGGGCACAATGCACCACATAGGTGGTATCTCTGTGTCTGGTCCTGCGCAATTCATCCTTTTTTTGTTCCACCGCCTCTGCAGCAGCCTGTGCCTCTTCCGCCGCGGCTTCCATACTTTTTTCAGCCGCTTTTTGCTCTTTTTTAGCTGCGTCCAGAGCCTCCTGAGCCTCCTTCATTTTTTTATAGTTTTCCGGACTGCCGTCCTGAAACATGTATTGGTTCATTGCGTCCTTATAGGCCTTCTCCGCAGCAGATGTCTTTTCCTGGGCTGAAGTCAGAGCACTTCCCGCATCGCTATATGCTTTGTAAGCATCATTAGCCGTATTTTCAACATCCGACAGGCTTACATCTGACATGTTTGAGACCGTAGCCTTTGACATTCCATCCGCCACAGACATTGCGATATCTTCCACCGCATTCTGAACCATAACAACATTGCTCATTTATTCCACCTCCACTTCTTCAAAACATATCCCTATGGGCCGACGCCGCAGCAGACTCTCCGCCAGTGCCAGACTCACAATCGGATCTTTCCGGTCATTCCCTTCCAGCAGAAACAGGTTATGCCGGCCGATCTTGCCATGATCCAAAACCAGTCTCTTTACCGTTCCGTTCGGATAATATTCCGTTTTGTCCGAAACAGCTTCCACCTGCTCCATAAGAGTATGTACATATTGATACTGAAGAACATTTTCCTTATGAATCAAAACCACATCTTGAAAGAACAGCCCCGGCTCATATGCCTCCAGAATATCTCTGAAGCGTTCGTCAAACATGGTCACGGGACATTGCAGAAAATCCCATCTGGCTTCCCTGCCGCTTCCCTTTAGGTACAGAACCACGCCGTCATTTAATTTCTTCGCATCCTGCCTGGAAAATATGTGCCGGCCGCCGTTTATGTCAAAATCCCGATACTGAATGGCACAGGATAGTTCCGCATCCTGCCTGATAAAAAAATATCTCATGCCTGCTCCCCCCTGTATACGTGAATCACCTGAAGCTGCTCTGCGCTGATTTTCAAAAAGGGAATGCTTTCTGCAGGGATTATGGCAGACAGCAGTTCCGCCCCTGCAAGAGAGGTGTTTTCAAAGCTGCAGTCCCTAAAATCCGCGCCGCTTAAGTTACAGCCCTCAAAACTGCATCCGCTGATTTTGCTTTGTGTATATCTGCTCCCTTCCATATTGCAATGATCAAACTTTACATCCCGTATGGTACATTCCTCGAAAGTTATAAAACGCATATCCAGATCTTTGGGATCTTTCCCCTGGCATTTCCCTCTGTACCAATAGCCAAATACCATGTTTTCCGGATTATGAGCTGCCTTTTTCAATTCATCTTTCCATGCCGAGTCCGGCTTTTCCACCCGGTCCGTCTGTACCAGAAACTCTGATCTATCACGATATTCTCCCCACTTTACAAGCCAGTACGGCGAGCGGACCACCTTGTCAAAGATCCCCTTTTCTTCCCAATCCCGCAGTCGATAGCGAAGAATCTGGCAGATCATACTGTCCATAAGGGGCAGTTCGTCAAACAGTAGATTTTGTATGTCATAGCTGCTGACAGCCCCTCCGTAGCCGCTGTTTGCTTCTTCCAGAACACTCCGCAGACGTTCAAACGGTTCAAATAGTTTTTCCGCGTCCACATAGCTTTCCGCAGGCTCTACATCCAGATACCAGCGCATATCCAGTCCATGGAGAAAAATACGGTATTTCCTGTGGATCAAATCTGCCTTTAGTATGGAAATATACAAGAAGCATACATACTCTTTCTCCTGCTTCTCCATCTGCTCTCCCAGTCGGTCCATCCCCACTTTTACCAGATCTTCCAAATACCCGGCATGCTCCATGAGATGCTTTTCCATATTGCTGCGGAAATCCGAAATTTTTTCGGATACCGTCTCCCGATAACTCTGTAAAGCTGCCTCTCTCTCCATCTGTTTTTCCTCCGTCAACGCTAATCGAAATTCACCTGCGTACCCCTGATATAGAAATTCCCACTGTCCATAATAATCTGTCCGCCGTCCAGGCTCTGCGCTATAAATTTCTCCTGCACGTGAATATTAAACGACTCTTCCGCATAGAGCGTCATGCCCGTCTCCGCCTCTGCACGCACCATAGTCTGCGCCTGCACCGTAACTTTTCCGTCCGAATCAATCACCACCGAAGACGCCTGTTTTCCGCAGGAGAGTTTTATATGGTCCGGCGCCAAAGCCAGTTCCTGACCGGCTTTTGTCCTCAGATACCGACTGTCGGGGTTTCCCATCCGATCCTCCTCACCTGTCTGCGGGGTTTCGTAATTGCTGACAGCGCTAAGAGCCACAGCCTCTTTTTCCTGCTTTGAAGGAAAGTAAATCCGCACATCATCTCCCTCCTCCGGCATGCACTCCGCGCCCCATTCTGCCACATACCTGCCCACGGTCTCATAGATGGTTTCCTGCCTTTCCCCAGCGCTCACCGCCAGGTCCTGCAGTTCCCCGCTGCTGGGATTGGATGTCTTCACAAGAAGGAAAATACCCTTTTTCTCTTCCCTGCACACCTTCAGAAAAGGCTTCACCCCATCGGAGCCCAGGTAGGGATTCACCGTGGCAAAATCCTCGTCAAAAGCATAGTGAAATTTGCTTCCCACCTGCACTTTTCCCAGATGTGCCACCGCATAGGCCTCGGAAGTGGAGCCGATATCCCCCCTTTTCACATCGCCTATGACCACCAGGTCTTTTTCCCTGCAATAATTCACTGTTTTCCGGAATGCCTCCAGTCCCGGAAGCCCGAATTGCTCATACATGGCAATCTGGGGCTTTACCGCGGGCACCAGGTCATATATGGCATCCACAATTCCCTTGTTATACTGCCATATGGCTTCAGCCGCCCCCTCCAGGGTCTCGCCGTATTCTCCGAAGGCAGCCTTTGTAATATGCCCCGGCACATATTTCATCATGGGATCCAGCCCCACCACAATGGGTGCATTGGTTTTCCGTATTTTAGATATCAGTTTATTGATCATATTTTCACTCCTAACCTGATTTTCTTTTCAGCGCCGTACCAGATCAGCCAGTTGGACGCTCCACAGAACATCTTATCATTCCGGGTGAAGAAAGTCAATCTTTCCCCGGCCCCGTCCCCCAAATCAGCATGACAGTACAGACAGGCCACCGAACTGCTGCAACTGCCATGATTCCGTTTGATCATTGGCTTCCCGGGCAGAAGGGGCTTGTCAGGCCTTCTCCATATTATAGAAATTCAGCATGGCAATCACCATGAAAATCAGGGTAAACAGGGCCAGGAATACGTCCATAATCACATATGCCAGCATAACGCCCCCCATCACCATGCCCAAAAGACCTCCCACCACCGCCGCAAAAATAGCCATGCCCTGAATCAGCATCTGGAGCAGCTGCCTGCCCGTGGCACCCAGGATATTCCCCACTGCCGCCTCTGCTACCGCCAGTGCATACAGCTTGTTGGCCGCCAGAAGCATGTAAAAAAGAATGCACAAAGCGGTAACCGGCAGCGACATATGCATCACAATGGCTCCCGGTATGGTGATAATGCAGCCATTGACGAAATTCTGTACATGCTCCATGGCCGTTGCGTTGACCAGTTTACGGAATACCGTGTCCGGAATCATATACGTATAAGGAGATGCCAGTTCTTTGGCCCACTTCCCGTTCAGCGCCGTAAACACAAAAATAAGGTAAGATGCCACTGCCGGTATCACAAACGGCCCAAACTTGTCCAGGGAGCCAAAACCGCCCTCCCGTGTGTACACAAACACAATGCCTGCCCCTCCCGCAAGCGCCGCCACTGTGCTCATGTCAAAAATAAAAAACTTTCTCTTTTTATATTCCAGGAGCTGTCTGTAAAACAGGGCCCTGGCCCCATGCCCTTTCCAGGTCACATGTGCCGACTTGTATTTCTGTTTTTTGCCCAGACGTTTCTCGTTGTTTCCCATTTTGTGGTTTTTCAGCACTTCTTCGTAGTCTTCGGCAAATTTCACCGCATCCTCATAAAATCCACCCTCGCATTTCATGCCCCGGGCCGCCACAAACAGCAGGACAGCGGCAAGCAGATAGCAGATGCTCACAGCCACATTCAGCGTTGTGGGTCCCAGAAACAGAAGATGAATCAGTCCCACATACCAGCCCAGCAGCGGCACCAGCTGAATCATATCGCTGTGCAGGAAACGGCTCACCGTTTCCATGCTTATCCCCTCCTGCAGATAGGTATAGATTCCCATGACCACCAGAATACCCACCAGGGCATATGCCCCCCGGACCACCAGGGCGCGCTGTCTCTCTCCCAGCCGTTCCGAGCCGTAAAGAATCGTCATGATACTCCCTTCCAGCAGATTTTCCACAATCATGGAAAAAAAGAAATAGAGGGCCAGTCTCCACAATTCCACATGGAACATCACGCCCCCGCAGACCACGGCAAACAGTCCCACAGCTGTCTGGGGCACCAGAGTCCTGAAATGTGCATACAGCAAAACCTTCTTGGGGCTGACCGGGGACGGAAACAGGAAATGAACGTCACAGTTTTTGTAGACCAGTCCTTTGCGCTTCGCATAGGCGATCATATTGGCGGGAATCACCCAGAAAGCCAGCACTGTCAGCACCGTGGCCATTCCCTCCGGATTGCCTGCCCCCATATCATCCACCAAAACCTTCAGCGACATGGGCACAGCCGTAAAGTAAAATACAACGATCACCAGATAGATGTATGTGACCGGCTTGCGCAGGGCCATTTTGATCCGGTTCATCAATGTTTTCCGGTACAGATATCCTATCGCTCCCATGGATCATCTTCCCTCCTGCCCATTGTTTTCCCCGGCCGAATCCTGCTTTGTCTGTCCTGTGACAGTAAAATACAGCTCTTCCAGGTCTTCATTTGCCAGCGCTTCTTTTGCATAAGTGCCCAGAATATGTCCCTTGTCCATCACAAAGGTCACATCCCACAGCTCCTTTACCATCTCCAGCATATGGGTGCTGATCAGTATGGTACAGCCCTTCCTTCGCAAATCCACAAGCACCGTCTTCAATTCCTTGATGGCCGCGGGGTCCAGTCCTACCATGGGTTCATCCAGCAGAATCACTTTGGGCCTGATCACCAGGGCGCAGCAGATGCTTACCTTCTGCATCATCCCCTTGGACAATTCATTTCCCAGCTTGTCCTGCTTGTCTCCCAGTTCAAACCGCTCCAGCAGCTCCCTCACTTCTGCTTCCGTAACTTCCGCCCCGTAAGCCCTGGTGATGAATTCAATGTGTTCCCGGACCGTCAGCGCCTCATACATATAAGGCAGTTCCGGCACATAGGCAAAGCAGCGCTTGGCCTCCAGTGTCCTGGAATTGCGGCCCTGAATCCGGATGGTTCCCTTATACCGGAGCAGCCCTGCAATGCTCTTGATCACAGTGGATTTTCCCGCTCCGTTGGGTCCCAGTAAAATTCCGATCTTCCCTTCCGGCACCGTAAAACCGATATTGTCTACTGCCAGTGTCTTACCGTACTTTTTTGTCAAATTCAAAATCTCCAGCATTTTCTTCTCCTGTTCCCGTCATGTGCCTGTCATGCACATTGTTTTTACTATGGTTTTCTTTTCCCTCCGTGTTCCTTTTCCGGTTTCTTCATGTGCCTGTCACGCACATTGTTTTCCCATGTCTCCCTTATCCCCTGACCCGGTCTTAATATACCAGTGTCACGCTGCCCAGTCCGAGAAGTACTGAAATCAGAAAGAGCAGGAACAGATGCACCGGGTAAAACGCGTAAAAGAAATATTTCATCTTCAGTCCCCTGCTTCCATTATATAACGCAATGGGAATCAATGCCAGAAAAGCCGTGATTTCATTGAAACTCATCAGTGTCAGGACAACACAGCCCGCAAACATGCAGACCACCCTGCGTTTCCGGAACACATACATCATGGTTATGGTCAGTACTCCCATGCCGCCGTAATCGGTGCGCAACAGTTCACCCGCATACATCAGAGCCATCAGGACCGTCAAATCGGCACAGACCGTCTGAATCCGCCGGAAACTGCGTTTCCATCCGTACAGGAGAAGAATCAGTACCGTGAGAAGGCTTGTGACGGAAATGGTGCCGGACAGCCCTGTTCCGTCCTGTCCGGC
>OFFH01000960.1_pt1 | contig 16926 bp, 13 predicted proteins | sample 1521341 | NCBI WGS metagenome assembly OFFH01 (sample SAMEA3504108, study PRJEB24116) | mouse gut metagenome | biome: mouse gut; feature: mouse-associated habitat; material: faeces | place: Denmark | collected 2011 | reverse complement strand
TTTTTTGCGGAAGGGATATACTTTCAGCTTGGATGCAAATTCCAGATATATGACCCAAAGCATGGGGAGTTTCAACGGCCAGAGACGTCGAATGTGATCCTTGTTGACGCTGTAATCAATACAGGGAAAACAATTCATAAAATACTGGCACCTGACATGATTGTGGCCTGTTGCGTCATCCATGAAAAGGCGGTTGCCTTGTTTGAGAAGCATTTGTATACAGTGAGAGTATCGCGAAACTCATTTATCGGAACAAATATTAAAACTCAATCTGGAACGATAGGCCCAGACACTACATTACGTTTATTCAACATGATATAACAAGCATTTAACTGCTGTTTTATCTGTCCCTTGGGTAAAAGCCTCCACTTATTTAAGGAATACATGGTTGTTTTCGGTGGACAGCTTTGCCTGAAAGCAATAGCCCAGTTGGTCAAAGGCCTGGAGATCCTCCGGGCTTTTGATTTGGTTCTCCGCCAGCCAGCGTACCATCTATCCGCGGGCCATTTTACATTTGGTACTCTTTTCGATGACCTTGCCGTCTTTCAATTCTCCGAAGACGCAGGTGATAAACTGCACCGTTTTAGGCAGGTGAGCCTCCACCGCCTTGCTGTACTCCTTGGAGGCCAGATTCAGCACCACGTCCGTCTCCGAGGCCAGCTGACGGGCCAGACGGTTTCCCCAAAATTGATACAGATCCCGGCAGCCGTCCACCGCCAGCTTTGCCTGCATCTCCAGCCGGTAGGGGGTCACGCCGTCGAAGGGCCGCAGCAGACCGTAGAAACCAGAGAGGATGCGCAGGTGCTCCCGGAGGTAGTCCAGGTGAGTCGTCTCCATCACGCTGGGGGCCATGTAGCGGTACTGAATGCCCTCGTAGGAGAGAATCGCCGGAGTGAGATTGCGGCGCAAATCCATCTGTTCCAGCCGCTCTATGTTCAGTTTGGCGATGGAGTTATTGCACTTCCAGAGGGCCTGTAAGTCCTTGGAGGACATACCTTGGAGGACAGTTTTCAACCGCTCCGTCTGCTCCAGAAACTGAGGTAGGCTATCCACTGCGAAGCTGTCCGTGTCCACTACCATTTTCTTCGCCGGGGCGATGATGATGCGCATAGAGCCCCCTCCTTTCAGATTTGGGAAAGCATCTCCGTCAGCCGCCTTGCCGCTGTGTCCAGGCCTTCTATTCCCGCGCAGCGGCTGAGTTTGGCGTTGACCAGCTGATCCAGCAGGGGCTGACTTTGGCTGCTTTCGTCCAGGGCCAGCTCCGCGGCTATCACATCCTCCCAGGCGCGGTTTAAAAAGGCCACCTCCCGGCGGCCATGAGTCCTGGTGAACAGAGGCAGTTCTGAACCGCACAGCGCCTTCGTCGTTTCTGCGGGAAAACCGGCGGCGGATAAACTGAGCCGCAGACCGTCCAGGAAAATGTCCGGCAGGCGCTCCCATTCCATGCGATTGAGATCATACAGCACAAATGTGTATCGCGTATGGCAGTGGACCGCCAGCAGACTGGGCCTGCCCCGCAACGAAATAATATGAATATCCCAGCAGAAGCGGTGGTCTGATCCCTGGCCGTAAGGGAGTGTTTTGATGTGCAAGTGTCGCTGGAGGGGAATGGTCAGGCCCAGTTCTATCTCATTATTTCTTTTCATGAGGAATGATCACTTTCTCAACTTGAATATGTCCTCCGTCAACGGTCATGACAGCAAAGGTAATCTCCTGGTCAAAGCGCCGACGTCCACAACTGCCGGGGTTCAGCCACAGAACGCCATTCCGCTCCTCACAGGCATACTTGTGGGAGTGACCGTAAATCACCACATTTGTATCAGACAAGTCCGACAGTACGTCTTTTTTGTTGTGAACCAAGAAAAACCGAACACCCTCAATGGTGAAAGTGAGACATTGCGGCAGTTCCGCCGCCCAGTCCTTGTCGTTGTTCCCCCGGACAATATAGAGCGGGGCGTACTCCCGGAGCTTGTCCACAATGGCCTGGGTGTTGATATCGCCGCCGTGGATGATGATGTCAGCCTGGGACAGGTATCCCACCACCTCCGGCCGCAGCAATCCATGAGTGTCGGATAAGATGATGACACGTTTCATGTACAGGCCTCCCGGTTCAAATCAGAATTCCCTCGCAGTGGTCGATCTCGTGCTGGATGATCTGGGCCGTCCAGCCGGTAAAGGTCTTGAAGCGGGTTTGAAACTGCTCGTTCTGATACTGCACCTTGATGGACTGCCAGCGCTTGGCTTTCCGGGTGCCAGAGAGGGAGAGACAGCCCTCCTCCGCCTCGTAAGATCCGGATTTCCTGATGATCTCCGGGTTTAACATCACCATATATTTGCCCTCGTTGTCAAAGACGATAATTCTCTTGCAGACGCCAATCATATTGGCCGCCATGCCTACACAGCCGTCCTTGTGGGCAGTCAGAGTGTCCAGCAGGTCCTGAGCGACGGGCAAGTCCTCCAAAGTGGCCGGTTCAGCCTTTTGGGAGAGGAACGCTTCATCCCGCATGATCTCTCGCACCACGGCATTGCACCTCCATTGTACATTGTACACTTCCCCCAGGGGGGAATTTGTGGTATACTCATATAAAATAGCACAGACAGGGGAAAAAGGCAAATCGAGGGTGGCAGACAGTATGGAGAAAAAAGTAACCGAAGTTGTGGCAGCGCTGATTTGGGACGGAGACAGGTTTTTGATCTGCCAGCGTCCGGCTCATAAGGCGCGGGGATTGCTGTGGGAGTTTGTCGGTGGTAAGGTGGAACTGGGGGAGACCAAGGAACAAGCCCTCATTCGGGAGTGCCGAGAAGAACTGGCTGTTACCATCTCAGCGGGTGAAGTGTTTATGGAAGTCGACCACGATTACCCGGACCTGAATGTACATCTGACACTGTTCAATGCGGCAATCATTGAGGGAACGCCCCAGATGCTGGAGCACAATGACATCTGCTGGATTACTCCAGAAGAGATACCACAGTATGAATTTTGCCCGGCGGATAAGGGAATTTTGAAAAGATTACAATCAAAAGCATGGTAAGGGGGAAGGTTACATGAAAGCCCTATTTAATGAAGACAACACGATGGAGAAAATGATAATCTCCATTTTGAAAGAGAATGGTTGGACATACATTCCCGCTGAGAAGCTTCCGCGTATGTATTCGGATGTTATGGTGGAGTCCATGGTGAAGGAAGCTCTGATTCGGCTGAATCCTGAGATCGCAGCGGAACCTTCCCGTGCTGACGAGGTCATTTATAAGCTTCGAACTGTTATTTTGTCTGTACAGCCGCATAACCTGGTGACCCAGAATGAGCTGTTTAAAAAGCTGGTGTTTGAAGAAAACTCCTTCCCCTTTGGAAAAGACGGTCGTATGGTTCCGATTCGCTTCTTTGGTACGATGCGCAAAGAGGACATTGCCTTAAACGAATATGTCGTCACCAACCAATGGGTATATCCCCAGGCGGATGGAGGCAAACGTCTGGATATTGTGCTGCTGATCAACGGCTTTCCCATTGCGATTGGCGAACTGAAGACGCCTGTCCGCAGTGCCATTACATGGCTTGACGCCGCTGGAGATATTTCCGCATATGAGAAAAGCATTCCCGCTATGTTTGTTACAAATGTATTCAATTTTGCCTCAGAGGGGAAGTGCTACCGCTATGGTTCCGTGAATATGCCCATCAATATGTGGGGACCGTGGCATACCTCTGATCATAAGGCGGAGGGTAACCTTGCGGATGTGAAGATCAGCATAGCAGATATGATCACACCGGAAAAGGTTATGGACATCTTCCAGTTCTTCACTATGTTCGCCACCGATAAAAAGTACCGGAAATATAAGATTATCTGCCGCTATCAACAGTTTGAGGGTGCGAATATGATCGTCAGCCGTGTCCTTGCCGGGTATCCGAAGAAAGGGCTGATCTGGCATTTCCAGGGCTCCGGCAAATCGCTGCTGATGGTATTTGCCGCGCAGAAGCTACGTATGGTACCTGAACTCAAAAATCCTACGGTTGTAATTGTGGATGACCGCATTGATTTGGAGACACAGATCACGGCAACCTTTAACGCCTCCGACATTCCCAATCTGACCAGCGCGTCCACCAAGGAGGAACTGGCCTCTTTCTTCCGCGGAGATATGCGGAAGATTCTGATTACAACAATTTTCAAATTTGGTGAGGTCAATGGAGAGCTGAATGCCCGAGACAACATCATTGTTATGGTGGACGAGGCACACCGGACTCAGGAGGGAGACCTGGGGGAGAAAATGCGCATAGCCCTTCCCAACGCATTTTTCTTCGGCCTTACTGGTACGCCAATCAACCGGGTGGACAAGAATACCTTTTTGACCTTCGGCGCAGAGGAGGACCGCACCGGCTATATGAGCCGGTACTCTTTCTCAGACTCCATCCGGGATGGTGCGACGCTGCCTCTGCATTTTGAGCCGGTTCCCGTGGAGCTGCATGTCAACAAAGATGAACTGGACCGGGCATTTGAAGCAATGACCGATGAGGCGGGGCTGAGCAGGGAGGAAAAGAATGAGCTTTCCCGCCGCGTCAACATGAAGGCTATCATGTATAATCCGGCCCGCATTCGAAAGGTCTGCGAACATATCGCAAAGCACTTCCAATCAAAAATTGCGCCAAACGGCTACAAGGGACAAATCGTGGTTTATGACCGGGAGTGCTGCCTGATGTATAAAGCAATCCTGGACGAACTGCTTGGCGAGGATGCTTCCACGATCGTCATGGATACCAATAACGACAAGGAGGATCGCTACAAGAAATACCGCCGTGACCGTGATGCGGAGGGAAAGATCCTGGACGTGTTCCGGGACCCAAACAGCAAGCTGAAGCTGGTGATCGTCACCTCCAAGCTGCTGACCGGGTTTGACGCCCCTATTTTGCAGGCGATGTATCTGGACAAGCCCATGAAGGATCACACGCTGCTCCAGGCCATCTGCCGCACAAACCGCACCTATGACCAGGGGAAGACCCACGGCCTGATCGTTGACTATATCGGCATTTTTGACGATGTGGCCAAAGCCCTTGATTTTGATGAGACCAGTATGCGTCGCATTATCACGAATATTGAGGAGATCAAAAAACAGTTGCCGGCGCTGATGAAAAAATGCCTCGGTTATTTTATGGGTGTTGACCGTACCATAGAGGGCTGGGAAGGGCTGATGGCGGCCCAGGAATGTCTCCCCACCAACAAGGAAAAGGATAACTTTGCCGCCGACTATCGTGTGCTGAACCGGGCTTGGGACGCTCTCTCGCCGGATATCTTCTTGAACATATACAAGTCGGATTACCAGTGGCTGTCCCGTGTCTACGAATCCGTCAAACCCACCGACGGCAGAGGGGGCCTGATTTGGGCCTCCCTCGGGGCCAAGACCATTGATCTGGTTCATCAGAATGTTACAGTCGGTGAGACTGACGAAGATATGGACATTCTTGCCATGGACGCTGACCTGATTGATGATTTTCTGGAGAAGCAGAAGGATTTGAAAAAAGCGACAAAAAAGGTTGAGATCAGCCTTGTGGCAAAGATTCTGAACCATGCCCAAGACCCCAAATTTATCCGGCTGGGTGAGAAGTTGGAAGCCCTGCGTGAGAAACATGAACAGGGGCTTATTACCAGCATTGAATTTTTGAAGCTTCTTTTGGAACTGGCGAAGGAAGCAGCTCGGGCGGAGAAAGATGTCGTTCCAGAGCAGGAAATTGATAAAGGGATCGCCGCCTTGACGGAACTGTTCAATGGCGTGAGGAATAAAAATACGCCTGTCATTGTAGAGCGCATCGTTGCTGATATTGACAGCATTGTGAAAATTGTCCGCTTCGACGGCTGGCAGAGCACAACGGCCGGCAAGCAGGAGGTCAAGAAGGCCCTTCGCAGTGTGGTTTGGATCAAGTACAAAATCAAAGATAAAGACGTCTTCGACAAGGCGTACAGCTACATCGAGCAATATTATTGATGGGAGGCAGGTGAAACTATGATTGGCGCAATCATTGGAGATATTGTGGGCTCCAGATTTGAGTGGAACAACCACCGCTCCAAGGACTTTGACCTGATGCCGCACCAGTGTTTCTTTACGGATGATTCCATTATGTCATTGGCCGTATGCGACGCGCTGATGCGCTGCCGACCGGATTTTACCGGTCTGGGAGAGCAGGCAGTCCGCTCCATGCAGGAAATTGGCCGCCCGTATCCGAACAGCGGCTATGGTGGATCTTTTTACAGGTGGATGTATTCCGATCATACGAAGCCTTACAACAGCTTTGGAAACGGTGCCGCCATGCGGGTGAGCGGCTGCGGGTATGCGGCAAGGTCTCTTGAAGAGGCAAAAGCCCTCTCCAAAGCGGTGACCGAGGTGACCCATAACCATCCGGAGGGAATCAAAGGCGCCGAGGCCACTGCTGCTGCGGTTTATCTCGCCCGCACCGGAAAAAGCCTGCTGGAAATTCAGGACTATATCACGAAGAACTACTACCCCATTGATTTCACGCTGGATTCCATTCGCAGTACCTATCAGTTCAATGAGACCTGTCAGGATACCGTGCCCCAGGCGCTGGAGGCTTTTTTCGAGTCCACCGGCTTTGAGGACGCCATCCGGAACGCAATCTCTATCGGCGGCGACAGTGATACCCTGGCGGCGATTACCGGGGCGGTTGCAGAGGCCTATTACGGTGTACCCGCTCCCATACGGAAACTGGCCCTGACCTTTTTAGACAAGCGCCTTTTAAAAGTCCTCATGGATTTTGAGGGGATCTATCCGGCGAAGGTAGAAAAAGCAGGTGAGGCCGGAAACATCGGGATTCGATCTCCGGAGCGCGCTGAAATAGCGGCAGAAAAGCGCTCTGAAATTATGGAGGCTGCATTTGATTTTGCTGACGAGGATGCCGCAAACAGCACATCAGTTTCTGAGGAGACCACCAGCCAGAAGCTGTTTTCCCACCTGTTTGAGGCGTGCAATATCCTGCGGGGCCCTATCAATCAGGACGAGTACAAAAGCTATGTGACGCCGATCCTGTTTTTCAAACGGCTTTCCGACGTTTATGACGAGGAGACCCAGGCCGCGCTGGAGGAATCCGGTGGGGATGAGGAATATGCCGCCTTCCCGGAGAACCACCGCTTTGTGATCCCCGAGGGATGCCATTGGCAGGATGTCCGGGAGGTGAGCATGGATGTGGGTGTTGCCATTGTAAATGCTATGAACGGGATCGAGCGGGCGAACCCCGATACATTGAGCGGGGTATTCTCCAGCTTTGATGACGCAAACTGGACGGATAAGTCAAAGCTGTCCGACGAGCGGCTGAAAAATCTGATCGAGCATATGTCCAAAATAAAGGTTGGCAACAACAATTATTCTGCCGACGTGATGGGGGACAGTTATGAGTTCCTGATTAAGAAATTCGCGGATTTATCAAAAAAGAACGCCGGCGAATTTTACACCCCACGCTCCATTGTCAAGCTGATGATTATGTTGCTGGCCCCGCAGGCGGGCGAGTCGGTGTATGACCCCGCCTGCGGCACAGGCGGTATGCTGATTGAAGCGATTCGTTACATGAAGGGTGACAAGCGAACCTACGGCCGAATCTATGGTCAGGAAAAGAATCTGGCCACCTCCGCCATTGCCAGGATGAACCTGTTTCTGCATGGCGCAAGGGATTTTAACGTGACTCAGGGGGATACGCTGCGAAGCCCTAATTATCTCTGGCGGGGCAGCCTGCAAACCTTTGACTGTGTGGTGGCGAATCCCCCCTTTTCCTTGAAAAACTGGGGGGCGGAGCAGTTTAGTAGCGATATCTACGGGCGCAACCTCTGGGGTTGCCCCACGGACTCCAACGGAGACTTCGCATGGCTCCAGCACATGGTCAAATCCATGGATCCCAAGACAGGTCGGTGCGCTGTCGTCCTGCCCCAAGGCGTCCTGTTCCGGGGTGGAAAAGAGAGAGAGATCCGAAAGCAGTTGGTGGAGTCCGACAAGCTGGAGTGTGTGATCACACTCACTGGCGGCGTTTTCTACTCCACCGGCGTTTCCGCCTGCATTCTCTTTTTGAACAACAACAAACATGCGGATCACCGTGGAAAGGTCTGTCTTATAGACGCCTCCGGCATCTATACGCCCCAGCGGGCGCAGAACATCATGACCGAAGACGACATTCGAAGAGTATATGCGCTGTATGCGGCCTATGAAGATGTGATCGAGCGGGTCAGAGTGGTAACAATTGCTGGCATACAGGAGAGAGGCTACACCCTTGCCATCAACAACTACATTGAGAAAAAAGAGCAGGAAACGATCCCCCCGGAGGAGGTGCGCCGACAGTATTTTGAGGCTTACGAGGCCATGCTCCGGGCCGAGGAGAGGATGAAGAAGCTCCTGCTGGAGGGAGGGTACGTCAGTGAGTAAACGGATCACCATAGAGGAATTGCAGTCCTATCTGTGGAACTCCGCCGTTCTCCTCCGCACAAATATTGACGCGGGAGCTTATAAGCAATATATATTTCCGCTGTTGTTTTTCAAGAGAATTTGTGACGTGTACGACGAGGAGACTGCGGCCGCATGGGAGGAATACGGCGAGGACGCCTCCGAATTTGACGAGCATGAGCTCCATACGTTTATCGTCCCTCGGGGCTGTCACTGGAATGACGTCCGTGCCGTTTCAGAGAATGTCGGTGTAGCAATTGTGGAGGCTTTTCGGAAGGTGGAGAACGCCAACGCCGACAAGCTACAGGGAATTTTCGGCGACGGGGCCTGGACCAATAAAAATCGCCTGCCAGACCGCCTGCTGAAGGACCTGCTGGAGCATTTCAGTACCAGGACGCTCTCCATCGCAAACTGCCCAGAGGATGAGCTTGGCCAGGGATACGAGTATCTCATCAAAAAATTCGCAGATGACAGTGGTCACACAGCGCAGGAGTTTTACACCAACCGGACCGTTGTCCATCTGATGACGGAGATGCTCCGTCCAGAATCGGGGGAGTCCATCTACGACCCCACCTGCGGCAGCGCCGGTATGCTGATCTCCGCGATTGCTTACCTGAAAGAGCAGGGGAAAGAATGGCGCAATGTTGCGGTCTTCGGACAGGAGATCAACGCGCTGACCTCCGCCATCGGTAAGATGAACCTGTTTCTCCACGGCGTCAAGGATTTCAGCATTGTAAACGGCGATACCCTGGCCGCTCCCGCGTTTATTGAAAACGGCAGGCTCCGGCAGTTTGATCTGGTTCTGGCCAATCCGCCCTACTCCATCAGTCAATGGGATCGTGTCGCCTTTGAGAGCGACAAATATGGCCGGAATTTTTTGGGAGTTCCTCCCCAGGGGCGAGCGGACTACGCCTTTTTGCAGCATATCATTGCCAGCCTGAAGGAGGAGACCGGGCGGTGTGCGATTTTGTTTCCCCACGGCGTTCTGTTCCGCAATGAGGAAAGCGCCATGCGGGAAAAACTGGTGCGCAGCGACCGCGTCGAATGCGTGATCGGTCTGGCGGCAAACCTGTTTTACAACTCCCCCATGGAAGCCTGCATCATGATCTGCCGCATGAATAAGCGCCCGGAGCGGCGAGGACAGGTGCTTTTTATCAACGCGGTAAACGAGGTGGAGCCATTGCACCGCAAGGCTTTCCGGGCATCGTTTACATTAAGCGCGGCGGGATACGAGGTGGAGCGAAAAAATGCGCAAAGCTATTTGGAGGACCGGCACATTCAAAAGATTGCCGAAGCCTATCACCAGTATTCTGACGAGACTGGTTTCGCACGGGTAGCTACCATACAGGATATTGCGGATCACAACTTTTCCCTCAGTATTCCCCTCTATGTCAAGCAGGAAACTGATATGGCGGAGATGGATACTCGCTCCGTTCAGGAGCATTATGGCCGCTGGATGGCCGCCTCGGAAACCATGAAGCTGAGTTATGAGAAGCTGAATTCACTTTTGGGAAAGGGGGCGCAGGAAGGTGAGTAAGGTTTTGCTTGGCGATGTGGCTGAGGAACGCAGGGAGACCTGCAAAGGCAGTAAAGATGGGTATCCCACGGTTGGACTCGAGCATTTAACACCAGAGGAAATCACACTTACTTCTTGGGATGACGGTAGTGATAACACCTTTACAAAAATGTTCCGTAAAGGGGATGTGCTTTTTGGCCGCCGTCGGGCTTACCTGAAAAAAGCTGCTGTTGCGCCGTTTGATGGAATCTGCTCTGGTGACATTACAGTTATTGAGGCAAAGCCGAGATATATTCTTCCTGAATTGCTGCCTTTTATCATTCAAAACGATACTTTGTTTCATTTTGCCGTAGAAAAATCGGCGGGTTCACTTTCCCCCCGTGTCAAATGGGAACACCTGAAAAGTTATGAGTTTGAGTTGCCGGATATGGACAAGCAGCGTGAACTTGCGGAACTTTTATGGGCTATGGATGCTACAAAAAAGTCTTATCAGCAGCTTATCGCCGCTACAGATGAACTGGTAAAATCTCAATTTATCGAGTGGTTTGGGGATCCTATAACAAACCCAAGGGGCTGGCAAAGCATGCCTCTATCGGAGGCATGTTCAGTCGTGACTGGAAATACTCCTCCGAGAGTCCATAAAGAATATTATGGGACTTCTATTGAATGGATTAAGTCAGATAACATCCACGAAGAACTTGTTTTCCCCTCAATAGCTGTAGAGTCGCTATCGAATGCTGGAGCCTCTGTAGGGCGGTTGGTAGACGCTGGCTGTCTGTTAATGACTTGTATTGCTGGAGGATTGAACAGCATTGGCAACTTGGCTATTACCGATCGAAGGGTTGCATTTAATCAACAAATCAATGCAATCATTCCAAAAAGAGTAAATGTATGGTTTTTATACTACTTACTAACTTTAATGAGGCCCGTATTGCATGACGCCACAAACCGAGCATTGAAGTGTATCCTTACAAAAGGGGCGCTCCAAAAAATTAGCGTGGTCGTTCCTGATATGGTACTCCAAGAGCAATTTGCTGCCTTCGTCCGCCAAAGCGATAAATCAAAATTTGAACTGGAACAAGCACTTTCAGAATTGACCGCCACCTACAAACGTATCATTTCCGAGCAGCTCGGCTGAAAAACAGGGTCATGGAGTTTCCTCCGGCTCGTGGGTACGCCTCAAACGGAGGAACACGACAAGGAGGAAACACCATGATTGAAGAAATTATCATCAATATTCAGCATGAACTCTCTGTAAGCTTGAGCGAAAAACAAATGAAACAGTTGTTGGCATCGTTGCGCAGACATTTGCCTACGCTGAATGCACAGGCTACCATAGACAGTGAATCACAGATGTCCAATTGGTTACCGCTTTTTATTTCGGCCAAGCGCGTGGAAGGTTGTTCAGAAAAATCTCTGCGCTATTATGAGTCCACAATCCGAAACATGCTAGAGAAAATCAATAAGCCGGAACACAAAATAACAACAGAGGATCTCCGTTTATACCTCGACAACTACCAGAGGCGAGGAACGGTCAGCAAGGTGACTCTCGATAATGTGAGACGGATTCTCTCGTCCTTTTTCTCTTGGCTTGAAGATGAGGATTACATTATAAAAAGTCTAAAAAGTTGATTTCTGTTACAGATGAGCTTGTTAAGTCTCAATTTATCGAGTGGTTTGGGGATCCTGTAGAGAATCCAATGTCTTGGGAAACAAAGCCGTTATTAGATGTAGGAAAGTGCAAAAATGGGATGAATTTCTCCACCAAAGATAAAGGCGTTAATATATTATGTCTGGGGGTTGCAGACTTTCAGAACCGTCTAACAATCAATGAGTCAACACCGCTTACTGAAATTTCGTTGAATGAAATGCCAGGTGGAGACTACTTACTAAAAGATGGTGATATTGTTTTTGTCAGGTCTAACGGAAACAAAGAACTTGTAGGACGTAGTGTGTTAGTTAACCTTGGTGCAAAAGTTGTGACTTTCAGCGGGTTTTGTATTAGATTCAGAAAGAATACTGACCAACTAAACATCATATATCTTTTGCACCTTTTAAGGACTGACTCCGTGAGAAAAAGGCTAAGAGGCCAGGGAGCAAATGTTCAAAACTTAAGCCAGCAGACTTTAGCAACCATAGACATTCCGCTACCCCCGCTGCCTCTTCAGGAGCAGTTTGCCGCTTTCGTCCGCCAGAGCGATAAATCAAAATTTGCTGTTCTAGATTGCTTGAAGCGTAATCTGCTCCTCATTCTTCAAAAAACAGAAGATGTTCATAGGCTTATCAACCAAAGTGCAAAAAAGTATTTTTGTAAAAGCTGTCACAGGGAGAATCATAATGGATAGAGAAAAATACCTAATTCTGATCAATGGGCAGGACAAAACGGATTCTGTCAAGGAGTTTCAGCCCTGTGGTGACAGTTGTGACATAATTTATACCAGCTCTTCTCAAGTGTACCATTATCAAAGCGGCAAGGTAAAAATTCTGGAGCTGCAACAGCGCATTGATCCTGCTGGTCTGATTGTTACCGTCAAAGGCGTTTGTATGACCCAAGTAGATATGATTTTAGATTTTGGTCCATACTATCGTCTTGTCTGCAGCGGGAAGAAAACACTTTCTTATCCCAGAGGAGAAGTGGAGATCCAGCACAACTGCTTGACAGAAGACAGTCAAAAATGTATTTTCGATTATTTTAAGGAGACGGCAGGGGCTGTCAGCTTGGTGGTAGGAAATGATATTAATATCCTTAGTATGCAGTATGAACGGATTCAAACTGTTAGTGAAGAAACCGTTTTGGCTTGCTATCTGGAGCCTGGCAGACAGCCTAAAACAGTTCCCCTCCCAGAGACCGTTATCTATCCCTTTGGCCTGAATCAGAGCCAGAAAGTCGCGGTAGAAAACGCGCTGTCCTCTCAAATCAGCATTATCCAGGGCCCGCCAGGTACCGGTAAAACGCAGACGATCCTAAATATTATTGCCAACGCAGTAAGAAACGGAAAAACAGTGGCAGTGGTATCTAACAACAATTCCGCGACCCTCAATGTTGCGGAAAAGTTAGAGAAAAAAGGGCTTTCTTTTCTCGCCGCCTTTCTGGGAAGTATCAGCAATAAGGAACGCTTTCTGGAAACCCAGACTGGCAGATACCCGGATATGGGAGAGTGGACTTTAGGACAGGAGGAAAAGACATGGCTCAATCAGGAAGTGACCGCGCTCTCCAAAGAATTGAACGATATGCTCAACGCAAAGAATCGGATTGCGGAGATTGAGCAGGAATTTTTACAGCTCAGACCAGAGCAGTACTACTTTGACGAATACTATCAGACTTATGCACAGGCACCGCAGGAGAATTTAAAGGGACTTTCTTCGCAAAAGATCCTGAACCTCTGGTTGGAATATGAACAGCACGCCGAGCATGAGAGCAGACTGGGCCTGCTGAAAAAACTCTCCATCATGTTTCGGTTTAATCTCAGCGCCCTGAAGATGTTCCTCCAGTCCCCGGAGCTGGTGATTCCCTATCTTCAACGGCAATTTTATGTCGTGCGGCAGCGGGAGCTGACAGAAGAACGAATCCAACTGGAACAGAGACTTGCAAATTACTCTTTTTCTGAGAAAATGGAGGAATTGACAGAGAAGTCCCTTCGCTTATTCCGAGCGGAGCTGAGCAATACCTATCAATGGAAAGAGGAACGCCGAACCTTTGAGATGCGGGATTTTCGGGGCCGGTCAAATGAGTTTAACCGAGAATATCCGGTCGTTCTAAGCACTACATATTCCATCAAAGGCACATTGAATATTGACCACATCTATGACTATTTGATTGTAGACGAAGCATCTCAGGTGGATCTGGCCACTGGCGTATTAGCGTTTGCTTGTGCCCGAAATATTGTGATTGTCGGCGATCTCCAGCAGCTTCCTAATGTTCTGAACGACAGAGATATTCAGACCAGTGAGGCGATATGGAACCGGTACTCTCTTCCGGAAGTCTATCATTTTTCCGCACATAGTCTGCTATCATCTGCTTTGGCGGCATGGCCGGAGGCGCCTGCGGTGCTGCTGCGGGAGCACTATCGTTGTCATCCCAAGATCATCAATTTCTGCAATCAGAAGTTCTATGGCGGAAAGCTGATTGTTATGACAGCTGACCACGATGAACCGGACGTGCTGACAATGTATCGTACCGCGCCGGGAAGCCACGCCCGTGGCCACCTGAATCAGCGGGAGATCGATGTGATTCAAAAAGAAATTCTTCCGCATCTGCAAGAAAAAGGATACCGAAGCATTGGTGTCATTACACCTTATAGGGATCAGGTAGCTGCGCTTCAAAACCAGTTGGGAGGCGGCATTGAAGCGGTTACCGTCCACAAATTTCAGGGGCGGGAGAAAGACGCGATTGTTTTGACTTCGGTGGATAATGTGATCACAGAATTTGTGGATGATCCTCGAATGCTGAATGTGGCGGTGTCTCGGGCGGTCAAATCGCTGACAGTCGTCACCTCCCAAGATCCGCGAAATGACCAGACAAACTATGGGGACTTGGCCCGCTATATCGAGTACAACAGCTGTGCGGTTGTAGAAAGCTCCGTTTATTCCATTTTTGACCTTCTTTATCAGGGATACGCTCAGCAGCGACGCGTTTTCCTGCAAAAGCACCGGCGAATTTCGGAGTATGATTCCGAAAATCTGCTCTATGCTGTAATCGAGCGTGTTCTTATGGAGCCGGAATTTTCTGCTGTGTCCAGCGCCGTCCATGTGTCGCTGGTCAATCTTGTAAAAGATTATTCTCTGCTGAATCGAGAGGAAACTGCTTATGCTCGAAACCCGCTGACTCATGTAGATTTTCTTCTGTTCCGGAAAATGGATAAGTCGCCGCTGCTGGCGATTGAGGTGGATGGAACGGCTTTTCACGCCACCGGCAGCAATCAAGCAGCGCGGGATGAAAAGAAAAATCATATTTTAGCTCAATGCGGGATTCCTCTGCTGCGTCTCAGAACAAATGGCAGTGATGAGAAAAAGCAGATCGAACAGGCGATGAGAACGGCGTTGTAGAAACTTATCGGAGGAGAGTTGTACTATGGCAAGATATGATGTTAACAATATTGCGGTCAGTTCTCTGCTTTCCAGCATCAAAGACGGGAGTATCGCAATTCCTGAAATTCAGCGTCCCTTTGTGTGGGACAGCACCAAGGTGCGCGATCTGATCGATTCCCTGTATCAAAACTATCCGGTTGGCTACATCATAGTGTGGCAGAATCCGGACATAAAACTGAAAGACGGAACCATATCCTCCGGCAAAAAAGTCCTGATTGATGGGCAGCAGCGGATCACCGCCTTGGCGGCCGCGATTGTTGGGCAAGAGGTCGTGGGTGCTGATTACAAAAAGTTCCCCATAAAAATTGCCTTTAATCCCCAGGAGGAGCGGTTTGATGTGGTGAACCCGGCGATTCTCAAGGACGCCAAGTATATTCCTGATATTGCTGCAATTTTCGATCCTGGTTTTAATTCATTTGGCTTTGTCATCGACTATTGCCAGAAAAACGGAATTACTGACAGCGAGGGAATGTCTAAGATCTCCGATATTATCACACGCTTGAAAAGTATTGAAAATAACAATCTCGGAGTCATTAATCTCTCTCATGAGTTGGATATTGAACAGGTCACAGACATTTTTATCCGAATCAACTCCAAGGGTGTTGTTCTCTCCCAGGCTGACTTTGCCATGAGTAAGATTTCCAGCAATGAAGAATTCGGCGGAAATACCATCAGAAAGATGATCGATTATTTCTGCCACTTTTTACAGGTTCCGGCGGATTACAGCGAGATCAGATCCAATGATACCACTTTTGCTCAGACACCGGAGTTCCACAGAATTGAGTGGATCGTTAATGAAAACGAGGATATCTATGAACCAGATTACAGTGATGTCCTCCGCGTTGCCTTTACCTATAAGTTCAGCCGCAGACGGCTTTCCGACCTGGTCAGCCTGTTGTCCGGTCGTGACTTTGAAGCCAGGGATTTCAAAGCGGAGATTGCGGAAAAAGCGTTTTACGATTTGCATGACGCGGTTCTGGATGTGGTCAATCAGACCCATTTCCAGAGGTACGTCATGATTTTGAAAACTGTCGGTGTGGAGCGGGCCTCTCAGGTGCGCTCCCAGAATGTGCTGAACTTTGGCTATATCCTGTATCTCACCTTGAAAGCACGGGAAATCGACTCCAGCATGATTGAGCGAATTGTTCGCCGCTGGATCGTCCTGACGATTCTGACCGGCCGCTACTCGGGTTCACCTGAATCTGCTTTCGACTATGACGTGAAGCGGTTCAATACTTATGAAAATCCTCTTGATTATTTGGAACAGGTAGAGGCCGGTGAACTCTCCGATGCATTCTGGAACAACGTGCTGGTGGATCGGCTGAATACTTCTGTGGCCAGCAGTCCCTATTTTAATGTGTTCCTAATGGCTCAGGTCAAGAATCACGACAACGGTTTCCTGGGTGAACACATAGAAGTAAAAGCGATGCTGGAGGAGCGTGGAGATATCCACCATCTTTTCCCTAAGAAGTACTTAATTCGGAATGGGATTACCAGCAAAGGACAGTACAACCAGATCGCCAACTATGTCTATTTGCAGTCGGAAATCAATATTAAAATCAGTGCGGACGCGCCAAAGGATTATATGGCGGTTGTTCTCCACCAGTGTGAGACCGGGAAGCCGGTCTATGGTGGAATCACTGATTTGGATCAACTGAGGCAAAATCTGGAGGCGAACTGTATTCCGGAGGACTTTGCTCAGATGGGAATTGAAGACTATTCTCGTTTCCTGGAGCAGAGGCGTGTGCTAATGGCACAGAAAATCCGAAAATTTTATGAGGCACTGAAATAAAAAACTTGGCTAAAATGCTTCAAAATGATATGCTCCCTCTATAAGAGACAGAGAAAACTGTCGCTTATAGGGGGAGCATATCAATACCGCCGGAGCGTTTTTCTAC
>OFFH01000955.1_pt1 | contig 17000 bp, 25 predicted proteins | sample 1521341 | NCBI WGS metagenome assembly OFFH01 (sample SAMEA3504108, study PRJEB24116) | mouse gut metagenome | biome: mouse gut; feature: mouse-associated habitat; material: faeces | place: Denmark | collected 2011 | reverse complement strand
ATACAGGCGCATTTAATGTGAAGAATGTAGGTGCAGATAATTTGCCGAACAACACGGTGATCAGGTTGTCCTTTAAGTTGCGCTCGTAATCTAAGCGCAGGTCAAATTCTAATTGCTGCATCCTTATGCCTCCTTTTGCTTCGCCTTTTTGGCTGCTTTATTGGTTTCTTTCCGCTTGGCTACGTCGTAATACTGGTACGGGTTTATAAACTCCTCGAACTCCTCCGGTAGCTCGCCGTCGTTCTCCTCCACAATGTTGGCCATAGCTCCGCTTAAGGTCTGCGCGTTTACGGTCCGCTTAATAATATCCCCCAGGCCATGCTCCTCAAGGGTAGAAAAGAAGGCCTCCTCGTCACATCCGCCGATCTTGTTGTACTTGGTCTTGTCCTGCAAGCTGTAAAGGAAGCCGCCCCGGCTTACCTTCGGACTCTCTGCGTCGATCATGGCCTGGGCCAGCTCCTTCCGCTTCGCCTCCAGGTCTTTATTGTTGGCCGTGGTCTCGTCCTTAAGCCGGTCCTTCGTGTCCAGAAGCTCCTTATACTCGTCGATTAATTTGTAAATGTCCGCCATTTTTCTCAATCCTCCTTTAATACTGGGTGTGTCGTTCGCTTAAAATTTTTCCGCAATCTCGGCAAACTTCGTATAAGTCCTCGCCGGAAATACGGACCAGGCCGCTGCTGCTGCAGCTCTGTCCTCGCATCCGGTTCTGGTGTTTGCAAAAGAACGCCTTAAGGGTCTTTTTCTTTGGCGTCTCCTGGATGCCGTCTTTGGTTAATAAGTACATCACTTCGCCTCCTTCCGAAGCCTGGCTATAACCTTTGTTAAATGCTCCGGCTTATAATTCTTATAGGGGCTCTCCTGGTAAAAACCGCCATCTGAATGGATCCCGTAATCCTTGTAATACTTCTCCGCCTGCTCCAGCGTTATCTTTCCTTTGCTGCTTACCTTAATCTTTCCCCCGTCGCTATACTGAAAATTTATTCTCCACACGGCTGCGCCTCCTTCTGTCGAAGCGGGCACCACTTCGGGGCCGTCTTGGTCGGGATCTCGTTTTCGCGGCTCCGGGCGATGATCCGGTGCGGCAGGCACTCGGTCTTTGCCTCCGGGTGCATACAATAGAACTGATTCCGACCGTTTCTTACGATCTCCGGTTCCATAAGCTGACAAGTCTTACAAATAGGTTTCTGCTTTTTCTCTGTCACCGTCACTCCTCCTCTCTGTCCTGTACTTCGTCTAAGAAGCCGTAAAGGGTGGCGACCTCATCCTCTGTAAGTTTGTTTTCTATCTTTTCCGCAAACTCACAAAACCTGTCATAAAGCGGCCGCGCTTTTTCCTGCTCCTCTTTAAGCTCCTGCTTCACGTCGCTGTATAACTCCGATTCAAGAATAATTTTCTTCTTTGCTTCGGAAACAATGACCGATTTGTAGCCGCGCTTTTTCATCCCTTCTATATCTTCCTGGTTACTTACCGGCACCGCCTTCGCTCCGTACTGGTTTATAAATTCCTCAGCTACTTCGTCCCTTAATTCTGGCGGTACCCGGTAAGACTCTATAAAGGTACCACTATAAGAATTAAGCGAGTTTTTTATTGTCTCCGCGTCCTTTGTCTCCTCAATCATCCGGGCGGCATACCACTTTACGTCGAAGCTGTTTACCATGCTTCTGTCCCTCTCCAGGCGCACCACCTTTGGCTTAAAATCAATTCCTATATCCAGGGCCGGTTCGCTGCAAATATAAAGACCTGCAACAAATATTTTCCCTTTGAACTCCTCGCCCTCCAATATGCCGCCATAGCTGGTGTCTTTGCGTTTCGGGCCTGGCTGCTGCAGGTGAAGGTTCGCCGCCCTGATCTGCTCGTACTCCTCCTCTGTAACGCCTCCGACCTCAATTATTAAGCTGTGCTCCGGTACCTGCTTCCAGATCGCCTCTGTATCTACGAAAAAAGTAGGAACCAAAACGCCGCCATATTTCCTGGACTTCACAAGCCTGGGCCTCCAAATCTCCCGGCGGCAGTAATTCTGAAAAACAACGGTTTTCCCTAATCGAAGCAGGACAACGGTAGCAATCTTATAGCCTTCTCCGTGATTCCCAATCATGGCGCTGTCGTTGTTTTTTGTGGTAACTCCGAAAAGAAGCGTTTTTATATCCAGGTCACTGTGCTTGTTCCCGATCTGGATTGTCTGGTTCTCCCTGTCGTAATCGAAAAACATTTTGTTTCCGCTGTCTCTCGTTTCCTCGTCTATGGAATTTTGAAAATATTCTCTTACCGCTTCCGTTATCCCCCATTCCGGGACGTAGTCGGCGCTTATGCTTAATTCGTATTTTCGCATTTCTTTGCCTCCTGCTCTTTGTATTCTTCAAGCGTCGGGCGCGGTCCATCCAAATCGTCCCACTTGTATTCCCGCTGGTTCAAATGCTCCCAACGTGCCCGGTAACATCTCCGGCAAAGGCAGCGGCCTTCAAGCCACCGCATTTTTCCCCAATACTCCGGCTTTTTGCACTCTTTACAAATTACAATTTCTTCTTTTCGCTCGGTCTGTTTTGCCATCTTTTCAACTCCTTTTTCGCAATTACAAAGGCTTGCTTCCCTTCAATGGTCATAAGCGCTACTTCCACCGGTTCATCTGCAGCGAAGCCCGCCGCCTCCCGGAAGTCTCCCGGAAGAATTAAACGGCCTTTTCCGTCCAGCTTCCTGGTTACTTTTATAGCCTCCATCAAAAATACTGCCTCCAATCGTCGACGACCGTTTTTGCCAGGTCCTCTTTTTTGGCCAGGGCTTTTAAGATCGTCTCGTCTATACTGTGCTCAACTGTCAAATGAATATAAACGCACCGGTTTTTCTGGCCGATTCTGTGAATACGGGCCAGGCTCTGGCTGTATGCTGCGTAATTAAAATTTACGCTGTAATATACGCAAGTGTCGGCTGCCGTTAAGGTAATACCGAGCCCGGCTGTGTCAATCTGTGCAAGAAAAACTTTTACTTCCGGATCTGTCTGGAAACGCTTTACAATGTCGCCCCGGTCATTGATCTTTATGTCTCCGTAAATGCTGGCGTACTGGATCCGCTTCTTTTCCAGGCTCTTACTTATCAAGTCGATCTCTGGCCGGAACCTGCAGAAAATAACAAGTTTCTTTCCTGCGCTTAAGACGTAATCGTCCAGAATGTCCTCTAAGGCGTTTAGCTTGCCCTTAAATACATACTCCGGCTTTAGTCCCTCATCGGCCTGTATAAAGCCTCCTGTAAACTGCTGCAGCCTCAGAAGTTTTGTAAGTACCGTCGGCGCGGTGATCTGGCCGCCGTTCTCAAGCTCCGCGAAGCTGTCCCGCTTAATTTTGTCGTAAAGCTGCTTGTCCTTCCCCTCCAGGGTGATGTACTGTGTAAGAAAAGTTTGCTCCGGTAAGTCCAGGGCCTCCTCCTTCGTCACCCTGTATGCAATGCTGTGTTCTTTTTGGATCAGCTTATCAAGGTCTTTATACCCTACAATCTGCCGCCGGTCGAAGCCGCCCATTATGGCGTAGCGGCTGCGGAAGGCGTAAAAGTTGGTACCGAAGACCGTAGGGTCTAAAAATCGGTATTGGCTGTATAAGTCAATCGCATTGTTTTGTATCGGGGTACCGGAAAGAATAAGTTTATACTTGGCTATGTCGCCGAGCTTGTGCATGGCCTGGCTCTGCTTTGCCTTCGGTTCCTTTATGCGCTGGCTTTCGTCGCATACGATCATATCTGGCCGCCAATCAAGCAGGGCCTCAAAGATGCCCTCTCTCCAGGTGCTCTCGTAGTTTATTACTGCTACAAGAAGCGCTTTAAACGGAAAGGCCGCCAGGCCTCTAAGCGTTGCCAGGCGTTTCTGCTTATCCCCCAAAAGGACCGCTACGTTGTATTTAAAGTCCGCGTACTCGTCAAACTCTTTCGGCCAAACGCTGCAGACCGAAGTCGGCGCGATTATAAGTACCGTCTTAATGGCTCCCATCTGGTAGGCTGCGCCCATCGTGGCTATGGCTGTAAGCGTCTTTCCGCATCCCATCTCGAAAAGGAAGCCGAAGCCTTTACCTTCTGTCATAAGCGGTCCCTCCGGCCTGTAAGTAAGTTTATAAGCGCGTCCGCAAAGTCAGCGGCTTTCTGATCCTCTGTCCGGCTCTCTGCCAGGGCCTTGCTTTTCGCCTCCAAAATCCGCGCTACTTCGTGAAGCTGGAAGGCTGCCACCATAGTGCTGCGGCTTACCTTTTCTACGGTATCACCGACCAGGGCTCCTATGGTTTTCGCAAAGACCAGCTCCGGTATCTCCAGGCCTATATATGCCGCGTTTGCTTCAACCATCTCGACCTTGCCGCTTAAGAAGTCCCGCGCCTTATCTACTGTGAAGCAGATCACGGTATCGCCTGTAAGCTCCTTCGGCCCCTCCGGCGTTTCAAGTGTTACTTTTGTTTTGCTCGTCATGTCTTTATCTCCTTTTTTGGTTTTATTTATATCAAGGCTCAAGGCCTCAATAGCTGCTGTAAGGGCTTCCGTATCGCCCCACCAAATACTCGCCGGGTCGTGTGCTTCGATCATGCTCTGACAGTGTTCCCGCAAGCTCTCCAACTGTCTAATAACTTCCAATCTGTCCATAACTTAATACCCCCCCCCGCGAAAAACCGGTATAACGTCTCTTATGACTTCCCTTATGACCTTCCGGTCCTTGTGGTATTCCTGGAAGCGGACGCGCTGCTCTTTTATGATCTCCTGCGGCCGGTACCCGTTAAGCGCTGCTACAATGTGACCGCGTTGCCGCTCTGTAAGTGCCGGCATAATCTCCGCCAGAAGCTGTTGCAGGTTCTCCTGCTCCTCCAATTCCCGGAAGCCATCTTTTGTGGTCTGGACAAACTCGCCGTACTCGGTCCCGTCGTCCGTAAGCTCGTTAAGGCTGCAAGTGATCACGGCGTCCCGGATTCGGTCTGCTTTCTTTTTATTTCCCACATTGGTCCTCATGGCCTGCCAGGCTATGGTATTAAACTTGTACTGCTGCAGCTTTTCTTCCCGGTGGTACCTCTTTACGGCCCTTAAATATCCCAGGGCTGCTACGTCGTAAAAGTCCTCATCCCGGAGGCCGTTGGTATTAAGAAACGTATATATAATATTGTGGTGCCGTTCCGCAAAAAGCCGCTCTTGTTCCGTCAATCGTTCACTTGATTCCATCCGCCGTCGCCTCCTCTTTCGGCGGCGCAATCAATCCGAAGGCCATAAGCGCCATATTTGCGCCGCGTGTCTGGTGCTGGTAAAGCTGCTTTTTAACCGGGTATTTATAAAGCGGCTCCGGGCTCTTTCTTAAGCGTTCTCTATCAATGGCCGCCGCTACTTCGTTTAAATTCTTCCGTCGTTCCTCAATCGGTCCTGGAAGCCGTACAAGGCCAGAAAGTTTATTAAGCAGCTCTATGTCTGCCGGTCCGTAAAGCATCTGTTGTCCTTTGCTCCACTTCATCTTTCCCCAACTTTTTATAATTAAGAATTGATTTTCGTCTGCCTCTTTTATAAGGACCTGGCCGTCCTTAAGTGCTATCTTCACTCGCTCGCCTCCTTCTCCCGGTAAAATGTGTGGTTTCCGTGTATAAATAGTTTTTCAAGATTCCGGCTATGCCAGGTGCTCTCCCCGTCCTTTGGCGTCCGCTCAAAGTACAGCGCGCCCTGGCTTTTATCCCACCCGCCCTCTACAAGCTCAAGGGCTGACCAGCAGTCCGCATCCGGCTCTACACGGTTATAGCGCCCGTTACTGTATGAAGAAAAAGCGTTCCTTTGCGCTATAACTTCCGTAATCGTTCCGGGAAATTGCGGAGCCTTTACCCGGTTAAGTACGGTAAGAATAACCAGCGCTTTGCCTTCCGTGTCCTCGCCCTCCGCCTCCGCCATTGCTATCTTGGTTAATATATAGGCCTCGTCTACTTCCTGGGCTTCCTGGGGCTCCTGTGCTGTCTCCGGTACCTTCACGGGTGCTTGGGCCTCTGCAGGTTTTTGTTTTCCAAACTTCGGCACCGGTTCCTCTGGCGTCTCCGTCTGGGAAGCGGCAGCGGCAACAAGGCAAGCCACCGCCGCAACTATAACCGCGCCCAGGGCTATGTATGGAAGCAAGCGCTTAAACCGCTGACACCGTCTCCTGCGCCTCCGTATGCGGCGTATAGCCCGTTTTCCGTATGTCCCGGCCAACTCTCCCACCTCCTTCCAAAAAGCCCGCCAGAAGGCGGTAGGCTGTCTCTGTGGCCTGCGTATAAGGAAGCCGGAAGCCCTCTAAACTGTCCAGGGTCCGTCCGTCTGATAATACGTGCTTAATCAATCTCCGCCTCCTCCTTTTCGTCAAATTCTTTCTTTTCTGCCAGAAGCTGCAAGGCGTCAACAAAAATTTTCTGTTTCCGCAGGGTAAATTCCGGCATCCCTCCTACTTCCCGATATGCCTTTAAGTCTGCCTCGCACTTGCGTAGCTGCTCTCTTACGTCTGCCAGGGTGTAGCTCTCCGGATCCTCTACGATCTCCGAGTTCTGCGTCTCCAGGTTATCCAATTCTTCATGGGCGTCCTTTGCCTCTGCCAGCTCCTGCGCCGGATCGTCTTTGGGCTCATCCTCAATCTCTTTAAAATCGGCGTCTATGATCTCCGGTTCCTTCTCCCTGGTATCGTCTCCGAAAAGAATTGATTTTTCTGTTTCCGGGAAGCGGTCTAAAAGCTCTACCAGCTTCGTCGTGAAGCGGCCCCAGGTGATCTGTATCTGCTCCGCGTCCGGGCTGTCTTTAAAGACTATCTTGTCCGGGTAGCACATCCAGCCTTTTCCGTTCTCGTAAGTATTGCCATATATGGTTTTAAATTCCTTCGTTATGGCTGCCTTGTCCCGCTGCGCTATAATGTGCCGCGTACTGGGGTAAATATCTTTGTAGAATTTTAAAAGCCTTCCGTCCTCCTTCTGCTTTTGGGCTGCTTTCTTTTCCTCAGCCTCCTGCTGCCGCTTCTCCTCCTGCTGCTTAATAAGGTCGCGGACGTTCTTCTGTGCTCCGTTGGATCGCTCTACAAAGTTAGCTTTCCGGGCCTCGGCCTCCTGGGTTTCCTTGATTCGCTTCGCAAGCTGCACCCAGGTAAGCTCTTTCTTGTAATTGATCCGGATTCCCCTGGCACTCCCGGTGTAATCCTGCAGCGCTGCTCCCTGGCCGCCACCGCCTCCTGCGTTTTTATATCTGCTCTTTAAGTCATCCGCTGTAATGTTATCCGTGGCCTTAATCCCGGCCCAATCGTAAAAAGCCTTAATATCTCTTTCAGAAGGTTCCGGCCGTCTGGCCTCTGCCTCTTTCTGTCGCTGCCGCTCCTCCTCCTGGGCCTTTTTTCGCTCCTCCTCATCCCGCTTTTTTGCGACGTCGCAACGGTTAAAACAGGTTTTATGCTCACAATGAAGGCAGCAGGGGTCCGGCTCCTTATCGCCTTCCCGTACTGGTGCCAGCTCCGGGTGTAGTAACTGGCATTCTTCTTTGTAAAGGCTATAAGCAATACTCCTTTTCCAGTCCTCGTTGTTTACCCTGGTACAAGGGGCCGGGCTCCCCAGCGGGGCGGTCCGGCATTGCCTGGGCTCCTGCCTTATAGCACACTCCCTGCAACAAAAAAAACAATCGTATTTTCCGTCGCCGCAGCCCGGTGTGGTAAGCAGGGAACCTTCCGGCCGTACTGTCCGGGGAAGTCCGTAAAAAGATAGCTGCTCTTTTTCTCTCTTGGCCGCCTTCATGGCCCGTATTTCCCGGACCGTTGTCTCCTGCGTTACCTTCTCCAGCTCCTCGTCTGGCAAGCCTAACATTTCCTGTAATTTGCTTACGCCCATCCCGATGTACTTCTCCGCCATATGCTCCCCGCCGTCAATCGAAAAACGGGCGTTAATGGCCATAAAACGGGATGCGCTGGAAGTACTCAAGCCGTACTCGCCCTTTGCAAACTCCCATATACTCTCGTAGCCGTCCTCTACAAACAGGGCCTTTTCGCTTATCTGTCTTAAGAAATAGCCGACCATAAAGAAGTCCTCGGCCGCGCTGTTTAAATGATCTTTTATCCCGGTTTTTAACTCCTGGTATTCCATGCCTCCCCTCCTTTACTGCCGGTCCTCGGCCTCTTTAATACGCTGTTTCCAATCTGTGAAAATACAAACACACCGATAACTGCTGCTTGCACCCTGTTTCCAAACGGGGCAGGTATAGTCTGCGCGGCCGCTGCTTAATTTCCCCGTGCGTATGGCCTCAAGGCCTGCCAGGTGCCTCCTTGTGCATCTGGCGTTTAATTTCTGCTTGCTGCAATATTCGTTAAATTCTCCCACCGGGATCTGGTACTCTCCGTTTACCGGTTCCCGGCCCTTCGTAATGTCTGTTAAAAATTTCTCTGTGTCAATCAAGAAGGCCTGCTTTGTAAGTGCCTTCCACTCCGCCATCTCGTCAAGGCCTCCAATATCGAGCCCCGCCTGGCTAAAAATGTCCCATATGATCGGCATCCGGTTTTCTGGAACCGCCACCACAATCTTCGCGATCTGTATCGCTGTCTTTAAGTCAAGGTTTTCTTTTTCCATGTTGTTACCTCTGCCCGCCGTCTAACGGGTCCTTTGCTCAGAATGTTTTTACTGCCACCGCTCCGCCCCGTTCGCCAAAACTGGACCGCCTGGTATCTCTCATACTGCTGCGCCCTCCATCTCCTCTTTAAGCCGCGCTCCAGTCTCTACGCCGTCAATATAGGCCGTTGTAATCGCTGTAAAAAGCGTCTGCTTTTCTTCTGGTACTCCCATCAGAATGTCAATAAGTCTTTTCGCGCTGCTGATCTGCTCCTCCGTGTAGCCTTCAAGTTTTTTAACTGCTGCCATGTCCTTACCTCCTTTTTTAAGAAATCAATGTTTCAACGGTTACGCCCAACGCCCGCGCCAACGGTTCCAGGTGCTCTACTCTGAGAAGTCTCCTATTGTTCAGAATGTCTGTAAGCTGCTGATCTGTCATGCCCGCCTGTGCGGCCACAAAGGTCTGTTTAAGGCCTTTAGAACGGATAAGGCATCTAATATTGTCAATAGTGCTTTGCTGGTTTTTGGCGGCCATCCGTCTCCTCCTTCCTAGACTGTTAAGGGTTTTTATAATTACTTACTTGTCAATGGTTTTTTATTGACAAGTAAGTAATTATGTTGTACCAGCCTGTAAGGATGGTACAAATTTTTGTGGCTATAAAACTATTATATGTGGCTATAAGTCATTTGTCAACAGCTTTTTTGTGGCTATAAAACTATTTTGTTGACATACCACAAATTTAGGCTTATACTTGTTTTTGAAAGGGGGTGTAATTATGAATGTGCGCTTAAAACAATTAAGAAAGGCGCTCAATTTTACCCAACAGGAATTTGCCGACCGCTTGAAAATAAAAAGAAATACCGTTGCAACGTATGAAACGGGAAAAAGTAATCCCAGTGATGCTGCGGTATCTCTTATCTGTCGGGAATTTAATGTAAATGAAGAATGGCTCCGAACCGGGGCCGGGGAAATGTTTAAGGCTGCGCCCAGCTCGGTGCTGGATGCCCTGGCTGAACAGTACGGCCTAACAAATGCCGCCTATGTAATGGTTGAAAAGTTTGTGAACCTCAAACCGGAAGCCCAGGAAACAATCTTTAATTATGTTCGGGAAGTGGCAGCGGCTTTTCAATCCGGGGAAATATCCCCGACGGCTCCTGCTGCTATGGATGTAAATTTAGAAAATCTTACTATTGATCAGAAAGTGGAACTTTACCGCCAGGAACTTGAACGGGAAGAAAAAGCGGCGGAAAAGTCCGAAGTCTCTTAGTAAAACGTATAGAAAGGGGATTGTTCTAATGAAATACATAAAATTCTTTAATAAGTGGAAGCTCGCCGTTGCGGCTCTGTTCGTTATCAGCGCACCTTATAGCCTAATTACCCCCCCCCCGAACAGTCGTTCTGTGAAACGGTACTTGTTGCCATCGTATGTCTTTTAATTGCTGCGGCTCTATTGCTTTCCGATATCCTGTATATAAAAACTCCTGCAGAGAATATCTGGAAGCGCTGGACTTTTGTGGAAGGGGAAAAGGCCCAGGCAAGAAAAGAAAGGGCGGCTTATGGTGAATTGACGCCAACTTATATAGATACTGAATTAAAGTACGGGCTGTTTACTGGTGCTACTGGTGGGAAATATCGGACAACTCTTCGCCGCTGCTCCTGCCCGGATTTTAAGAAAAGAAAAGTACCTTGTAAGCATATGTATTATGTGGCTGCAAAATGCGGCGTTGAAAATTTGAAATAAAAAAAGGAACCCCGTCCGGACCGTTGGCGCGGTCTTGGTGGACGGGGCGGCTTGGTGCCATGTTATAAAACATTCCGAGCAAATGTATTATAGCATGGCCCGGCCAAAAACACAAGTAAAAGGCAAGGGCTATTTTTGCGCCCTTTTTTAGAAGGTGGTGCTATAATGCGAAAAGAAACAAAGAAGCCAGCGGCCTCCTCTCTATCTGTGGAAGCTCTGGAAAACGTAGCCGACCTGTATATCCGGGTATCAACAACGGAACAGGCCGAGGAAGGCTTTAGCGTAGAAGAACAAGAGACCCGGCTCCGCTCCTACTGTGAAGCCTACGGGTATATTATAAATGCGGTCCATGTGGATCCTGGGTACTCTGGCGCAACGCTGGAGCGACCGGGAATAAAGGAAGTTATAAAGGATGTCCGGGCGGGCCGCTGCAATAAAATTATTGTCTGGAAGCTGGACCGGCTCTCAAGGTCTCAGAAGGATACGCTTATCTTACTGGAAGACGTCTTTTTAGAAAATAGCTGTGACTTCGTGTCGCTTATGGAAAGTTTTGATACGTCTACGCCCTTCGGCCGCTGCGTGGTCGGCATCCTGGCGGCCTTCGCCCAAATGGAAAGGGAAAATATCAAGGCCCGGACTATGATGGGAAAGCAAGCGGGCCTTAAAGACGGAAATTATTATAGCGGCCGGACTCCGCTTGGTTATAAATACGAACGCCAGGCAAACGGTAAGCGGGCGCTTGTTGTGGATCCGCTCCCTGCTCAAGCTATAAAAGAAATGTACCGGCTTTATAACTCCGGCCGTAGTATGTCGGAAATAGGAAACTTTATACAGGAAAGGTACGGACTTTTTCTCAATCTCGGAAGGACCGAGGCCTGCGGCGCTGTCTCCCGGACTCTGCAAAATCCTTTGTACTGTGGCCGGGTACGTTATGGCTCCCAGGAATATGAAGGAAAGCACGAGGCCCTTGTAACGCCGGAAGAATGGCAAACGGTAAACAATACTATACAAAGTAACCGGAAGGAATATAATAGGCAATATGTAAAGTCAGACGGCCTCCTCTCTGGCATGATCTTCTGTGGCTGCTGTGGTGCCCGGATGTCTATCTGCAAAATAGGCGGCAAAGGCGGAAAACGAATAAAAAAATATGTCTGCTATTCTGTAAGCAAGGCCAGCGCAGCTATGGTAAAGGATCCAAACTGTACGAACCGGCGCGGCTATTTCCCTATAACTGAATTGGACGGGATCGTGCTGGAAGAAATAAGAAAACTTACCCTTGATCCTGCTGCCCTGGATTCTCTAATCGCTCAAAGCAAAACCGAACCGGAACCGGCGCAGGAGCTTTTCGCTGACCGTATGTCTGAACTGGAAAAGCAAGCCGCCCGGCTCCTTAATCTATATCAAGCTGGCGTTGTGGAAATAGAAGAAATACAGGAACGCCTGGGCGCAATCAAAGAAGAACGCGCCAAACTGCAGCGTACTATGGAAGAACTGGAACCGGCGGGCAAAATGTCAAAGGCTGCTGCCGTCGAGTGCCTGGATTCTTTTGCCGGTATTTTGGAAAACGGGGATAATGAAGCGCTTTACAATCTGACGCATAGCTTAATAGAAAAGGTTATTGTATATAAAAAGGACGTCGTCATCCACTGGAAATTCTGTTGAATTTCCGGGCTTTTGGCGTGAGTACAAAATAGTTTTATACTTCTTGAAGTATGATTTTCGCATTTCTTGAAGTTTGATTCTGGAACTTCAAGAAGTCTATTTTTCATACTTCCAGAAGTTTGATTTTCATACTCCTTGAAGTATGATTTTGGAACTTCTGGAAGTTCGTTTTCCATACTTCTTGAAGTATGATTTTCATACTTCTGTGTATTTCCGGCGTTTTCTGGCTCTTTTTCTTCCTGCTCCGGGCTTTCCTTTATGATGAAATTCTTGACATAGATTACGTTTGGTTTCCCTAAACCCAAACGCTTTTTCTCTATCAACCCGATTCCTTTTTCCGAATCAAGTTCTGCCAGGTTCTTGATCGCTTTTTGTCTGCTGCAGTTCAACAGTTCCATCACATCTTCCACGGTAAAAATAATATATACCCTATCCTCTTCGTCAAACCACCGATTCTTTATGCTAAGGCTCATACGGTCTAATAAAAGACCGTATAAAACCTTCGCTTCACAGGAAAGAGCCTTGAAACATTCTGCAGTGAACAGCACTTTCGGAATCCGGTAAAACGTGTACTGCTCCGCTTCCATGCCCCGGTAATAATCAAACTGTAGTTCCTGCATCCGTCGTCCCTCCCTCCTTCTGCTTCCATTCTTCCAGAAGCGTATAGATCACATCCTCAATCTGTTCTTTGGAATATTCCACAGGAAAATAATTGCGGATCTTCTTTGCGGAGATGGTCACATTCACACTTTCCTCCTTCCGCACTAAAACCGCATATACCTTCCCTTCCGTCAATTCCCCTGCCTCACTGCCTGCCTTTAACTGTTCTGCCTGCGCTTTCGATGGGAATATGCCGCTGTTGCCGATGGCATCCACAACCCATGCCTGTTCCTCTGTCTTCAGATACGACAGCTTTTCACCCACCACCATCGGGATTTTATTTTCATCCACATAACCCAGCAATTCTTCTGCCAGTTCAGACAGTCGGATATACCGCTGTACCGTCCTCCCACTGTCCCCGGCAGCCTCCCCGATGGCATCTGCTGTATATTTCTCCCCTTTGCTGCCCTGGTGCTTCATTGCCTCGTATTTCATCCGGTACGCCTTTGCCTTCTCGCTCGGCAGAATATCTTCTCTTTGGATATTCGTATCGACCATCAGGACTACCGCTGTATCATCATCCATTTCCCGGATAATCACAGGCATTTCCGTAAGCCCGGCAAGCTCACAGGCCCGCCACCGCCTATGCCCGGCAATCACTTCGTAACCGCCTGCGGGATGCAAGCGCACAATCCCCGGCATCAGCACACCGTATCTCTTAACGCTTTCCACCGTTTCCTGCATCTTTTCATCATCCAACACACGGAACGGATGGTCTTTGAATGTATGTAACTGGCTAAGGGGAACAGATGTCACCGTTTCCCCTGCCGCCGCTTCGCCTGTGCCGAACAGATCATCAAAGGATGTCAGCTTTACTTTCCCTGCACTCTTACTCTTCATCCGCAAGCACCTCCTGTGTCAGTGAGTGGTAGCCGCCTGCCACAATTCCCTTCGGGTCATGGAGATAGATGCTTTTCCCCTCTGCCGTGGTTTCCGCAGCTTTTACGGACAATGGGATGCAATTTTCAAAAATATGTACCCGATTCCCGTATACCTCCTGGATCTGTGCGGAAATGTCCTTTGCAAAGTTTGTTCTGCGGTCTACCTTTGTCAGCAGGATTCCCATAATGCCAAGTGTCGGGTTTAGCTTTCTGTGTACCCGCCCAATCGTCTTTATAAGCTGCTGAAGCCCTTTGACCGGGAGATACGCCGCCTCCACCGGGATCAGTACGCTGTCCGCCGCTACAAGGGCGTTTATCGTGATCATTCCAAGCGAGGGCATACAATCAATAATTGCAAAGTCATATTCCTCTTTTACGCTGTTCAGATACTGGCGAAGTATCGTTTCCCTGCTCATCACATTTACCAGAGCCGTTTCCAAGCCTGCCAGTTCAATATTTGCCGGAATAAAATCAATCCCCTCTGTATGATGGATGATCCCCTCGCCAGGCTCAACATCTTCATCATTGATGACTTTCTCCATGATATTCACCAATGTCACATCCAGCTCGTCCGGCTCCGCAATCCCCAGGCTCACCGCCATGCTGCCCTGCGCATCTGCCTCCACCAGCAATACTTTCTTGCCTGCCCTTGCAAGCCCGATTCCTAAATTTACACACGTCGTTGTCTTGCCGACTCCGCCTTTCTGGTTTGCCACTGCGATCACTCTGCACATATATACTTTCCTCCTGATTCTCCAATCTATTTTTCTGTTCTTTCCAATTCCGCATACACACGGAAATATTTATTTGTCCCTTTGTTTGCAAACGGTTCCGATACCGACTTCACATCCACATCCCCCTGCCGTTCCAGAAGCCGCCGGAACCAGTGCAGGTCTTTCTTTGTCCCCTGCATCCTGATTTTCAGCATTTCAACCCTCCCAACTTAAAAACAGTATTCCGGATAGCGGAGCCTGACTGCCTCCCAAAAGTATCTTGCATAGCCGCAGCAGAATAAATCTTCCACTGTATAACAACGGCACTCCTTCAACTGTTCCTCTGCATCTTCTGTGTCATCAACGCTTGGCGTCCCATTGCAGTAAAGGTTAAATGCCATCCTTACAATCCTTGTGCTTCCGCTGGTCTGCCACCCTTCATGCAGGCACTCAGGTTTTACACATCCTGTCCTAAAATCGTAAATCCTGTCTACATTTACCCTTGTATCCCGGTCAATCCCAAGGCAATACACCAATGCCTTATGGTACACATCCTGGTATCTGCATTTCTGCAGATTCACTTTATAAAAATCTCTATGTTCCTTGTTTTTGAAAGTAATTGTGCGAGTGTCTTTCTTTTCTGCGCCTACCGCTGTATTCGCTGCCATAGCCTGTCCTCCATTTTTGAAATACTTGGGAGCTACACTCCCAAACCCTTGTGGATTCGTGCTGCCAGTTACCCAAAAAACGGCTAACTGACAACCCGAATTTGTTGTCTTTCCCAGAGAAAATCCCATTTCCTATTTCTCTAAGACTATGCTTCCCATAGTAACCTGTGAAATTTAATTATGAAGTAAGATGATTTCAAGAACTCTGATGACTTGAGTAAACTTCGCTAAAGATTGCGGATACTCATTTTACTCAACTTGTGACTTGAGTATTACTCAATTTGAAGTGATTTTAGACGGTATTTGGCGGTGTTTGGCGGTACTTGAGCGCCAGCCTTTTCCCAAATGAAAAAAGCCCCAAAAACCTTATAACCACTAGAAAACACTGTGTTTATAAGGCTTTTGGAGCCTATAAAACTAATTATGAAATTTGGACTGAAAACTTCGCTTATTTGCCCATCTGCGCCGCAACCTCTGCCGCAAAGTCCTCATTCTTCTTCTCAAGTCCTTCGCCAGTCTCAAAGCGGATGAATTTCTTCACAGCCACTTTCGCGCCGACTTCTTTGGAAACAGCTTCCAGATACTTTCCAACCGTCTGTTTGCCGTCTTCTGCCTTTACATACACCTGGTCTACCAGACAGATTTCCTTCAGCTCTTTATTCACGCGGCCTTCGATCATACCGTTGATTACTTTCTCCGGTTTCTGGGACTCTTTCGGGTCGTTCATGATCTGTGCTAACAGAATCTCTTTCTCATGTGCAATATAATCTGCACTGACTTCGCTTCTATCGATATATTTTGGATTCAATGCCGCAATCTGCATAGCAATATTTTTCATTGCCTCGTTTACTGTGTCGTTTACCACGTCGGATTCTGCAACAACGACAACGCCGATACGTCCGCCGCCATGGATGTAATCTACGATACAGCCGTTTTCTGCGGAAGCTTTTTCAAATCTACGGATTTTCAGATTTTCGCCGATCACTGCAACTTGTTCTACCAATACGTCTTTTACCGTTTTGGAAGTATCTTCCAGCCAAGCTTCTTCCATAAATGCATCCAAGTCTGCTGCTTCGGAAGCCAATGCCTGTTCAGCTACTTTTCCGACATATGTCTGAAATTTTTCGTTCTTTGCAACGAAATCTGTTTCTGAATTTACTTCTACAATTGCTGCTTTTGTATCGCCTTCGATAACTGCTTTTACGATACCTTCTGCTGCAATGCGGGATGCCTTTTTCTCAGCCTTTGCCTGTCCGTTTTTCCTTAAATATTCTACGGCAGCATCCATATCCCCGTTTGTCTCGCCCAATGCTTTTTTGCAATCCATCATGCCTGCGCCAGTCATCTCGCGCAGTTCTTTTACCATTCCTGCTGTAATAGCCATTTTATTTTCCTCCAAATCAAGTCCTTCTGCATTTTAAGCCGCAGACAGCTGTAATTCCGTAACCGGACTGTCCGGATGCCTGCGCATGCCGGAGCCGTTCTGTTTTTACTCTGCTTCTGCCAGCTCTGCTTCTTCCACTTCCTGCGCTTCACCCTGCTTTGCTTCAATAACAGCGTCAGCCATCTTCGAAACAATCAGCTTGACTGCGCGGATAGCATCGTCATTGCCCGGGATAACAAAATCCAGTTCTTCCGGGTCACAGTTGGTATCCGCAATACCAATCAACGGGATTCCAAGTGTATGTGCCTCCTGTACGCAGATCCTCTCCTTCTTAGGGTCAACTACGAAAATAGCGTCCGGAAGCTGCTTCATCTCTTTGATTCCGCCCAGATTCTTCTCTAACTTCTCCCACTCTTTTTTCAGCTGGATAACTTCCTTCTTCGGCAATACATCAAAGGTTCCGTCCTCTGACATTCTCTCAATCTCTTTCAAACGTGCAACCCTGCTCTTAATTGTCTTGAAGTTAGTAAGCATACCGCCCAGCCATCTCTCGTTGACATAGAACATCCCGCAGCGCTCAGCCTCCGTCTTAATCGCATCCTGCGCCTGCTTCTTGGTTCCGACGAATAATACCGTACCGCCGTCTGCCGCAATGTCAGATACCGCCTGATACGCCTCGTCAACCTTGCCTACTGACTTCTGCAGATCGATAATGTAGATGCCGTTCCTCTCCGTGTAAATGTATGGAGCCATCTT
>OFFH01000951.1_pt1 | contig 17053 bp, 21 predicted proteins | sample 1521341 | NCBI WGS metagenome assembly OFFH01 (sample SAMEA3504108, study PRJEB24116) | mouse gut metagenome | biome: mouse gut; feature: mouse-associated habitat; material: faeces | place: Denmark | collected 2011 | reverse complement strand
ATGTGGCGGCTCTGGAACAGGCGCAGCCCAAAGACCTGGACGCCTCTGAGATCGATGTGCGCCTGGGCGCCACCTGGATCGACAAGGACTATATCCAGCAGTTCATGGAGGAGACCTTTGATACCCCGTGGCGGCTTCGGAACGCGGTACAGGTGAAATATTCACCCTCCACCGCGGAGTGGCAGGTCACGGGCAAGAACGCCACAGGGCGGCACGATGTCATGGCGTATATGACCTACGGCACAGACCGGGCCAGCGCCTACCGCATTTTGGAGGACACCCTGAACCTCCGGGATGTCCGCATCTACGACACCATTGAGGACGCGGACGGGAAACAGAAGCGGGTGCTGAACAAGAAGGAGACCACCCTCGCCCAGCAGAAGCAGCAGGCCATCAAGGACGCTTTCCGGGATTGGGTGTGGCGTGACCCCAGGCGGCGGGAGGATTTAGTCAGGACCTACAACGAGCTGTTTAATAGCACCCGCCCCCGTGAGTATGACGGGAGCCACATCGTCCTGGGCGGCATGAACCCGGACATCACCCTGCGGGAACACCAGCGGGGGGCCATCGCCCATGTGCTTTACGGCGGGAACACCCTGCTTGCCCACGAAGTGGGCGCGGGCAAGACCTTTGAGATGGCGGCCTCGGCTATGGAGGCGAAGCGGCTGGGGCTGTGCCAGAAGTCCCTCTTTGTCGTGCCGAACCACCTGACCCTCCAGTGGGCCAGCGAGTTCCTGCGGCTCTACCCCAGCGCGAAGATATTGGTCGCCACGAAAAAAGACTTTGAGACGGCCAACCGCAAGAAGTTCTGTGCGAGGATAGCGACCGGCGACTATGATGCCGTTATCATCGGCCACTCGCAGTTCGAGAAGATACCCATATCCGCCGAGCGGCAGGAGCGCATCTTGCAGGAGCAGATAGACGAGATCACCGACGCCATTTCCGAGATGAAGGCCATGCGGGGCGAGAGCTTCACCATCAAGCAGTTGGAAAAGACCCGGAAATCTTTAGAGGCCCGGATGGAGAAACTGCAAGCAACAGAGCGCAAGGACGATGTGATAACCTTTGAGCAGCTTGGTGTGGACCGGCTTTTTGTGGACGAGGCTCATGCGTTCAAAAATTTGTTCCTCTACACGAAAATGCGGAATGTGGCGGGGCTTTCCACCTCCGAGGCGCAGAAGTCCTCGGATATGTTCATGAAGTGCCAGTATATGGATGAACTGACTGGCGGGAAGGGTACGGTCTTTGCCACGGGGACCCCGGTGTCGAACAGTATGACAGAGCTTTACACCATGATGCGCTACCTGCAGCATGGTACGCTCCGGCAGAAGGGGCTGACCCATTTCGACCAGTGGGCCTCCACCTTTGGCGAGACCACCACGGCCATAGAGCTGGCCCCGGAGGGGACCGGCTACCGCGCCCGGACGAGGTTTGCCAAGTTCTTCAACCTCCCGGAGCTGATGAGTATGTTCAAGGAGGTGGCCGACATCAAGACCGCCGACCAGCTCCATCTTCCTGTGCCGGAGGCGAAGTTTGAGACCGTGGTGGTGCAGCCCTCGGAGATACAGAAGGAGATGGTGGCCGACCTGTCCGAACGGGCCGCCGCTGTCCACGGGGGTAGCGTGGACCCCTCGGTCGATAATATGCTCAAGATCACCTCGGACGGGCGCAAGATCGGCCTCGACCAGCGGCTGATGAACCCGCTCCTGCCCGATGACCCCAACAGCAAGCTGAACGCCTGCGTCCAGAATGTCCTCCGTATCTGGGAGGAGGGCCAGGCGGACCGTCTGACCCAGTTGCTGTTCTGCGACCTGTCCACGCCCAAGGGGGACGGGACTTTCAATGTCTACGAGGACATCCGGGACAAGCTGGTGGCGGCTGGCGTCCCCCGTGAGGAGATCGCTTTTATCCATGACGCCGACACCGAGGCGAAGAAGAAGGAGCTGTTCGGCAAGGTGCGGACCGGCGAGGTGCGCGTCCTGCTCGGCTCCACCCAGAAGATGGGCGCCGGGACCAATGTGCAGGACCGCCTTGTGGCCGTCCACCACCTGGATGTGGGCTGGCGCCCCGCCGATATGACCCAGCGCAACGGGCGCATCATCCGGCAGGGCAACCGCAACAAACAGGTGCAGATTTTCCAGTATGTGACGGAGGGGACCTTTGACGCCTACCTCTACCAGACTTTGGAGAACAAGCAGAAATTCATCAGCCAGATCATGACGAGCAAGTCCCCCGTCCGAAGCTGTGACGATGTGGATGAGCAGGCGCTCTCCTATGCGGAGATCAAGGCCCTGTGCGCCGGAAATCCGCTGATCCGTGAGAAGATGGACCTTGATGTGGATGTGGCGAAGCTGAAAGTCCTCCGGGCCGACTACCAGAGCAAGCACTTCCGGCTGGAGGATCAGCTTTTGAAATACTTCCCCGCCGAGATTGAGGCCCAGCAGAGCCGCAACCGGGGCTTTGAGGCGGATATGAGGACGGCGGAGGCCCACCCGCTCCCGGAGGAGGGCTTTGTGGGGATGGAGGTCGGCGGCAAACATTACGCGGAAAAAGCGGACGCCGGGGACGCCATCCTTGCCTTGTGCAGGGAGATCAAAAGCACCGAGGGCATCCCCATCGGCAGCTACCGGGGCTTTCAGATGGAGCTTTCCTACAACACCTTTGAGAAGCAGTTCCAGATCACCTTGAAGGGCGAGATGAGCCACCGTGTCAGCCTGGGGACGGACGCCAGGGGCAACCTGACCCGGCTGGACAACGCCCTGGCCGGTATCCCCGGACGGCTGGAGCGGGGACAGGAGCAGTTGGAGAACCTGTGGAACCAGCAGGCAGCCGCACAGGTGGAATTGACAAAGCCCTTCCCCCAGGAGGCGGAGCTTGCCGAAAAGAGCGCGAGACTTGCGGAGCTGGACGCCGCCCTCAGTATGGACGAGAGCATCTCCCAGGATGAGGCGGAGGTCAGTGAGGAGGTCGGTGAGGGCGAACGGCCCTCCGTCCTGGAGGACCTGAAAAAACGGGCGGCGGAGATACCCCCGGACAAAAAGCCCGGAAAGGAGCCGGAGCGCGGATGAAGAAAGAGGAAGAACTGAAGGTGCGTATCTCCCCCGAAGATAAGGCGCGCATCCGCTCCAAGATGGAGGAGGCCGGCATCCTGAACATGAGTGCCTATGTCCGCAAGATGGCGCTGGACGGTATCTGCGTGAAGCTGGACTTAGCGGATGTGCGCCAGCTCATCGTCCTGCTCCAGCGGTGCAGCACCAACCTGAACCAGTATGCGAAAAGGGCGAACGAGACCGGGAGCGTCTATGCGGCGGACATCGAGGACCTGCGCTCCCGTCTGGACGAGATATGGGAGCTGTCCAGACAGTCCCTTGCCCACCTTGCCAATATCCGATAGCGGCGGTGGGCTTCAAAAGTTTTGCAAATGGGCGCGGAGTAATCTGCGCCCTTTACATAGGCGGCATCCTTGCCGGACAGCGGGCCGGCGCGGTAAACTGTATGCAGAAAACAGGAAAGGACGGGACACGATATGAGGCTTCTGAAACTCCCTTTGAAACTACTGGCACTCCCTTTGATGCTGGCGCTCTACACGCTCCACATCATCGGTAAACTGGCATCCAACCTCTCCGCCTATGTGGTCGGGCTGTTCATGCTGGTCGTGCTGGCCTGCGTCATCTATCAGGTGTGCGTCCATGACTGGATGAATGTGGCGATCCTGTTCGGCGTGGAGGTGGTCTGCGTGGCGCTCCAGTTCTCCGCCATGCTCCTGGTGGAACTGGCTGGGGAGTGGGCTGGCAGCCTTGGGGCTTTCCACCACTCATAAATCTTTGAAAGGATGTGCGGAGATGGATTTTCCGAAGAAAGAGACGCAGGCCCTGCTTGAATGGATGCGGGGGCAGATGTACGGAGATACCGTGACCGAGTGGACCTATGGGAACGAGCATGACCGCATGAGCGAGGCGGCGGATTTTCTGAGCGGCCTGCTTTGGCGGGAGGGAGATGAGACGGAAATGTAAACAAAATGAGCAGTCACCGATTCGAGTGATTGCTCATTGTGCTGGAAGTGCTTAATCATTCGGGCGCATATAGATAGCATTTTTTCACATGGTCATTTACAATTCCGATTGCCTGCATATAAGCATATATGATCGTACTGCCCACAAACTTAAAACCACGTTTTTTTAAATCTTTGCTTATTTTGTCCGAAAGCTGTGTTGTTGCAGGAATTTCAGCTTCTGATTGGAAATGGTTATGGATTGGTTTATTATCAACGTAAGACCAGATAAACGCATCAAAACTGCCATATTCTTCTTGGATTTTGATAAATTGCTGTGCGTTTGTGATTGCTGACTTGATTTTCAATTTATTGCGGATGATTTTGGTATTTTGCATCAGTTCATCAATTTTTGCTTCATCGTATAGCGCAATTTTTTGGTAATCAAACTGATCAAATGCTTCCTTGAAAGCCGTTCTTTTATTTAGTACCGTTAGCCACGACAGCCCGGCCTGCATACCTTCAAGGATCAGCATTTCAAATAATTTCCCATCCTCATGAACCGGTTTTCCCCATTCCATGTCGTGGTACTCCTTATAGAGTTCCGTAGTTGCCCATGAACATCTTTCTCTATCATCTTTTTTCATAAGAGCCTCCATTATGCAGTATCCAATTTGAACGAGTTAATTATATATCCTCCAGAGACAGACCGCAAGATACAAAATAAAATCTATGACTGGTGTACGGGAAGGTACGGCGACTGCCGCTCCTTCTTTTTTTGCCCTCTCTACATACCGGGAAAGGGGGCAAGACAATGAATTTGTTTGAAGCTGTCAAGGATGCTGTACCAACGATAGCGGCGGCGGAGCATTACGGGATCGAGGTCAAGCGGAACGGCATGGCCTGCTGTCCGTTCCATGATGACAGGACGCCCAGCATGAAGGTGGATAAGCGGTTTCACTGCTTCGGCTGTCAGGAGGACGGGGATGTGATCGACTTTGTGGGCAAGCTGTTCGACCTCTCCCCCAAGAGAGCCGCCGAGAAGCTGGCGGAGGATTTCGGAGTGCGGTATGAGGGCCTGCAAACATGGCAGCCCCAGAAAAGGCCGTCTGTCATTTCCAAACTGGCGGCGGCACAGGAGTACCGCAAAAAGGAGAACCGCTGTTACCGTGTACTGTGCGAGTACCTCCATCTGCTCCGTGACTGGAAGGAGCGGTATGCGCCGCAGCCGGAGGACGAGGACTGGCATCCTCTGTTCTGCGAAGCCTTGCAGAAGATGGACTATGTGGAGTATCTGCTGGACGAGCTGATCTCCGGCACTCTGGAGGAGCGCACCACCATCGTCAAGGAAAAGGAGAAAGACCTGGCCGGTCTTGAAAAGAAGATCGCCGCTTTCGACCGCAGGGGGACAGCCGACCCGCAGAGGGACAGCTTCCCCGGAAAGGTGCGGAGTGTAAAGCTCCCGGAGGAACTGGCAATGTAAGTTTTTGAACGAGGGAGGTGGGCTATGGCGGCGACACGGCTGATCGCGCTCCATATCAACAAAGGCAAGACTATCGCCCAGACACTGGCGGACAGGACAGACTATGCGGAGAATGAGAAAAAGACCGAGGGCGGCAGATATATCTCCAGCTATGAGTGCGACGCCCGGACAGCGGACGAGGAGTTCCTTCTGTCAAAGCGGCAGTACGAACACATGACGGGCCGCCGCCAGAAGCATGATGTCATCGCCTACCAGATACGCCAGTCCTTCAAACCGGGCGAGATCACGCCGGAGGAGGCCAACCAAATAGGCTATGAATTGGGGATGCGCTTCACGAAAGGCAGACACGCTTTCATCGTTGCCACCCACACCGACCGGGCGCATATCCACAATCATATCATCTTCAATTCCACCGCTCTGGACTGCACCCGGAAGTTCAGGGATTTCTTTTTGTCCGGGCTGGCACTCCAGAAAGTCAGTGACCGTTTGTGTCTGGAGCATGGGCTTTCTGTCATAGAGCCGCGCCCCTGCCGGGAACGGAAAAAGCGCACCGAGTACCCCAAGCGGCCTTCCAACCGTGACGATCTGCGGGCCATCATTGATGCGGCGCTGCAGAGAAAGCCAAAGGACTTTGAAGAACTGCTCTCTTTCCTGAAGGAGGCCGGGTGCGAGTACAAACCGGGCAAGCGGCCATCTATCCGATGCAGGGGGCAGGACCGTTTTGCCCGGTTCAGTTCGCTGGGCGAGGGCTACACGGTGGACGATCTGAAAGACGCTATTGCCGGGAAACGCCGGGAGCGGCCTGTGGGGAAAAGCCAGCAGGTCCACGACAAGAAGTTTTCCCTTCTCATTGATATTCAAGCGAAGCTGAACGAGGGGAAGGGCGCCGGATACCAGCGGTGGGCGACCCTCTTTAACCTGAAACAGATGGCACAGGTCATGTGCTTTTTGCAGGAGAACGAGATCGACAGCTTTGACGAACTGGCGGCGAGGGCGGATGCGGCAGTCACCCAATTCAACGGTCTGGGGGACTCCATCAAGGCGGCGGAACAGCGGATGCAGGAGATCGCCGCATTGAAAAAACACATCATCAACTACTCCAAGACCAGGGAGGTCTATGTGGCCTACCGCAAGGCTGGATACAGCAAAAAGTTCCTTGAGGGGCATCGGGAGGCTATCACACTGCACAAGGCGGCGAAGGAGGCTTTTGAACAGCTCGGCTTGAAAAAGCTCCCCCGTGTCAAGGAGTTGAACGCCGAGTATGCCCGGCTTCTGGAGCAGAAACGGGCGGCGTACCCAGCGTACCGAAAGACGAGGACGGAGATGCAGGAGTACCTTGTAGCGCAGAAAGTGGCGGCTGTCCTTCTGGAAAAGGAGAAGGAACAGGCGGCTATGGAGGAGCGGCGCAAGGAGGAACAGCGCACCGATCAGCACAGATGATCTTGGCGGGGCTGGCTTACAGAGATGTAGGCCAGCCCCGCTTTTTTTCTTTTTTCCGGAAAAGCAGGGACTGCCGTTTCCGGCTCCACAAGGGGCGTAAGCCCCGTCTGTCCCTGCGAAGCAGGGACAATAGCGTTCGGGAACCGAACGCGCAGCCAGCCCTGGCAACGGGGCTGTTCACGGGGTTTGGGGTACGGCCCCAACGAGCAAAAATGGACTTCCAGCGGTCACGCTGAAAGTCCATTTTGAGCATTTGTGGGAACAAATGCACTGCTCGCCAAGTAGCGCACCCCCGTAAAACCCCCTGCCCCCACAGCTTCGTTCTCTGGCAGGCCGCAGTATGGCAGGAAGGGTTTGGCGGTGATCCGGGCTGGGCTTATCGCCGAAGAACTGGCAGAAGGTCGCAGGCCGGAGCGGTGCTGGCAGCGGCTCTCGGCCATCAGCACCATTTCTATTATCTCAGTAGCGGTGCCGGTGGTGTCCTGCACAAAATAGCCGGAAACGGTGAGGTCAGTGTCGCCCTTGGGTTGCTACGTCACGCAGGACGGATTGAGAAGATCAAGCATCGAGGAAGAAATCAAGCAGCTTGAAAACAAGAAAAAGCGGCTAATCCAGGAGCAGAAAGAGCAGGAGCGCAAGGACAGGACGAACCGCCTCTGCAAGCGCATGGGGTTTATCGAGAAGCTGCTGCCCGACACCATCCCGCTGACCGAGGAGCAGTTCAAGACCTTTGTGGAGCAGACCATCGCCACCGACCACAGCCGCCGCGTCCTGGACGGCCTGACTGCCCAGAACACCGCCACAGCCCCCGCACAGGGCGCGGGAACGGCGGGGAGGGGTAACACCCAGCCCGCCGCCAAAACCGCCCAGACTGCGCAGGAGGGCGGCGCAGACGGGAGCGCGGCGCAAGGGTAACAGGCTTTCGGAGCGAGGCTGGGAGGGGGTATTAAACTTCCCCCGGTCTTGCTGGGCATTGTAGCGGCGCTGTTCTCCCGATGAACAAGAGATTGCGGAGAGGATTAGTATGATGCTACCCCATCCACAATTCTGTAATATGAGGATTTCCATTCCATTGAGAAGGAAGTTCTTCCATAATGTAATTGATATGATTAACTACATAATCAGCTTCTACTGGTGGTAGATACTGTTCAGCCCATTCTTTTATTTGAGAAAAATCAAACAGTATCAATTCTAAATCATTCTTCTGCAACCAAACACCATTTCCAAGCCTGCTAATGCCAAGTTCTTTTAGAGCAAATTCCCAAAGTGAATTGAATTTAGCCTCACTTGCAACAGGAATACTAATGGTACATTCGTCCGTAGCGGATATATCAAATATTATAACCGACATATAAGCCTCCACCAAGAAAATCATTTGCGCCCACCGCCCAGACTGCGTGACCGAGGTATGCATGGGGCTTTTTGAGAAACTGCTACCCGACACCATCCCGCTGACCGAGGAACAGTTCAAGACCTTTTTGGAGCAGACCATACTGACCGAACACAGCCGCCGCATACTGGACGGATGGACCGCCCAGAACGCCGCCACAGCCCCCGCACAGGGCGCGGGGTTTGCGGAGCGAGGCCGGGGATGTTATTCTCCCCGGCCTCGTTGAAAGGCGGGCGTTCGCGGAGGGGTATCAATAGGAAGTGGGAATTTCGTCCTAATCAACTATCTGCCCCTTAAAGGCAGGGTCATACAGCGAGTTTTGCTTGTTAAATGTATCGAGATATGTTTTTCTATAATGCGAATCATTGATAGAAAAAGTCACATAATCTACATAAATGCCATAAAGCGTGGCAACTACGCCTTCCCATTCTCCCAATGCGGTTACTTGATAGTTATTTAATTTCTGAGCCAGATTAGGCGTTTCGATTAGCGCAATCTGTTTTCCCCATGTTGCTGTATTCTTAAACTCCCCTTCAAAAACGGGGAATTTTATGCCTTCACTCCCAAAGCCGACTGTACCCATGGTATAGACTTGGCCGTTTATCTGCATCACATAGGTTCCGTTGGAATATTTACAAAGTTCGCCACATTTGATGTCATCTTGAAAGAAATAACATATTGCGTTACCCAAAGGTCTCCAAAATTTGAGCCCATTTTTCCACCTGAACCATAACGAAGTCATGTATTTCATACGAATGTGGTAATCCAAAAATTCAACTTCAAAGCCCGTAAATCCATTATTTCGTTTTTGAACACACACGGCCCTTCCGATATCTTCCTCGTTGCTTTTCCGAATTGCAAAAACTGCATCTTTATATGGTTGCGTTTGAATTATTTCGTACCGCATATTAACTTATTCCTCCCTTAACTATTACTTGTATACAGTCTATCACAACAGTCGCCATTTTTCTACCATCGCCAATCAAAGAATTTCAAAACATCAACCTCGCTTCTGCCAAAAACGGCGGGAGCGTTTTTCGTTGCAACTGCCGCCAAACTCGCCCATCCAGCGCAGGAGGGCGGCGCAGATGGGAGCCGGAACGGGGGCGGGGCGCAAGGGTAACGGGCTTGCGTCCCGTCCCCGGCTAAAGGCGCACTTATAGACCACAAGAATGTGGTCTGTGCGGTCTTGCAGACGGCGTTTTGTGCCTCTCGGCACAAAAAGACGGGGGAACGACCCGCAGAAAGGAGGACAGCCCGTGGCAATCTACCATTGCAGTATCAAAATCATCTCCCGCGGCAAGGGCAAGTCCGCCGTTGCCGCCGCCGCTTACCGGGCGGGAGAGAAACTCACCAACGACTTTGACGGAGAAACCCACGACTACACCCACAAGGGCGGCGTTGTCCATACAGAGATTTTACTCCCCGGCCACGCCCCCGCCGCTTTTTCCGACCGGGCGGTTTTGTGGAACGCGGTGGAGAAAATCGAGAAAGCGAAAAATGCCCAGCTTGCAAGAGAAATTGAAATTGCCCTGCCCCGTGAATTGACAAGGGAGCAGGGCATTTCTCTTGTCCGCGAGTATGTGAAAGAGCAGTTTGTCAATGCGGGAATGTGCGCCGACTTTGCCATCCACGACACAGGCGGCGGCAATCCCCACGCCCATATCATGCTGACAATGCGCCCCATCCAGCAGGGCGGCGCATGGGGAGCGAAGCAGAAAAAGGAGTACATTCTTGACCCGCAGGGAAAGAAAATCTATGACCCGAAAAAGCGGCAGTACAAGTGCAAGGCCATCCCTGCCACCGACTGGAACGAGCAGACCAAGGCCGAGGAATGGCGGGCGGCGTGGGCGCAGCTTTGCAACCGGGCGTTGGAGCAGTACGGACACAACCAGCGCATCGACCACCGCAGTTATGAGCGGCAGGGCATCGACCTGATACCCACCGTCCATTTAGGCGTTGCCGCATCCGCTATGGAGAAGCGCGGCATCCGCACCGAGCGCGGCGATCTGAACCGGGAAATCGAAGTGACAAATCAGAAACTCCGGCAACTGAAAGCCCGTATCGCCAAGCTGCAAAAGTGGCTGAAAGAGGAACAGGAGAACACCGAGCCGCCCACCCTTGCCGACTATATCCAGGGCATCCTGTCCCGCAGGGCGCGGGAGGGGAAATCACAGGTTTCCCAATCGCTGTATAACCTCAAAGACGCGGCGAAAATGCTGAGTTTCCTGCAAGTCAACGGCATCTGTGATATGGCGGGACTTGATGAAAAATTCAAGTCCATGATAGGGGAACAGCTTGACATTCAGAATAAATTGAAACCCATTGACCGGCGGTTAGGCACTCTGAAAAAGCACATTGAGCAGGCCGAGATTTATTTCAAGTACAAAGGGAAAAAGCATCTGACTGAGGTTGAGCAAATCCTGTTCACGGCGGCGCACGACTATCTGAAAGGCGTGATGAACGGCAAGACCGCCCTGCCGGTAAAGGCATGGAAAGCGGAGTATGCCAAGCTGACCGCCGAGAGGGAAACGCTCAACCGGCGGTATCTTGCGCTGAAAGGGGAAGTGAAAGAAGCCGAGCAAATCCGCAGGCGCGTTTACAACATCTTGCGGCAGGAACAGCGGGAGTAGCAGCCCCGCAGGGTGCAGGATGTGGCGCGGTAAACAGATAAACTGTTTTTATTCTTACTGTTTCAATGGAATAAAATATTCGGGTTCGCAATTACGATAGAGATCATATAATCTGGTTTGATTTTTCTCTTTCGTTGATTCGAGCGTTAGTACAAAAAGTGACCGGGAGGGTTCTAAAGTAACTTTGTGATTCAGCCCATCTATTACGGGCCTGTAAACTGATATTTCTCTCTTGGGTCTTGTGCGGTAATTCCAACGAAGGTGAGGATGATTTTTGACAATTACCTCTCCGAGATAGATGGATATATCCAAAGCAAGGGAAAGCGTCTCGTCTGTGAATTTCTTAGTGTTTTTACGAATCTCGCTTTCCAAATACTTTGGGAATACTTTGACCCGGCGCTCAATTTCTTCTGCTGTCATGGGAACCTGCTCAATTTTTTGCTCATACCATTCCCACAACGGAAGCAAGGATTCTGGAGAATAGTCAAACGGCTCCGTTTCTGGGCGTTCCTGCTTCATATACTCCAACAGCAGGGCAATCCGGTTCGGAATTTCACTTGTGTACCACAGAAAATATTCTTTGGCTTGCTTTGGTGTCAGTTCAAAAAACGCATAGTTATCAAAAAACTGCCGTGCTGCAATTCTATTATGATTTGCAAAATCGAAAGGCGCAATCATTATGGAATAACTCAATCATGTACCTCCTCGCATTGGAAAACAAAAAACTCATAAAACTCCAGATTGATGGGTAGATTATCAATTCAAAGTATAACAAATCTTTCTATCGCAAACAATCCCCGTTCTATGCCGTTCCGACTGTCTGTATTTTTGCCGTTGTCATTTCGCCGCCGAAAACGGGGAACAGGATTTTTCAAATCCTGCCCCGCTTTCGTCTGCTCCATTCTAACGGCAAAACCGTCTGCACTACTGCGGCGGCTGACGGTAGGTTTTGCGGTGGCTCTGCCCCTGCGCCCCCGGCCTCTCCCAAAGAACAGGATAGGGGCAAATGCTTGACCGACAAGGGCAGGATATGGGGCAATAATAGAGAGCGCGGCGGGATAATCACCGCCGCACTGTTTTGTACTTTTGTCAGCCTGATAAGCTGGTGTGTATCAATCCAAAGCACATGGAACCGCACCTAAAAAAGTCACTGGTGCATTGGGGTTGGGAGTGCCGTCTTCTGGGTCATACTTGTAGTTGTAGACCAAAATTGCCGCATTGCAGGGCTTTTCCAACCCCTGCGGAAAGAGTTTTTTCAATTCCAGCCCTATATCTGTACCTTCAGAATTATGACATACCAACACTTCTGGGTCTACTGTAAATTCATGAACACTTCGTTCTGAAAAATCTATGTCAAAAGGATAGATGTCGCACCCATCAAAAAAATCCTGGCTAAAAGGAGGAATGTCACGCCCAGGCATATAATCAAAATATTCCCTTAATGCCTTGTCTGTTTCAAATACACCCGCCCATACAGATACAATACCTTCCATCTCCATTAAGAAACCCTCCTCTGAAAATCCAACTTGTCGCTTAGTTTGCTAACCCCAGTATAGCACACTTCCCCGCTGGAAACAATCCCTGCTCTATGTCCGTTCCGCCTATCCAGACCGTCAAGAGAACAGCCCCTAACCGCCTATGGTGCGCTTTTGCTGTTAGAGGGCAAGGTTGATGATCTCCAGTCCTTTCTTTCCCGCATAGTCCACTGTATAGGCCGTCCCGCCGCTCTCCCTGTTGAGGTAGCAGACACACACGCTGCTGTTGTCCACCAGATGGCGGTTCCGCTTGTGCATACAACCCCTGGTGTACGCCTGGGAGGTATAGACCACCTTATCCGCCAGAGCCTTGATACGTTCATATTCCGCCACATCATCGGCAGGCCAGCCCCTTGTCTGTGTCCGGCAGGGGAATACCAAAATCAGCTTGATATGCGGATAACGCCCCTTTAACCTGAGTACAGTCTGGGCGGCGAGGGTGTCCCAGCCACGGGCGCCCCCAGCACCATAAAATCGGATGCCCCTGTCGATCAGGCCGGTGATCGTGTCCTCCAGCTTCTCGGCAAGCTGCTCTCGTCCCCCTATCGGCAGTTCTCGGTGGCCGCTAAAGCAACAGGTCCTTTCCCACATTCTGCTCCCTCCCTATATCAACACATGGCAGTATTATATCATTACATTGCCATAAATGGCAACTACCCTCCATAAATAAAACTGCCGAAAGATGATAACCTTTTAACAGGAGGGGCGATGCTATGGAAACACAATACCAGGAGCAGTACATTCGCTTTGGGCTGAAGGTACAATACTACCGAAAATTGAAAGGGCTGACGCAGGAGGCATTTGCTGATAAGATCGGCAAGTCCTGGTCGTTTGTCGCTAAAGTCGAAAGCCCCACACGGGCCTTTGGCGTGTCGATGGAAACGCTGTTCAAGATCGCGGAGGCGCTGGAAGTCCCTGTTTCAAAGCTGTTTGAGGAATAAGCAAAAAAGAAGCCCTGGACGAACTGTTTCCAGTCAGTCCAGGGCGTATTTTTTCGTTCAAGGCCGGAACTCGGCGGCTGTGGCCGGGTCGCAAAGGTGGGAGAACACGGCCGCCAGCTTTTGAGGGTGTCCGTAGGCAAACCGCTCCTCCAGCGTCTGGACGGCGCTCAGTCCCGCCGCCTGCTTGTAGGGCCGGATGTAGATCGTGGCCGTGGTAGCACCTTCTCTCGCCATGAAAAAAGACAGCAGGCAAAGCGCCCGCTGTCTTTGGTGATGTCAATATTTAGTACGATGAAAACTACTGTTTTTTCTTGCTTTCAATCGCTTGAATAGTACACGCGAAACCTGCAATCGTTGCAAATAGAGTTGCGCCGCCCATAGCCTCATTCATACCTGCTCCCATAGCAAAGCCGATAACAGCAGCGACTATAATTATTACGATAGAAATAATTGTCCTCATATTTGAAACCTCCACAAATTGCGTTTTGCTGAGAGTACAAGTATAGCACATTCTTTTGCCGTTGTCCATCCTCCATCTGCGGAAAAACCCAAATACAAAAAGCCGGGGAGCGGCACAGGCTCCCCGGCAAGCCACACATCGTTGTTATCTCAGAAAATCGCCCCTGAACTCCTGCTCCCGGAAGGAATACCCCTGCCGGTTCAGCTCTGCCACCTTGAGCGCCACAAGGTTGATGTCGGAGTCCATCGCCCTTGCGATCTGCCCCACATCATACCCCTGGTAGATGTATTCCAGTATCTCATCGTCAGGGAGCGAGATCTGCGCCGCGAAGATGTTGGCCTCATACTCCATGCGCCGGTTCCCCATATCGAAGATATTGAACTCCTGAAAGCCCCCGGTGCTGACCGCCTCGTGCCGGTGCAGCGTGTCATGGCCGATCTCATGCAGCAGGACAATGTCGTGCATCACCGGATGCAGGTCCTCCTTGATGAAAATGAAGCGGTTGCGCTCAATTACCTTGTAGGCTCCCTTCTGCTTTACGAACGGCCTCTCCATCACGATAATGCCCATCTCCTGGGCCAGCCTGTCCGGGCTGCGCGTTCCATAACGCCGGAGGACTTTGACCGCCATACGCACCGCATCCTCAGTTTTAATCATCATCTCATCGCCCCCTTATGCCTGAAGAACAGGATACCACAAACACTGTCCAAAAGTACGGACCGTTTACTCCCCACCTCCGGTACTTCTGCGGTACTTTTTGGGGGTGTATTTTTTGTTGTTCTTCTTGGCAATAACATAAGCCTCCTGAATGGCCAGCATCATCTCGTCCATATCTTCCTCGGCCATCTCGCCGCCGGCGAACAGGCCGGTCAGCTCCTCGACCAGCTTCTCCGCGCCCTTTTTGCCCCGGTAGCCATATTCCCGCTGGGCCATCGCGATAAATTCCTCGTTCTCGCTCCGCAGATAGTCCGCCTCGCAGCCGAGTATCTCCGCCAGTGTAGCGTAGACCTCCCGGTTCTGCGGATAGGTCGAGCCGCCTTCATAATTGGTGATGGTCTTGAGGCCCAGGCCGGCTTTTTTCGCCAGTTCCGCCTGCGTCATACCGCATTTTTTGCGTAGTTCCCTGACCTTTTCCCCGAACTTCATTGTGAAACCTCCTGCTGTTCTGAGTATGACAAGCAAATTATTTACGCTAACACTATTGACAAGCGTAAATAGCTTGCTTATAATAGAAGCGTAATCGGATTACGCATAAATCATACCGTATTTTACGTATTCCGTCAAGGGGGTGAGCGAAAAAAGTCGATTATGCACGAATTTTTACAAGGACACCAGTGTTTTTCCTTCGGCCCCAACGGGCTGACGGATCGTTATCCAAAAGGAGTTATAAATGATCCTATCCTATACACAGATCGAAGAAATCGCGGCAGCTGTGACGAAAGATTTCAATGAGTTTTTCTTCGGGGAACGCGCTGCCCCCGAAACACATTATGCCCAGGCCACGCCCATAGATTGGCTTGCCACGGACTATCTTGGCCTGCGGGTATCCTATGCCCGCCTGTCGGAAGATGGGAGCATCTGCGGCCTGACCGCCTACACGGACACGGAGTATGCCGCGACATACCGGGGCGTCACCCACGTCATCCCGTTAAGGGCAAATGAGGTGCTGCTGGACAGCAGCTTCATGGAGCCGGGGCAGGTCAGGTCCAGATGCGGCAAGCGGCGCTTCACCCTTGCCCATGAATGCGCCCACCAGCTCCTGTTCCAGATGGAGTCTGACGAGGCAAGGCGGGCCTGCGAGGAGGCGTATGCCCCCCGAACCGCCTACTCCCTCCGTGACCTGAAAACACGGGAGGACTGGAACGAGTGGCAGGCGAACGCCCTGGGCGCGGCGATCCTGATGCCCCAGCGGGAGATCGACCGGGCCATGTATCATCTTGCCCGTGGCAGGAAGCTCATAGATTATGAGGGCTGGTTTGGCTATATGGACCTTATGGTCCTGAAACAGCTCTGCCAGACCCTCGGCGTATCCAGGAGCGCCGCCGTCATCCGGCTGAGGCAGTTGGGCTATATGGAGGAGCGCCCTTACGCGGAGTACATAGACCCGTTGGAGGTGTGGGCATGAGCAGAGGCATCCGAATATCCGAACCGTCTGCCGAGATGCAGATGAAGATCATCCGGGCGAGGAAAGCCATCGCCCAGCAGAAGCCCCGCTACCTCCGCTGCCCATACTGCCAGCACAACGCACTGGCGGTATATGAGGACACAAGGGGCCATGTGGAGACAAAGTGCAAGAAATGCGGGGAGATCACCGTGTTTGACGTATTGAGCATGAGAAGGACAAGGTTTCACCCTCAATAAGAGGCTGAGATAGATGAAAACTGAATAACACATAGCTGAGCTGTGGAGCCGCTGATTGGCGTAGTCATCCTGAGCCGCATGGGACAGAGCTTCTGAAAAGAAGCCCTGTCTTATCGGTATCCAGGATCGGCTACACCGTCATGCGGCTCTTTTTATGTCCTGCCCGTCCGTTGGCCCCAGGCCAGCGGAAAGGACAAGACATGAAAGACCTTATGTATTATGACACTTGCGAGAGCGGAAAACGCATCCAGGAGCTTCGCAAAGCCCATGAAATGACACAGGCACAACTGGCGGAGGCCCTGAACATCAGCCTGGACCACCTGAGAAAGATCGAGGGCGGACAGCGTGGATGCTCTGTCGATCTGCTGATCGCCCTCGCCGCGGCGTTTGATGTGAGCCTGGACTTCCTTGTCCTGGGCAGGGGCGGTTCCGTCGCGGCGGCGCGGGACAAGCTCCAGACATTGATCGACGAGCTTACGGCCCTGAAAAAAGGCTTATAAAGGCGGGATGCCCTCAAAGGGTCGCTTTCCGGGATGAAGATGCCCTGCCCGTCCCTCTGGAACGGGCCTGATTTCCCTTACAATTAAATCATCAGCCGGGGAGACCCGCTGGTGTGGACTTTGAAAACTGAATACGCAGTCATCAGGAAGTCTTGGAGACAAGACTACGTTACTGTCTGGGATAGCCTGCACAGCGGAGCGCCATGATCCCCGGTTCCGGGGGGAGCGATCTATCCGACTGAAAATGCCAAGTTGCTCTTGGTTCGGCGATGACAACAGACAGCGATAATGATACTTCCGTAACTCGCGGCCCGGCCAC
>OFFH01000927.1_pt1 | contig 17450 bp, 24 predicted proteins | sample 1521341 | NCBI WGS metagenome assembly OFFH01 (sample SAMEA3504108, study PRJEB24116) | mouse gut metagenome | biome: mouse gut; feature: mouse-associated habitat; material: faeces | place: Denmark | collected 2011 | reverse complement strand
GAAGATTTCCTTGCTGTATTATAAACTATCCACGATGTACAATACGACACCCGGCGCAGTCGAGCGGTCAATCCGGCATGCGTTTTCGGTCGTATTGACAAAAGGATATTTGGAAGTTGTAGAAAAATATCTGACCGTGCAGAACACAACAAATGGAAATCTGCTTACAGTGTTTTTTTGAGACTCTCGCAGGAGGGGTAGGGTTATGGAAGATAAGAATAAGATCTGCAGATTGTTGCTTCCGGCATTGCAGGAGACAAGGGATCTCTATGATCTGACAGCGCTGGAATATATTCCTGAAAGTGAAACTGTGACTGCAGTATTTTCTCATAAATACCATAAAGAAGTCAATGTTGAAGGAGATTCAGGAATAGCAATGTCCAGGATATAGTAAAAAGACTTATTTAGTAAAAAATTCAAGGAGGACTTAAGGAGGTAAGGAAGATGGATAGCATTAAGATCAATAAATTAGAAATAGAGAACGTCAAGCGAATCAAGGCCGTAAAGATAGAACCTTCAAAGGAAGGCCTGACGATTGTGGGCGGGAATAACAATCAGGGAAAGACATCTGTATTGGATTCCATAGCCTGGGCATTGGGCGGGGAGAAATATCGTCCTTCCCAGGCAATCAGGGAAGGTTCTGTGATACCACCGAATCTGCGTATTACAATGAGTAATGGTTTAGTGGTGGAGAGAAAGGGAAAAAACAGCAGTCTGAGGGTGACGGATCCGAACGGGAATAAGAGCGGACAGCAGCTTTTGAATGAATTCGTAGAGCAATTGGCGTTGAATCTTCCTAAATTTATGGAGAGTTCTGGAAAAGATAAAGCGCAGACGCTTCTTAGGATTATCGGGGTAGGAGATCAGCTGGCAGATCTGGAGAAAAAGGAAAAAGAACTTTTCAGCCAACGTCACACAATCGGTCAGATTGCCGACCAGAAAAAGAAGTTTGCAGATGAGCAGACATATTATCTGGATGCGCCAAGGGAATTGGTATCACCATCAGAATTGATCCGAAAACAGCAGGAGATTCTTGCAAGGAATGGTGAAAATCAGAGAAAAAGAGATCAGCTGAATGAAATTACGGCAAATAAGCATCGGATTTTTGATAGTTTGAATCGGTTGGATGATCAGATTGCGGATCTACAGGCTCGTAAGGATCAGCTGAAACGGGAGTATGATCAGACGGTATTCGACGAGGAGACTGCAAGAAAGACAGTAATTGAACTGCAGGACGAATCTACGAAAGAGCTGGAATCAAGTATCGCAAATATTGATGAGATCAATCGAAAAGTGCGTGCGAATCTGGATAAAGATAAAGCAGAAGATGATGCAAGACAGTATAAGGATCAGTATGCATCCCTTACAAGACAGATTGAAGAAACTAGGCAGGCAAAAACGGATTTGTTAGGAAATGCAGATCTGCCGCTTCCGGAATTGTCTGTAAAAGAAGGAGAGTTGGTCTATAAAGGACAGTTGTGGGACAACATGTCAGGGTCAGACAGGCTGAAAGTGTCAACGGCGATTGTCCGTAAGTTGAACCCGAAGTGTGGTTTCGTCCTTCTGGATAAGTTGGAGCAGATGGACATGCAGACGTTGAATGAGTTTGGCAAGTGGCTCCATCAGGAGGGGCTTCAGGCAATCGCTACCAGGGTGAGTGTAGGAGACGAATGCAGTATCATCATAGAGGATGGTTATGTGAAGGGGCAGGAACATCCAGCAGAGAATGTCCAGGAGGCGCCGAAAACATCTTCATGGAAAGTGGGTGAATTTTAATGGAGATAACAAGAGGACGGATCCAGAGTGCTAAGAAGGTTGTGTGCTACGGTCCGGAAGGTATCGGGAAATCAACTTTTGCTTCCATGTTTCCCAATGCAGTATTTATTGATACGGAAGGAAGCACGAAGGACATGGATGTGGCAAGGCTGCCACGCCCGGGAAGCTGGGAATACCTGTTACAGGAGATCCAGTATGTAAAAGATACCCCAGGGATATGCAGCACACTGGTCATTGATACTGTTGACTGGGCGGAACAGCTTTGTGTGGGGCATATTTGCAGCAAGCACCAGAAAGACGGTATTGAAAGTTTTGGATATGGGACAGGCTACGTGTACACAAAGGAAGAGTTCGGGCGATTCCTGAACCGTTTGGAGGATCTTGTAGAGGCAGGAGTCAATGTTGTCTTGACAGCGCATGCCCATATCAAGAAGTTTGAACAACCGGATGAGATGGGGGCATATGACCGTTGGGAGCTGAAACTGGGAAAGAAGACTTCATCCCAAACAGCCCCGTTGGTAAAGGAATGGGCGGACATGCTTTTATTTGTTAATTACAAGACCTATTCTGTTGCGGTTGATGATAAGGGCAAGAAACATAAAGGCCAGGGCGGGAAGCGGATCATGTACACGTCCCATCACCCGTGTTGGGATGCGAAGAACCGCTATGGACTTCCAGAAGAATGCGAATTTGATTATAGTGTGATCCGCCATATTATAGAGTCCATGACGGTGGAGAAGAATAACCATACCGGGCAAGAAGAAAAGAAATCAGAGAATCAATTGCCGGATTTTATGAGCCTTCCAGAAGCAGATATTGATAAAAAGATAGATTTTGATACAGGTCAGAAGATCCATGAAGAGAGAGAAGCAAAGCCAGAACCGGATATGTCTAAAAGTGAAGTGTTCCGTTTAAATGATTATATACCGAAGGCATTGCAGGACCTGATGTATGTCAATCTGGTATCGGAAGAGGAATTGATGGAGGCAATATACCATCGAGGGTTCTTTCCACGTTGTACTCCGTTTCAAAATCTGCCAACAGAATTTGTTAACGGTTGCTTGATTGCAGCATGGCCGAAGGTAATGGCAGTAGTCAGTGAGATCAGAAGTAAACAGGAGATTCCATTTGATTAAAGGAGGATGTAAATATGAGTAAAGATTATAGAGGAAAAGAAATCGGGTGGGATGATGAAGTAGAAAAAGGAAATGAGTATACAATCATCCCGGAAGGAGATTATGATTTTGTTGTAGAGAGTTTTGAAAGGAGCAGATACGAAGGAAGTGATAAGGTTCCTCCATGTAACCGGGCATTGTTAAAGATCCGTGTGGATGCTCCAGAAGGTACGACGGTTATGAATGAAAGCCTTTTGTTATACGATAAGATGCAGTGGAAGCTTGCGGAATTTTTTCTGTCTATTGGTGCAGAGGAAAAAGATGACAGGGTAAAGATGAATTGGCAGATGGTGCCGCAGTCTACAGGCCGGGCAACGATTGAAATACGGCCAGACAGGAATGATCCCAGTAAGAAATATAATCATGTTAAGAAATTTCTGCCTAAGCCTAAGAAGCAGTTCAAGGCAGGTGAGTTCTGATGGAACTCAGACTATATCAGAGAGAGGCAAAAGAAGCCATTTTCGAAAACTGGGAGAACGGCACGAAGAAGACGCTGCTTGTGCTGCCTACCGGATGTGGGAAGACGATTGTATTTGCTAAAGTAACAGAAGAGTGTGTCAGGAAGGGAGACAGAGTACTGATCCTGGCACACCGGGGAGAACTTCTGGAGCAGGCAGCGGACAAGATCGCAAAAGCGACGGGTCTTGGTTGTGCGACTGAGAAGGCAGAAGCGACCTGTCTTGGAAGTTGGTTCCGTATTGTGGTTGGTTCTGTACAGACCATGATGCGTGAAAAGCGGTTAGGACAGTTTCCGGAAGATTATTTTGATACCATTATCATTGATGAAGCGCATCACTGTATCTCAGACAGTTATCAAAGGGTGCTGCAGCATTTTTCAGGAGCCAAAGTACTTGGTGTTACCGCCACCCCGGACAGGGGTGATATGAGAAATCTGGGCAGTGTGTTTGAAAGTCTGGCTTATGAGTATACATTGCCTAAAGCCATCAAGGAAGGTTATCTGTCACCGATTAAAGCGGTCACGATCCCATTGAAGGTGGATCTTACAGGGGTTGGGATGCAGTCGGGAGATTTTAAAGTGGGGGATCTTGGAACTGCTCTGGATCCGTATCTGCATACAATCGCGGAAGAGATGAAAGAGTATTGCTATAACAGAAAAACAGTTGTATTTCTCCCTTTAGTAAAGACGAGTCAGAAGTTTAGGGATATTCTGAATGATAATGGATTTCAGGCGGCGGAAGTGAACGGAGACAGCCAGGACAGAACGGAGATTCTGAAAGATTTTGAAGCAGACCGTTACAATGTTCTGTGTAATTCCATGCTGTTGACAGAAGGCTGGGACTGCCCATCTGTGGACTGTATCGTAGTTCTCCGGCCGACAAAGGTCAGGAGCCTTTACTGTCAGATGGTAGGGCGGGGAACTCGGTTAGCGCCTGGGAAGGATCATTTATTGTTATTGGATTTTTTATGGCATACGGAACGTCATGAATTGTGTCATCCTGCGCATCTGATTTGTGAGAGTGAGGAGGTTGCCAGGAAGATGACGGAGAACCTGGAAGAAGCGGGATGCCCGGTGGATATCGAAGAGGCCGAAAAATCCGCGTCAGAGGATGTCGTGGCGCAGCGGGAAGAGGCGCTGGCAAAGAAGTTGGCGGAGATGAAGCGCAGGAAGAAAGCACTGGTAGATCCGCTGCAGTTTGAGATGAGCATCCAGGCAGAGGATCTGGCTGGATATGTGCCTGCATTTGGTTGGGAGATGGCGCCACCATCCGATAAGCAAAAAAATACGCTTGAAAAGCTGGGCATCCTTCCGGATCAGATCGATAATGCCGGTAAGGCTTCCAAATTATTGGACCGTCTTGACAAGCGGAGGCAGGAAGGGTTAACAACGCCGAAACAGATCCGGTGTCTGGAAAAATACGGGTTCCAGCATGTAGGCACATGGCCGTTTGAAACGGCAAAGAACCTGATTAACCGGATTGCAGGCAACGGCTGGCGTGTGCCGAATGATATCAACCCGCAGGAATATATAGGAGCATAGCTATGGAACGACAGACAGACTTAACAGAAATCATAGGATATATAGATCCCTCTGGATGTGATTACCAGGAGTGGATCAATGTTGGAATGGCATTAAAGCATGAAGGATATTCGGTGTCTGTCTGGGATGCATGGAGCCGAAGAGATACAGTAAGATACCATGAATATGAATGTGAGAAAAAGTGGAAGAGTTTTCGTGGAAATTCTGCCCCGGTCACCGCAGGAACGATTGTACAGATGGCGCTGGACCGAGGATGGAAACCCTCTTATGGCGGTCATGAGCTGGACTGGGATGATGAGATCAGTACAGAGGATTATGTAGTTGTAGACAAGAACTGGATGGAAGGAAAAGAAGTTAGGGAATCGGATGAATGGGATCCCGCCAAGCAGTTAATCAAGTATTTGGAGGTATTATTTGAAGCATCTGAAAGAGTTGGCTATGTGACCCGGACCTACGAAAGGGACGGTAGATTCCTGCCGTCAAAAGGCTGCTGGGATAGAACTGCAGGGCAGTTGATCCAACAATTAAGTAAGTGTGGAAATGATATTGGCTCGGTACTTGGGGACTATAATCCAAAAGCAGGGGCATGGGTCCGCTTTAACCCATTGGATGGCAAGGACTGTAAAAATGAGAATGTCACGGAGTTTAAGTATGCACTTGTAGAATCAGATACAATGGAGATTGAGAAACAGAATGCGATCATCAGAGAACTGGAGTTGCCAGTAGCATGTCTAGTCCATAGTGGAGGCAAGAGCTTACACGCCGTTGTGCGTGTAGATGCATCGGATTATAAGGAATATCGAAATCGTGTTGATTATCTGTACAAAGTGTGTGAGAAGAATGGTTTGAAAGTGGACAGCCAGAACAGGAATCCGTCCAGATTATCTAGGATGCCCGGAGTGATGCGTAATGGGAAAAAGCAATTTCTGGTTGATGTGGATATCGGGAAGCAGTCATGGGAAGAGTGGCATGAGTGGATTGAAAGCATCAATGATGATTTACCGGAACCGGAACGGCTGGGGGATGTGTGGGAGAACCTGCCACAATTGTCAGCGCCATTAATTGGGAATCTTTTGCGACAGGGACATAAGATGTTGATTTCAGGACCTTCTAAGGCAGGAAAATCGTTCGCACTGATAGAATTAAGCATTGCGATTGCGGAGGGTGTAAATTGGTTAGGATGGGAATGTACAAGAGGCAAGGTACTGTATGTGAATCTGGAACTTGATCGGGCTTCTTGCCTGCATCGTTTCAGGGATGTATATGAAGCATTGGGATTGAATCCTAATCACCTGGACAATATTGATATCTGGAATTTGAGAGGGAAGGCTGTACCGATGGATAAATTGGCACCTAAGTTGATCCGGAGGGCAGCAAAAAAGAACTATATAGTAATCATCATCGACCCAATCTACAAGGTTATTACTGGAGATGAGAACAGTGCTGACCAAATGGCAAATTTCTGCAATCAGTTTGATAAAGTATGTACGGAGCTGAATGCTGCCGTGATCTACTGCCATCATCACAGCAAGGGTAGCCAGGGAAGCAAGCGTGCCATGGACAGGGCGTCAGGATCGGGGGTGTTTGCCAGAGATCCGGATGCGATCCTAGATTTGATCGAGCTAGACGTGACGGAAGAATTATTGAAGCAGCAGGTGAACAATTATGTCTGTGATGCTTGTATGGAATATTTGAACAAGCAGTATGATGACTGGGAAGATGATATATCCCAGGATGATATGTGTAGCCAGGTGCGGATGAAGGAGTACTGCAGGAAGAAGCTCTTTAAGAAGCAGTATGATGAGTTGGAAGGACAGATCCAGCAGGCGGAGCGCCGAGCACGCGCAAGGACAGCCTGGCGGATAGAAGGGACGCTCAGGGAGTTTCCAAAGTTCGAGCCGGTCAACCTGTGGTTCGATTACCCAGTGCATCACATGGACAGTATAGGCGTGCTGAAGGATATCCAGCTAGAAGCGGAAAAGGCACCCTGGCAGAAAGCGATCGGGAAAAGAAAGACGCCAGCGGATAAGAAGAAGGAACGGAAACAGTCAATAGAAACAGCTTTTGAAGCTTGCGGAATTAATGAGATTGTTACGGTTGAGGATCTTGCGGAGTATATGGCGGTCACGGAGAAGACGGTCAGGAACCGGCTGAAAGAGCATGGAGGTTTCGTGGTTGAAGAGGGAAATGTAAGGAAAAAAACGTAATTTTCCCTTTCCCTCACAGGGAAAATCAGAGGGAAAAAACGTCACGTCATTTCCTTTCCATCTGGGAAAAGCTGAGAGAAATTTTAAGGGAAAAAAACAGCACGTATTTTCCTTTCCCTAGGGAAGAAAAAAACTATATATACTACGTATATATAAAAGCGTTTCTTTCCCTGACGGTCAAGGGGGAAAGTAGTCGTGCGTAAGCTACCGCACGACGACTCCTTCCCCTGATCCTTGACTTAAAATAATTTTCCCTAAGATGTGATTTTATACATTAAAGGAGTAAAGCAATATATGATGGATTTTTTCATGCCGATGATACCACCTACCTGTACACATCAGGAAAAAAAAGTAAAGGTCATTAAGGGAAAACCTGTGTTCTATGATCCGCCAGAAGTAAACCGGGCAAGAATAAAGTTGTGTGGGTATCTGGCGAAGCATAAACCGGAGAAGAGATATGATTGTGGAATCCAACTTATTACAAAGTGGCGCTTCCCGAAGAAAGATCATCAGCAGGGAGAGTACCGGATCACTAAGCCTGACACAGACAACCTACAGAAGCTTTTGAAAGACTGCATGACATCAGTTGGATTTTGGAAGGATGATGCGTTGGTTGCATCTGAGATCATAGAGAAATTTTGGGCGGACCCGCCCGGGATTTATATCATGGTCAGGGAGCTGACAGAATTATGATTACGGGATTTACAGAAGCAGTACATTTGTTTCGGGATGTATGGAGCCTATATAAGAGATATGCAGCCGAAAGATCGGATGAAGCTGAACTGGAGAAATTTATGAATAAGGTCAATGTGATTTATGAAAAATACAAGACACCTTTTGCAAAGGAGATTCTTTTGGCTGTAGTTGGTGAGATTGAGCGTACTGCTAAGTTTTATTACAGGCGGGAAAAAGGGGATTAAGGATATGGAACGATATACAGAATACCATGCAGGCGTTCCGGTGATCTGGGATAAGGAGCTTCTGCCGGAGGCAATGAAGAGGTTGGCAGTGTTGGAGGATCATCTGGAAGAAGCGGCGGAGACGGTCTGTGATGAGTATTGCAAATATCCGTACGTATGCCCGGATCAAGAAACGCTAGATCGTATTTGTGGAGAATGTAAACTGAAAGAATTGTTTGAAGCGTTAAGCTGAAAGTTAGCGGAGGAGAGAAAATGGGAGCAGTAAAAGGGTACAAAGTATTTAATTCAGACTGGACATGCAGAAACAAACAATATACTTGTCCAGGAGAGTTTGAGGAAGATGTTGATCCGGTTTGTTGTAAGGCAGGAATTCATTTTTGCATAAAAATTATTGATTGTTTTAAGTATTACGATTTTGATCCCGCAAATAGGGTTGCTGAAGTTCTTGCAGTTGGTGAAGTGGATTATGCGGAGGGTGATACAAAATGTTGTACAGATAGAATTCAAATTATTCGTGAAATTACATGGCATGAAGTTCTTAATCTTGTGAACACCGGGGATTATAACACCGGGAATCGGAACACCGGGGATCAGAACACCGGGGATTGGAACACCGGGAATCGGAACACCGGGGATTGGAACACTGGGGATTGGAACACTGGGGATTGGAATGTATCATCTTTTAATACAGGCTGCTTTATGACAGAAGAGCAGAAGATCATGCTTTTCGATAGATTGTCAAACTGGACGTATAAAGATTGGGCAAGGTCATACGCTAGGAAACTTCTAAATCAAATACCGCGGGATGTAGTTGAGTGGGTTTCTGCGAAAGATATGACAGATGTAGAAAAGACCAAACATCCAACATATAAAACTACGGAAGGATATTTAAGGATATTGAACAAAGATGAGAGCGGGCAGATTTGGTGGAATAGTCTGTCTGAAAGCGATAAAGATGTGATCTGGAATTTGCCAAATTTCGATTCGAAGATCTTTAAAAAGTGTACTGGAATTACAGTTTAGTTACTGAAAGTTAGCGGAGGTAGAGATGGAGATAAATGAGGTTTTGAAAGATGTACTCAATGAGCCGCAGTTGGTTAAGAATGGCTGCCTTGATACAGACGTATTTTTTTATCTTTCGGGGAGGCACCCTGAACTGACGATTAGACAGGCAGTGGAGGTTGTTGAGCTTGCACGTGAAGAATGTGCAGCTGTTTGAGGACTGGATCGGGCGTAGGAAAAGGGAGAAAAGCAGATGAATAAGGAATATTCATGGACTGAAAACCAGACAGATGATATTTGGTATCATGGAAAATTTGATTCTATTGAAGCACGTATAAAGGATGCCATAAGTTGCGGAAAAAAGCCTGGAGAGAAGATTGTTATAGGGATTTGTGAAGCTTACGTTCCGCATTTGAATGCAGATACTTTACTGGATCAGGTAGGCGAAGATGCCTATGAAGAAGTCGGAGAGGCGGCAGAAGGTTGGCCAGAGTTTGAGAACCGGAAAGGCTATAAAAATGCTGACAAGCTGCAGGAAAAAATTGATAAGGCATTCAATGAATGGTTGGAGGAAACAAATCAGGTGCCAAGCTTCTACCGAATACTGCCGTTGGCAGATTTTGTGACAATTCCAAATTAGTAGAGCATTGATAACTGAATACTGGTGATTGGGAAGATTGAAAAAAATGCCGAAAAATTGCTGAAAATGTCGAAAGGATTTTCTTGTGGAAGGGCAAGGTATTAGTATAAAATAAAAGGATGGCGACTGGTTGATAACAGCTTCGTGTTGTGGTTCATTTGTAATTTTGTCTGGGATAGTGTGGATCCTAGTGTTATCAGAAGTGAATATCTACCGTCTGGCAGTTTTATCCTTAGCGTATATCAAGTATCTCTTTAGTATTTTAAAATATTTTGTCAAATCCTTGTAGATGTCAAGCGATATGGATATCAGGGTCAGCAGGACGAAGAAGTCGTAGCCTGTGACCCGGTAACCCAGATACGCGATCATAAAGCTAATGATGTAAGCCATGATAACCTCCGGTGTAAAAGGTGAAGGTTGGCCGCCATCACATGGATATTATAACAGAATATATACAAATTTCCAATCATCAGTATTTGGTGGTTGGATTTTTTGTTAGTAGGAAATAAAAACATAGAAAGGAGCCAAGCCTCCGGCCGGGGTGACGTGTACACGGGCTTCTTTGGAAAGATGGAAGGTCAGTTAAATTTATTCCCAGAAGAACATAATCCTGTAAAAGTAAAGAAAAAGAGAGAAAAAGGTGTGGATCCATCCCAGACGTTCGATGAACGTATGAAACGTTTCTGGCATTACATGGATACTAAAGAGATGAATGAGCAGTGGATTGAAACATGTGTAGGGGAGCTCAGGATCGTAATTGATGCTTTGGCGGACTATTATGACATGACGAGCAAAAATGTTGAGACGATGGGAACAGAATATCCCAAGGCTGTCTGGGAGCATAGGTTGAAAAGAATAAAGCAGATCCAGACAAAACTGGAGGAGTCAACAGGATATAACAGAGATAAACAAATTGAGATCTGCAAGAAACGGAAACAGGTTAGGAATGATGATATTGGCGAGGACGCGCTTGTGATTGTGTCCCGTAGGCGAGCGAGATTTTCGGGAGGTGGTAGAGATGATTTGCAGGGGCAAGGGAGAGAATAAGGAATACAGCGATAGAGTGATCAAAGAAGTCCTAAAGGACTGGGACGAGATCATGTATGGCAAAACGACGAATCAGAAGGGAGAGAAGGAAGATGAGTAATGATCTGATTAGTAGAAGTGCATTGTTACAGGCTTTAAAGGGGAATGTATTGGTTGATGTAACATCTAATTTGGAAAATGCAATAGCGGAGCAACCGACAGCCTATGACCTGGACAAGGTTGTTAAGGACCTGGAAGAGTATGCCCACAGTGATATCTGTGGTTCATGCCGCAGTTGCCGGACATTGGATGATATAGACAATATAGAATGTGAGAATTGCGGTGCGCTTGGAGCGTTGGAGATTGTGAAGGGCGGAGGTATACGTGGATAAGGCAAAATACAGAGAAGCGATAGACAGAATGCTGGATAAGCTTCACACTAAGGATTTGAAAAGGATGAATGATTTCATCTCCGGATTCACGTTTGCAATTGTTCGTCAGGATGAAAAGGAGAGTGAGAGTCATGAATAAACGTGGAAGGAACCGGAACATAGTCAACATGGATCGGAAATGTCATATGATGGAGATGGCAGAGACGAAACCGCCAGATAAGGCAATAGCAGCTTTTAACCGGAAAGCATACGAATGCTGCGATGTGGCTGGGTATATGGCGAAGAAGTATGACATAAAAGGGGAGATCGGTATTGAAAAAGAAGCTGTCAGAGCAGATAAAGAGCTTCCTTGATTTCCTGGATGAGTGCAAGGAACTGAATTCCATGGCTTACAACGGAGTCGGGGAAGAGGACAAGAGGCATCAGGATCTGATCCATGCGATTGAGTTTGAGCATAATCCGGATAAGATAGCCCAGATCGGCATCAGGATCCATCAGAACAGGGTAGAGCGCAGAGTATATAAAGATCTGTTTGAGCTTACAGATCCGGTCGTACAGTTTGTCCGGGATCCCCAGAATAAAAAGACACTGGATTCGGCGCGTCAGCTTCTCGGGAAGGTGCGCAAGGCAGAAAGCCGGCAGGAGAACAGGTTCTATGTTCCCAGGATCAAGGAGAATCAGGTTTATTTTCAGGAAATAAGGGAGGACAGAAGCCATGGACAAAAGGATCCTGAATGATTACATAGATGCATGTGCGCTTGTAAAAGAGACGGAAGAGGATATCCGGCGGTTAAAAAAGAAAAAGAAGACGGTCATCCAGACAAACGTGAGGGGAAGCAATCCGAGCTTCCCTTATCAAGAGCAGCATTTCAAAGTCCAGGGCACGACTTTCACTTATCAGGATGATGAAAATCTCCGTTTGGAGGAGAAGCTTCTGGAACAGCGTAAGGAGAATGCAGAGAAGATCAAGAGACAGGTAGAGGAATGGATGCTGACGATCCCGATCAGGATGCAGAGGATTGTCCGGTATAAGATTTTTGAGGAGATGACGTGGGAACAGGCGGCGGTGAAGATCGGGCGGAAGGCTACGGGGGACAGTGTACGAATGGAATTTAATAACTTCATGAAAAAATAATTTCGTTTTTTTCGCTTTTTTCGTTTTCAAAATGTTATAGTATATACTGAGATCGGTGGATGATTGCTATCTGATTCCTCCCTTAACTTAGAAAAGGGCGCTTTGCTTCGGCGGAGCGTTCTTTTTGTGATAAATAAATCTATTGTAAAAAATATGTATTTATAGTATTATTAAACATAGATTTTAAGGAGAGAAATGGTGAAATGAAATATTTTTCTAAAAAGAACTCAGATTGTCCGTGTAAAGATTACAATGAATATGAGCTTAGATTAAAGTGTATGAAAACTAAGTTGCATAGTCGGTATATAGTATGTATTGCGATAGGGATTGTAGTATGGTCACTGGCGACAGGGGAAGCAAATAGTTCGGAATTTTCTGATTGGATATCGTTTGCAAGTACAATAACTTCTATTATCTTATCAGTGATCGCAATAATTCTTTCTATAACAGGGGAAAGTAAAATGGATGCTATGAGAAATCAAATGGAAGAAACTGCGAGTAAATTGGAAGAAACTGCAAACGCTATAAATAATGCTAATAGCCAGAATATAAAAAATGTGGAAGAACTAAAAGAAAATATATCTTTGCTTGAAGAAAAAATAGAAGCGTTTCAGGGAGAAACAAAAGAGGCGTTGAATCAATATCAGAAGTCAAATAGATATGATTATAGTAATGTATTAAACACTAAAATCAATCCCAATTTTACATGGGGGTAACTACATGAATAAGAAATGGAATATAAATATAATGCTTTGTAGAGAAGCTGATAAAGAAGTTTCGAATATAGAGAATATATTTGATAAGCTTGTTATAAAAAGGAATAGGCGTGCAGATTTTACAATTGTTACCATCATGAGTTCAATTTGCTCTGATGAAGAACAGTTTGGATTGTTTTATTTTATTGAATATCTTGATAAGGATAATGGAAAGAATAAGTTATTATATTTATGTAGTTCTATTTATGGGAGAGACGAACAAAGAACAGAACTTTCAAGTGTAGAGGGCGCTTCAAATGGGATTTCGCAAATAAAAATACGTGATTGTGAGTTTCCACATGAGGGGTATTACGAGATTAAAGTTTATAAATACGATGATAATGAATTTAGTGAAAACTGTAATGAGCAGACAAAAGAAATGTTAAAATATGCTGAGGAATCACATTTGGTTTCTATTTATAGTTTTAAGGTTGCATATGAATAGATGAGTAGAAGATTTAAAAGACACCCATGGAGGGTGTCTTTTCTAATACAACAAACCAGGATTCTTAGGAGAGTAGGCTGATTGTCTGGAGTATTACTGATAAGTCATTAGTTCGATTCTGGGAGATTTTATTGAAGAATGCAAAGAATTAAGAGGTGGTGATATGCCAAGAGCCAGAAGCCCAAAACGGGACGAGGCATATAAGATATGGCTCGACTCGGGTGGAAAGAAGAAGCTGAAAGACATCGCATCCGATCTTGGCGTGTCAGAAACCCAGATCAGGAAGTGGAAGAATTTAGACAAATGGAATGGTAACGTTACTAATCAATCGAAAGGTAACGTTACCAAACGAAAACGGGGCGGTCAGCCGGGCAACCACAATGCCACAGGCCCGCCAGGGAATAAGAATGCAGAAAAATTCGGTTTCTTCTCGAAGTATCTTCCAGAAGAGACCGTTTCTATTATCCAGGAGATGCCGACAGACCCGTTGGATATCCTATGGCATGAGATCCAGATCGCTTATGCCGCTATTATCCGGGCGCAGCAGATTATGTATGTCAAGGATAAAAGCGATAAGACCATTGAGAAGGTGGAAGAGAAGGACGGCAATGTAATTGGGGAGAAGTGGGAAGTACAGCAGGCCTGGGATAAGCATGCGAACTTCCTTAAGGCACAGGCAAGAGCAATGTCGGACTTGCGCGGGAGTATCCGGCAGTATGATGAACTGCTGCACAAGCGTTGGGATCTCGCCACAGATGAACAGAAGGCGCGGATCGAGCAGATGAAGGCCAATACGGATCGCCTTAAGAGGGATTCTTCTGAGGATGAAGAGGATGGAGTTGAGATCGTAAATGACGCAGAGGAAAAAGAAACGGGTACGGATATCGAAGATCATCATTCCGAAGTATCTGGGGATATTCAATAATACAAAGATTAAGCATATCATACTGACTTCCGGCCGTGCAGGTACCAAGTCCAGCTATGCAGCCATACGTGCCAACTATCAGATCCTGGCAGACCCTCATGGTTCTGTGGTTGTCTTAAGGAAGCACCATAACAAGCTCCGAAAGACAGTATACAAGGAGATGATCCGCGGGATCAACAGACTGCAGGTTCCAAAGGCTGCCTTCAAGATCACCAAGTCTCCGATGGAGATTACGTATAAGAAGCATGGTACCACAATCTATTTTTCAGGTTCAGACGGTATTGACGACACAAAAGGTATCATTGATGAAGACAAGCCGATCAAGCTGGTCATTCTGGATGAGCTGACAGAGTTCTTCGACGATGGTGAAGGAGAAGATGAGCTGACCAATATCGAAGCTACATTTGTCCGCGGTAATAGCAGCGGGTTCCAGATGATTTATCTGTACAACCCGCCAAAGAACCCGAATGCACCGATTAATCAGTGGTGTAAGAAAATGGAAGAGAGGTCTGACTGTATCCATATACATACGGATTACCGGGATGTACCTGAGGGGTGGCTGGGACAGGATCTGATTGATACTGCAGAAGAGATGATGCGGGCGGATATGAAGATGTACCGCTGGGTTTGGCTTGGTGAGCCTACCGGAGTGGATGATCTGATTTATTATATGTTCAATTCTGAAAACCATATCTATAATCCAAGTGACTATGTAAAAGAGTCTAAAGAGGCTATAGGCGAGATTGGAATAGGGGTGGACTATGGACAGCAAAATCCGACCGTTTTCGAAGCTGCCGGCATAGATTATGAGAATCAGATTTTAAGGGGATTAAAAGAGTATTACCATTCTGGAAGAGAAGTAGGAAAGCAGAAAAGTCCTTCTGAATATGCGAAGGATCTAAAACAGTTTTGTGAGGACCTTGAGGGGGAGTATAACAGGGTGGTTAGTTATATATTCATAGATCCGTCTGCAGCAGGGTTGATAGAAGAAGTGCGCCGGCAGCTGCCGCACATTTCTATTGTTCCTGCAAGAAATGATGTAAAGCTTGGGATCAGTCGAGTACAAAAGTTCCTGTCGCTGAAAAAACTCTGATCAGTGCATCCCAGAAATATCTGATCAAAGAGATGGGAATATATCAGTACGATCCTAAGAGTATAGAGAACGGAAAAGAAGTTCCCTTGAAAGTAAATGACCATGCGCAGGACGCGTGGCGATATCTTGTTGTGGGGATGTGGAAACAGATTGTTTATATGCTTCCTATGTCGGAAAGAGGTGATGAAGATTGATGCAGTATGAAAATATCCAGAAAGCAATGGGGGTAGACATTGCAGTCTCGAAAAAGATGTCTGAGGCCATATACAAATGGGGGAAGATGTATGTTAATGAGTCTCCTTGGATCAATGGCGAAATAAAAAGTTTGGGGTTGCCTGCGTCAATATGCACGGAGATGGCGAGACTGGTCACGATGGAATCCAAGATTAAGATATCCGGGAGTGCGAGGGCCGAATTGATTGCGAAGTATTTGGTTCCCTTTTTGAGCAATCTATCAAGATATGTGGAATATGCATGTTCCACTGGGGGAATATCTTTTAAACCATATATGGACAGCAGTGGAATCGCGGTTGATGTTACAAAGGCAGGGTATTTCTATCCGGTGTCTTTTGACAGTGCTGAAAATATAACCGGGGTAATATTTCCGGAGTTTAAGCGGGTAGGAAAGACACTCTTCACTAGGCTGGAATATCAGCAGCTTTCCGGAGATATATATACGATTACCAATAAGGCATTTGCCAGCAGACAGGCGCAGGTCAAGAATGATAATGTGATTAATCTAGGCCAGGAGATTCGTCTGGAAGATGTGCCTGAATGGGAAGATATAGAACCGTATGTAGAATTCGAAAATGCAGACAGGACATTGTTCTCTTATTTTAAAATCCCGATTGCTAATAACGTTGATCCAGAATCGCCGTTGGGCGTATCAATCTATGCAAGAGCGGTTGACCAAATTCGTGATGCAGACGAGCAATATGGCGCCGCGTTGTGGGAGTATAAGTCCAAGGAAACGGCAATTCAGGCAACATCTGAATTCTTTAAGCATGATCGGCAGGGAAATGCCATCCTTCCGAAAGGCAAGGAACGCCAGTATGTTGATATGGGGAATAATGTGGCTGATACAGACGGGAAACCCTTTTTTAATGTGTATTCGCCGGAAATCCGGGACGAAAGCTTCTTTAATGGTTACAACAAAATTGTCCAGAAGGTGGAGTTTAATAGCGGCCTTGCATATGGAACATTGTCGGATCCTCAGGTAGTTGAGAAGACAGCCGAAGAGATAAAGATGAGTAAGCAAAGGTCGTACTCTACAGTCAAAGCGATTCAGAATAAACTAGGGGATGCGATTAAGGTACTTGTAGATGCCATTGACGCTTGGATGACAATGGAAGATCTTGCACTTCCGGGAAGTGTGAACCTTGCCATTTCCTGGGATGATTCACTTGTCACAGATAAGAAAGCTGAAAGGGAGCAGGATTTGCAGGATCTGGCAGCCGGAATCATGCAGGCATATGAATACAGGATGAAATGGTATGGAGAAGATGAAAAAACTGCGAAGGAAAAAGTGGGAACGCCTGCAGAGGTGATTGAGTAATGATGTCTCAGGGAAGCCTAGAAGGAATACCGGTTCCTTTTGAGAAGACTATGTCTGACTTGGAAATGCGGATTATGACGGATATCGTTCGAGCGATCAGAGTGAATGGATTTTCTACGGCAAAAGTTGACGGACAGATTAGGCAGATGATTCAGTTGGGGGAGTCGGAGGAAAATATAAAGAAATGGATCCGGGAGGCATTAGAGATTACGAATGATGAGCTGGAGAAGATTTTTTCAGACACGGTCTATGAACAGTATTACGGGTACAAGAGAGTTTACGATACATTTGGAATAAAGCAGATTCCTTTTACAGAGAATCTAGAACTGCAGGCCCTTCTGGCGGCGGTAAAAGCGCAGACGAAATTAGAGTTTCGAAATATTACGAATTCAATGGGATTTGCGC
>OFFH01000909.1_pt1 | contig 17769 bp, 7 predicted proteins | sample 1521341 | NCBI WGS metagenome assembly OFFH01 (sample SAMEA3504108, study PRJEB24116) | mouse gut metagenome | biome: mouse gut; feature: mouse-associated habitat; material: faeces | place: Denmark | collected 2011 | reverse complement strand
TTATACGCAAGGCTCTGAAAACATCATCGTACTTTGGGAGACCAATGACATAACGAACCTAAACGATAGTCTTCAAAAAACGGTATGGATACCGACCGACCCCAGCAATTCCTCCCATCTATGGGCTCCCGAAATACATCGTATTGACGACAAATGGTACATTTACTTCGCAGCAGACGATGGCAACATAGACAATCACCAGATTTATGTAATTGAAAACGAGGCTGATATTCCTACGGAAGGAAAATTTGTTATGAAAGGCCGCATACCGACCGACAAAGATAACAACTGGGCGATTCATGCAAGCACTTTCGAACACAACGGACAGCGTTACATGATTTGGTGCGGATGGCAAAAACGAAGGATTGACAGCGAGACACAATGTATTTACATCGCTTCGATGGAAAATCCGTGGACTCTTTCTTCTGATAGAGTCCTGATATCCAAACCTGAATATGAATGGGAGTGTCAATGGGTGAATCCCGATGGCAGCAAAACTGCCTATCCGATCCATGTAAACGAAGCACCTCATTTCTTCCAGCCGAAGAACAAAGATAAAGTGTGCATTTTTTATTCTGCCAGCGGTAGCTGGACTCCCTATTATTGTGTAGGATTACTAACAGCAGACGCCAATGCCGACCTGTTGGATCCTGCTTCTTGGAAAAAACATCCGACACCTGTATTTATGCAGGACCCGGAGAATGAAGTTTTTGGCCCCGGCGGCAGCTCTTTCACCTCTTCACCGGATGGAAAGGAATGTTATATGCTTTATCATGGACGTCAGGTACCCAATGATGCTCCGGGTGCCATAGACTCACGTTCTCCCCGCTTGCAAAAAATAGAGTGGGACAAAGATGGGATGCCTGTACTGGGTACTGCGGAGAAAGCCGGAACAATACTGTCCAAACCGTCAGGAACAAAAACAGTTGTCAAATAACAGAATACCGTTTTTACGATCCGCATCATTAGATACTGATTCATATTAGATGCGGATCTGATTTACATGAACCGATATCGGATAAAAACAGACCATCTCCCCGTCTGTATGATTAAAAGTGGCTCTTTACATGGAACATGTGATCAAAAAGAAGAGAATTTATTATTTTTTGAACGGCAAATTTCCTTTATTCTCTATTAATTCCACTTTCTTTGCAATATTCTTTTAATGGAATTTATATCTAATAACTAACTATATTTTTATACCATGAACATGAAAAAGAATTTTCTAACAATGCTGCTTGCATTGGCTTTATGCAGTTCGACTTTTGCTCAATGGAAACCTGCCGGCGACAAAATCAAGACATCGTGGGGAGAACAGCTTGACCCTAAAAACGTATTGCCGGAATATCCGCGTCCTATCATGGAACGCAGTGACTGGAAAAACCTGAACGGACTTTGGAAATATGCAATCACCAAAAAGGGTGATCCTACGCCTGCTGCTTACCAGGGTGATATTCTTGTTCCTTTTGCTGTAGAATCGTCTTTATCGGGCGTAGGCAAAATGATAAACGAGAAAGAAGAACTGTGGTACCAACGCACTTTCGACGTTCCTTCTGCCTGGCGTGGTAAACAAATCCTGTTGCACTTCGGAGCAGTAGACTGGAAAGCAGAGGTTTGGGTGAATGACGTAAAGGTAGGTGAACACACAGGCGGATTTACTCCTTTCTATTTCGATATTACTTCTGTACTTAATAAAGGGAATAATGACTTGGTAGTCAAAGTATGGGACCCTTCAGATCGTGGCGAACAACCCAGAGGGAAACAAATAGGAAATCCTCATGGCATTTGGTACACTCCGGTTACAGGTATCTGGCAAACAGTGTGGTTGGAACCGGTGGCAACACAATACATCACTAATCTGAAAACCACTCCCGATATTGACAATAATTCTGTTAAGGTAGAAGTTGCTGCCAACACGACTTCTGCAGACAAAGTGGAAGTAAAAGTATTCGATGGCAAGAACCTTGTAGCCAAAGGTGCAGCGTTGAACGGAGTACCTGTTGAACTGGCAATGCCTGCTAATGCTAAACTGTGGTCTCCGGACTCTCCTTTCCTCTACAATATGGAAGTGACTTTGTATAAGGACGGAAAAACAATAGACCAGGTAAAGAGTTATACCGCTATGCGTAAATATTCTATCCACAAGAGTCAGAATGGCATCACTCGCCTGCAATTGAACAACAAAGACTATTTCCAGTTCGGCCCGCTTGACCAGGGATGGTGGCCTGACGGTTTATATACTGCACCGACAGACGAAGCATTGGTTTACGACTTGAAGAAGACAAAAGACTTCGGCTATAACATGGTACGTAAGCACGTTAAGGTGGAACCTGCACGCTGGTACACTCATTGCGACCAGCTGGGATTGATCGTATGGCAGGACATGCCAAGTGGTGGTCCTAGCCCACAATGGCAAACCCAAAACTATTTCAACGGCACGGAAGTTATCCGTTCTGCCGCTTCCGAAGCTAACTACCGTAAGGAATGGAAAGAAATCATCGATTATCTGTATTCCTATCCGAGCATTGCCGTATGGGTTCCTTTCAACGAAGCATGGGGACAATTCAAAACTCCGGAAATCGTTGCATGGACCAAAGAATACGATCCTAGCCGCCTGGTAAATCCTGCCAGTGGCGGTAACCACTATACTTGTGGCGATATTCTCGACCTTCACCACTATCCAGGACCAAACATGTTCCTTTACGACCCGAGACGTGCTACTGTATTGGGTGAATACGGAGGTATCGGTCTTGTAGTAGAAGGAAACACTTGGGTGAATGACAAGAAAAACTGGGGGTATGTGAAATTCAACTCTTCGGACGAAGTAACGAACGAATACATTAAATATGGCAGACATCTGTTGGAATTAATCCAGAAAGGCTTCTCTGCAGCCGTATATACCCAGACGACAGACGTGGAAGGTGAAATCAACGGTCTGATGACTTATGACCGTAAAGTCATCAAGATGAATGAAGCTAAAGTCAGAGAAATCAACCAACAGATCTGTAACTCTCTGAATAAATAATAAATAGAATAAATACTCTTTTCCTTATTGAATTAACAACAGCACCTTTGAAAGTCTAATTCAGGGTGCTGTTTTTTCATATTTCCGTCCCTTTTCCCCAAAGATGGGTTGTTAATGCAACAATGAACAATTTCTTTTTCAGATTGAACATTTTTTTTCTTTTTTATTTGTCTAAACTTCTATCTTTGCCATTATTCACTAAAATAAACAACATTCATTATGAAAAACAAACGGCTCTTATTTCTACTCTCTGCATTCGGACTGATGACAACGACTGCACACGGAGAGAATCCCCCCGCTAAAACAGTATTCGCACAATATATGAAGCAGGCCCAAACCTTTGCCGACAATTTTCCACGGGAGAAAGCCTACTTGCATTTCGACAACACGAGCTACTATGTAGGAGACACTATCTGGTTCAAAGCTTACGTCACCCATGCCGAAAAGCAAATGTTCAGTCAGATCAGCCGCCCGCTATACGTTGAACTGGTGGATCAGACAGGACACATCGCAAATAGACAAATCATCAAACTGACGCAAGGAGAAGGAAACGGGCAACTCGTTCTCCCTCAGTCCATGCTATCCGGCTATTACGAGGTACGCGCCTATACCCGCTGGATGCTCGCATTCAACGAACCACAGTATTTTTCTCGTACTTTTCCTATTTATCAGCTTTCCAACAGTGATAAACTGGAACGCAGCATCACCACCTACGAACTAAATCCGTCGATGGAAAACCGTCCGTTGGAAACAAAGGAGAAATTAAGCGTACGCTTTTTTCCCGAAGGAGGGCAGTTGGTGGAAGGAGTGACCTCGCAAGTGGCTTTCAAGGCAGAGAGTAAAAATGAAGGAAATATAGAATTGTCGGGAACCATCTATACCAAAGAAGGAACAGCAATCACCTCTTTCGAGACTTTGCACGATGGAATGGGGCGTTATGAGTATACACCTTCTGCACAACCGGCCATTGCCAAAGTCGATTTTCAAGGAAAGCAATATAAATTTACTCTCCCACAGGCGTTGCCGAACGGATATGTATTGAGCACAGTCAGCAATGCCGGTGCCCTTTTGGTGAAAGTTTCCTGCAATGCAGCTACCCCTCAAGACACACTGGCGGTATTTATCAGCCATCAAGGACGTCCTTATGTCCACCAATTGGTATGTTGCCGAGCAGACGCTCCACAAGAGTTCGTTCTGCCTACCCGTAAGCTACCGGCAGGCATCCTGCAAGTCAGCCTCATCAACCGAGCCGGTCATACACTATGCGAACGTTTCGCCTTCTCCAACCCGCGTGCTCCACTGCAAATATCGACGGAAGGATTGACTAAAATATATGCACCCTACGCACCTATCCGCTGCGAATTGCAAGTAAAAAACGCCAAGGGAGAAGCTGTAACCAGCGAACTGTCTGTCAGTATCCGAGACGGTATCCGGTCGGACTATCTGGAATATGACAACAACATTTTCACCGATTTACTGTTAACTTCCGATTTGAAAGGATATATCCATCAGCCTGGTTATTATTTCGCATCACCATCACCCCGGAAACAAATAGAACTGGATAATTTATTAATGGTGCACGGATGGCGCAAGTATGACATGAGCCAGGCCATTTCTACCGTCCCTTTCACTCCGTTGCAGCTACCGGAAAGCCAGTTGGTATTGAACGGGCAAGTGCAATCAACCATCCTCAAAAACAAGCTGAAAGATATTGAGCTTAGCGTGATCGTGAAAAAAGACGACCAATTCATCACCGGAGGAACCGTGACCGATGAAAACGGTCGCTTTACCATTCCCGTAGAAGACTTTGAAGGAACAACGGAAGCAGTGATCCAGACCCGGAAAGTGGGTAAAGAACGTAACAAGGATGCTTCTATCCTAATTGACCGTAATTTCGCCCCCGCTTTCCGTGCCTATGGCTATAAGGAACTCCACCCGGAATGGAAGGACCTAACCGATTGGCAACAACAGGCCGAAAATTTTGATTCTCTCTATATGGATTCTATCCGAAAGGTGGAAGGGCTTTATGTATTGGATGAAATAGAAATAAGAAGCAAACGCCGACAGGGAAGCAATATGGCTACTAAAAACAGCGAGAAGAGCATCGATGCTTATTACGATGTACGCCGTTCGGTAGACTTATTGCGTGACAACGGGAAGATCGTTACAACAATTCCGGAACTCATGGAAAAGTTGAGCCCGCAATTCGATTGGAACCGTAGTAATAATGAGCTTACATATAGGCAAAAACCGATCTGCTACATCATGGATAATCACATTTTGTCCGAGAAAGAAGTTCAAATGATGCTGACCGAAGTAGACGGACTGGCTTCTATCATCGTCAGCAAAGGAACCGGAGGTATCGATGACGACATCATCCAGAATACCAAAATATCCGAAACGACCGATAGCACAGGAGTCGATATAAGCCAACTAGACAAATACAGTGTTTTCTATCTGGTTCCGCTGCCCCGACGCGATGTGCTGAATAAAAGCCAAAGCGCTGTATTAGGAACCCGGCAAACGGTTATTCAAGGATATACCCGTGCATTGGAATATTATTCGCCTGCCTATCCAACCAGAGAATTGTATATGGACAAAGTAGACAAAAGGCGGACGTTATATTGGAATCCATCCGTACGAACGGACGCAAACGGGAAAGCGAGGATTGAATGTTATAATAACCAGTATTCTACCCCTTTGATTATTCAGGCGGAAACGATGAGTAAAGACGGGCAGATAGGAAGCATAACATTTGAAACAAATGGGGTTGACTAAAAAGTCAACCCCCAAAAGATAACATCAATCACAGTTACCATTGATTAATCCCATTCTATAGCTTGGTCTTCATTCGGTATCTGTGTATTGATCTTGCGCAAAATAGACATTTCACCTCTCACATTATATTCGATAGAAGCACCTGGCGCCATCGTGTAGTCTGTGTAGTCGTAATCCATATCACGAATCATGATGGTACGTTTCAGCAAATACGGTTGTTTCTCATCCATCTCTTCTTTGATGAAATACGTAGCTTGCTTATTGGTACGGAAATTAACTTCACCATTATCACAAGTCAAATTTACCTTGTTGCTTTCAGGATCGAAGAATGCCTTGATTTTGTAGTTTGCCCGATCCTTTCGGGTTTCATCTATCGTACCGGCATAGAAGAAAATGGTATTCTCATCTACCGCATAGGAGACGATTTCACTCTTCACCAATGGGTCGTTTCCACCATCACCGGCATTCTTCATATAATTCATCAAAGCTGTACCGCTATAAGTTCCCGAATAATTATTGAACGGCATTATACGAAGCAACGCCTTGCGGTAGTGTTTGCGATAGTTGGGAGTGTATTCGCCTGTCGGGCTCTCCTCAATTGTCAACGGCAACACCCATTTCTCCACCAAGTCCAATCCTGCCAAGTTAAAATCAATATTCAGCAAAGTAGAGTTTTCGCCCGGCTGTATTTCCACCGTTTCGGGGAAAGAATAGTGCTTAGCGTCCAACTCTTTGTAATACAAGTCGTCTCGGCTACTGAAACGGGCTTCGTTGAGCACATCCAGTGTATCCTTGTCGATCCCAATCTTTACCGTCAGTTTCTGCTGGTTGGCGGTGCTTCCGCTTACAAGTACCGGCAGTTGGTAAGTGCTGACCTGACCTGCCTTATAGGGAATATTGATTCTCGACACTCCGTTGCTATTGATCGGAGCCTTGAAAGAGACATAATGTTCATATAGTTCCTCAGTCCATTCGTCGTTGCACGAACCGAATGCTACCAACGCTACTAGTGCAAACAATAGATTATATATTCTTTTCATTGTATCCATGTTTTAAAGTTAGTCATTATACGTCCAACCCGGATTCTGTGTCAGGCGTTTGTTACGTTTCAGTTCACTATGAGAAATAGGCCAGAACCACATCTTCTGCGAGAAGGTAGCCGACAGATTCCATACGGCAACTGGTGTGTGGAACCGTTCTCTGTCACCCTGCATCATCAATGTATTGCAACCGTAAACCGGCAACGACTCTTCTCTCGGAGCGTCTTTCCAACGGCGGAGGTCATAATAGCGTTTACCCTCTCCCATCAGTTCAATCATACGCTCGCGCTTCAAGTAAATGCGGAATTTGTCTTTGTCCGAGTATATGTCGTCCGCAAAATCGGGTACTCCGGCACGCATACGTACCGGTTTGATTCCCGTACGCATCTCTTCTTCGTCACGACTGATCGAATAAGTAATCGCTCCGTCCCAAGAAGGAATGTCATAATTCACGCCTGGTGTCAATTCGTTCAATGCTTCGGCATACATCAGCAGAATATCGGCATAACGGATAGCCGGCTCCGGTTTGTAACGGGCGTTATTTATATTTCCATTCTCATACGTATCATCCGGGTGTACGTATTTCATAACACCGATACCTGTACGCAACCAGAACATGGTGTTGGCATATCCATTCTTCAATCCGCGATAGTTGAATACTTGGATATTCTTGTTCACAGATTGCGATTCGTTACCCAAATACCAGCGTGTACCATTATAAGCTACAGAAGCATAGAAACGTGGTTCGCGATTGGCGTATTGCAGAGAGACTCCCGCGTCAAGAGGCTTACAGTCTGTATTATTCTCCGTAAAACCTGTTTCCCGCGGACGATCGTTCCACATTTCACGAGGATACACAGCCTTGTATTCAGGCTCGGAATTCATACCCGCACAATCGGATCCGTCGTTCATGTAATAGGCATCCACCATCTTCTGTGTCAGTCCATGCGTATTCCATCCTGTAGCTTGGCGCGGCAATTGATGAACGACCATCGCACGGATGTTCTCACCGCCAATGTTCTGTCCACGAGTAAAAATCAATTCCGGATTACTCATTTCGTCCAACTGTCCGTTGAATACCGAACGGTAAGATTCAAACGGGTCGATGTCTGCCCATCCTTCGGGGAACGGCAGGCTTGAGTAAGGCTCGCAAGTCGGAGGAGTAATTGTAGCCGGTTCTGCAGGAGAGTCTGTAGTACGTATACCAGTGGTGTAGAGGCGATAAACATCAAGCTTCATCACATCTTTGCAAGCAGCTGCCGCTTTTGCCCATTTTTCCTCGCTATAGTCTTTAGACAACAGTCGGTTGCCTTTATCATCCACAAGCTGTTGTGCAAAATCGTCGTCATTACCATTTGCCAACGGACTGGCAGCAAAAAGCAATGCCTGTGCACGAGCTGCCAATGCTGCACCACGAGTAGGACGTGCGGAAGAAAGTTCTCCCCGACGCAAAGGCAGATCCTTGGCGGCAAGTAGCATTTCATTACTGATATATTCGGCACATACGTCGTACGGGCTACGTGGAGTGGCGATCTCATCATATTCATCGGTAAAGTCGATGCCTTCGTCAGGCAACAATGGAATGGGACCATAGCGACGGAGCAATATCCAATAATAATAAGCACGGACAAAACGCGCCTGCGCCTTATAGTCTGCCTTTTCTTCATCGCTGTCGAACTTCGTGCTCATATCCACATTCTGGATAAAAACACTAGCTTGACGGATACCCCGATAGCACGCAGTCCAAGCCTCCTGTTTGGTGTTCTCATCATAATTTCCTTCTTTAAAGGAGTTGTAAGAAAGCGCACTGGCATTAGAAGCGTCATAGTTCACGTCGCGGTCGCCATAATACATATCGTCGGCAAAATTGAACGGGATATGACCTTTACTGCACACATCCGCACAGTGATCTTTCAGATAACTGAAAGCTGTTGCCAACCACTGGTCAGTCTTGTCGCGGTCGTTGAAGACTTTCTCTATCGTCTCCCGGTCCTTAAAAATATAGTCGGAATCCAAATAGTCGGAACAAGACTGCATGCCTGTTCCCAACATCGCTATCAACAGGATATAAATTATTTTTTTCATTGTTGCATATTATTTTATAGATTAACACTTAAACCCATTGTGACAGACTTCGACAACGGATAAGATTCGCCACGCGCATCTCCCATCTCCGGATCCCAAGTTTTAAAGCTGGAGAATGTCAGCAGGTTGGTTCCTACCACAAAGATGCGGATATTATTGAAATGCAATTTGTTGACCCATGATTTGGGCAAGGTGTATCCGACATCAACGGTTTTCAGACGAAGATACGAACCGTTGCGCAACCAGAATGTAGAATTACGATAGTTGTTGTTGCTGGCTCCGTCGCCCTGATAGCTCAGGCGCGGATAGCTGGCGTTCGGGTTTTCATTGGCAGGGATACCCAATTTCTCAGCAGTTTCCGAATCTACCCATCGGTCATCCAGCATTCCTTTAAAGACATTTCCCCACTCACCCTCGGTGAAGGCATACACACATTTGCCATACGTGAAGAAAGATGATTTGCCTGCGCCCTGAAAATGAACACTCACATCCAATCCTTTCCATTTGGCGGTAACACCCAGACCATAAATCAAGTTCGGCTTGCTGGTAGCACCGATGGCTACGATATCACCGTCGTTCACCACTCCATCACCGTTGACGTCCCGATACTTGATGTCTCCGGGTTGTACGGCACCAAACTCTTGTTTCGGGCTGTTACGGATATCATCGTAATCTTTAAACAATCCCAAAGCTATCAGACCACGGCACTGATCTACCCGATAGCCTCTCTCCATCTGGTAACCATATACGTTGTTTTCTTCATCCTTTTCAAGTATCTCATTCTTTGAATAAGTCATGTTACCACGGATATCCACATCTACATTGCCTATTCTCTGGCGGAAATTGAAATGACCGTCGAATCCGCGTGAGCGCATGGCACCAACGTTTGCTGATGGATTGACACCATAATGACCGACAATGGCGGGCAGATGCCTACGTTCCATGTAAATGCCTTCACGCTTTTCATCAAAATAATCAATAGTACCTGTAAACTTATCGCCGAAAAGGGCAAGGTCGATTCCAAGGTCTTTTTTGGTAGCTACTTCCCATGTCACCAACGGTGAACCGAGATTAGGCATACTCAAACCGCCATAAGAATTGCTCGATCCGTATTTCGCCCAATTATATCCGTCATAAGTATACTCATTATCACCAATCTTGAATTTATTTGCAATCGTATACAGATAAGGGAAACGAACTCCCATATTATCATTACCTACCTTACCATAAGAGAAGCGGACCTTGAACATGTTCATCCATTTCAGATTCTTTTTCACGAAAGATTCTTCGGCGATGTTCCAAGCCACGGAAGCAGCAGGGAAGAATCCGAAACGGTTATGCTTGGCAAAGTTCTCGGAACCGTTATAACCGAAATTGAAATTCACAAAGTAACGGTACGCCCAGTTGTATGCCACACGTCCCGCCAAGTCTTGATTGCGCTGGCTGATACCGTTCTTCAAATCCTCGCCCAAATTGACTGTTTTCACATAAGAATCCTGTGTATACTTCAATGTTGCAGTGGGATGATGGTTTCCAAACGAACGGTCCCAATTAAGTTGTACATCAAAGAATTCGCGACGGTCTCCTTCGGAGGTACTCTTTTGAGTCATATTGCTGCTATCCGTCACTTTCTTCCATACAATTTCTCCCGTATTCTTGTCTCTGGATACTGCAAACCACTGTTCCGGCCATTTGTGGCGTTCGATGTTGTTTCTACTGTTATTATCATAACCGAAGCGCCCTACAAAACTCAATCCTTTGGTCACGAAATCCAATTTTTGCTCCAATGATACGTTCGTCTCAATATTGTTTGTCCAATGTTCGTTAAAACCGGTCTGTGTGGCAGCTACCCAAGGATTGGTTTTATTACCCGTACCAATCGCTGGCAGACGACCGTCAGAATACATTACCGGAGTCTGAATAGGATTGTAACCGAACAACTCGCCCCATACGTCAGCATCACCCAATCCCGGGCTATTACGTTTCGATAAAAAACCTGCCACGCCCACTTTCAGCAGAGTGGTCTTTGTGATATCGATATCAGCGTTCATTCGATAATTCCATCGGTGATAAGCGGCATTGGTATTGTAATCGTCCTTTAACGATTCGTCCGTGTTATACATACCGTTTTCCTTCACATAGCTGGCCGACACAAAATAACGTGCCGTAGTACCTCCACCGTTCATATTCAGATTGACACGGTGACTCCATGATCCGTCTTTCAGCAACAGATCCTGCCAGTCGGTATTCGGATAGAAATCAGGATCAAGCCCTAAACGAAGAATATCCAGTTCTTCCGGCCGGTAAATCGGTTCGTTATTACGAGTGACACGTGCCTCGTTGAGCAAGCTGGCATACTTGAAGCCATCCTCAAACTCAGGCGTAATGGTACGTGCATTGTACGAAGTCTCCACCTTGGCATCGATATTGATCTTACCCGCCTTACCGCGTTTGGTAGTGATCAACACTACGCCGTTAGCACCTTTCGATCCGTAAATAGCAGTTTCAGAAGCATCTTTCAACACGGAGAAGGTGGCGATATCTTCGATATTGATCTCGCTCATGTCACGTTCGAATCCGTCGACCAACACATACGCCGATGAACTGGCACCGAATGTAGAGATACCGCGTATCCAGAACTCGGAAACGTTCTTTCCCGGCTGACCGGAAACCTGACGCGCCATGATGCCCGGCACATTACCTGCCAAGGAGTTGACAATGCTTGATGAAGGATTGCTTTTCAGCAGGTCTACGTTTACCGTGCTGATGGCACCTGTCTGAGTCAGCTTGCGCTGAACACCCGTACCAGTGATCACCACTTCGTCTATCGCTTTGGCTTCTGCCTCTTTCATCGTGATGTTGACGGTACGCAACTCTTTTACCAACACTTCTACAGAGGTATAGCCGATGTAAGAGAACACCAGTTTGTGATAAGGTTCCATCTTAATGGAGTATTTACCGTTGATATCCGTGATAGCTCCCAAACCGGGCACATCTTTAACCGTCACGTTTACACCGATCAGCGGTTCTTTATTCTCATCAATTACGACACCCTGCACGGTGACCATCTGCTGCGCCATTACGTTCATGCAAATGCTGCACAACAGCAGAGTGTACAGTATAAATATTTTCTTCATATTCGCGTGTGTTTAATTCATTAGTTATTCTCCTTCTTTGGCTATCTTACGGATACGTCGGTTCGAACCGTCGCCCACATAGAAGATACCGTTTTCCTCATCATAAGCCAATCCTTTCGGGCGGTCGAAGCGGGCTTCCTGCAACAGGTCTCCATCAATGTATCCCCATGGATTATTGTTCAGGCTCGAACTTCCGCGACCTGCGAACAGAGAGACTTCCCCCTGTGGAGTGACAATGCGGAGACACTGATTCAATTTATCACAGATAACAAAATCGTATTCATCTTCCTGTCCGGCATAAGCGGGATTTTTCACAAATACTCCTTGATAGGGAGTAGAGAAACGGGCAGAAGTTCCAATTGCATTGACATAATTAGCGGTACGGGCTTCTCCTGCCACTACGTAAGGAGCCAGGAAGGTGTGGCGTTCCCAGTCATAGTTGGTTCGCTGGATGTAATGCTGATTGATAGCCACAATATAGGCATAGTTACCCGTAGGATGCATGCGGATATTGTACTCCCATCCGTTGTCCATTTGAAAGAGTTCCTCGCAATCTCTTTTTGCTTCAAGCCCGTCGGGACGGACTCCGTCGAAGATTTCCTGAATCTTTTCATGGTCGGCACGGAAAAACTGTCCTTTTTCATAACTATTGAAATACATGTCGTGATGCACAGGATGAAAAGCAACGGTGTTGCACTGCTTATATTTCACCAACGTTACTTTATTCCCCCACATTTCATAGTCGGGAGACTCACCGGGTGCATAGCTTTGAGGCGGTTCTTTGGTTCGAGTGTACCCATAAACGGCAGCTCTTAATTCGTCGCCTTGGTCTACAGCCACTGCCATGTGGTTCTCATCGAAGAAATTGACGGAGCGTCCGCGACGATTACCATGAATATTACCGTCGGTAAGCGCCGTACCTAAATATTCGTTATTCAGGTCGATAACGCGCATATTGCCGCCCCCTTCATTTTCGTCACCACCAGCAGCATCTTGTGCTATATAGATAAGGTGTTTATATTTAGGGTCGAACTCCATCCAATTGGGTGCTCCGAGTGCTCCACAATCATTAAAAGGACCATCCTTACTGTCGTAATGCCCATCGTCGCGCCGAGTTCCCAGCAACGTGCTTACAAGCATTTTCTTTTGGTAATCAAACTTAAGTCCGGGAGCTACCTCCGCCAATACTTCCTGTTCGTCACCAACAGTAATTTTCACCTCTATTTCTCCCGTATAGGCACCTTCCGGCATAAAGCAATAGATAGCATTGCTTTTTACGTTGATCACTATAGCCTTCTTCCCGCTAACATAGACATTGACAAGGGAAGGATCGTTTCCGAAGTTATTTCCCATAATCACCAAGCGTTGTCCGGCACCTCCCGTCTTGGGGTTAATGTCTTCCACCACGACAGGTTTGCTCGGATCAAACGCCACATTATTGGAGTCCTCACCACCATCGTTGCCGTCGCTGCAACTTCCCCAAACACATAAGGCCATCAGCAGCAATATCGTTCGATACCACCCCGACCTTTTTTCATACTTTTCTTTCATAGCATTAAAACTCATTTAGTTAATAAAAACATACATCATAAACATATTTTATTCTTTTGTTTTATCCATCAATACCTGCATCCAGTATCCTCCGATCACCGAGCGTGCCTTGAATCCGACCCATTTTCCACTGTCCGTATGATGCCAGTCGCTGATAGGTACACGAGATTCTGTCTCATTGATATATTTATAGAGGGGGTCTACGAATTTTTCAAAAGTAGCCTGATCCGGAGACATGGCTGCCGTCCACATGATCCAGTCGGATTTAGTATACTCTTTGCGGGAATCCAGCGGCAATCCGTAAGGATTCTGCTTGGTCAGATAATAGTTGATTTCTTTGCCGATCACATTGTTGGGGAACAGGTTCAGATTCCACAACTTGTCCCAGACCATATTGTACTTCTGGCTCCAAGTATTCTTGCGGTCGAAAGCCAGGCGGTAATGATCGCCTTCATTTGCCATTTCTTCCCATTTCATCGCCATTTTTCGGGCTATGGCTGCATATTTGTCCGCTACATCGTCCAGCCCGAGCATACGTGCCATTTCGCTGTATCCGGCTACGCCCATAATCGCTTTTACGGAAAGATTGGCATTGTGTGCCCAGTGACCGGCGAAGTCGTCCGTGCAAAGTTGGTTTTCCGGGTCCTGCCCATACTCTACTAAGTAATTGGTCCATGTTGTCAAAAGATCCCAATATTTCTTGGCATAATCCGCATTGCCTTCAATCTTGGCAATAGCTGCTGCCAAAATCACCATGTTACCGCTTTCTTCAACCGGCATGTCGCCACCATAAACTTGTCCATTGGCGATAGGATAAGTACCTAAGTCGTGTGCAGCGAAAGGCTTGTTCCAACGACCGCTGGCGCTGTATTCGAAGATACTGGTCATCATTGCTTTTTCCAAGTCAGGATTATAGATCAAGAATAGAGGAGCAGACGGGTAAGTCAGATCGACTGTATTGATACAACCATTACTGTTATTCTCCTTAGAGAACCACATCAGATTACCTTCCTTATCTGTAAACAACTTATGTGCGGAGATCACCTGGCGATAGGATGCAGAACAGATTTCCGCATATTTCTTGCCACCCGCTTTTTCCGCATCACTATAAATCAATTCATCAAGTGCGCGGCAACGTTCCATAATAGACTGATAGTTGTCTCTTAATTTTTCGAAAGCATCAAAAATAGTCACTTTGCCATCATGTTTCCAGTAGCCCATGCGCTTTTCATACATGTACTCAATGGAATAAATATCGTCATAACCGATCATCATGAAACCGTCCTTACCATCTTTTGTAACAGTTCCCAAATTATGAACATAAGCCATGGCAGGAATATTTTCCTCTTTACGGGTAATCCATTTGGTATTACTTGAAGCTAATGTTCCGTTTTTAACAAAAGATTCTTTCATTCCACTGTAGTCGCCCAAGCTTACAGACTTTCCGGCTCCATTCACACTACCCAGATACACATATCCCCAATCTCCGCAAATCAAGTCACCTCTACGGTCACAAATCGGTTGATCGATCGTACCTGCTTCTACATAACTGATACCGTTTTTCGATAATGTACGCGCGATAGTAGGCTGTGTAGTCTCATTCACAGCTAGTTCCGGAGTGGTTTCCATATAGAACTGTACGTCATGCTCTTTTTTATCAAGAGAACGTACCCGATAAGATATATAGTTAATCGGAGTTGACAACAGATCCAAATCATCGATCAATTGAGGTGCTGTAAATACAACATCTAATTCGATCGGTCCACATGTGAATGTATAATAAGTAGAAGTTGCCAACACGTCTACAGACTTTTGTACGGCTTCATTATCGAATGTAACTGCATCTTTCTTCTCCCGGTATAGCCCAAAATCCACATAAGAACCTCCGGTTGTATTATGACAGTGCGCTGCTATTACATTTTTTCCGTTACGCAGTTTCTTCTTCGCTTCATCTGTAAGTTTCAGATTTACATTATCCCTCCATACAAGATCTGTAGCAACCAGTTTTTCTCCGTTCAAATACAGTTCGAACACATCATCATGGGAATAAATAAGGTGAAGATTCTCCGTTGCATCCAAATCATTGAGTTCAAATGTACGGCGAATATAAATATCTGTATCATTACCTTTCCATTCTGTGTGAACACGCGGCATGTCATGACTACCAAAAGCAGCTTTACCTTTTTTCCAACTGCTATCATCAAACTGGAGTTCTTGCCATCCGTTTGCAGGCTGGCTATTAGTATATGCCGCCTCCCAACGTTCTACATTTGTCATGGGTGCAATAGGCAATAACGTCACTTTATCTTTACCTAAAAAGCGATATACTTTACCGTCTACACGCAAAACTCCAACCAAGGGTTTCTTAGCTGCAGTCCAGTGTTCGGTACTTCCTTCCGTTAATTTGTCATAAGGAGACCAAATGGAAAAGTGAGGATCTGAAACAACGATAGGTACTGATGGAGTACGCAACGCTACCTCTTTTACAGGTTTAAATAAGTTGTCGGTTTGCGCATTTGCGAATAAACCGACCGAAAAGGCCATTACTGTTAGTAGTTTCTTCATAAATATTTTCAAATTAATCTACAATTTTAAGGTTACCCATCTACAATCTTGTTTACCTTTCAAGAAAAACAAACCCTACGTTTTCTTTTATTGTTCTTTTTACCTTCTTACTATTATCTCTTAAATACAATTTTACCTTTCTTATCACTATACCTAGATAATATATTAAATCAGTACTGTCGAATTCCGATCATAGTATTTTAATATAACGCTGCAAAATAATAGAATAAATGCTAAATATAAGGAAAATCTGTGTTCAAGAAAGGACAAAATCTATTCTTTTTTCATGTTTCGTAAGAAGTTCTGGCTTTTAGCGATGAGATATTGCTCATTTCAGATGGCTTTTGTAACTTTGCAATACGAATGCAATACAGTTTTACTATCGCAAAATATACTCCATACATTAAACCTAAGTACGTCACTCGAGAGGGGACTACTGTCCTTTATGTTCGATATAACTACAATCGAACTAAGCGTACGCTTATCTCTACTGGATACAGTATCAAACCGGAACACTGGGATCCCAAGAAGAGGTGGATTAAGCGTGCTTGTCCACACTACGACGAGATTGATGCTTGCTTAATTAGAATCACGTCCAAACTTGGAGAAATTCTTACATATGCTAAAATAAACGGAATAAACCCAACTGTGGAATTTGTTTTACTCGAACTTAAAAAGAACAGGGAATATGAGTTACGTCCTAATCGGGTAGATATATTTGACGCATTAGAAAGATATATTATAGAAAAAACTCCAGTTGTTTCGGCAGACCAAATAAAAGACTACCGAACGCTTCGCAAACATCTGATCGCTTTTAAGGAACATTCATCGCAACCAATTGCTTTTCATAATTTGAACCTTATATTCTACAATGAATTGATGGATTATTTATTTTATAAGGTTGTAAAGCCCGATGGGAGTGTTGGCTTGCTTACTAATTCTGCTGGGAAAATCGTACGTTTGTTAAAGGGATTTGTTAATTATCAAATAGATAAAGGGGTTATTCCTCCAATTGACTTGAAGCATTTTAAGGTCGTAGAAGAAGAGACTGATGCTATTTATTTAAGTGAAAAGGAACTTTCAACAATACACGAGTTAGACTTGTCAGATGATAAGCAATTAGAAGAGATTAGAGATGTTTTTATTACTGGGTGTTTTACAGGACTACGATATAGTGATCTCTCAACATTAAGTCCTGAACATATTGACTTAGATAATGAGATTATAAATCTCAAACAGAGAAAAGTGCATAAAGCTGTCATCATTCCTATGATCGATTATGTACCGGAAATACTCAAGAAATACAACTATGATTTACCTAAAATCCCTAGATATATATTCAACGAAAGAGTTAAAGAATTAGGGCGAAGAGCAAAACTAAAACAGAAAATCGAAGTTGTGCGTAAAAAAGGAAAAGAACGGGAAAAGAGAGTCTATGAAAAATGGGAGATGATCTCTTCTCATACTTGCCGACGATCGTTTTGCACAAATATGTATTTATCCGGTTTTCCTGCCGGAGAACTTATGCGCATATCCGGGCATAAGAGTCCATCTGCATTCATGCGATATATAAAGGTAGATAATCTTC
>OFFH01000900.1_pt1 | contig 17948 bp, 22 predicted proteins | sample 1521341 | NCBI WGS metagenome assembly OFFH01 (sample SAMEA3504108, study PRJEB24116) | mouse gut metagenome | biome: mouse gut; feature: mouse-associated habitat; material: faeces | place: Denmark | collected 2011 | reverse complement strand
GCCCCGACACTCCGTGCCGGGACGGTCCCTGCGGCGGTGGCTTTGGAAAACCACCCTGCGGACAGCCGTGTGAAGCTGTCGGGGGACGGCAGGGTGCAGACGCTGACCTCCCGGATGGGGACCGGCGGCGGGAATGTACCGATGGTCATGAGCCGGGAGGATGCCGCCATGGAACCGGAACTTTATGAGAACCATTCACAGGATACGAGATACACGGGACCCTTGGAAACAGCGCCCACGGTCAGATCTACCTACGGCATGGGCGGGAACAACCAGCCGTTCGTGGTGGAAACGCCAAAGACGCTGAAAATCCGCTCCGGCTGTGAAGGCGGCGGGAAAGGGGCGATCATACAGGACGACAAATCCGCAACGCTCTCCTGCAACAATGACCAGATGGTGTTCGTGCCGTTCTGCAAGGGATACCGCGCCCACTACAAAGGGGATGCTCCGACCTGGAAGGACGGGAAGGTGGCAAACACGCTGAATACCTTTGATGTCGGGGAAAGCCGATGCAATGAGCTGGTGGTGCAGGCATACGGCATCTGCTCCAAGGACAGCAACGCCATGAAATCGGATAACCCGCACAGCGGATTTTATGAGGCGGATACCTCCCGGACTCTGGACGGGAACGGCGGGAATCCCGGCTGCAACCAGGGCGGCATTGCCGTGGTGGCGGTGCAGGGCTCCATGATTGGCAGGAAGGATGAGAACGGGCCGCAGGGGAGTGGCGTGAATGAGGATGTGTCCTTTACGCTTGACGCCGTGGACAGACACGCTGTTGCATACCCGACCTACTGCACGAGCAAGAATTCTCATTTCACACGGGCAGAAAAGGAACTGGCGAACACGCTGGTGGCTACGGATTATAAGGACCCTCCCGTCATCAACGATGTGCAGACCGCATCCGGCAAGGAGGTGTTCGGCACACTCTCGGCAAGCATGGGCTCCAAGCAGTGGCTCGGCAACCAGGAGGCGTTCAGCGGGGATTACCATATCGTGGAGCCGGAGTATATTGTCCGCAGGCTGACGCCCACCGAGTGTGCGAGGCTGCAGGGCTTCCCGGACTGGTGGTGCGGCGGGCTTGGCACGGAGGAACCTACCGAGGAAGATTTAGTGTTCTGGAGGGAGGTCTTTGAGACCCATCGGAAGATTGCAGGGACTTCCACGAAGCCCAAGACGGATAGGCAGATCATCAAGTGGCTGAAAGACCCTCATTCGGATAGTGCCGAGTATAAAATGTGGGGCAACGGCGTCGCACTGCCGAACGTATATTTCGTGCTTTCGGGGATCGTGTACTATGCACAGTTCCCGGACTTTTTATTGTGACATTTTTTCTCACATACTGCTTGCTATTCCTGCCGTTCAGAGTGATTAATGTAGTACCGAAAAACGAAGGAGGTACAAAAAAATGAGGTTTGAATTCAACAGGACAGGGGCAGAGCGGAAGGCGCTGGTGCAGGCAATGGGGGAGATTTTAGAGGTAAAGCCGAAATACCTCGGAATGCCGACAGCGGCTTACCAGGTGGATTACTTCCACATCGACAAGACCGGCGCGGTGGAGTTTGACGACCGGGCGGACAGTGAGGAAATAGAGAACCTGCTGGAGCGGCTTGCGGAAAGAGGGATTGTCGCAGTCCCGGCAGAAACGGCGCAGGAAGGCGGCACGGCAGAAGAAAGCGCGGATGCGGAAAACAAAGCGGAGGAGCCGGAAACGGAGGCACAGGGGGCAGATCTGGGGCTTACGGTGGCAATGCCGAGGGATTCCTTCACGGATGCCGCGCTGGAGAACCTGCGGAAGCTGGTGGATGCCAAAGGGAGCCTGATTAAAAAGGCGCTGGCGGTTGACAGCCTCCCGATTGAAACGGACGGGGAGAAGGTTTCCTTCCCATGGTTTGCGGAGGGGCAGGACAGCGAATCGGTGAAAGCCTACACCCATTTCATTGCCGCCATCTGCGACATGGCAAGGAACCAGAAGCGCATCACGGCGAAGGAAAAGCCTGCGGACAATGAAAAATACGCATTCCGGTGCTTCCTGCTCCGGCTCGGATTCATCGGGGCGGAATACAAGGGCGAGCGGAAAATCCTGCTGAAGAACCTCTCCGGCAGCTCGGCATTCAAAAACGGCGAAAGGAAGGAGGCGGTCAGCAGTGAACTTTCCGAATAGGGAGATTGTGGAGCGTGTCCGCAGGGAGTACCCTGCAGGCACACGGGTGGAGCTTGTACGGATGGACGATGTGCAGGCCCCGCCCATCGGGACGCGGGGAACAGTCGAAGGTGTGGATGACACGGCGAGCGTCATGGTCGCATGGGACAACGGCAGCAGCCTCCATGCAATTTACGGCGAGGATGTGGTGCGCAGGATAAAGGAGGATGAATAGATGGAGCAGGACATTCTGAAACAGCTTTATTTTGGTGAGATCGTGCCGTGGGAGAACCGGAACGACAAGACGCCGGAGATGGCAGAGCTTGCGGAGCGCATCGACGGGGAGATTGAACGCCTAAAAGGGCTGTTGGACAGTGAGGGGAAGGCACTGCTGGAGAAACTTCTGGACGATGCCTCCGACCTTGAGTGCAAGACCATCTGCGAAGGCTTTAAGGACGGATTCCGGCTTGGCGCACAGATCACGGCAGCCTCCATGGAGGGCCTGAAAAAGCCATAAAATACACAAAAAACTGCGGAAAACATTGTGTAATATATGCCTCGAATTGACTTGCTATTATCCCCTTTTAGAGCGAATATGTGTACTACCGAAAGGGAAAACACACAAAGAAAACGGAGGAAAACAGCATGAACGCAAAGTTAGCAAGGCAGGTTGAGGAAATGAAAAAGCAGACCATCGGGGTTGAGGTGGAGATGAACAGCATCGCAAGGAGCAGGGCGGCGAAAATTGCAGCGGACTTCTTCGGAACAGGCAGGCATGAATACACGGCACGCAGGAACGGCTACGAAACCTACTCCGCATGGGACGCGCAGGGCAGGGAGTGGAAATTCCAGAAGGACGTGAGCATCGCGGGGCCTGACAGCGAAAAGTGCGAGCTGGTGACGCCCATCCTTACCTACGGGGACATGGAAACCCTGCAGGAGCTTATCCGGCAGCTACGGCACGCTGGAGCGAAGAGCGACGCGGGAAGGGGCTGCGGGGTACACATCCACATCGGGGCGAAAGGCCACACGCCGCAGAGCCTCAGAAACCTCGCCAACATCATGGCAGGCCATGAAAGCCTGATAGCGGATGCCTTAAACCTTGACCGCTGGAGGATGAACCGCTACTGCCGCACGGTTGACCCACGGTTTTTGGAGCAGGTCAACAGAAAGAAACCTTCCACGATGGCGGCCCTTGCGGACATCTGGTACACAAGCCACGGCGCAAGCTACGGCAGGGACCAGCACTACAACGACAGCCGCTACCATATGCTCAATTACCACGCAACCTTCACCAAAGGCACGGTCGAGTTCCGGCTCTTCCAGTTCGACGAACCGGGCGACGGGCGCAGGGGCGGCCTCCACGCAGGGCAGCTTAAAAGCTACATCCAGCTCTGCCTCGCACTCAGCCAGATGGCGAAGGAAGTAAAGACGGCAAGCCCGAAGCCGCAGCAGAGCGAGAACCCGAAATACGCCATGCGGACATGGCTCCTCCGGCTCGGCTTCATCGGGGACGAATTCAAGACCGCAAGGGACATCCTCACAAGGAGGCTTGCAGGGGACGCATCCTTCCGAAACGGAAGGGCCGCTTGAAGGGAACGCGGGAGGTAGCCTCCTGCCACCTTGCCTGCCGCGGAAACGGCAGTGGACCGCTCCGGCGGTCTTAAGGTGGTAGAAGGGTGCCCCCTTCGGAAAGGATGGATTTCAAGATGGAAAAAAGATACTACATTGCTTACGGCTCAAACTTAAACATCCGGCAGATGCGGATGCGCTGCCCCGGGGCGAGGATTATCGGCACTTCGGTGATTGAGGGCTACCGTCTGCTGTTCAAGGGCAGCAGGACCGGCTCCTACCTCACCATCGAGCCACAGGAGGGCGCAAGCGTCCCCGTGGCGGCATGGGCGGTGACGGAGGAGGATGAGGCGGCGCTTGACCGCTACGAGGGCTTCCCCCACTTTTACTACAAAAAGGAGATGGAGCTGCCCCTTAAAGGGATTAAGACCGGAAAGGTGCGGCTGCGGAAGGTTTTCGTCTACATCATGCATGAGGACCGCCCGCTTGGGGTTCCGAGCGGGTTCTATATGGAGACCTGCAGGCAGGGCTACCAGAGTTTCGGATTCGACGAGGCATTTCTGGAACGGGCGTATGCCGACAGCAGGGAGAAATTTCCGGGCGGGTGGAAGACCGGGGACGCCTGCTTCATGGTGACCAACCGGAAGAACGGCTGCACGGGCAACTACACCGTGCTGGGATTCGATGGGAAATATTTCTGGCTCCAGAACAGCAGGGGCAGCCGTTACCGCGCATCCGCAGGCCGGATGTTCCGCAGCAAGGTGGAGGCGCTTGCCCCACGGCAGGAGAATATGGACTTAGGAGGAAACAGCGATGAAAGAAACAGATAATATTGCGAGGATTTCGGTCTGCCCACGATGCGGGCAGACCTACCACGGGAGGCCGGCAGTTTCGCGGGCGGACGGCAGAACGCCGCTCTGCCCGGACTGCGGCACCAGGGAGGCTCTGGAGAGCATCGGGGTGGACGGGAAGGAGCAGGAACAGATTCTGGAAGCCATCCACAGGTGCTACGGCAGGGGATGAAAATTATAAAGGCAAAGGAGCGTACAGCTATGGAAAAAAGGACAGAGGTCATCCAGGAGTGGATTGACGCAAGAAGGGAACGGGGCGAGGCTGCAACAAAATGTATGTTTTACATCACCGTCCCGAAAGACACCGACCTTTACAAGGATGAAACCATCAAGAAAATCGAGGGCATCCTTGATAAGAACCATGTCAGCCACGGCCATGTGGATACGGTCTGCGGCGCATGGAACCTGAACCGGGACTGGATTGAGACGGGCGAGATCGACTGCATTGTGGAATTCTGCGGGGTGTACCCGGTCAATTGGGACATGGACGATGTGGCGGAGCTTGAACGGATGGAAACCGAAGGGGAGATCATCGTCCTGGTTGACTGGATAGAGGACGGGAAACACATCCCTAACCATTGAAAACTACACAATTTCTCCTGCAGATATTTGCACAGTATATGTTCAAAATCCGCTTGCTATTATCCGCAGAAAGAGCGAATATGTGTACTACCGAAAGGGAAAACACAGAAAGCGGAGGAGAAAGGCATGACAAGATTTGAAAGGGATTTGAGAGATGCACAGAAAGGAAACGGAATTGAGGTACTGACGAAACGGAAAGCGGAGCTTGACCGCCTTTGGAAAGAGGGGAAAGCCTGCAAAAACGGATTCAGGAGGCAGTGCATAGCGCAGGAATACACGAGGCTTAAGGCCGAGTACGATAAGATTGACGCACTTTTCTGAAATTAAAACTGGACATTCCAAGAGCGGAGCCGCAAGGCTCTGTGTCTTGTACTGATAGATTACGGCTTGCTGCTGGCAGGCCATTTTTGATGCCGTCTTTGGGGAGGTGACCGGAATGGCAATGCGGAAACTGAAAAAATATAAGCCGACAAAATTCAAAGCGAAGGACAGCCGCTATGACAAGGATGCCGCCGATTTTGCCGTGATGTTCATCGAGAGCCTCTGCCACACTAAGGGAACGTGGGCGGGGAAGCCCTTTGAACTGATCGACTGGCAGGAGCAGATCATCCGGGATATTTTCGGAACGCTGAAGCCCAATGGCTACCGCCAGTTCAACACGGCATACGTTGAGATTCCGAAGAAACAGGGAAAGTCGGAGCTTGCGGCGGCCGTGGCGCTGCTTTTGACCTGCGGGGACGGGGAGGAACGCGCGGAAGTGTACGGGTGCGCCGCCGACCGGCAGCAGGCCACTATCGTTTTTGATGTGGCGGCGGATATGGTGCGGATGTGCCCTGCCCTTTCCAAGCGGGTGAAGATACTCGCATCGCAGAAACGGATCATCTACACGCCCACCAACTCCTTCTACCAGGTGCTTTCGGCGGAGGCGTATTCCAAGCACGGCTTCAACATCCACGGCGTGGTGTTTGACGAGCTGCACACGCAGCCGAACCGGAAACTGTTCGATGTCATGACCAAGGGCTCCGGGGATGCCAGGATGCAGCCGCTGTATTTCCTCATCACCACGGCGGGGACGGACACCCATTCCATCTGCTACGAAACGCACCAGAAGGCAAAGGATATCTTAGAGGGGCGGAAGATTGACCCTACATTTTACCCGGTGATCTACGGCGCGGATGAGGCGGACGACTGGACGGACCCGAAGGTGTGGAAGAAAGCGAACCCCTCTTTGAATATCACGGTGGGGATTGACAAGGTGGAGGCCGCCTGCGAGTCGGCAAAGCAGAATCCGGGGGAGGAGAACAGTTTCCGGCAGCTCCGCTTAAACCAGTGGGTGAAACAGGCGGTGCGGTGGATGCCCATGGATAAATGGGACGCCTGCGCCTTCCCGGTTTCGGAGGATGGTCTGGAGGGGCGCGTCTGCTACGGCGGGCTGGACTTGTCCTCCACCACGGACATCACGGCGTTCGTGCTGGTGTTCCCGCCGCTGGATGAGGAGGATAAATACTGTATCCTGCCGTACTTCTGGGTGCCGGAGGAAACGCTGGAGCTGCGTGTGCGGCGCGACCATGTACCTTACGATGTGTGGGAGCGGCAGGGGAAGCTGATGACCACGGAGGGGAACGTGGTGCATTACGGCTTTATCGAGAAATACATTGAACGGCTCGGTGAGCGGTTCAACATCCGGGAGATCGCCTTTGACCGGTGGGGCGCAGTACAGATGGTGCAGAACCTTGAGGGCATGGGCTTCACGGTGGTTCCGTTCGGGCAGGGCTTTAAGGATATGTCCCCGCCCACCAAGGAGCTGATGAAGCTGGTGCTGGAGCAGAGCATTGCCCACGGCGGGCATCCGGTACTCCGGTGGATGATGGATAACATCTTCATCCGCACCGACCCTGCGGGGAACATCAAGGCGGACAAGGAGAAATCCACGGAGAAGATTGACGGTGCGGTGGCCACGATCATGGGGCTTGACCGTGCCATCCGCTGCGGGAATGATGCGGGGGCTTCCGTCTATGACAGCCGGGGGCTGCTTGTTTTTTGATTTTTCACCAGTCTGTACACATTATCTTTGTCGGTTCCTTATATGGCTATTTTCCACATATTCCTTTATGCTGTCTGGCGAAGGAGGTGGAAAGATGGATGAGAAGGATTTACTTGAGCTTATCATTTCGGAACGGATGGGGATGCACCATGACGCCTTTAAAAAGGAATATCCCCTTACGGAGGAGCAGGCGGCGGAAGCGGAAAAAGCAGACCAGGCACACGAGCTGCTGTTTGAGCAGTTAAGCGCGGAGCAGCGGGAAATGATGGAGCTGTGCGAGGATGTGGCAAATTCGGAAGCCACGCGGGAAAACGAATACTACTACCGTGCAGGATTCCGGGACGGGGTGAGCCTTGACAGGCTGATAAAGCAGATCAGGGAAGATAATAAATAAAAAACACATAACACGGGCAGCAGAAAGGCATCGCTTTGGCGGTGCCTTTCTGCTGTCTGTCTTTTGGAAGGGAGCGTGGTTCCTATGGGATTATTCAGTGGATTGTTCAGGGCGAGGGACGCACCACAGAACAGGACTTCCGGCAGCGCCTACAGCTTTTTCATGGGCGGCAGCACGAGCGGGAAACGTGTCAATGAGCGTTCTTCCATGCAGATGACGGCAGTGTATTCCTGCGTCCGGATTCTGTCCGAGGCGGTGGCGGGGCTGCCGCTGCATATGTACCGCTATACGGATAACGGCGGGAAGGAGAAAGCGGCGGAACACCCGCTGTATTTTTTACTCCATGATGAGCCAAACCCGGAGATGACTTCCTTCGTGTTCCGGGAAACGCTGATGACGCACCTGCTCCTTTGGGGCAATGCCTACGCACAGATCATCCGCAACGGCAAGGGGGAGGTCTTGGGGCTGTACCCGCTGATGCCGGACCGGATGGGCGTGGAGCGTGACAGCAAAGGGCAGCTCTATTATGAATACACGGTGAGCATGGATGACGCGCCGACCGTGAAGGGCAGCACGGTCATCCTGCCGCCGTCGGAGGTGCTGCATATCCCCGGACTCGGCTTTGACGGGCTGGTGGGCTATTCCCCCATTGCCATGGCAAAGAACGCCATCGGCATGGCGATTGCCTGCGAGGAATACGGGGCGAAGTTCTTCGCCAACGGCGCACAGCCGAGTGGTGTGCTGGAGCATCCGGGGACGCTGAAAGACCCTTCAAGGGTAAGGGAGAGCTGGCAGTCCACCTTCGGCGGCAGCCACAACGCAAACAAGGTGGCAGTTTTAGAGGAGGGCATGAAGTATACGCCTATTTCCATTTCCCCGGAACAGGCGCAGTTTTTGGAAACGAGGAAATTCCAGATCAATGAGATTGCGAGGATTTTCCGTGTGCCTCCGCACATGGTGGGCGATCTGGAAAAGAGCAGCTTCTCCAACATCGAGCAGCAGAGCCTTGAGTTCGTGAAATATACACTTGACCCATGGGTGTCAAGATGGGAGCAGTCCATGGCGCGGTCTTTGCTGACCCCAGAGGAAAAGAAGCAGTATTTCATGAAGTTCAATGTGGACGGCCTGCTCCGCGGGGATTACCAGAGCCGCATGAACGGGTACGCCGTGGGGCGGCAGAACGGGTGGATGTCCGCAAACGACATCCGGGAGCTGGAGAACCTTGACCGTATCCCGGAGGAATTGGGAGGTGATTTGTATTTGATAAACGGGAACATGACAAAATTGTCCGATGCCGGTCTGTTCGGCAAAAAGGACGGAGAGGAGGAATCCAATGAAAACGAAGAAGTTCTGGAAGTGGAGGAACCAGGCGGAGGCGGGGACGGCTCCGGAGGAGAGGACTCTGTTTCTGAACGGCACCATCGCAGAGGAAAGCTGGTTTGATGATGACGTCACGCCGCAGCTTTTCAAGGATGAGCTGAATGCCGGGAGCGGTGATATTACCGTGTGGATCAATTCGCCGGGCGGCGACTGCGTGGCGGCGGCACAAATCTACAATATGCTCTCCAACTACAAGGGCAAGGTAACTGTAAAAATAGACGGCATCGCTGCAAGCGCCGCCAGTGTGGTCGCCATGGCAGGCGACACCGTCCTGGTGTCCCCGGTATCCATGCTTATGATTCACAATCCCGCCACCATCGCCTGGGGCGACCATGCCGAGATGCAGAAGGCCATTGATATGCTTGCCGAAGTGAAGGAGTCCATCATCAATGCTTATGTGTTAAAGACGGGACTTTCCCGCCCGAAGCTGTCGCATCTGATGGATGCGGAAACGTGGATGGATGCAAATAAGGCAGTAGAGCTTGGCTTTGCGGATGAGATCATGGCGCGGGCAAAGGCGGAGCCGGAAAAGGAGCCGGAGGAGGGCGAAGGGGACAGTTCCGAAGAGGATGAGGAAGACGAAAAGAAATTCCCTCCGGCTTCAAGCTCCATGCTGTTCTCCCGCAGGGCGGCAAACAACGCCCTTTTGAATAAACTGGCCGCCAAATATGGCGGGGAAAAACCGAAAGCAGATATCCAGGCGCAGGCAGAAATCCCTGCACCGGATACAGAAACCGGCCGTTCCGTGGACGCACTCATGGAGCGGCTTAATTTATTGAAACGATAAGAAGGAGGATTTCATTATGACGATTCTTGAACTGCGCGAGAAGCGCGCAAAAGCATGGGAGGCGGCAAAGGCATTCTTAGATTCCCACAGGAAGGAAAACGGAGTCCTTTCCGCAGAGGATGACGCCGCATACACGAAGATGGAGCAGGAGATCACAGACCTTGGGAAAGAGATTGCAAGGCTGGAGCGGCAGGAGGCCCTGGATGCGGAACTGAACCGCCCGGTGAACAGGCCCCTCACAGGGAAGCCGGGCGGCAGGGCAGATGCGGACGATGGGGAGGATAAGACCGGGCGCGCCTCCGACGATTACCGGAAGAACTTCTGGAACGCCATGCGCTCCAAGGCACCGATGCCCGCAGTCACCAATGCCCTGCAGGTCGGCACGGACTCCGAGGGCGGCTATCTGGTACCGGATGAATACGAGCGCACATTGGTGGAAGCACTGGAGGAGGAGAACATCTTCCGGCAGATGGCGAAGGTCATCAAGACCTCCAGCGGGGACCGCAAGATTCCCGTGGTGGCTTCCAAGGGTACGGCGTCATGGATTGACGAGGAGGGCGCATACCCGGAGAGCGACGATTCCTTCGGGCAGGTTTCCATCGGGGCTTACAAGCTGGGCACTATGATTAAGGTTTCCGAGGAGCTGTTAAACGACAGCGTGTTTGACCTGCAGTCCTATATCTCCCGCGAGTTTGCCCGCCGCATCGGGGCGAAGGAAGAGGAGGCGTTCTTCACGGGGGACGGCAAGGGGAAACCGTTAGGGGTGCTTGCGGCCACTGGCGGCGCGGAAACGGGCGTGACCGCGGCATCTGCCACGGCAGTGACGGCGGATGAGCTGATGGATCTGTATTATTCGCTGAAATCCCCGTACCGCAAGAAATCCGTGTGGGTGCTGAACGACTCTACCATCAAGGCCATCCGCAAGCTGAAGGACAATAACGGGCAGTACCTGTGGCAGCCGTCCCTGACAGCCGGGGCTCCGGACATGATCTTAGGCCGCCCCATCAAGACTTCTGCATATATGCCGGCCATTGCCGCGGGAGCGAAGACCATCGCTTTCGGTGATTTCAGCTACTATTGGATTGCTGACAGGCAGGGGCGCAGCTTCAAGCGCCTGAATGAGCTGTTTGCAGCCACCGGGCAGGTGGGCTTCCTCGCCTCGCAGCGTGTGGACGGGAAGATGATCCTTGCGGAAGCGGTGAAGGTGCTGGAGCAGAAAGCCGCATCCGCAGGCTAATGGGAAGGGAGGCGGCAGTGATGGACATGGACGCCCTGCTTGAGAAAGTGAAGAAGAACCTCATACTGGAGCATTTGGCGGATGACGCGCTTCTGAAAAGCTACATCACCGCCGCCGTTTCCTATGCGGAAAGCTACCAGCATATCCCGGAAGGGGCTTACAGTGGAAAGGAAATGCCCGCCACCACGGAACAGGCGGTCATCATGCTCGCCTCGCATTTTTATGAATCGCGGGACGGTTCCACGGGAGGATTCTTTTCAGACAATACAAACGCCGCACAGCAGGTGTGGCACACGGTGAACCTGCTCCTGCGGCTGGACCGGGAATGGAAGGTGTAGCGGATGGGTTTTGGGAAGATGGACACATTCATTGACATTGTCCGTGTGAAAAGGGACACGGACAGTGAAGGGTTTAAGAAAGACACGGAGGAAATCCTCGCTTCGGTCCGGGCATACCGGGAGGGGCGGCACGGCAGCGAGAAATGGGCGAACCGCGCCGCCTTTTCCTCTGCCACGGACCTTTTCCGGTTCCGGGTAATTCCAGGGCTGGAGGTCACGACTGACATGGTGGTCTTGTGCGGGGAGAGCCGTTTCCAGATTTCCTCGGTGGAGGATGTGAAAGGGCGCGGGATGTACCTGGAGGTACTGGCGGAGGAGGTGAAAGCCAGTGGCAAAGGCTGACGTGAAGCTGCCGGAGGAGTTCCTTTTAAGGCTTTCCCGGCTTGGGGATAAGACGGATGAAATCTGCGGGAAGGTGCTGGAGGCCGGCGCGGAGGTAGTGGAGGCGAAGGTGCGCTCCAACCTGCAGGCAGCCATCGGCAGCGGGACAAAGGAGCCTTCCCGTTCCACCGGGGAGCTGCTTTCCTCCCTCGGAACTTCCAGGCCCCTGCAGGACAGGAACGGGAACTTCAATGTGAAGATTGGCTTTTCCGAGCCGAGGGGCGGCGGGGGAAGCAATGCGAAGATTGCCAACATCATCGAATACGGCAAAAGCGGGCAGCCGGCAAAGCCGTTTCTGAAACCCGCTAAGACCGCCACACGGAAAGCCTGTGTGGATGCGATGCGGGAGCGGTTTGAACGGGAGGTGGACGGATTATGAGCCTGCTGTCAGAGATAAAAGCAGTGGCGGAGGGGTGCGGCATCCCGGTGGAGACCGGGGTGTTCTCCGGCACGCCGCCGGACTTATACCTGGTGGCCACGCCCCTTGGGGACAGCTTCGGGCTGTACGCCGACAACGCGCCGGAATACGAGACGCAGGAGGCGAGGCTTTCCCTGTTTGCGAAAGGGAATTATATGCAGCCGAAGAAGGCGCTGGTCCGCGCCCTTTTGGGTGCGGATTTTACCATTACGGACAGGCGGTACATCGGGCATGAGGATGATACCGGCTTCCACCATTACGCCATTGACGTGGCGAAACTGTATGGATTGGAGGAATGAAACATGGCTACGATTGGCCTTGACAAATTATTTTATGCGAAGATCACGGAGGATGAGGACGGGAATGAGACCTATGCCACGCCCGCATCCCTTGCGAAAGCGATGACCGCCGAGCTGTCCGTGGAGCTTGCGGAGGCGACGCTGTATGCGGACGACGGGGCGGCGGAGATCGTGAAGGAGTTCCAGAGCGGGACGCTTGCCCTCGGCGTGGCGGACATCGGCCCCAAAGTGGCGGAGGATCTGACCGGGGCAAAGATTGACGACAACAAGGTGCTGGTCTCCGCGTCCGAGGACGGCGGCGACCCGGTGGCGGTGGGATTCCGGGCAAAGAAGGCAAACGGGAAATACCGTTACTTCTGGCTGTACCGCGTGAAGTTCGGCATCCCCGCCACCAACCTCACCACCAAGGGCGAGAGCATCGAATTTTCCACGCCCACCATTGAGGGGACGGTGCTGCGCCGGAACAAGGTGGACGGCAAGGGGAACCACCCGTGGAAGGCGGAAGTTTCCGAGGATGACACGGGCGTTTCCGCTTCCACGATTGCGGACTGGTACAAGAATGTATATGAGCCGTCCTTCACAGCCCAGGAGGAATCCGGCGGCTTGGACGGGACAGAATAAGGAGGTTTTGAGGCATGGACGGAGAAAGGACAGCAGTGGTCACTATCGGCGGGACGGAGTATGGAATGCTCCTGACCACGAGGGCGACAAAGGAGATCGCGGGACGTTACGGCGGGCTGGAGGCCCTTGGCGAGAAGCTGATGAAGTCGGAGAACTTTGAAATGGCACTGGATGAGATTGTGTGGCTGATCACGCTTTTATGCAACCAGCCGGTTCTGGTACACAACCTGAAAAACCCGCAGGATAAAAAGCCGGAGCTGACTGCCGAGGAGGTGGAGCTTTTAACTTCCCCTCTGGAACTGGCAGGCTATAAGAACGCCATCATGGAGGCCATGTACAAAGGCACGAAGCGGAATATCCAGAGCGAGGAAAATGCGGGAAAAAACGGAGTGGTCGGGTAAGCGATGAAGAACTGTTTACCCGGCTTTTATATTACGGCGTTGCACAGCTCCACCTTTCCATGGATGAAACGTGGCTGACGCCGTTTGGCCTGCTTATGGACCTTTGGGAGTGCCATAAGCAGTTCATGGGCTTTGCGAAGCCGAAGCGGGAGCTGACCATTGATGACATCATCCCGTATGGAATATGAAAATGCAGGGACGGTTTCCCATCTCTGCATTTCCTTCCCCGTTTTCAAAATGGTGTTAATCATCGTAGTCAGGATAATCGGGTGCCCATTCGACAATGCCCAGCTTCTGGTAACGTCTCTCGGCATTATGCATTTGCTGGTGTGTTTTGTGGTTAGGATTCAATTGATTGCTGTGGTTGTTGGAATTTGCCCTATATGCCTTATTGTTAGGGTTATTCTGATTGGCCCAGGCATTCAACTGTTCCTGTGTGTGGGTTTTTCCAGACACTTTTTTCACGGTTTTCCTCCTTTCCGAGCCAAAAAAAATCCACGCCTCTGACCGTGCGTGGAAACAATCGCATTTCTGTCTGCTTTACACGCACGAAATCAAAGCCAACGCTTATTCAGCTTGGCTCAATTCTGTGGTGTAAAGCTGTGAAACATAGGGGGACTACTAAAAGTCACACGCAGCTACTGTCTTGACTCATAACGAGCATTCTGAAGAATCAATAAGTTTCACGGTTTACTCGTTTGAAAATATCCAAATTCATCCTGCCGCCCCGGTTCATAGGCTCGTTTTATGAATCAAACAGCGGGCTGATGACCTATAAGGATATTAACGTATTCATTATAACATTTTTCTGTGGAAATGCAATGGCTTTTCTGCGGGCTTCAAATTCTGCATAAGGAGGTGGGAGGCGCATGGCGGATGATTTTGGGCTGCGGATAGGCGTCGAGGGCGAGAAGGAATTCAAAAAGGCGCTGGCGGAGATCAACCAGTCCTTCAAGGTCCTCGGCTCCGAGATGAAGCTGGTGTCCTCGCAGTTTGACAAAAACGACAGTTCCGTGCAGGCGCTCTCCGCCCGGAACACGGTGCTGAATAAGGAGATCGATGCGCAGCGGCAGAAGGTGGAGACCCTGCGCTCCGCCCTGCAGAACGCAGCGGAGTCCTTCGGGGAGAATGACCGCAGGACGCAGAACTGGCAGGTACAGCTCAACAATGCGGAGGCCGCCTTAAACGGCATGGAGCGGGAGCTTTCCCAGAACGAGCAGGCCATTGAAGCGTTAAATAACCAGGAGGAACAGGCCGTGGACGCCACGGAGCGGCTCACCCAGGAGATTTCACGCCAGGAGGAGGAGCTGGCGGGATTGAAACGCGCCTACTCCAATGCCGTGCTGGAATACGGGAAAGGCTCCAGCGAGGCAAGGGAGCTGGAAGGGCGCATCGCAGACCTTTCCGGGGAGCTGGAGGAGAACCGTGACACGCTGAGGGAGGCTTCCGACAGCACGGAGGATTTTGGGGACGCCATGGAGGACGCCTCGGACGGGGCGGGGAAACTCGGCTCCGGGCTTTCGGCGGCGACGGTCGCCATGGGGAACCTCATCTCCTCCGGCATCCAGGCGGCGTTAAACGGCATCAGGGAATTAGGGAGCGCCATCTGGAACCTTGACGAAGCCACAGAGGAATACCGGACGGCGCAGGGAAAACTCACCACGGCTTTCGAGGCGGCGGGGTACAGCGGGGAGGCGGCGCAGAAATCCTACACCGAGTTTTATAAAATCCTTGGCGACACGGACACGGCAGCCGAAGCCTCGCAGCTACTGGCGCAGCTTGCGGAAAACGAGCAGGACATCACCAAATGGACAAATATTGCGGCGGGCGTCTGCGGCACGTTCGGTGATGCCCTGCCGATTGAAGGGCTGATTGAATCCGCCAATGAGACCGCCAAGGTGGGGCAGGTCACGGGCGCGCTGGCGGACGCCTTAAACTGGGTGGGGATCAGCGAGGATGAATTCAATGAAAAGCTGGCCGCCTGCTCCGGGGAGAGCGAAAGGAACCGCCTCATCATGGAGACCCTTTCCGGGACGTATGACGAGGCAAGCCAGGCGTTCTACCGGAACAACGAGGCGCTGGTCGCCTCAAGGGAAGGCCAGGCACGGATGGATGAGACGCTGGCAGGGCTTGGGGAGACCATCTCCAATGTAAAAAATAACCTGCAGGCGGAGTTCCTCCCCGCCATTGCGGACGTGGTCTCCTCATTTACGGACATGGTGAACGGCGTGGAAGGGGCGGACACGGCATTTGCGGAAGCAATTACGGGACTGGTAAACACGGCAGTGGCCATGCTGCCGCAGTTCGTCAGCACAGGCACACAGATGCTGACATCCCTCCTTTCCGGCATCATCCAGAGCCTCCCGGCAATCGTGGAGGCGGCGGTGCAGATTGTGTCCACCCTTGCCGCGGGCATCGGGGAATCGCTGCCCACGCTGGTGCCTGCCATCGTGCAGGCGGTCGCCACGATTGTGCAGACCCTCGCGGATAACCTCCCGATGATACTGGAGGCCGCCCTGCAGCTTATCCTGGGGCTGGCGCAGGGACTGTTAGATGCCATCCCGGTCCTGACAGAGGCGCTTCCGCAGATCATTGCCTCCATTGTAGACTTCCTGATTGGGGCAGTCCCGCAGATTATAGACGCGGGGATACAGCTTCTGACCTCTCTGGTCTCGGCTTTGCCTGAGATTATCACGGCAGTCGTGGCGGCAATCCCGCAGATCGTTGACGGGCTGGTGACGGCGGTGCTTGGGAGCATCCCGCAGCTTATCGATGCCGGGATGAAGCTGCTGGTTTCCCTGATACAGAACCTCCCGCAGATCATCACCACGGTGGCGGGCGCGATCCCAAAGATCGTGGCCTCTCTGGTGAACGCCATCGCCGGGAACGTGGATAAGATCATCCTTGCCGGCGTGAAGCTGCTGGTTTCGCTGATTAAAAACCTGCCGCAGATCATTGTTTCGATTGTGAAGGCAGTGCCGCAGATCATAGCGGCAATCGTGAAGGGCTTTGCCGGCGGCGCGGCACAGATGGCAAGTATCGGCTTAAATCTGATTAAGGGAATCTGGAACGGCATCGGTGACGCGGCATCCTGGCTTTGGGGCAAGGTCAGCGGCTTCTGCTCCGACCTCATGGGCAAAATAAAAGGCTTCTTCGGCATCCATTCCCCGTCCACGGAAATGGCGTGGGTGGGCGAGATGCTGGTGGAAGGTCTGGCAGGCTCCATCGAGGATAACGGCGGCGAGGCGGTAAAAGCCGCCGAAGGACTGAGCGCGGGCATTTCCGATGTGATGAACGGGCTTGCCGAGGATATGAAGACCTCCATCCCCACCGATTTCCATCTGGATGCGGACGCTTCGGTCCGTTCCGTGGCAGACGGCATGGCAGGCATGAAGGGAAAGGATATGTTCGGTTTCGCTTCGCTCATCACCATCCAGCAGATGATCGTCCGCAGCGAGGACGACATCCGCAAGATTTCACAGGAACTTTATAACCTGATCCAGACCGGCTCCCGTGCGGGCGGCCGGATCATCACTGCGTAAAGGGGGCGGCTATGGGATTTACTTTTAACGGAGTCACATCCAAAAGCATGAAGATACGGGCAAGGCTGTCCTCCTGGCAGGCTTCCCCTTCCCTGCGGAATTTTTACGAGACCGTGCCGGGGAAGGCAGGGGTGGCGGACTTCGGCTGTGACAGCGCGGAGCGTACCATCAAAGTGGAATGCAGCGTCTTCCCGCAGAAAAACTTCCCGGCACTGGTGGCGGTGCTGGACAACATGGCGGAGTGGCTTGACCCGACAAGGGGGCAGGGGCAGCTTATTTTAGATGATGTGCCGGACCGGTATTTCATGGCGAGGCTTTCGGAGGCGGTGGACTGTGAGCGTCTGCTCCGCTCGGCGGGGCAGTTCACGCTGTCCTTCATCTGCCCGGACCCACACGCCTATGCCCTGGCGGATGAAACCTATACATTTTCGGAAACGGGGACGCACATGGCGGTGCGGCATACAGGCAATACGGACTCCTATCCGGTGTATGCGTTAAAGGGCAGCATCCCTTCCGGCACGGGCAGCTATGTGTCCATAATTACAAACGGGGCGGAGCTTCGTGTTACGGGGCCGCTTGCCGCAGGGGAAACGCTGCTGGTGGATTCCGCCCTGGTCACGGCAAAGGTGGCGGATGCCTCCGGGAACACGCTGCGCAACGGCCTGCCGCTGCTGGCGGAGCTGAATTTCCCCGTGCTGTCCAAAGGGCATAACATAATCAATATATCTACGTCCAATTCCACATTTACGGAATTGAAAATACAGGCAGGGAGCAGATGGAGGTGACGGGATGGCAGTCAAAAGCACACTGAACAAGCAGACGGATTTCACGGGGGAGTTCCCGGCAGAATATGCAAAAGACGGGCTGTGGCGGTTCAATGAAAATGCCCCGGATGCGGACACCATGCTTTCTGATTCCTCCGGCCGGGGCAGGAAGATGTTTGTCTCCGGCTGGTCCG
>OFFH01000885.1_pt1 | contig 18266 bp, 23 predicted proteins | sample 1521341 | NCBI WGS metagenome assembly OFFH01 (sample SAMEA3504108, study PRJEB24116) | mouse gut metagenome | biome: mouse gut; feature: mouse-associated habitat; material: faeces | place: Denmark | collected 2011 | reverse complement strand
GCTATTATCGCCGTTCAGAGTGATTAATACACTACCGCAAGGGGAAACACGCCCCGGAGGTTGCAAGGAAAAAATCAAGAACATGGAGGCAAAGAAAATGAATGAGCAGATTATCCGCGAGGCGCTGGAGCTGGTTTTGAACGGGGAACTTTCCCTGGAGGATACCGACCTGGAGGAAATCAGGGTGGCCCGATCCTTCAACGAGGCCGGGGTTCTTTCCGGCGACGAGGGGCTGGTTCTGCGGATGCAGGACGGCAGCGAATTCCAGATCACGATCCGCCAGAGCCGCTAAAGGCACACGCCCGCCCCGGAGGTTACGAAGGCAGAAAGGATGATAGACGATGCTGATTATGGATTTTATTGGTGAGTGTTCCAACCCGGAAAATCTTTGTGTGGCAATCTACGACACCGAGGCAGGCGACATCATTTGGGAAGGGTCTGGAGACAGCATTCCTGGATATTTGGAAGACCAGAGTATAGAAGGATTTGATGCTCCCGAAAACAATGTAATCACACTGAATGTTAGTGGCGTCGAAGCGTGGCCCACATGGACTTTCCGAGATGGGAAAGCCCGTAAGTCACCGTGGGCCTGACCTCAAAAGCCTAAGCGCCCTCCAGGGTGTCCGCCGGGTGCCACCGCACCCGGCTTTTGGCAGTGTAATCTACACAGTTTTCCACAACCAGGTTTGTGCACTTTACGTTTTGAATTGTCTTGCTATTTCTCCGCTTTAGAGTGATTAATACACTACCGAAAGGAAATACACGAAAAACGGAGGAACGAAAAATGATTAGCTATGCACAGGCATTGAGCAGGGCAAAGGCGGCCAAGAGCGACTGGAACGAGGAAGAGCGGATTTCCAAGGCGGTCATCACCTGGGTCGACAGCGAATGGGAACACGAAACGGGGGTCGAGAACGAGGGCATGACGGATTCCGAGTTCAAAGCCTGGGTCGAGGAGAACGCCGAGGAATTCGCCAGGGAGGCTGCCGAAAAGGCGGGCACAACCTTCGAGGAGGTAGACCGAATCGACTACGAGTACGAGACCATCGACGATGGCGGCGCCTTCCGGGATGACTACGAAGCCTACGCCGAGTTCGAATGGGAGTGCCGCACCGGCCGGTAAGCAAGCCCCCAGCCGAAAGCCAAGCCCCAGAGGGGGCTTGCTCTCGTACAACATCATGGCAAGCGGGCTGTACCCGTGAGCCGTGTACTCATTTTTTGCCGCTGGCAGATGTAAACTACACAATTAAATCCATCCGAAATTGTGTAGTTTATTCTCAGAAATGACTTGCTATTATTGCGGTTCAGAGTGATTAATACACTACCGAAAGAGAAAACACGAAACGGAGGACACGAACATGACCTACCAGGAGCTCGAACGGAAGGTAATCAAGAACCGGCTCATCCTGCGGCACTGCGCTGACACCGAAACGCGCCGCCACACAGGCCGCATGTGAGGCCGAGGTAAAGGCCGACCTGGAATCCTACCGGGCAGCGAGGAGGGCCCCCAGCGCCGAGGAAACGGCCGAGATGTGGGCCGCGTTTGGTGAGGGGTCCACAGTGGTGGATGTCCTCACCGGCGAGAATATTTTCCTCTGACCGCCTGCCAAAATCCCAAACGTCTGTGAATTTGCCGCAAACAAAAAATCACCCCCTTACAGGCCAAAACCTGCAAGGGGGTGATGAGTTACTTTTTGTTGTTGATGGTCTTGATCTGTTCCAGGGTCTGCTGGAGCTTATCAAAACCAAACATGGCGGCATAGGCGACAAAGATACCCAGGACCACGGCTCCGGTTGTCATGTACCAGGTGATGGGGATGCCCATGATCTGACAGGCGGCAAAGAATGACAGCAGGGTCACGGCCAGCGCCACTAGAACGGCCAGAATATTGGCAGGCAGTCTCCCGCATACCAGGGCTTTCAGTACCTCGGTGATGATGTTGGTCACCACCGTCAGGGCCAGCACCAGCGGCAGCACCAGCGCCGCCGCTGCGGGGATGTTTTGAATCACGTTTTCCACGGAGAACGCCTCCTTAAATCCGGCACAGGTACGCCCCGGAGCTGAACCCCGTGTACTTGACGCCCTGATACGTCACCTGGATATACAGCCACTTCACGCCGTTCACTTCGGTGTAGTAGCCGTAGTTCTGCACCTTCGTCCCGCAGGGCAGGACAACCATGCTCCCGGTTTTGGACCCGGCCACGTTGCGGATGTGGAGGCCGCTCCCCGCCGTCACGGCGTAGGTCCCGGCCAGCTTCTTGTCGAACGACTTCGCAGCGCCGGTCGCTTTCCGCTCCGCCGTCACCCCCGGCGCGGCCTGCGGCACGTCCTCCGGCTTGACCTCCGCCATGGAGCCGTCCACCAGCTTCCCGCTGTTGTTGTACTCCCGCGCGTCCACAATCCAGAAATAAGCGGCCTCGTTCTTGAAGGTCGCCAGATTGCCGTTCACCCGGTTATCCCTGGTGGATGCCGGGTCGTTGATGCGCACCTTGCCGTCCGCCCACCACAGCACGACGAAATGCCCGCCGCCGGTCCAGGTCCCCTTCTTCATCAGGGCGATAGCGTAGTAGCCCTGTTTCAGATACTTCACCGTCTCGTCAAAGGACGTGGCCTTGGGGTTGTGGTAGGCGTTCACCCAGTTAAGCTGCCAGCACTTGATACCGTAGGCCGCAAACTGCGGGGCAAAGTAGGCGTAATAGGTGCCGTTGCCCAGGGCCTTGTACCCGTGGTCCACGGACCATTTGCAGGTGTCCTCCGGCGTGATGTTCTTCCCCGTCAGGGTGGACAGCAGCATGGCCGCTGCGGTCGGGCCGCACCCGCTGTCCCTGATGGTGGAGTTCTCCCCCTTCACCCGGTAGGGCTTGCTGGCCCACCGCTTGTCCGTCTGGAGAAAGGAAACAGGCTTCTTGTTCATCTTGGGTCCTCCTTCCGCCGCCTGCTTGGCGGCAAACTTGTCATAGTAGACCTGCCCATACTGCGCCCGCTTCTGCTTCACCGCGTCCCCCTGGTCGGCGGGCCGCTCAAACTGGAGCAGGACCACGTTCGATGCGGTCTTGACATCGGTTGCCGTCACCAGCACATAATGCACGAGCTTGTAACTCTCGCGCAGCTCATGGACCAGAAAAGCAAGCTGTGTCTCCAGGTCCCCCACGGACTTCCCCGCTGCCTTGGCAAAGGCCAGCAGCGCCGCCTTGCGGGTGTGGTAGGTCCACTGGGCCAGCCCATACCCGGCCCCGTCCTTGGCAAAGTTGGTATAGGCCCCGCTGTCCACCGCCGCCGTGTAGGCGGCGTCCGTATATCCCAGCTTCTTTTCGTAGGTGTTCTGGAGGTTGGTAGGAATCAGCCCGCTTTCCGCGTAGAGATTACCCATCAGCCCCGCCGCGCCGCAGGCGGTCATACCCGCCTCCGTCAGGTAGTTCCAGATTCTTTCCTCATTGGTTTTTCCGGTCAGCATTTGTAAAAGCTCCTTTTCCGTTATCCCATGCCTGGCGGGTCCGTGTCCTCCGGCTCCGCTTCCGGCGTGTCTCCCTTGTCCGGCCAGCGGTTATTTTTGCTCAAATTTTCCACGCCGGACTTAAATGCGTAGACCGCCACCGGCACGATGATTTCAGCAAGAGCAACCTTCGACAGCTCTTCTGCGATTTGCACCTTGTCCAGCGCGGCCAGGATGTAGCTGCACCACACCCAGGCAAAGCCGTTTATGACGCAGGCCCACACAAACCGCTTCATTGTCTCCGGCCTCTCCGGTGGCAGGCCCTCCCTGATGATTTCCCGCAGCTCCTTCACCCGTCGGCGCAGATGCCGGATGGTCGCCGCGCTGAACACGATGCCCAGGGCGATACCCACCACCAGGGCGCAGGCGGCGACAACCACAATCTTCATGGCGGCACCTACTCTTCCTCTTCATGGGCCGCTTGGTTCAGATGCTTTTCCAGCTTGTCCAGCGCGGCGGTCACTGGTCCGTTGCACCCTTGTTCTTTCAGCCCCTTCAAGCAGGCCAGCACGCCGTAGCAGATAAGCGTCTGTTCCTTGCGGATGGCGGCAAGCTCCTTGTCCTGCTTCTTCTGCCGGTCCACAAACTTGATGCACCACACCACCACCCCGCCGATGCCGCCCAGCGCGGCCAGCACCGCCGAAATGGTGATGATGGTGTTTGCGTCGATGTACATTGCTCACGCCTCCAAATTGTAGTTTGGGGCCGTCTCCAGCGTGGAGACGGCCCCGGCTGTCCTGGTTACAGTTTCACTTCCAGGTCCTCAAGAATCTGCTCGACCTGCTCCCGCAGAATGGCGGGGACCTGCTCCAGCGTTTTCTTGCCCTTGATGATAAGGGTCGCGTACACGATAGCCATACCGTTTTTCTCCTTTCCCATCAGAATATCCAGCAGCCACAGACGGACCCTACTCATGGTCCTGCTCCGCCAGCAGTGCCTCGACCTCCGCCCGGATGCGGGCGGGAACGTCGTCAATGGTTTTCAGGCCCTTTTGGATGAGGGCGGTGTAAATCTTCGCCATTACTCCATGCCTCCAATCATCTGCTCGTACACGTCGCACAGTGCCAAGTTTGTGTTGTCCACCTGTTCCTCCAGCGCCGCAACCTTTGCCCGCAGTTCTTCGTTCTCGCGGGTAAGCTGCTCATTGCTCTTGCGCTTGTTCATTTCCTTGATGGAATCCTCGCGCCTCTTTACCATTACTGGAACCCTCCTTGCACAGAACTGATGTAGCCGCCTTGGCCGGACGGCCCCCGCTTCGCGCTCACGCGGAAGTTAAAGGCAAAGCCATTGGCGGCGGTTTCGTTTTCAAAGACATGGTTGCCGCCGTTGCGGACCTCCATGGTGCAGTCCTCCCACACCGGCGCGTCGTCGTTGCCGTTGTTGGTCACTTCCACGGTGTAGTCCGCATCTGCCGGGATGTCCCCGGCCACGGACAGGACGCAGATAGTGATTTTGTCGTCTGCCGCCATAGGCTCGGCCAGGGTGATTGTCGCCTCTGTGACCTCCTTGGTAAAGGTCAGCTTGTGGGTCGTGGTGGCCCGCCCGTCGGTGGCGCTGGCGGTCAGGGTGTGCGCCCCGTTCAGCAGCTTAAAGAACGTGTCGCCGGTCACGGCAAAGGTGTTGTTCCCGCCCAGGTTGGCGGAGAACGTGCGCAGCGTCACGCCGTCGATGGCCTCCGTCACGGTCACGGGGTCGCCGTCCTCGTCGTTCACGCTGTAGGGGATGGAGAAGCCCGCGTCCTTGGTCCCCAGGTCGGACCCGCTGGCCGTGTCGCAGGAGACGGCGGGCGCACGGTTGTTATTCACCGGCTGGGCCGTCCCCGTGGTGTAGCCGCTGGTGGCGTTGTAGGCGTCGTAGGACCGGACCCGGTAATTGACGCTCTGCCAGCCCCGCGTAATGGTGTCCGTGTAGCTGGTGGCCGCGCCCTTGTAGACCTGCGCCCAGTCGCCGCCGTCCACCTGCCGCTCCAGCTCATAGCCGGTCAGGTTGTTGTCCGGGTCGCTGGCGGCGCTCCACGTCACGGTCAGCTCCGCGCCGCCCAGCACATTTTCCGGCACCGTGATTCCGCCGGGCGCACCGGGGGCGGTATTATTAAATACGCTCACTTGGGCGCTGTTCCGGTAACTGCTGTAAAGCCCCTCGCTGTCGTAAGCCTTTACCCGGTACATTACCGTCGCGCTCCCCGCCGGTACGGTGTTGGTGGTCTTGGTGGCGCTGCCCTGGTAAACCTGGGTCCACGTTCCGCCGCCGTCGGTGGACCGCTCCACCACATAACCCTCCAGATTATTTTCCTTGTCGGTGGCCGCGCTCCACGATACTTCGATGCTCTTTCCGCCCTCTACGCTGCTTGGGATGTTGATGCTCGCGGGCGTGGTCGGGGCCGTGTTCGTATTAACGGAGCCATCATCAGAGGTCAAGAGGGAAGAGGGAAGTATCAAAGCGGGCCGGACCCCATAGGTGCTAGCGCAACCGCCGCCGTTGGCGCTGCCATTGGAGTACACGTTCCAGGCGACGGCCGCGCCGTAGGCGCTCGGGGAGCGGAGCCACCAGAAGGTGGCGGACCCGTTGAGTTTGGCGATTTTCTCGCTGGTGCCGTTGCCGTCCTTGAAGTAATCCAGCTTCGCGCCGTCGTTTACGATGTAGCTGTTGACATTGCTCTGCGTATAACCAACCTCGCGGTCGGACAGCAGGAAGATTTTGCAGGAAAGTCCATTAGCCCCGCTGTTGACGGTCTGGCTGGTGCCGCTTCCAGGTCGGTATGGAATTTTGACCTGCTTGATTTGCGCCTGGATATTCGCGTCGAACCGGGCAAGGAAGGTGCTGTTCAGGTACGCCTTGATGGTGCTGTTGGCGTAGTCGTTGACGTTGGAGCTGTGCCACTGACGGGTTTCAAGGATGTCCTTGCGCAGCAGCCAGGTCCCGTCGCAGGAGGCGTCGTAAAGGCTGGAGGGCTTGCCCTGGTGGACGACGATGTAATCCACCAGCGCCCCGTTTTCTTTCAGCTTGACAATACTGCCTACCGCTTTCGTGCCGAGTTGTACAGTTGCCATTGTGTGTCCTCCTTATGGATATAAAAATGAGGCTCACCACGGAAAACCCGCAGGAACCTCTGGCGGCTTGGGCTTTATCTTTCCCTGCCTCCGCATTTTCTGGATTAACTTCTTCGCTTCGCTGGTCTTGGATTTTCGGATTGGCTTTCGGGCTGTCAGCGTCATGCCCACAATTTCCGACACCTGGGCGGCGATTTTCTCCCGCAGGCGGTAGGTATCGCCGTGGGAGGCGTGGGCGTCCCAGGCCCGCCAGGACGTAATGATTTTGTCCCGGCCCACCGCGCCCGCCGGGTAGTCCTTCCGCCATGACCGGACGCGGGCTTTCATGCGGTCGATGCTGTCCCGGCGCAGCTTCATAATCACTCCGCCGCCGTCGTCAAGGTAGGTGTGGAAGCCCAAAAAATTGATGCCGTTTTTCAGCGGGAAGATAGCGGTTTTCCCGTTCAGTTCCAATTTCAGCCCGTGTATTTTCTGCTCGATTTGGTCAAGGCATTGCTGTAAATACGCCTTGTCCTCATGGATAATGTAGAAGTCGTCCATGTACCGCCCGTAGTATTTGGCGTGAAGCGTCTCCTTTACCCAGTGGTCAAACTCGTCCAGGTACATGAGCGCGAGAAGCTGGCTCGTCTGATAGCCCAGCGGCAGGCCCTCGGTGCTGTCGATGTAGGTACACATCAATTCAAATACCTGGTCGTCCACTACCCGCCGACGCAGTTTCTTCTTCAAGATGTCGTGGTCGATGCTGGCGAAAAAGTGGTGAACGTCCGCTTTCAGAATCCACCCGCTCGCATAGTCCCATTCTTCCCTTGGTCTGTACGGCAGACCGGCGGCGCGTCGTGCGGCCTCGTCCCGGCCCTTGCGCTTCCGGTAGTATTCCTGCATCTGCTCCCGCAGGCGGTTCAGGCCGACGTGCATCCCCTTCCACATCTGCGACGCAAAGCTATCCTGGATAAAGCTGTGCGTGATTGCGTTGTACAGGATGTTATCGACAAGGGCGTGCTGTACCACCTTGTCCACAAACGCGGGTGCTTGCACTAACCGTTTCTTCGGCTCATAGACATAGAAGGTTTCAAACTTGCTGGGGATATACGTCTTGTTTCGCAGGATGTAGGAAAGACGCTCCGTGCAGGCCAGGGCGTTTGCCTCATACTGGGCGGTCCCCGGCTTGCTTCTCTTTCCCACCCGCGCTGTCTTATAGGCTGCATATAATACCTCAAAAGAGCATAGCTCCTGGTAGTCCATACGGTTCCCCCGGAAAATGCGGGACCCGGCTTCAATGCCGGGTCCCCTCTCACTTGTCTGGCGCTGCTGATAGCTGGCGGCGCAAACGGCGGTCAGCGTCAGCGCCATGTGTTTATCCGCGCCCCACGCGCAGGGCTTGGACGGGATATGACCTCCTTTGATGATGGGGCGCTGCGTTCGGCTTTCGCCTACTTGGTCTGGCATAATCCATCAGAGCGGGCCGGACCCCATAGGTGTTAGTGCAACTGTTGTTGTTGGCGTTGCCATTGGAGTTCACGTTCCAGGCGTTGGTCGCGCTGTTGGTGTTCGGGGAGCGGAGCCACCAGTTGGTGGCGGTAACAGGTCATACCCCAATACCTCGCGGATGCCTCCGCGTTGTATCTTAGCTTGGTCGCGGCACCTCCGCCGCCAGGATTTCACGCACCAGGACCACCAGCATTTCGCAGTTGTCCCGCTCACGCTTGGCTAAAATCGTCTTGGCGCGCTCGCTGTCCTTCTTCATCCACGCAAGGCACATATGCTTCACGTCCAGAATCCTCTTCGTCCAGACGCCCATGCGCTTCATGTCGGTGTAGCCCAGGTCGTGCGCCAGCTCCACAAGCTGGAGCATTAGATTACACTCGTCTATAACGGCCTTGATTTCCCGCAGGCGTTCCTCTGGGCGCTCATTGAACCGTGTTTCATTGGCCGCATACACGCCCTTGATGATAGCCCTTGCCCCGCTCCGCAGGTCCTTAATCATGCCAAATGTTTCACTCTTGGGGAAGAACGGGCGCTTCCGCCGGTTGTCCAGCCGGTCCGCCGTGGCGTTCAGCATATCCCGCATTTCCTCTATGGTCCTTGCTTTTGCAATGGTCCGCATGACCTTTGCAGCGTCCTTGGCGTCTACCTTGTCGTCCGGCCCTGGCTTCGTTGCCTGCCTGGTGAATTGGTATAGGTCTTTCGCCTTATTGCCAAGTACATACTCCTTTTCAGCCACGCCCGCACCTCCGGTCAGGGCACCGCCCATTCCGCGCTGCGTCCAGGTCCTCCGGGTTGCCCACGAACAGGCAATGCTCCCGGTAGACGAACAGCATAGCGTCCCGCCCGCTCGGCGCTTTCCCGCACAGCGTCAGCGCATCCGGGTTGTCTGGCTCGCTACACGGCGGCTCCAGTTCGGCAAACAGGTTGCCAATCAGGCAGGACAGTTGCGCGGTCGGTACGGAAAATTCCCGCACATCGTTCATCAGAACTCCACCCGCTTCAACGTCTCGTTCCATACGCCCGTCACCACCAGACCGGACATATCGGAGAAGGACACCGTGAAGGGGTTGCCGTTGACCTGTGTGCGGTACATCAGCTCCAGCAGGCCCAGCCGGGCGTCCACGTCGGCCAGGGTGGTTTCCGCGTTTCCCAGCGCCCCCAGCAGGTCGCGGACGGATTTTCCATCCTCCACCGGATTCCAGATATAGCCGTCCTCGTTGACCTCGACGCACTCAAATTCCGCCCCGGTTTCGGGGTTGATGTAGTGCTGGCCCTTCTGGCCCACCGTCTCCACGGTCGGGTCGCCCGCCTGGATGATGGTCCCGCTCCCGTTCAGGGCGGTTTCGATTGCCAGCATCCGCGCCGCCAGACTGTTATGTGCGCCGGGGTCCGCATTGTGGGCGGCAATGGTCCGCTCCAATACCTCCCGCAGATAGGCGGCGGTCACGATGCCTGCGGCGGACACGCTGACTTCAAAGCGCCCGTTGTTGGTAATGCCGATCATGCAGTACAGCTCCAGGAGGAAACTTGCATCCATAGCCGCCGGGATGGTGACGCCCTTCTCGTCCTGCATGATGAACAGCAGCTTCATCTTGGCCCTGATTTCCTCCGGCGCGTCCTCGTCCTTCTTCACATCCAGGGCCGCGTACACGCCCACCTGGTTCAGCTCGTACTCCTCCATGACGGTTGCGTTCTGGACCTGCACCTGGACCGTCTTGCCGTCCGTGCTGTCCTCCTCGCCCAGCAGGTAAAGTTCCTGTCTCGCGTCCACAAGGCCGGTCTGCTCCGTCAGCAGCTCCTTATCCACCGTCCCGGTGCCGCCGAACGCGGCCACGATGCAGATTTTCCTGCCCGCCATCCACTCGTTGAGCATTTCCACGCCCTCGTTTGTAACGGCAGCGTCTTTCCAGTGTGCCATAGATTTTTACCTCCCTGAAATAATTGTGGCCGGGCTTCCGATGGAAACCCGGATGCGCTGATAGCTGTGGAACATACCAGCCGCGCCGCCAGTTGCGGCCCTGCCGGTTGACACTTTCACCTTGCTTGTCTTGACCGTGACCGTAACCCGCTCGACGCTCCCAATAAATCCCGTTGCTGTCGCCCTGTTGGCCGCTGCCCTGGGCCGCGCAAGCTCCGGCACATCCACGGCGGTATGGATTCTCCGGTACATCCCCCGCAGCGCCCCGGCGGGAGATACCGCAGCCGAACCGCCTGTTTGCTGGAGCGGCGGGACGCGGATTGCCGCGTGGTCCCGGCTGTAGCTCCCGGTAAACAAGCCGCCCGCAATAGTAACCGTTTTCCCGCCCGGCCTTTGCAGAGGCGGGATATGGATTGTCACATGGCCCTCGCTCCGGCTTCCGACTAACCCGCCCCCGGCAATGGTGATAACCTCGCCGCCCGGCTTTTTCAGCGGAGGCACGCGGATTTCTGCCCGGTCAATCTCCCGGCTTCCTACAAAGCCGCCTCCGGCCAGCGCCCAGGACTTTTCCGGCACCAGGAAATAACGCACGCCGTCATTATGGGACCGCAGGGATTTGTAGAAATTCAGCCGCTCCAGCACCCGCTTCTGCCGCGCCCTGTCCCCGGAATCGCTGGTGATGTCGATGTTCAGCCGGAAGTGATACGGCTCCCCGCCGTACTCGAACCACTCTTCCACGGTGGTCAGCGGGTAAATGGCCCGGATAGCCGTCTCCACCGCCGCCTTTGTTCCCAGTATCTTGTGTACCCGCCAGCTCCCTTTCAGGGTCCGGCGCTTCTCTTCGATACTGTACTCCGGGTCCCACCAGTCCACCTTGAAGTCCCGCGCCAGAATGTCCAGCACGGTTTCATCCAGAGCGTCGATGTTGGAGATAATGCGCACCCGGTCGATTTCCGCCAGCCGCGCCGCCAGCGCCTCGGCGTCCGCTGCCGCCCGCGCCATCATAGCCGGGTCGTGGGTCAGCGCAGGCGGCACGATAAGCAGAAGGTTTTCGCGCGTGATGCCCAGCTCGGAATCATTCATCCTCGTACCCTCCGTTGATGATGACCGGAGGACCTGCCAGCCGGGCAAGCTGCGGCGCGTCCGTCCCGCTCCCGTCTTTCAGGGAGGTAAAGGCCGGTTCCTCCAGCTCCACCCGCTTGATGCCCGTTTCCATCAGCATAGAGATAAGCCGGGACGGGTTGATGTCCCTGCCCAGCTTCGCGCATTGCCAGGCCGTGTACTGCTCCACCTTCTCGCGCACCGCCGTCTCCAGCGCCTCGCCGCTGATTGCCGCGCCCTCCTGCGTGTAGAAGGTGAGGCGCACATTGTACTCCACGTCCTCCGGGTCCTCCACGGAAACAAAGTCCGTCAGCGGGCGCACATCGTCGGCGCTGCACGCCGCCAAAACCCGCTCCTTCATTTCCTCTGTGGCCGGTGTGCCGTCGTCCATCAGGACGTACAGCTTCACCACGCCCGGCGTCGGGGACGCCGCGATCACGTCCGCTATCTCGGTGCTGACCTGCTTGGCAAAGTAGATGTATCCGCCCCGCGCTCCGGCGCAGCTATAGCCGTCCATACTAAGGCGCAGCAGCTCGTAAAATTCCTCGTCCGTCGCCGCGTCCGCTCCGCCGTCCGATTCGGTCAAGTTTTCGCAGGAGAGGAAATAGGCGAACGGGTCAATGATGGAATTGATCTGGCCTTTCACATATCCGTTTCCCCGCTTCCCCCTTGTCTGGCACTGGACCTTTGTATCCTCGTATTCCTCCCCGATGTTCACATACACGTCCTCCAGCGTTTCCCATACAAGGGTCTGCCTTGCGTCCGTTACGCGGGTCCCCTTCGGTATCAGCACAGCGAACGCCTGCGGCTCGGAAATGGTGAAACGCATGGTACAGGTCGCGGCCTTGGCCTGCGGTCGCTCATGGGTATAGAACAGCTCCGCCAGCGCGTCCAGGTTTTCCCCCACCGCCCGGCTGGGGATATTCTGGTTGGCCGTGTAGTTGGTCAGCACTCGTTCCAGTGTGATTGCCTCCGCCATCCACTGGATAAAATGCCGCTCCGGGCTTGCTGGCTGTACGGTTACGCCCATGATTTCCTCATAAATGGCCGTCAGCCAGATAATGATGTCCTCCGGGTCCGTGGGGATAAACTTGTATTCCGCCCCTCGGCTCACGCTGAATCACCTGCCTTGATTTCGATTTGCACAGTAAAGGCCAGCTTCCCCGGATTGGACGGGTCAAAGAACAGGGTCATATCCTTGTATGCCGCGCGCGGCTCCCATTCCTCGATTGCTTCCTTTACCGGGATAACGGCCATGTTTTTTGCAACGTTCATCGGCTTGTCAAGAAAACTCATGTCCAGGCCGAAACTCCGGTACATGGGAACGCTGCCCTTCGGCGTCGCCAGAATGACGGCCACATTGCGCAGGATTTCCTTTACCCGGTCCTCTTCATTCAGTTGGATATTTGCAAGGTCCGTGGCCGAAACGGTGTACTCCATTGCTGCGCCCCCTTATGCCGGTATTGTGAAGGTCTGCCCCGGATAGATAAGATTCGGATTTTTCCCTATCGTGTCCTTGTTCGCCTCATAGATTTTGGTGTAGTCCGCGCCGCTCCCGTAGAACTTTTTGGCAAGCGTCCAGAGGTTGTCCCCCTTCTTGACGGTGTAGGTCGTTCCACCGGACCCACCGTCGGATGCACCGCCGCCGGTATCTGCCGCCGCCGGGGCTGGCGCTGTGGCCGGGGCCGCGCTGCTGGTATTCTGGTCCTCTCCTTTCAGGTATTCCAGAAGCTCCACCGATACTTCCACGGCGTACATATCCCCGTTCTTGTCGGTGTACTCTATCTTGGTTTCGTGGTTCTTGATGTTCCAGCGGTATTTCCCGTAGGCTTTCCCGCCGATCACCAGTCCCAGCGCCTCGCCGTCCCGCTCGTAGTCCCAAATCTTGACCACCTCTTTCAGCGGGTCCACGCCCATTTCCGCCGTCAGGAGGATGTCAAACGAAAAGCGGTCCGGGTCTATCCCGGTAAATTCGGTCAGCGCGTGAGTGTTGTGCCGCTCGTGGGTAGCATACCGGACCGACCCGCTCCATTTCAGATTTTTAGGCGTGCGGAATACCTCGCGGGACACGGTGAACGAAATCCCATCGTCCGGGCTTTTCCCCAGGTAGCCAATCAGCGCCACGGCTTCACACCTCCCAAAATCACCCCGTCCCCGTTGAACACAGGGAAGTACAGCACCAGCACCAGGTCGTTGACCTTTGGCATATAGGGTTTGATAACCAGCTTGTGCTTGTGGTCCGCATAGTCCGGGTCCCCAGCGCGGCTTCCTTTCCACTCGGTTTCAAACTCCGTCCACTGGGTTTCGTCCCATTCCACCACGTCAGACCCGATGCGGTCCCGGTTGATAAGCACAGGCAACCAGTCTGATTCGATTTCCAAGGCGTCAAACCATACCTTCGCAATGCGCTTACTCTCGTTTACTGCGGTTACTTTTCCTTCCCGCACGATGTCCTCAATGTTCATCAGTAGTCCAGCACCTTCCGTATCGTGATTTGCGTGGTATATCCGCCGCCGCCCACCGTATGGACCGCTCTGGTGACGATGTATTTCCCGTCCCAGCCGCCAAAGCCTTTGAGCTGGACCGTGACCCCGGCCACAAGCCCCACGTCTCCCGGCAGGGTGAAGGTGACGGTTTTCGCCAGCTTGTTGTGCAGGCGCAGATGCTTCTTTGCCAGCGCTTGCGCCTCGCCCACGCTCCCGACCTTCGCCTTGATTTCAAGGCATTGGTCCCCGGAAATGTCTCCGTCCTCCGCCGTCCCTTCGATGCACTTCCCCGTGTTCGGGTCCATGTATCGGACGCGGCACTTGGAATACTTGGTGTCCGCCGAACCGGAGTGCAGTTTGTACTTGATGTACCCGCCCTTCGCTCCTTCTTCAATGGTGAGGACCGGCGCTTTCGCTTCATACTCCGCCTGGTCATACAGCACAAGTTTCCCGTCCGTGACCTTGATGGAGATTCCGGCGTCCTGGCACAGCTTCCGTAAAAATTCAATGTCGCTCTGCCTGGTCTGCTCCACCCGGTCATAGGACGGGTTTGTGCTGGCTTCATACTGGCAGCTCAATCCGCCGTTGCCCGCGATTTCCGACGCAATGCCGGACAGGTTGTAATTTTTCCACGCCTTGGATTTCTTGGTCTGGCGCAGGTCAGAGGAAAACGCAAGGCTGGAGGCGCTGATTGTCACCTTTGCCGGTGGGCCGGAGGCGTCCACGCTGTCCAGCTCAAACGCCCCCGTTTTCAGCTTCCCGTCCTTCTTCCAGTGTTCCGGCTTGATAACCGCACCGATAGACAGCTTGCCCCCGGCGGCGGCTTCCACCGCCTCTGTCAGCCACTTTTGCAGCCACACCTTATCCCGGTCCTGTACTTCGATTTTCAAGTCGTCGGCCAGGTCGTCCGTGTCGTCCGTGTAGGTGATGCTCTGGAGATACGGCTTGATGTCCTTTGTAATATCTGTCCCGTCGAACGTAACATCAACCGATGTCCGCCGGGCCAGCACCTTTTCTGCCATACTGTCACCCCGCTACCGTTTCCACGGCGGGAGGTTTGCGTTGGGCTTTTCCTCGATTTCCGGCAGGCGCAGCGTGACCCCTGCCGGGAACAGGAGCTTCCCGACGTGTTCCAGGTTTGCGCTCACAAGCTGGTCCGTGTAGTCTGTGCTTCCCAGCTTCCGGTACGCAATCATGTCCCAGGTGTCGCCCTGGACCGTTGTGTAGGAACCGCTCACACCATGGCCCTCCTTCTCATGTCCGCGTCGGCATCCTCCATGACCTCCAGGACGGCGCTTTTCAGCTCGCCCCGGCTGACGTAATCCTGCCAGGCGTTCACCGTCTCCGGCGACGCTCCGGCTTCGATGTGGAGGTGCAGGTCTATCTTCGGCCTGCCCGCCTCCGTCCCGCTCGTCCCTGTGACCTCCAGAGGCGGTCTTGCGGACTGTACGCCCCGTGCTGCGGTATACCGCGTGTATGCGTTGTAATCCTCCGCAACCTCGCGGGAAACGCTGCTGGGAAGAATCTGCTCCCCGCCGTGCATCCGCATCAGTTCCGGCCCATCTTCGCCTACCCACGCCCAGCCCGGCGGCGCGTTTGATGTTCCGCTGGCATAGCCTCCGTAGATACCCGTGTTCCCGTTGGCGTGATATGCGCTGTCACTGTACGGAAGGTAGCCCATCGAAATTACGGCGGCTGCGGCAGCTCTTCTGTATGCCGCCTGCACCTGCGGAAGCATACTATCCGCCTGGTCGATGTACGCCTGAATGGTGGCCCGCCCGCTCTCTGCGGCTTCCTCCGACATATCCAGTGCGGCAATATCTTCCTCCATATCCTGAATAAGCTGGTCCATCTGCTCGTTCAGGCCGGTTGTCCACTCCGCCACATCCCCGGCGGCTTCCTCCTGGCTCTCGCTGATTTCCCCCAGCGTATTTGCAAGGTCCGTCAGCGCTTGGGTATTCCCATCGTTGACGGCCTTCACCATGTCGGCGGCAAGCCCCGCCGCCTCCGGCGTCCCGCTCCTGACATACTCCATCAGTGCGTTGTAGTTCTCCTGCGTTACCCCCAGGTTTTTGGCGGATATTTCTTTCAGCGTTGCAATGTTCGCGGCGTAGTTCTGCCAGAAAGAAAGCTGCGTGTTCAGCGCCTCTTGTGCCGCCGCGACCGTGGCTTCTGCGTCCGCTTTTGCCTCGTCGAACAATCCAAACTGCCCGGAAAAGCTCTCCAGGGCTTCGTCGTAGGCGTCCGCGTATGCCTCCGTCAACGCCTGCACGGATGCCATCGTCTCGTCCAGCGCGGCCCGCACCGCCGATTCCTGCTCCGCCGTGTTTGTCTGCCCGTCCGCATATTCGCCCATTGCTTCGGTCAGGTCGTTCACCGCCTGCTCCGCCGTGTTCATTTCCGCCTCGGCGGCGGCGACAGCTTCCGCGTCCTTCTCAATAGCTTTTTCATGGGCTGTGATGCTCGACTGTGCTTCCCAAACCTCGTTGCTCAGGTCAGACAGCGAATTTTGCAGGTCGTAGTATTCCTGAGAGAGATACCCCGTCGCGTCTGTCAGTATCCCGTACTCCCGATACTGCCGGTCCGCCTCTTCGCTGGCCTCGGCCCACAGCTCGTTCATCCGCTCGATTGCGGCGTTGTATTTCTGGCTGGCCTCTTCCTGTTTGTACTTCGCCATGGTCAGCCCGATTTCATTCTCCGCCGCTTCTTTCAGGACCTCCCCGTACTGGTCATACACGGTGTTAAGATAGTCCTGATAGGCTTTCGCCTGGGCGTTTTTCTTCCATTCCTCCGTGTTGGCACGGAGCGCTGCCGTGTCAGTCTCCAGTGCGTAGGTAGACCGCCCGTACTCGTCCGTGGTGGTGCTGATGCAGTCGGACAGCTCCGGCATTGTCCGCAGAAGCAGCGCCAACGTGTTTTGATACTCCTGGCTCTGTTCCGCGTTCTCTCCCTCTGCGGCCTCCATTTCCTCCAGCTTCCCAATCAGAAAGTCAGCCGTGTTTGCCGTCGCCAGGATTTCAGCCGCCGCGTCCTCATGGGTTTTTCCCGCTTCCTCCATTTCCGCGTTCAGTTCCCGTGCCGCCTCGGTCAGCTCCCGCACCGCCGGTCCGCCGTCCCGTGTGGCTTCCACAAAGCCCACCACCGCCGCCGTTACTCCGGCAATCCCGGCGGCTACGCCAAGCAGTACTCCCGCCGGGCCGGTGAACAGCGTCGCCAGTTCCAGTGCCTTGAATATCTTGATAGCCGCGTTCACGCCAACAATAGCGGTCCCCATGACGCCGAATGCCGCCGCGCCAGCCATGATGCCTTTTGCCAGCGCCGGGTTTTCAATGATAAAATCATTCAGCCCGTTCAGCAGTTCCGTCTTTAACTGTGTCAGCGCCCGCAGTTCCGGGTTGAATTGCTCTCCGATGGTGGATTGCAGCGCCTCCATAGCGGAGTTTGCAAGCGTGATGTCGCCGTTCAAGTTGTCCAGCTTCACCTTTGCCATCCGCTCCGCCGCGCCGTTGCAGTTGTTGATGGAGGCGTACAGGCTTTGGAAGTCCTCGTTCGTGGCGTTCAGGATTGCAAGCAGTCCGTTGTAGCCGCGCATACCGGCAATGGTCATAGCGTTGTTGACCCGTTCCGCCTCGGTCATTTGGCTGAAATACCCGCGCAGGTCCTCTACTGTTTCCATCAGGCCCTTCATGGAGCCGTCCGAATTGACGGCGGAGTAGTCCAGCTCTCCAAAGGCTTTCGCCGTCAGCGTCACGCCGCCCAGCAGGCCGTTGAAGATATTGCGCAGTGCGGTCCCGGCGCGGGACCCTTTCACGGAGTTGTTCGCCATCAGGCCCACCATCACGGCCACGTCCTCAATGCTGTACCCCAGTGCTCCAGCAACAGAGGAAGAGCTTTTGAACGTCTCGCCCATGATGGAGATATTGGTGTTGGAGTTTGCCGCTGCCGCCGCCAGCACGTCCGCAAAGTGCGCGGTATCCGACGCTTTCAGCCCAAAGGCGGACAGGTTGTCCGTTACAATATCGGATACTTGCGCTAGGTCCTCCCCGGCTGCTGCCGCCAGATTGATAACGCCGCTCATGCCTCCCAGCATTTCTTGGGCGTCCCAGCCTGCCATTGCCATGTACTCCATAGCGTTTGCGCTCTGCTGTGCGGTAAACTTGGTTGTCGCGCCCAGCTCCTTTGCCTCCGCCGTCAGCGCCGCCATTTCCGACGTGTTGGAATTGGCGATTGCCTCCACGGCGGACATTGCCTGTTCAAAGTTTCCGGCCACTTCCACGCACTCCATGTAGGCGTCCGCGATTGACTTCATGGCCCCGGCAATCCCAGCGGCGGCAATGGCACCGCCTACGGCCTCGATTGCCGCCGCGCTCTTATCGCCGAACCCTACCGCCCCTTCCGTGGCCTTTTTCTGCTCTTCGGTCAGCTCTTCAATTTTCTTTTTCAGTTCTTCGTCTTTCCCGGCCAGGTTGTCGGTAGATACGCCCGCCTCGTCCAGACGTCCCTTTGTTTGCTCAAGCCTCTGCTCTTGCTTGCCCAGCGCTTCCGTAGTATTGGCAATTTTCTGTTCCAGCTTGAGCTTTTCCCGCTCCAGCGCGGTTGTGGAGCCAGTGGTTTCTTCTATCTCCTTCTTCACAAGGGCAAGCTGTCCTTTCAGGTTTTCCAGCTTGTCGGTGGTATGCTGTACCGCCGCCGCCTGCTTCTCATAGGCTTTCACGTCCCGCTGAATGGCCTG